>Ga0315543_1004557_pt1 | contig 11480 bp, 5 predicted proteins | sample SalMarSW160210MG_2_FD_203098 | JGI IMG/M metagenome (GOLD analysis project Ga0315543, IMG submission 203098) | Salt marsh sediment microbial communities from the Plum Island Ecosystem LTER, Massachusetts, United States - Salt Marsh Sediment SW1601-210 ...
AGGCAATTCATTATATCATAGTATTTGCTTAGGGCAACGTTTTTCGGCAAATAATACAGCTCTGGAGTTGTTCTGTGCCAAGGCAGGAGTATTCAGACAAGACGGTTTGCCGACCGGTTGCGCATTGGGCAAATCACACCGATATTATAATAATTAGGGTCGTCTGACCATAAAATGCGACAGAGAGAAAAGAAAGGAGTATCATAAAGAATGGCCATACACCGTAGAATCCTTCAGTGTACACTTGGCATCTTCACTATTATGCTTTGGGTGGTAATACCTCAGATCGCTTTGGCGGCGCCTGACCTCATTTCCTATCAAGGCCGGCTCACTGACACTGCCGACGTCAGCGTGACCGATTCAACATACGCGGTTATTTTTGCGGTCTATGCTGACTCGGTTGGAGGTACCCCTCTGTGGGCAGAGAACGACAGCGTATCAACCCACGATGGCTTTTTTACGCATATGCTCGGTTCGGTAACTTCTCTGCCCCAATCAATCTTTCAGGATAATGACAGGCTCTATCTCGAAGTCGATGTTGAAGGAGAAACAGTCCTTCCGAGAACCAGGCTCGCCAGCGTTCCGTATGCCCAGAGAGCCGGCAACCTTAATGTAAGAGACACAAATGACTCGGTAGTTATAAAAACTTTCCCCGACAGTCATCAGCTTTCAATCTTCGGGTATGGGGGAGAGGCGGCGTTTATTCTGCGAGGTGGAGTTATCGGTGATGAAGCCGCCGTTCTGCCTGATTCGTCCGTCAACTCCATAGAGATGCTCGATGAACCGGGAATAGCCGTGAACACGAGTGCGTCATTGATTTCCCTGGCCACTGGAGTTATGACTGACCTCGTAACCGTTGATATTACAACTCCTTCTGACGGCTACATTGTTCTCCATGGCAAATGCTACATTCTCCTCAGTGGAACCACTGGCCCGAACACGGCCCTTGTGCAAGTCGATGAAAACGAAGGTGGCAGCCCCCGATTTCCATATTACACTGAAGCCGGTTTGGGCGGGTATGTCAACACCTCGGATAACTACTTCCCCGTCTACGTCACGCGGACCTACTATAAGCCGGCTGGCACGTACATGTTCAGAATGGAGGGGCAGGCGTCTTACCCTCTTCCTGCAGAGGCGAAAACCTGGGACCATATTCTCACTGCCGTCTATTACCCAACCAGTTACGAGGCAGTCAAACAAATCTCTTCAGAACCGGGTGATTACCCCCAGGCTGTGCCTATAACCTTTAACAAATCTCATGATACCAGCCACACGGGAACCTACTATGAGGTGGACTTACGCTACTACGAACAGAAAGCTAAAACCGCTCGAAAGGCCTTAAGGGAAGCGGAAGCTGAGTTGGAAAAGGCCAAGCAAGACACGTCCCGATAAATCGGGAGCTTGTAGTACGGAATGCCAAGAGTTAATGGCCGGATAACCCGAAACACGGAAACTCAACAGCCTACTTGAGTAAGACCATCTTCTTGGTAGCGACATAATTGCCGGCTGTAAGTCTGTAAAAGTAAACACCGCTGGCGGCATAGCTACCGGCATAATCCTTTCCATTCCAGAGGGCTGTAAATTGTCCGGATGGCTTCTCTTTATCGATCAGAGTCTGTACCTGCTGACCAAGAAGATTGTACACGATGATCTTAACCCGTGATGGAGCAGACAAGCTGTAAGCTATGGTCGTCGCTGCATTGAAAGGATTGGGATAATTTTGGTCAAGGGCATAACTGGCTGGTGGTGTTTCGGGATTGGGAGGTGGCGGTTCATCGTCAAACGGCAGGCGATAAATATCTATTGCTCCACCGTCCGACGTGGCTAAAATGTGTTCTTCAACATCTAAGAAAGAACCTCCCCGACCTCCATACTCGATAAGGTCAGGCATGACGCCGTCGAGATTATAAATAGCTGCGCCGAGCGGACCGACCGTGTACAGTTTATCCCCTCGCTTGACCGCATCCATGACCGGGAGAGCCATTGGGATATCCCTCACAAGTTCAGGGAAATTAGGATCAGAATAGTCATATATTATCATTTCATTTCTTACAAAAGCGACCAGGCGTCCCGCGATGGCCATAATCTTGGCTGGTGTGCCCTCGAAGTCAATAGCCGAGAGGGGTTCGATGTCGAGTGAGTCAGTAATCCTGTGAATCCAGAGCTGATTTTTATTGGTGGAAACAAACAAAAGCGAGTCCTGCGCAAAGACGGCTGCGATGCGTCCCACGAATTGCCAGGTTTTAGCGTAATACACCCCGGACGAATCGGTTATTGCATAGACGTCTATGGTTGTTCCTCCAATAGCCAGCAAGGGGCGAACCGTGTCGACCTTTTGAGATAGGATTTGAATATCTTCAGTGGCCGTGTCGTTGAGGAAAAAGGAGCCTTCTATAACAAGTGAGTCGGGATCCGAACTATTGGCAATAAAGACTACCTTGTTCAACTTTTTATACAAGACAATCAGGGAATCGCCGTTGTGTTCGATAGCTCTCACATCTCTCAGATCATCAAAAATTGTGTACTCAAATTCTGGGGCCAAAGGAGCTTCGAACGAGTAAACGTCAATCGGGTTGTCGCCTCCGCCGGTGAAGAGCTTGCCGTTGTGCAGTAAAAGATCGTTTATTGGCCCCGGTCGATATGACGCCAGCCTCGTTTGATCGAGGTCGTCAAGGTTGTACAGAGTCAACCCCCCCTCGATGTGAGGAAGCAGCAAGTGATACTGATTGTCTAAAACAAGAACATCGCCATCAATGAGTTCTTCAGATATGGGAGCAGTAGAGCGCTGATTGGGATCATTGCGATCCACTACATCTATAGAGCGGTTATTCAGAAAAACAAAGAGGGTGTCCGCTATGAACATCTTTAGGGGATTGGAGATGCCAACGATGGAATCAATAATTCCCGACCCGGGGTGACCGAATTCCCCGAAAAGCACATCGTCAGTTTTTGTCAAAATAATTAACAACGAATCGGTTTTCAGAAAGGAAGCGGCTCGGAGAGGTATGTACAGGTAATCAATGAATTCTCCAAACCCCGATCCCAGCAGGTCAAAGCGCAGGATTCCGTTATACTCGTCGAGGGCATATAAAGTATCGCCGGAAATCTCCAATTGGGTCATGAGGATTCCTGTCATGCTCGAATCCGAAAACTGTGCCGATCCGTAATCGTTCAGCGAAAAACGCCAGATGCCATCAAAGAAGGTGGATACGTACAAATCCCGTCCATAGAGAACAAAGTCCGCAAAAGTATCATTCGGATCGGCAAAAGCAGCCCACAGGTCAATCGTGCCCAAGTAGGTCAAATCCGGCAAACCGCTCAGGTCGTAAAAGACAAGCCTATCATCTGAAGTTCTGACTATCAGAAGCGTGTCTTGCCGCTTGAAAGAAACCGGTTCATAGTCAACGGAGACAAGATTTGTCAACACGAACAATGAAAGGGTATCATCATAATGGCTAACAACGATCGCCTTAGGAGCAATTCCAATGACAAAGCTGTCTATCACGGATATTGCTGAGAACCTATTCCACAATATCGTATAATCCGGACCATCGGCAACGCTGGCGCTGGCCGGAATGGCTATGCCAAGCAACAACAATAGCAATATGAACGAGGCGCGCTTCATTTTATCAGCAGCATCTTTTTGGTTAAAACCGACTCACCAACCTTGAGGCGATAGAAATACACTCCAGAGGCACAAGGTACACCGTTGAAATCAACTTCATGTCGACCGGCTGCTAGTTCCCGATCAATGACAGTTGTTACTCTCTGGCCCAGAATATTGTAGATGTCGAGCGTAACTTTACATCGGGAAGGAAGATCGAAACGGATCGTTGTCGCCGGGTTGAACGGATTGGGATAATTCTGGTACAGTGTCATGGCAACCGGCAGAAGGGGTTCATTATCGTCCACGTCAGTAGGGATTTGCAGGGGTGGGAGGATACCGCTGTTCAAATTGTCGACCAGGAAGCGAGCGGTATTATCGCCGTTGTCGTACGAAGCGTCAAAATTCCACACCAACAGTTCATCACCGTCGCTGATTAACACCAACTCCACCAGCCCATCTCCGTCAACATCATCAACCAGCGGCGCATACCGCGACGAATAGACCCGATTCGGTCGGGTCGGGGTCGTGATCGGCCAGCCCGGCACAGGTTGTGCCGTGTGGTCGAGAAGGTACACTCTCTCCGGACCGGTACCGGGAATGATGTATCCGGATCGCAGAATAATCTCAGGATATTCATCACCGATGAGATTAGCCGCCATCGGGGTGCTGAAAGCTACCGGTCGCAGGAAAGCTTCTCCTGCCGGTCTGCCCTCGCGTTGCACATAGGGAGTGCCGTCAGCTTTGAAGATGTAAAGGGCAGCAATATCATATTCAAAAAAGGTACACAGAATTTCCGGGATGCCGTCAAGGTCCAGATCAGCTGCGATCGGATATGATGCGATCCAGCCTGCAATGGCGGGAAGGTCAACCGGCCAACCGGGAAAATCGTCGACTCCGTTCGTTTTTACCCAGATTTGTGGCGTGCCGGTGGTGTCGTAGCCGCTGATGATAATCTCGGGTGAATAGTCGTCGTTGAGATTAGCCAGGACAGTTCCATTGACATACTGGATGTTGAGAGCTATAGGGCTTTCCATGCTGAAAGCTGGCTGACCGTTGGCGCCCTGGAAGATGCCCAAGCCGGTGTAGGGATGTGGGGATGTAAAAGAAGCAATGACCTCAAAGAGGCTGTCGCCATCCAGGTCACTGGCAGTAACAAAAGGTGAGCTGCCGCCTCCCACACCGTAGGCCTCGGATATCCTGGCATCCAGTGAGGCAAACAACCCTCCAAGCGAGTAAAAATAGGAGTCGCCGTTGAATCGATAGGCAAGGATTTCCCCTCTTTTGTTAATGATAAGAATGCCTGAATCCGGGGTAGCACCGGCTTCTGAGGACGAGCGGAGCTGCGTTACGACTGGATTAGGGTAGGCGTACTCATACGGAATCTGACCGGTGTAACACTCTTGGGGCCATCCGTTGGCATATGAGCCGTCATACTTAAAGATATGTATACCGTCTTTATTAGTACAGATGATTTCGTCCTGTCCATCTTGGTCAACATCATAGATTGCCGGCACACAGCGCACATCCTCCCCCGGAAGGACCGGGAACCCATCTACAATTGTCCCGCTGTCGGCTCTGAAAAGCGCAAGCCCGGAGCTGGTTGCTACCGCTATTTCCTTTATACCGTCATGGTTCATATCAGCACAGACCGCCGTCATGCCACCACGACCGCCGATTGGACGCGGCCAGCCGGTGGCAAAGGCGGATGTAACATGCACCGTCACCGAATCAAAGACTGCTTCTGTCGGATAGTACCCCAAAAGGTAGACAGTAAAATTGCCCGTATCAGTGCCTGATAGTGACCAGTTGTACAACAATGAATCAAAGAACTCTCCCGTAGATGAAAACAAATGCGTCAGCGAACTCCCTCCTTTGCTGTAAAAAACGGCCATAGAATCAAAATCAGGGCCGTAGACCGACCCTGAAATCGGTATGTTGTACTCAAGTTCCTCACCTGAGATGGGAGAAGTTATCTCGGTTCGATTTCGCCTTACATAGACGAGGTTAGTGACATGGCTCGATCCAAATGCGTCAATCACTCTCAAATTGATGTACCCTTCCACCGTTGTGTCGGAAAAGAGATATATGATCGAGTCTGCCGGAATGCTACTTCCTTCTGCCAGCAACTGCCAGTTTTCTGAACCCAGCCCCACCGAGTACTCCAGCCGCCAACTCCCGGTGTATCCAGCAATCGGGATTACCTTGATGGGGAAGTCGTCAGTATATCTACTTCGGCGGACCGGCTCAGTGATGAAAAGTCCGCCATGCTGCAGCAAGAAGAGGGAGGAATCGATGTTAAGGTAACCGTAGCCGGAGATAGTATCGGGTCCTATCAGTGTGTCGCCGTTATTGAGGGGGTCAATCAGATCAGTGGCGCCGTAAAGGAGAACCTCTTCCAGTTCGCTGAGTGACAGGTCGGGCCTGAACGACAAAAGCAAAGCCGCGGCTCCGGCTACAATGGGAGACGCCATTGAGGTGCCGTCGGACAGGTAGTAGAGTGAATCAATTATTCTTACCCCCGGCTCTAAAGCTGGGTATTCACCGTACATGTCAGTCCTGGCTGCTCTTAAAGAGAGGATATCCAATCCGGGCGCTACAATATCAATGTGGGCGCCGTAGGTGGAAAAATACGTTTCATAGCCGTCTGAGTTGCCGGCTGCCACTACAAACGTCGAGTCGAAAGCGGCGGGGTAGTAGCGCGTGTTATCTCCCGTGTTGCCGGGAGCAATACAGACAAAAACTCCGTTGTGGCGGGCAAAATCTATGGCATCTTTCAAAATACTCGACTCGAAGGGCGTGCCCCAACTGATATTAATAACCTGGGCGCCGGCGTTGACGGCGTACATTATACCGGCGGCACCGACAGCCGAAGTAGCGTTAGGGCGAATCTTGACCGGTATAATCTCAGCCCATGGCGCTATACCGACAATGCCATGCCCATCGGCATTGGCGGCCACTATGCCTGCGAGATGGGTGCCGTGGCCGTACTCATCAGTAGGATCATTGTCCCCGATGGGATTAAAAAAGTCTATTACATCACCGGAAACATCATACCCGAGGGTATCATCAATAAAACCATTATGATCATCATCGATACCATTGCCGGGGATTTCATCGGGATTTTTCCAGAATCTCCCCTGAAGCTCTGGATGAGTCGGGTCAACACCGGTGTCGACAATAGCCACCACCACTTTGGTCGTTTCAGATGGAGGATTATCATACTGGTGTACAAGTCGTACATCTTTGTCGGGTGTCCCGCTCTTGAGAACTAGGACATCGTTGTATTGTCCCGGCACCCGGTCGATTCCGAAATACTGCTGGCCGGTATTGTTGAGGTACCACTGGTGGGAGAAGAGGGAATCTGCCGGCCAATCGAAAAACTCCAGATAATAGTCCGGCTCCACATATTCCACGTTTTCCCAGCCCAGAGCTGCCACGACATCAGCTGTCGAAGCTGCTTTACTCGCACTGGAAAAGACATAAAACCGTTCCCAATTCTCGCTTCCCACCAGATCACTCTTAATTCTCAACCGAGAAACATTTTCCAGTCGATTCCCCAGGGCCAAAGCTTGTCCCAACCGTTTGGGGTCGGCCTTCCGGCTCACTTTAACGATGAATTTCCCTGGCACTGGGCCTGTATGCAGGTCAGAGCTATAGATTCCACCTGCTGCAAGAGACAGAACGACAACTACAAGAACGTGACACATAGACTTTTTTATGACTTCTGTCTGCATAATAGCACTTATGCCGTGAGGGAGCGGCTAGGGGAATCTCTCTTATCTAGACGCCCAAGTCGAGAGGGGCGTTTAATCCGTTTCCACTATTAAAGATAGCAAGATTTGACAAGTTGTCAAGGAGACAGATCCCGAGAATAGAGATTAAAGTTGAAATAACAAGGGACCTTCAGTGCTCGCGCCCAAAATAGTACATCCGTTGTGCTAAGAAACCGTCAGTCTCGATGGCTCATCAGGGAATTGTTTGTCTACTAAGGCTTGACATATTACATTTTGTTATCTACTATATCTCAAGAAGATAGACCAAGCATGTCAGCATTTCTGGATTTCAACCGACGTCAAACGGGAAGATTTCGTGAATGACCAGCAGCTTCTCTGAGAGCAGATTGTGGGTGGCTCAAGTTACTTGCGTCACAGGACGAGAATAATCAAGGAGATGAGCATAATGTACGTTAATCTGGTGAGTGATTTTCTCTTGTGTTCAGCGCAGGAATATCCGGACAAAACAGCTCTCTATTTTGGCAACTCCGCCTACACGTACCGCCAATTGTACCAGTACGCGAGCAATCTGGCGAGCTTCTTTGTGGAACATGGAATAAAAAGAGGTGATCGAGTCATAATCTACTTGGAGAACTCTCCTGAGACGGTCATTTCCATTTTCGGGGTCCTGCTGGCCGGAGGGGCTTTTTCCGTGGTGAATCAGACGATCAAGGCGGGAAAGTTCAAATATGTCCTGCAAAACTGCTCGCCCACTTTCATCGTGACTGATGGCTCAAAGATTGACATGCTGGCTGAATTTCAACGAGAACTTAACCTTCCGCAGATTGTAACCGTTGACGGCCCTTCTCACCTGTCATCGGATTTCCAGAAAATAATTACACAAGACGGTCCACCGCCTAACGTACGCCTGGTTGATCTCGATCTGGCCGCAATTATTTATACATCCGGCTCCACCGGCGACCCCAAAGGGGTTACCCTGACCCACCGAAACATGGTCACTGCCGCCAAATCGATCACCGCTTATCTTGAGAACATTACCTCTGACATTGTCTTGTCAGTCCTGCCCCTTTCGTTTGACTATGGCCTTTATCAAGTTTTGATGACATTTCTATTCTCCGGCACTCTCGTTTTAGAAAGGAAATTCGGCTACCCGTACCAACTGGTGAAATTGATTCAAACGAAGAGTGTGACCGGCTTCCCGTGTGTCCCGACGATGATGGCCATTCTTCTACAAATGGAAAAACTCAGCGGTGAAGAGCTGGCAACCGTGCGCTACATTACCAACACTGGCGCCGCCCTGCCGCCGGCCTATATCCCGCGCCTTAAAAAGATTTTCCCCAATGCCAGAATCTACTCTATGTACGGCTTGACGGAGTGCAAACGGGTTTCTTATTTGCCGCCGGACTTGATTGACAAAAAACCGGAGTCGGTGGGTATTGCCATGCCCAATACGGAAGTCTACGTCGTTGACGATGAGGGAAATTACAAACAGCGAAATGGTATTGGTCAGCTTGTGGTCAGAGGCTCCAATGTCATGCAAGGATACTGGAACGACCCCGAGGCTACCGCTAAGGTTCTCAAACCAGGTAGGTTGCAGGAGGAAAAAGTGCTTTTCACGGGGGATTTGTTCCGGATCGACGAGGAAGGCTTTTTGTATTTTGTCGGGCGGATGGATGACATCATCAAAGTTCGAGGAGAGCGGGTTTCTCCCAAGGAGATTGAAAACGTTTTGTACCGACTTGAAGATGTGGTGGAGGCACGAGTCACTCCAGTTCCGGACGAGATCCTTGGCAACGCAATTAAAGCGGAAATCGTCCTGCGCAGAGGCTCGAGAATAACTGTTGACGACATCTTGCGTCACTGCCGAGAGAATCTCGAAGACTTGATGGTACCTAAGTACATTGAAGTAGTCGATAGTCTGCCGAAATCGGAGGCGGGGAAAATACTGAAAAGGTAGGCAAATGTTGGGTTTCTCGTCCGCCTTGGGCGAACTCAGAACCCGACCTTCGAGGCTTCACATTATGTGTGGAATAGCGGGATATTATCAATTGCACCAAAAGGCTGAGCCGGACCGGGAACTGATTACCCGCATGGTAAACCAGATCCGACACCGCGGGCCGGATGAATTCGGAGCTTATCTTGACGACAAGTGCGTCCTGGGGCAGGCGCGCCTGTCCATTATCGATCTCGCCACCGGCTCCCAGCCGTTGTGCAACGAGGATGAGACGATCTGGATTACGTTTAACGGTGAAATCTTCAACTACATTGAACTGAGGGTGGAATTGGAAAAGGTTGGGCATCGGTTCCGCACCCAATCCGATACCGAGGTAATTGTCCACGCCTACGAGCAATGGGGTAAACAATGCCTGACTCATTTTAATGGGCAGTTTGCGTTTGCGGTTTATGACAAAAGGGATGAGTCCCTTTTTGTCGCGAGGGACAGGCTGGGAATTAGGCCGGTTTTTTATACAGTCCATAATGGCCGCTTTTACTTTGCCTCGGAAATCAAAGCCATTTTTTGTGACCGCTCGATTCCCAGACGGGTAGACCTGAAAGGCCTGGACGAAATCTTCACCTGGTGGACCACTGCCCCGCCCCGGACGGCCTTTGAAAATATTAATGAACTTGAAGCGGGAACATATCTTGAGATACGAGGTGGGGAAATTAACACCGATCGCTTCTGGTCGATAGAGTTTCCCGAGAAGTTCGACCACAGCCGGTCGGTTGATTCGTGGGCGGAAGAGCTTCACGCTCTGTTAGTCGACGCCGTCCGACTACGATTACGAGCTGATGTGCCGGTGGGAGCCTATCTCTCAGGCGGCCTTGATTCGTCTGTCACTACTGCCTTAATCAAGCACTTCACCCGTACCAAAGTCGAGACCTTCTCTATTGCTTTTCATGACAAGGCCTACGATGAATCGGATTTTCAAAAGCAGATGGCCGAATACCTCAGTACCGACCACCATCAGATACGCTGCTCCTATCACGACATAGCCGAGAATTTCCCGAAGGTCATCTGGCACACCGAGCGGCCCATACTGCGCACAGCCCCAACCCCGCTTTATATGCTATCCCGCCTGGTGAGGGACAACAACTTCAAAGTGGTCTTGACCGGAGAGGGTTCAGACGAGGTGCTGGGGGGGTATGATATATTCAAGGAGACATTGATCCGCAGTTTCTGGGCTAAAAACCCCGATTCCGCCTGGCGCTCGCTGCTGTTAAGAAAGCTTTACCCCACCCTGCCCCTTTCTGCCGCCAGAGCTAGGTTTTACCTTGAGACCTTTTACAAAGCCGGTCTCTCCGAAACGGATAAATATTACTTCTCGCACATACCAAGAATCAATACGACTACCAAGGTCAAAGACTTTTTTACTGAGGATGTCAAAGCTCAAATAGGTGCTTACGATTCTCTGCAATCATTCGCTAGGGACATCCCTTCACGGTTCTTTAACTGGCATCACCTATCGAGGGCTCAGTATCTTGAGGCCAAGTCGCTGCTGGCTGGATATATTTTGTCCTCTCAGGGAGACCGAGTGGCAGCGGCCAATGCCGTTGAAGGGCGCTTTCCGTTTTTAGACCACCGGGTCGTTGAGTTTGCAGCTACTATTCCCCCCTGGCACAAAATTTTTGGCCTGAAGGAGAAGTTTGTTCTCAAAAAGGCCATGCTAAAGGAGCTGCCTCGTGATATTATTGACCGGGTGAAACAGCCGTATATGGCCCCCGACTCGAACAGCTTTGTCCAGGCCGATTCGCCGGAATATATTGATGAGATGCTGTCGGAGCGGGTGTTGAAGCAGACAGGGCTTTTCAATCCGGCTTTTGTGGCCAAACTGAGAGACAAATGTACCCGGCTGTCGCACGCTCACCTGTCGTTTAAGGACAATATGTCATTTATAGGTATCCTCTCTACTCAACTGTTGGCTCACCAGTATATTGACAATTTTGAGGTCGCCCAGAGTTTAGATAGAGATTCTTTCAAAGTGTGGCGTGACTGTTCTTCCATCGCTTCCCGGCCAGCCACATAACTAGTTCTGGAGTGCTGCCATGCGACCCTGTGTGACAACACCTTTTCTGGCCCAAGACCTGTCCTGCTTGTGTCTTACTTAATGGTGTACGTTTGACATCATTCACTTTCTTCG
>Ga0315543_1004559_pt1 | contig 11479 bp, 10 predicted proteins | sample SalMarSW160210MG_2_FD_203098 | JGI IMG/M metagenome (GOLD analysis project Ga0315543, IMG submission 203098) | Salt marsh sediment microbial communities from the Plum Island Ecosystem LTER, Massachusetts, United States - Salt Marsh Sediment SW1601-210 ...
TTAAAGTTAATTTTCCATCCTCTGAAGTGGCCGTGAATGTCTCCTGCACTATGCCTTTGCTATCGATTTTTATGCTACCCGTGGTGCCGAAGACATCCGTCTTGATAGTTGGTGCCGGGGCACTTCCACCTCCCCCTCCATCTCCCCCCGTCGGCGGTGGTTCTGGAACAGCTATGGTCACTGACAGGTTTTTCTGGGTCGGGCCGCCACCGGCTAAAAAAGTAGCAGTCCCCCCGGTGGCCGTACCGTTGGCATTGGTTACATGGAAGGTTATGGTGGCCCCATCCGGAATATCATAGCCTTGCACCAAAAGGTAAGGGTTACCACCAGTCCCGTAACTACCGCCCACTGTATTAACCGGGTTTTGGGTCGGTATGATTTCTCCAATGTCTATTGTGGCTGATATCTGGGTGCCAGCAGCTGCCGGGGCACCATTTACGGTTACGCTACCATAGAAAGCGTGGGGAAGTTTGGGTATCCCGTTGGCCAGAGCCGGAGTAGCACAAAGCACCGCTAGAAAAGCCAGCACTATAAAAATAGTTGCTCTTCTCATAATCTGTCTCCTTTATGGGGGGGCTTCGGTTAACCGAAGCCCCCCCTTAGAACAAAGCTAGTCTGGAATTACCCCGAAGCTCTTGGCAGCGTTCATGTGCACCCAGTAGCCATCAAACGCATTCAGCGTAACCGGAGTGGTGTCGATAGCGGCCCACTCGGCTCCAATGACCAAGGTGTTCGAGATGGCACCGGTGAACTGGTTATAGTTTCCCTGCCCTACCAAGTTCGTCAGGCCGGTTCCTTCCTGATTGCCAACCTGGACATAGCGAAGCTGGCTCAGGAGAGCATAGGCGTCTGTCTCGCCGGCGCAACTTATGATGTTCCACCCGGTGCCCAAGTCTTTGGTCACCACTCCGGGCGCAGCTGTCGAGTAATTGATACCCACGCCGCCGCCGCCGCTGGTCTTTAGATAGTAAGCGTCCACCGAAGTCAGCTGGGTGGCCAGGGTTACCTGTGCATAGCCGGTACCGGCGGTGTATTTGTAAGCCACTACTGCTGTCCAATCTGTGCCGGTGGTTACCTCTTTATCAACCGACACCAGCGTCCAGCCGTCCTTCAAAGCCAGCGTCTTTTCATAGGTTGTGGGCGTAACCCCGTCTTCAACCTCGGCAAGCAGCCAGGGTTCATAGTCTACGTCGGAGCTTACGGCATCTCCGTAGCTGGTGTAAGCTGCTGTTGCATCAAGAGGTCCGCTGGCACTACCCCACCAGTTGTTCTCGGCATCAAGTGTGTTGCCAGTAGCAGCATTCTGCACCCCGTATGTGGTGTTGCCATTAATATTGTTGTAGTTAACAAGTACCCCATCGGCGGAAGATATGACCTTAACGCCGACATCGTTCCCATTCACCGTGTTACGGGTGATGTTAATGTCGGTCAATGTCTGGCCGGCTTTTCCAACCTGTATGCCCTGGGCAAAGCTCTGAACCGTGTTGCCTTCGATATCAACCGTGTCCTGAGCCTCCGCATCATAATCCCTGGCCTGTATGCCCGACAGGACGAGTACCGCGGCATCGGTATCAAGGCTGTTGCCGCTGACGGTGGTATTGGAACGTTCCGTAGTGATACCGCGTACGATGTAACCGGAGAACTCATTGTCAGCAATAGTAATGGCACCCGTACCTTCGTCACGGTTGATGTAGATTGCTTCAAAGCCCACGGTTCCGCTTCCGTGATGCGTAAAGGTATTGTCATGAATATTGAGTCCGGAGATGTCGACCCCGGGCATGGCATTCTTGTGGTAGGTTATTAGCCCCTGAGAGACGTCGTCTCCGGTATCGTCGTCAGAATTGGTGACTTCAAAGGCGTTGTTGTAAATCTCGACGTTCGACGCCCCGATGACCATGCCGCTGGAATAGTAACCACTAGCTGGGTCCGGTCCCTGGATGGTAAAGCCGTGGACTTTAACCCCGTCTGCCAGGATTTCGATATTGGGGTCGGCCAGCGGAAAGGAAGTAGAGGCAACCAAAGCCACCCCCTTTATGGTGGCCCCGCTCGCCCCGGCAAGCTCAAGATTGGCCCCGGTATCGGGAATGCTCAGGTCTTCCTCATATGTCCCAGCCGTCACGCTGATGGTATCCCCGGCAGAGGCCGAGTCAATGGCATCTTGAACACTGACGTAGTATTTACTGCCACCAACTGTTATGGCAATACTATCAACATAGGCCTCGGTTTGAGCGATCCAGTTATCCACCTCAATTTCCAGAGCGATGACCGGGGTGGTACCGTTAGCAGAAGCACTTATAGTACCGGCTTTCCATTCAGCCAGAGTGCCATAAATGAAACTGGGATCGCCAAGCGGTCCGGGAGGCCCGGAACTGAGCCAGGCGTTGGCAGTATCAGTAATCTCCGCTGGTCCGTCGCCATCATCACTGAAGGTCTGGTACCAGGCGTCGTTCAACGCACCGTAAGTAGGTTGCCCTGCAGAGGCATGTGTCTCACTGTTATAGGCATACTCAAATACCAGCGCATCATCCTCCGTACCGTTCCCGTCCTTATCTATTTTGATGTCCAGGTGCGGCGGGTAGCCAGCGACAAGGTACTCGCGCCAGGAAACGGAGGTGATATCATCCAGGGTTGTACCCGCTGACATAGTGATTCTTATTCTGGCTTCATGGCCGCTGCCTAAGGTTCCGGTGGTCTGCAGGTGAACTGAGCTACTTCCGCTGTATGCCTGTGTGGTTGACCATTCAGCGGTAGCGTTGCCGGTGCTGGCAGTCAGGTCAGCCGGAATAACATTATGGGTTACTCCGGCCGCCCCGGCCGGCACCGCCGTCATCAGGCCGAAGCTGAGCACCAGAACCAGAGCTAGTAAAACACTTAAGATTCTTCTCATTTTATTATCCTCCTTTATTTTCAAGGGAAAACTCTTTATATAGTCCTCTTCCGATAGAATCACCCCCTTTCAATTACTTGATTACCCGGATTTTGGGCTTGGGCGCTGTTTGCTTTTCCCGCTTAATCAAATCCTCGATCATGGTAATCAGGTCGTCATTCAGTTCCGGATATTTCTCGTGGACGTATTCACGGAGTTCGGGGAACTCGGTTTCCTTGTCAAGATTCTGGAGGAAAAGCATCAACGCAGCGGTAACCGCCGATGCGACTGCCTCGGTAAATGTTTCTTTCCCTCTCCAGCCTCCATCTTTCTCTGTCACGGCTTCTATGAACCTGGTATAAAGCTCCTCTGATAACTCGACCGTCAAAGTTTTTGTTGTCATTCATCTACTCCCGATTAAGAAAAGCCGTTTGCCGCCTTTACAAAATCCCTAATAGTAGGAGCCACCGGGTGGGAGAAACATCTATCTCACCCCTTGCCTTCGCATCTCGATCAGGTCTTCGACCATGGTAATCAGGTCTTCATCGAACTCTGCCGGATACCTCTTTTGCGCATACTCACGGAAATCCGGCAGGTCGCCGTCTCCAGCATTGCGGTGGTTGCCCTTGACAAGAGCCGACAGCAGCTTGGCCCTAACAAGCATCAATCGCTGGCGATAGGTGACTGCCTCCTGATCAGTTTCGCTACGCCTCTCTGTCTCCAGTGCCACCAGGCTAAGGAGCGTCGTAACATCGCTTTTCTCAAGGTTGACCGTTATTATCATCGTGATGTTTCTTCAGTTAGAATTGCCCTATCGTTTGTGGTAACCCGTATTACCACAAACAACAACTTTTTTTCAATCCTGAAATGAGTCTTTTAAATTGTTGTCGTGTATGGTGCATTTATAGCATCTTTTAAGACACTTGTCAATACCTGTCAACAATTTTTCTACCTTCGTTAAACAAAAATTAGCCAGTCCCCATTTGGAAGACTGGCTAATTTGCTTTGCGGGACATCTGACCGAACTTCATGTTCCTCCACCTTGCGGTAATACGGGTTAGCAGAAATTGCACAGGGTGAATTGACTACAAGTCCAGCGTCTTGGCAATACACTCGCCAAAGTGGGCATCATCCGCCTCGACAACGTGAAGGTATCTCCTCGTAGTATCCAGTCTGGCGTGCTTTAGGAAATCCTGGACCTCCTCGACTGAGCAACCGCTTTTTCTTAACAGGGTTCCCGCCGTGTGTCGAAGAGTATGGGGTCTTACCTTGATTTCATCTCCGAATGCGAGACATGAATAGTGCATCACCATCCGTCTTAGCGCCTCTGTAGTTATGGGATGGTGACCGTTGCCATTCTCACCCCGGTATTCGCAGCCATGAGCAAGGGAAACAAATATGGGGGAATCACCGTTAATTTCGCGGCCGCTGGCAGTCAGATAGTCCTGGATTGCCCCCCAACACTTCTTCGGAATGTCGCGGACTATCCTGACGCCCCCTTTGCAAATGTAGGTCAGGTAGACCTTATCGTCCCTTTCCTGGATGTCGCCTCTTCTGATATTTGCGAGTTCCCTTCGGCGAAGCCCGGTGAGCAGCAGGGTAAGCAGCATGGCATAGTCCCTCTTCCCCTTAACCGTATTCCGGTCCGGCTGAGAGATGAAGAGCTTGGCCTGAGTCGGATTCAGCCACGTTGCACTGGTATAAGAGTCAACCGGGGGTCTGCTAACACCTTTCGTCGGGTTGCAGATGGCAAGGTCATGAGATATGCAGAAACTGTAATAACCGGAAATAGCAGCCAGGTGCTGTCTGATGGTTGTCGATGCTTTGCCCTGCTTTTCCAGTTGATACCGATAACGGATGACATCGCTCTGCCTGACGTTGCGGGGGTGTTTTGCCACAAAGGCAAAGAACTTGCTCATAATCCTTCGGTAAGCGCGGCGAGTCTCAAGGGAACCTTTGTTTGCCACGAATGCAGCCATGCTCTCCACCCAGGGGTCGCCCTGCAGGTCGACAGGGATTGCTGCCACGGCTCTGGTAATGATGGACATGCTGTACACCGGCTTTTTCACCTTTGCAGTGCAGCCATCGCAGGTGGACCGAGTCACCTCGCAGGCCCGAAACTGCTTCAGTTCCGGGCCGAAAACCTGTCTGAAGGCATGTCTCAGAAGGTCAGATTTGGAGCAGGCTTCCTCGACGGCCTTAGCTTCCAGGAAGTCGTCCCAGGTCTTTGGAACGCGGAACCACATCTGTATCTTGTTTTGTCCATTGCCACCACCACCCATAATTACATGTTCTTTGCTACCTGTTATCAATATTTGAGCCTCCTTTTTCTTATTCTTGGTCTAATTGGCCAACAAGCATATTTTAGGCTAGCCATAACCCGAAGTAGCTTATTAGCCGGAAGGAGGCTTTGGTTAAGTGGCTTATTCGGAACTCAAACAATACCTCAATGCCGGTGGACCGCATTGAGAGAGATGGCCGATAGAAAGGGAAAGCGCCCTCTGTGACCGCTGGTCAGTGTGGCTTTCAGAGGAAGAATTACGTATTTTAATCGGACGCTTTAGAGGATACCGGAGAGGCTTCGATGTCATTTGAGGAGACGGATGTTTGGTCTGTGTCGGCAAGGAGCTCGGCAAAACGCATCATCAGACCGAGCTGTGGCCCGGAAAGCTGAGATGCCGCGTCCATCAACCGGGCAAGAGACCGGCTTAAGTCTTGCCCCTCGGGGCGCCGCGTCCTGTAGCCAGAAAGGACAAGCAGCTCGTCTTCCAGCGCCAGCCGCTCGTAGCCCTGCCCCGCAAAGCACTCAGCCAGCTTCCTTATGGTGTTTGGAGACGGATGAGCACCTTTGATAATATCCGCAATCGTGCCGTGGCTTAAGTTAGTCCGGGCTGCAACCTGCCTTAAAGACAATCCTTGCTTCTGGCAAGTTCCCTTCATCCAGTCACCCAGAGGGGTAGGTGGTCCTTTCACTCGATTATGTCTCACCTGGTTGTTCCACCCGTCGAATCCGGCCCGGCGTTCCCCCGTATTCCCGGGATTTTGTTCCATCGGCCTGCAACCGTTTGAAAAGTTAACACACACGTAGCTGAAAGTCAAGTGAGACTTGAGTGTTTGCTCAAGTTATCAATTGCCCATTACGCTTTATTCTGAGAGAAAGTGAGGTAACGCAACAGGTGAGCTTAGGAGACAGGGTCTTAAAAAGAAGGCAAGCCCTGAAGATTACACAGCAGGATCTGGCGCGTGCTCTCGGGGTTACACCGCAGCACATTTCGCTTGTCGAGCAAAATAAGGTAACTCCCTCTCTGGCACTTCTCGGCGGGCTGGCTACCGAGCTGGGTGCAAGCGTCGATTATCTGGTGTCAGGCAAGGAAGGCATTATCACGGATACAATACCGGCCATAAAAGCCGATAAGAGGCTGAAAATAAAGGCGAAGAAAGCCCTTATAGCTATGGTTGAGGAATTCTATGCTGCTGGCGATACGGCTCCTGAGGCAGAAGTTTCAAGCGACGACAAGACTGAAACGGTGAAATAGGGAATCTTGCAAAGAAGGCAGCTATAATTACGGAGTGAGCCTGAATTCTGCTCTTTTAATCGTCGTAGAAGTACGGTCTTAGCTTATCTTCAGGAATATACCTTAGGGCCTGTCTGAAAATAGCTCTCAGGGTACCCTTATCCAACTCTTGATGCCGGGCAACGGTAAGGGTTTGTTTCGTTCCGTCGGATAAAATCCTTCTCAGCTTAGCATGACTTCCCCTCTGAGATTTGACTATAAAGCCAAACTGCGAGAAGATTTCAATAACCTCATCCCCGGCCAGGCTCTTAAGCTTTGGCATTGGCTGGCTCAAGCTCAAGATTGGCTAAGATGGAGAAATCTGGAAAGATATCCCAGTCCTCAAGGTTTTCTCCTTCCAAATGGAGGTCGATTGCCTGCCTGATGTTCTCCGCCGCCTCGTCCAGGGTCTTCCCCTGAGTGACTACGGGAAGGTCGACGCACTCGGCGACGTAGTACTTTTCCCCTTTGTAAATCTTGACCTGAATAATTCTTTTCATAGGTTAACTCCCATATTCATTATATAAGCCTTCCAAGAATTAATGTCAAGACAAGGGTTCTGATCAGTTGTAGGGGTTATTATGAGTTTTGAAATGGTCTTCCTATTAAGCCAAGATTAGCGGATAGGATAGCGTCTACGTCTATCATTGTTATATTGTCCAACTTGCCAGTGGGTGTTCCCATGAGTTTAGTTTTTAGAATAGGTTGCACTTGTCCTAGCAGTATTAGGGAGTCTTTCGTAACTCCACCTTGTCCTTTGCGAAGCTGGTAATCCTTGTTGTCCTTGTATTCGACTCTATGAGTCAGCGGAGCTACGAGGACTATTGGGTAGAACGTATCTTCGTTATCTTCATCAGTCTGTAAAACAAGAACTGGTCTCGTGGGGTGGATATTTCGTTCAAGTTGATTGGGTAATTCACTTTCAGGAAGCCGAATTTCTTCGTCCGAGACCCAATATATTTCCCCACGCTCTATCCTTTTTGCTGTAATACCAACCCGTCTAAGAGCTTCATCCAATTTGATTAGTCTTCCTTAATACGAACTGTATTAGCCTCTCGCCTAGCATTGCGGAGGCTATTCATAACTTCTATTTGATGTCTAGCTCTTTCTTCAGGTGAACCTTGTTTTGACAAATCAACTGTATGAATACGTTCCTGAAGTACCTTAACTTGATTCTGTAAACCTTCCGGGTAGTATCCAGTAAATTTGAAGGGGACGGGACGTTCTTGGTTTGTAAAATATCCAAGAAGCTTCTTTTCCAGTTTCAAAGGTAATTCATAAGCCTTTAATATCTCTGCATCTATTAATTTCAACAATCTAGCACACATATTTTGAAAAGAATAATCATTAAGGAAGTCCTCCAACCATCTCTTTCTGGTTTCCTTATAATCCACAACTAGTTGCACTATTCTATCCTTTTGTGTTTTATTTAAAAACGGCATAGGAATTCTGCGTAAAGTCTCTATTCTATTTTCTTTTGCGGTAATTTCAAAATCTGAGACATATGCGTTAGCAATTGGGCTGTTAAGTATTGCTGAAATGACTTCTAACGGAGTGTCATCATTAGGCCAAATACCATCAAAGGTTTGATAACAATACAGCCCAATATAATCTGCTGCTGCTGTTATCCTCCAGTGCCCTCTAGATCTTCTAGAAGCATTTGTAATCACTTTGGGTGTAGTCCAGTTCAATTCATAGGCACTGCCCCTCATATCTTTAGGGGATATATTCAAATACTTATGACCACTGATTAAAAAGGGCTCTAAACTCTCCGAAACTTTGTGTAACCCTTTAACGAAATTAGGTTGTTCTCTCTCGGAAACCGCTCGATAGATTGCCTCTTTTGGTTCTCTCAAAGAGAAATTGTATTCTATACCTCTATGTATTTGAGCAAAGTCACCTAACTTTTTATTACCGCTTAGAACATCCCATACTTCAGTCAATTCGGGAGACCAGATATTATCCGAAAAAACCTTTGGTTCCGCTTCTATATATTTATCACTAGTATATGAAAGATTATATGTCGAATAGAACTTTTCCAGGTCTTTTTCATAAACCTGCCCAGTATTTAAATGAATACTGGGTTTGGAACCACCCGATGCAATCAGAAGGATGGTATCAGCTTCTGAAAATTCAAAAACGTTATCTGGTAGAGCTAATATTTCGATTGATGAGTAACTTTGTGAAAGTAATGTCCGAATATTACTGTATCCTTTGCCCGATATAAATATTCGTGGCAGCACAAACCCAAGCAGTTTCGGCGGCCTACTCAATACTTTGTTAAGAATTTCAGCAGGTTTGTGAGGTGATGTGAGACCTTTGTAGTATGCCTTTTCCTTATCCGAAAAATCCTCGAAAGGCGGATTACACAATACGATATTAGATTTGGAAAGTTCACGTCCTAGAATATCAGATTGGAAAACGTCTCCTTGATGCAAATGCCATCCATTTCGATTCGGATAATCGGCTATGTTTAACATTATTCGGGCAACCTCACGGGCAAAATCTTCAAATTCCAGACTTGATAGCATGCTCTTGAAATATGCATGTCTTTTGTCCTGTGGTATAGACGAAGGTAACAGGTCACGAAGTCTTCTGAGCGCTGCAACTAAAAATATAGCGTGACCAGAAAATGGTTCAAACACATACCGTTCATTTTCCTCTATGTCCTGAAACGGTAAGTGCCTTACAATATATTCAGCTATTACGGGGGGTGTCCCATGCGTACTCGTTTTTTTTCTAAACTCCGGTGTCATTAAAGTATGCTCATAAACATATGCTAAGGTTTCCACCGACAGATTATGGAAATGGAAGGATTTTTTTATTTCCTCCCAAATATCGTTCTGTGCATCAATGTTATCTAAAACTGGTTCAGGTATTTCGTTTTTAAAATAAAAATCCTCAACTTCTTTAACGACTAACCCCGGGTCGTCTTGTAGCCAATGCCCTTTATGTTTCCTGTCAGCCATAATTTTTGCCGTTACTAATCTAAAAATAAGACGAAACAACTTGGGGTACTCGTCTTTTATGGAGGGATACTTATTGATCGACTGCTTTATGGTGCGAGTCAGAAGTCTGTCGAAGTGAACCTGGACTTCTCTATCAAGCAATGGTAACAATCCGATGTCAGAGAAGTCTAATTGTTGTACGTGAGAGAAGTCTCTTAAAGATTTAATTCTGCTGGGAGCCCAATCTTCCCTATGCCCGTCAAATAAATTGGCTATATATTGCGGTTCTATTAAATCAATAAATCGCGGAACCCCATCACTAACAATTTTCCAACGGGCGAGACCTCGGGGAGATATCTCAAAGATTTGTGGTGCGCCTAATGAACGATATTCTGAAACCAGTTGCGACCCAAAATTCCCATTGGCAATACAGACACCAAAACAAGCATTATGATATGAAGGGGGGTCTTGATAAAATGCTGCGAGCTGAATCTTTTTTACTGGGAGGTCAGGAGAAAGGATGTCTGTAAATTCGTAATCCTCGTATAGTAGACTACTGCCATAGCCCAGCACATTGAATCTACGTTTTACATCTTCGTATATGGCGATAGATTCTTCAGTCATGGCTATTGACACCCCTTTACAATTACGCTATAATATACCTGTAATTGATGGGACTAAAAGCTAGTACAAGTAGCTTTTAGGTGTCAATCCAGTCAATAATATCTGCTTATTATCTAGATAATATCATGGAAGCCCGATTATGGCAAGGTAATCGGGCTAATTTATTTTATCTCACCCATGTAAGATCGAGATAATGTTAGGAGTTTCCGTTTAGTTGCCTTGACCTCGTGCGTAACTCTGGGTGTAGGCTGGCTTATCGGAATTCGCCTAGACGAAATTGTTTACCCAACCAACAACAACCAAGATTGAGTCAGGTCTTAACAGAACTGCCAATCTCTCTCCTGTCGACGGTAATGCCTCTCTTTGTATCCCCGCCTTATTATCGCCAGCTGCCGCCCGTGCCCCGGAGCTGGCCTCTCCAGCCGTTGCCGCCGTTGCCATTTCTGCCCACCCCTTGATAGAGCCGGTCCAGCGGGGAGAACTGCTCGTGCCCGGCCAAGGCTTTCTGGACATCGACGTACCGGGAGTATTTCAGGACCATGGCCAGAGTGGTATGTCCCAGGAGCAGCCTGAGGGAGTTCAGGTCGCCGCCAGCTTCAAGATATCTGGTGGCGAAATAGTGGCGGAAGCGGTGGGCGCCGCCGCCGCTGGTGACGCCGGCCCGTATCTTGAGCCGGGCGATCATTATCTTCATCGAGTGACGCGACATCGGGTCGCCGCTCTCCGTGCTCCACAGCGCATCGCCTCCTCCAGGCCTTACCTGGATGTAACGACGAAGAGCCTTCTTCGCTTCACCGTTGACCGGTACCACCCGCTTTTTGCTTCCCTTGCCGAGCACCTGAACCTGCTGGAGCCGGGGGTCGAAGTCGCCGAGACTTATTCCAGTAAGCTCTTCAAGCCGGAGCCCGGTGGCCACGAAGAGAGAGATAATGGCCTTGTTGCGTATGCCCAGATAGGCGTAGCGGAAGCGGGCATCCTCATCGCACACCTGGAGCATGGCATATACCTCCTCGTCGCTGTAGGGCTCCACTTCCTTGTAGTGAGGAGACCCCAGCTTCAGGCGTTCCAGGGGGTTGTGGTCCAGGTATTCTTCGTCCTGGGCCCAGTTGAAGAATATCTTCAATGCTTTCCCGTAGTGGTGTACGGTGGCCGGGGAGGCCTTCTTGCTGGTAGTGCGGCCCCACGGCCAGCGGGAATCTTCGTTTGCCACGTAATCGAGGAACTCCCGGATATGGTCGCGGGTAAGGTCTGCGGGCTTGGGAAAGGTCTTGGAGCGGGCATAGCGCTCGAAGTTGCCGAGGATGTTGGCATAGTAGTCGCGAGTTCTTTCCGACAGGTTAGGCCGGCTGATAAAGCGTGTGATCAGGTCGCGCAGTGTTCTCTGTTTTATAGTGGTGGTTACCATGGCTCATTTTTGCCCGTCCCCCAGGTAACCTCTTGCGGTTACAGATTGTAAATCCTTGTTGAACTCTTGTCAAGCGGGGTCA
>Ga0315543_1004564_pt1 | contig 11461 bp, 12 predicted proteins | sample SalMarSW160210MG_2_FD_203098 | JGI IMG/M metagenome (GOLD analysis project Ga0315543, IMG submission 203098) | Salt marsh sediment microbial communities from the Plum Island Ecosystem LTER, Massachusetts, United States - Salt Marsh Sediment SW1601-210 ...
TTACAGTCTATGATGACGGCACAGTTGAGGGTGCCTTCGGGTCCTTCAAGTATGATGATGAGGGAGTTCGGACACAAAAAACAGCTTTGATCGAGAATGGAACCTTGACTGGGCTCATGCATAACCGTGAAACCGCCTGCAAGCTTAATATGGACCCCACAGGGAATGCTAGAGCCGAAGATTTCCGGTTTGAGCCTATCATCAGAATGCGGAACACGTACCTTGCAGCCGGTGATAATACCTTTGAGGAACTGATTGAGGGCATTGATTTTGGTTATTATCTGAAAAGTTTTCGGGGCGGACAGGCGAACTTGGATGGAACGTTTCAGGTGGGTATACAGGAGGCTTACGAAATTGTTAAGGGTCAGCTGGGGGATGCTGTTAGGAGTGCTTCGATAAGTGGGAACACTCTTGAGACTTTGCGTAAGGTGGATGGGGTTGGCAGAGATTTTGAGTTGTGGTCGGGAAGATGCGGCAAGGGACAGATAGCGTTCATTTGTGATGGGGGTCCACATATTCGGGTAGGAGAGGTGATTATTGGTGGCGGAGCCTAAACTAGCAGAATTGATAGATTTTGGGAAGAGGGCGGTTAAAGTTGCCGTAGGGAGAGGCGCTGAAGAGGCTGAGGCTTTCCTGAGCATAGTCTCCGGCACCTCGATAGATATTGAGAGGGGGCAGATCGTCAGAAGCATCAAGAGAATGGATCAGGGTTTAGGAGTGAGAACAGTTTACGGGAAGGCAGTCGGTTTCTCCTACATAAACACGTTAACGATTAAGAACATAGAAGAGGCTGCGGCGAGAGCCTTCAGGGCTGCTAGAGCCAGCAGACCAGACAAGAACTGGCTGAAGTTTCCCAGCCCAAAAAGATATGGTGAAACAAGAGGCACCTATGACAAAAGAATAGTTGGGGTTTCTTCTGATGAGTTGGTGGAAACTGCGGCGGTTATGTTGGGGGCGGTTGAAGCGTATGATAAGCGGGTTTTGGCGGTTGATGGGGGAGTTGGAGCATCTGTCTTTCATACGGTTGTTGTTAACTCTCATGGCGTTGAAGCTTTCGACATGGGCACTGCTGTTGGATGTTCCATGGAGACGATAGCAAGGGATGGAGCGGATGTTACTCCGGCGTGTTTTGAATTGAATGCGGAGAGAGTTTATGACCTTGACCCTGAAGCTGTTGGAACTGAGGCGGCGAGACAGGCTGTTTCCGCTCTCAAAGCTAGGAAGATTGAGTCTGGAGTTTTTCCGGTGATTTTTACTCAGGCTGCCTTTCGTTCCCTCATTTATTACACGCTGATTAATGCTGTTAAGGCGGATTATGTTCAGAGGGAACGGTCTGCGCTTAAGGATAAAATTGGAGAAAAGGTTGCCTCAGACCTTGTTACGGTATATGATGATGGGCTTCTTGAGGGAGGTCTCTTGACAAGCAAATTTGATGGTGAAGGCGTTCCATGCCAAAAAACGTTAGTCATCGACAAAGGCGTTCTAAAGAATTTCTTGTATGACAATTACACGGCGAATAAATCCGGAGCTGAGAGCACTGGAAACGCTTCGAGAACAGGAGTAGCCCCTTATGCGTCTACGCCAGTTCTTGAGGCGAGCAACTTCACGTTTAAGCGAGGAAACAGGACGCCTGAGGAGCTTGTAGCCGAGGTTGAGGAGGGTCTGCTAGTTTATGGCGTTCAGGGTGCCCACAGCAGCAATGCGGAGAGTGGAGAGTTTTCTGTTGTGGCTACTCCAGTTTGGAAGATTGAGGGCGGAAATGTGGCTTATGCTGTGCAGGGGGTAATGTTAACGGGTGTAGTCTTCGATGTTTTAAGGAATGTTTCGGCTCTTGGCAGTAACGTTAGGAAACTGGGGCAGCTTGTTGCGCCGTGGATTAGAGTGGAAAACGTCAGAGCCGTTGGAAGGAAATGAAAGATTCGATACTGGAGTTGCCTTGGGAAAAATTCACGCACCCAGAATGCATATACTGCCTAAAATGCGCAGACGCCTGCACAACAAAAGCCATCAAACCAAAAATACCCTAACCTCTCCAAAGTTCTTGTGGATACAAAAACATCAACAAAAACCATGTTTTTTCTCTTGAATTTAGCAGTTAGGTTCAATAACGAGGCGTCTAAGCAAAAATATGTCATTACCGTTAGTTGTAGTACGAATAAGGTTCTATTAACTCCACTATTTTGGTCTGTTCGTTATTGCTAAGTGGTTTTGAACGATAATTTTCTATGAAGTCACAGAGTTCAGGGGGTTGGAGAACAGAAACGGTGGGATTGTTTATGTTTAGCACTGTTTTTTTGTTTGCGAATACAACTAGAGCGTTCACGAAGAGTCTTGCATGGAGGCGCCGTCCTATCAGCTTGCCGAGTGAAGTTGCGTTTCTTTTTGCTTGTTTGCTTGGGCTTCCAATTTTTCCTCTGTAGCGACCACCTTTTTTTCCAGTTTTCAATTGACTCCACGAATCGCCGTTGCAGCTAATTGTGCCATTATTGTTTTTTGTTTCTATGACAAAAACCCCGTTTGGACCAACAACCACATGGTCTATATTGCCTCTAGCTCGTGGAAGCACTACATCATGGAAAACGCGATACTTGCCCCTCAGAGACTTCAAACATTTTGCCACCTTTTCTTCACCCTTAGCCCCTGATCCCCAGATTCTATACTTTTGAAACAGAGGAAACGCTCCAAGTAGAAACCCGCCACCAACGAGAAAAAGGACAAAACGGTCAGTTTCCACACTAATAAAAAACAGTAAACAGCTTACTAACAGTAACAGTAAACCAAAATTTCTGTAACGGTTTGCTTTTCTTCGTGTGCGAAACATTAACTCAGTAATTCGTTAGAGAACACTAAAAATACTTGTGAATCCCGAACAGAAGTTAGATAAATGGCGCGGGGTGCGGGATTTGAACCCGCGTGGCCCGATGGACCACAGACTTAGCAGGCCTGCTCCCTACCAGGCTAGGAGAACCCCGCTCAGAATATTTTGTTAAAAGAGTAACCTAAAAAAAGTATCTATCCGAACCTAAACCAAGTTTTTATAAAACCGTTGTTATCCATACTGTTGGAAGATGGGCCGGTTGTCTAGTTGGTTAGGATGCAGCCCTTACGCGGCTGAGGTCGCAGGTTCAAATCCTGCTCGGCCCACCATTCAACAAAAAACACGTTTCTGCAATCATATTAGGAGACTAATCTAAGGTAAAAACCAATATTTATAACTGAACAGAACCAAAATGAACGTTGAGAACTTTCTCATCTTAATCCTTCTTTAATCCTTTCCTTGATAGTTTATTTTTAAACATCATCACAACCATAGTTGCTACAATGAAAAGAGGTAAAATAATCCATGATAGAAACTCTGGAATCGCATCTGTTCCGATGATTTCTACTGTTTTGGTGCCGTGATTGTAGGTAAAGTATAGGTATGTGTTGCTTGCGTCTTCGTTGACCGTTGGAGTAACAGAGGCTCCATCTACGAGAACAGTCCAGTTGTCTTCCGTATATAACAGACCTTTAGGAATTGTTACATTGCAGAAGCCTGTTGTTCCGTTTTCGACCTCTACGCTAAACTGTATAGAAGAGGTTGTTTCGGGGTTGAAACTGAAATCTGAGGCTGTTGAATTGCTGAAGACATAGACGTTGTATTGGGTATCCTCCCAAGTGCCAGCGTCAAAGACGAAAAGTGGAGGCATAATAGAAGACACAAGCGGATAGTTGTCGGTGTTGTTTGCATCAAAAACTATCGGCGAGTCTCCTATACCATCACCATCATCGTCAACAACGTAATAGTAGTTGCCCCAGTAGTTACCTTCAGAACCGTTATCCCAACTGTTTACTGGATCAGAAATTGCGAATCCTTTTTCCATGTAAATTTGTCTGGTGTTGTTAACGAAGCTGTTATGGTAGAAGAGGTTGTTTGAAGAACCTGGAACCCGAAAGGGAGGTGAAAAAATGTAAGTGCCATTCACGTTGTTGGCTATGTAGTTCCTGATAATAATCTGGTTTGAAGAGTCCTGAAGGAAAATGCCTTCCCCATTGTTGATTATGTAGTTTCCAGAAATTATGTTGTGTGTTGATTTGCTAAGGAATATTCCGATCCTTGCTTTCGTTATGATGTTTCTGGAGATGGTGTTGTTATGTGAAGAAGTAAGTCCGATGCCGATCTCGGCTATAATTGTGTTCCCAGAAATGTTGATGCCTGAAGAAGAATTTAGATACAGCCCCCCGTAGAATGACTTTATTTTGATGTTCTTAATTGTCACGTTGCTTCTACTATTCAGCATTATCCCTCTCAGCAATGGATACACTTGTGTTCTATTGTAGTCTGTTTCTTGAAGAACGTAACCGTCCCCATCTACGACTATGTTGTCTTTCTCCACAACAATAGGATCGTAAATGTTGCCTGTGAAAGTGTAAACGTTTCCATTTCGATGAATTTTGTCTGTTCCCTCAACGGTTCCATCAGCTCTGATGTAGATTGTGTCCTCTGCTTTCACAATCCCGATTTTTGGAAAAGAAACAACCACAAAGGAAAGAATCAGTAACAAAGTAATTATTGACTTAACTCTTTTCACGTCAACTCCTCTTGTGATTGCATTTATGTAATCTCTGTTTGTAAATGGCTCCAATGATTGTGACTGCAATTAGCATAATCAGTAGAGGTGTCCATGATGGAAACTCTGGAATTACACCATATTCATTTGTTTTAATCAACCAAGCATCCCCTTCACTTGCACCAAAAGAACTTGTCTGGCCTGCTAGTGCGTATCCTCCATCAGAGGTCTGAACAATAGCCCATGCGGTATCATAACCTTGTCCTCCGTATGTCTGGTTCCATTGCATATTCCCAGACGAGTCTGTTTTAACCACCCAAAAATCAGTTTCACCTGCACCAAAAGACTGCGTGAAACCTGCCAGCGCATATCCTCCATCAACAGTCTGAACCAAATCTAGCGCACGATCACCATCTGCTCCTCCGTAAGTCTTGTTCCAAATCATATTCCCCAAAGAATCCGTTATGATTAACCAAAAATCACTTCCACCCTCACCAAAAGCGTTTGTGGAACCAGCCATTGCATATCCCCCATCAGAGGTCTGAACTAAAGGTCGAACATATTTTGTTGCTTCTTCTTCTCCATATGTTTGGTTCCACTCCATGTTCCCAGCCGAGTCCGTCTTAATTAGCCACAAAACAGAAGTGCTAGAAAAATAACCCGAACCTTTTTCACCTAGTATTACGTATCCTCCATCGCTAGTCTGAACCAAAGAACGAGCGTAATCAAAGCCTCCTCCTCCATACGTTTTGTTCCACATCATGTTCCCCAAAGAATCCATTTTAACAAACCAAAAATCGCCTCCACTTGTTTCACCTACTAGTGCGTATCCTCCATCCGCAGTCTGAACAAGAGAGTATGGATGGTTCAGTCCTTCTCTCCAGTGTTTTTGGTTCCATTCCATGTTTCCAGACGAATCAACTTTAAATAACCAAAAACCGCTGTCTATCTCATCCCCAAGAGTTTTCGCTATGAAACATGATAAAGCGTATCCGCCGTCATCTGTCTGAACCATAGCCATGGAATCAGCACTCGGAGAACTGGTTTCTTGTCCACCGTATGTCTTGTTCCACTCCATATTCCCAGACGAATCAACCTTTATTAACCAACACAAAGCGCTGTTATCAACACTGAAAGACCATGTGTAACCTGCTAGTGCATATCCTCCGTCACCAGTTTGAATCATAGCCTCTGCGGAATCACTAGATGTTCCTCCGTAAGTTTGGCTCCACATTGTAGAAGATGCCCCCACAGAGCTAATGAAAGGCAAACTGGCTAAAACAAAAAGAGTCAGAATTGAAAGAAACAACTTAGATGACATCAAAATCTCCTCTGATGCTGCTTATGTAACCTATGTCTGTAAACAACCGCAACAACCACCACGGCAACTAACATAATCACTAAGGGTGTCCATGAGGGAAACTCTGGGATGTAACCAACTGGAGTATACACTTCATTTTCAGTTCTATATTTTCTACTACCGTAACCTCCAATGACATATAACAAATCATTCACTACAGCTACACCAGCTCCAGAACGAGGAGTCAACATCGGAGTGCTGTTAGTCCAAAAATCATTTTCAGGGTCATAAACATAATGAATATCATCCTTCAACAAATGAATTCGTTTTGGAGCCAAAACCCCAGAGGTAACCCCAACACTTACACCATACATAGGTTGAGGAATCTCGTTTCCATAACTCCACGTTCCAGTTTTTATTTCATAAATTTGAGTTAAATCATAACTTTGCAATATATAATCTGGGTCGATGTTCAACCCAAAATTTCGACCACCCATGATGTATATTTTCCCGCCAACAAAAGCTGAACCATGAGCAAACACTGGATTTGGTATCTCTGCCTCTGTCTCCAAGGACTCTGCAAAGTCATAACTTTGGATTATGCCTAAAAGAGCAGAAGGAGGCCAAGGTGAAACTAGTCCTCCGACTAAATAGATTGAACCATTAACAACTTCGGCACTCATATCCGAACCAGTATAAAGTCCACATTTTTTTATTTCCCAAGTATCAGTTATTGTGTCATAGATTTCAAATGTAGATGTAGGTTGATACTCACTGAGCATTCCAAAAAATACGAATATCTTTGTATCAATCACAGCTATAGCAAAATTGCTTCTTGGTTTATGCATTGACGCTTTTGTAGTCCACGTATCTGTTGCAGGGTCATACATTTCATTAGTGCCAAGATAGCTGCCATATTCACTATAATAGCTGCCGTTATAGCCACCAATAGCATATATTTTCCCATCAACAACTGCAACTCCTAATTCCGTTCTTGGTGTAGGCATTGGCTCTAAGGTTGTCCAAAAATCATCAGCTGCACTAACTAATGGAAAACAAAAAATTGAGATTACAAGACAGAGAATCAACAATAGAGCAAATGCTGTTCTTTTCTTCCCCAACTAAATTACCTATCTAAGTCTTTCTGTACTTAGCTGAAAAGCGTTTTTGTCAAGAAACCTTGACCAATTGAAATGCAATCTAGTCAAGAAACCTTGACCAACGAAGTAGATGTTTATCATTCAATCCTTCTTTGCTGTTCACAAATCCGAGGAATTGTTTCAAGGAGGTTTTGCTGTTCATACGAGTGTTTTCAGTTAAGCCTTCTAAAGCTTCCTCAACAATTTTTGATTCTTCTACTCCCATTTTGACCAACCCTCATATAAGATAGGGGTCACCGAATATTTAATAATATCGGGAAAAAACATTAGATTAGGAGACTAATAATAGTTCATTGTTGAAAACAAGCTTTTTCCTGAAAAACAAAGCACAACCAGCCATCAGTTGCCTAGAGCATATAGAACACTTCTGAAAAATGTTCAAAAAGAGGAAACAGTGCAAAAAATAGCCAAGAAAAACGGTTGCCGATTTAAGTCCTGTCAGGCTCATCAGCATCAGTAAATCTTAACATTTATTAGACCTTATTAACCACTCAAAGGTTAACCGGAAGTTTCTACGCAAACTTACAACCGGAGACACCGAAACAGATGAACCAAGAAGATAACAGCTCTGTCATGCGCGTTGTCAAAAAACTTGCTAAAACAAAACTCAGCGGCCTCGCGCTTCAGAAACTGGAACAAGTCGCAACCAAGATGGGCGTAGAAGAAAATGAACTGCTGCGACTTTACGTTGAAACCAAGAACCGTTCTCTGATAAAAAATTTTGCATCCACACCCTACAACAAAAGAATCCTACTGCTACCACAATGCCTCCGCTCCAAAGATTGCCCCGCAGAACTAGGCAAATACGGCTACGAATGCCAAGAATGCGGAAGATGCAGCATAAAAACGATCACCCAAATATCCAAAAAATTGGGGTACAAGGGCACATTCATTCTACCTGGAGGAAGCATAGCACAAAAACTTCTCCTCGAACTGAAACCCCAAGCATGCATAGGCGTTGCCTGCTTCAAAGAACTCGTCCTCGGAAGCTTCCTCTGCGAAAAAACAGGAGTAATAGGCCAAGGCGTAGCACTACTTAGAGACGGCTGCATCAACACCATCGTAGACCTGAAAACCCTAAATGACGCCCTAAAAATTCGCCAATTTTAACTCACTAACCAAGAGACTGGCTGCCGAATGCTTCAAGAATTTTCTTCGGCGAAAAAGGAACAAGAACAGCAGATTTAAGATAACGCCCAAGCTTCGGAATCAGCCCCACAGCATCAGTTCCCAACTTGCAGAGAACAACCTGCTCAAGAACACCCAAAGACTCGATTCTGATGACGTCCCGAGAGTGCCTCGAAAATTTCACAGCCTGCTCAACATCGGAGAAAAGGGAACCTAAAATAATCAACCGATCAAACCTACAGCGAACCCATCTGCTGAACAGAGAAAATTGCGCCTCAGAAAGACCTGCCTCAACAGTCTTGCTCTCCCCCGCAACACCTTGAACAATCTTGACCTCAAGCGGCATATTATCATACAAACAAAAAAGCTCAACCAACTCTTGAAGCGGAAACTCCTTACCGTCAGCCAACTGAGCACACAACCGCTTCCCCGAAACAACAGCATCACAAGTTTTCGGAGAAAGCACTCCCAAATCCACGTAAAGCTCATTTTTGCTTTTACCTGAAAAAACAACCTTACCCTGCATAACAGAAAACTTTTTCAGGTTATCCAAAGAAACGGGCGCCAACCCGATTTCGCGGTCAAGCAAACTCAAGGCTGCGGTTTCGTCTTCGCCGGAGACCTCTAGTTGTATCCATCCGCGATTCGTTGTGCCAGCGAAACGCAACTGCACTTCAAGTCCGCTGACCAAACTAGAATAGAGCTTCTCAAAGGTTTCAGGGGAGCCTGAACCGTAAAGCTTCTCAAGTACTGTGACTGTCGGCATTCAAATCGCCTATCAAAGGAAAAAGCTCCTCGTGGAGCCTTATAACCCGATCTATAGCAGGATGGTTCTTTCCCAGTTCCCTCGAAAGATTCAGGAGAGTCTTTTCTATAGGCACCACCCTAGACCCTTCAATCAACTTGTCAGCGTAGGTCACAAGTTTTTCTTCCAGAGTTGTTGGAAGATAATCTTTCACTGGCCAACCAAGTTCTTTTGCTTCATCAGCGGTTATGCCTCCGCCAACATGACGCTCAATAATGGACACGATAGATTCAGGCAAGTTCAGGGACTTCGCGATTTCCACGCCAACAATAACATGATTTACGCCATGCGTTTTTGAGCGCCCAATATCATGAAGAAGAGCACCAACCTCAACAAGATTAACATCAACATTTAACCCCTTATTTTCGCAGGCTTCAGCAAACTTCACAGCAAGCGCAGAAACCGCCTTACAATGGGCAATAACCCTGTTGGAACACCCGCTTTCAGAAAGAATCCTCAGCGCCATCTGCGACGACGGCAGTTTCTCATTCACCTAATTCCTTCCTAAGCTCCTCAACCCGTTCCACCAAGGCAGCTTTTAGTTCAGTATTGTCAAAATGCATCAAAAGTTTGTTGCAGGTGGGGCATCGAAAAACAAGTTCCATAGCATCTTCAAAGGGAACCCGCTTACATCCTTCGGTGAAGCAGTAGTAAAAGTCATGGTTCTGCTCATAAGTGAGCCGAGTTTCCAGTTTTTCTAGAACACGACGCTTTTGGTTCAAAATAAAGCCTGCAAGCTGATCAAGCTGGAGTCTCCAGTGGAAGATAAACCATCCAGTGGTTTTGTCACGAGACCTTCTTAAGCCTACTAGAGAATGATCATAGAGCTTGTAGAGAATCCTGCGGACGGTGTTGAGTCTTATCTCTGTTTGTGCTGCAATCTCATCGTCTGTGGTTTCACCTGTTCCTTTAAGGGCACTGACAATCTGAACCGCCTCTTCGCCCCCAAAAGCTTCAGCAACCTTTTGCAAAGTTTTATCATCCACGAAAGACAACATCGAAACCTTCTACTCCACTCTTTCAATATACAAGGGAAGCAGAGCTTAAATCTCTTACCAAAACAGCCTGCAGACTAAACCTCAACGACTCTTTTGCCTCTAACCTGAGGAACTATTTTCATTTTCGCGTTATCAACAAAATCTTTTGAAAGCTCCTGACCCTCAAAAAAACGGTCAAGAAAAACAGCCAAGCTGGAGCATTCCGAATGGGGCTGGTTCCCCACAGCAACATTGAAATCTGAGACTGATTCGGCGAAGAAAGCAGCGGGTACTTTTTGACTACCCACAATAACCAACACATCTTTTCCCGTCATCCTGATTCTTTGCATGACATCACTTGTTTGGATGTTTTCTCCGTACGCAGTAAGATGAACTGTGACCCCATTTTTTGCTCTCCATTCCTTGACCACACGTTTCCAAGGTCTTCCCATCTCAAAATGGAAATTACCTCCCCAGCGTGCCGTAACCTTTTCAACGGTTTCTTTAACTTTATCATCCGTTATGTCCGCCATACTGAAGCCAGAAGCGCCTAACGCCCGGGCAGCCAGAGCCACATGAGAGGTAAGCCTTTTATCTCTGTGCCTATGTCCCCATCTCAAAACAACAACTTTCGGCAACATTACCTCTTTATCCTTCGCTTTCGGCTTCACGCTTAAACACTCCACCCAGTTTTTCCACGCGCCCCTTAACCCTGTCCGCAAACCAAGGAATCGACCTGAACACAACCTTAACGACCTCGCCTTCATATTCTATGTTCTGCACATGGGCACGATCAAAGAGCTGCGAAACTAAGGACATGGTTTCGTCATTTATTGTCAGGGAAAATGACGCTTGGACGAAACCTTCAAGGTAGCGGGTAATCTGCTGTTTCAACGAGGCTATGTTGGTTCCATGCAACGCTGAGATATGAACTGTGTTTGGTGCGTGCTCCTTCAGATATTCAGTTTTGCGCTTCAGTTCGTCTTTTTCAAGCAAATCAATTTTGTTGAGTGCGGTTACAACAGGTATTCCAGTTGCTCCAATTTGCTGTATTGTATCGAGACTGCAAGAAAGCTTTCTTTTAATGTCTTTGTCTGGTTCGCTCAGATCGACAACCAGAATAATCACGTCTGAAAGGACGGTTTCCTCAAGCGTGGAGTGGAAGGCTTTTACCAATTTTAAGGGCAGACGATCAATGAAACCAACCGTATCCGTTAGCAAAACCTTTCTTTTGGAAAACTGCACCGCCCGGGTTGTTGTGGAAAGAGTTGTAAAGAGAGCATCGTCAACAGGAACAGTTTCCTCTGTGAGCACATTAAACAATGAACTTTTACCCGCGTTTGTGTACCCAGCTAAAGAAATCGAAGAAAACCCCAACTCGGCTCTTCGGACGCGGTGCAACTGGCGTTCCTCGCGTTTCTTTTTCAGTTTGCTTTCGTTAGAACTGATTTGCCGTTTCACAGCTTCGAAGTAAAGATCCACCTCATACTTTCCTAATCCCATAAAACCGGGCTGCTCTTCCATTCTCGCCAGTTTAACCC
>Ga0315543_1004566_pt1 | contig 11457 bp, 9 predicted proteins | sample SalMarSW160210MG_2_FD_203098 | JGI IMG/M metagenome (GOLD analysis project Ga0315543, IMG submission 203098) | Salt marsh sediment microbial communities from the Plum Island Ecosystem LTER, Massachusetts, United States - Salt Marsh Sediment SW1601-210 ...
CAGGATCGGGGGCAGTAACCTAGTTACACAAGCAACCTTGCCATTTCCCCAAGTTTCAACACCATGAGACTTTCCTTCATCGGTGCACATTTCCTGCCGCCCTCCGTTCCTGCCGCCTGCCCGGCTAAGCGGGACATGCTCTCTCCGTCTTTCTTCAGAGACCGGATCGAATTGTACGTGGAGCCCCCACACACGATGCACCAAGAACGTGTCGCGCTATGGACCAAACCCGACACAGGTTGGGATCCCGTCGAGATTTCGGCTGGCTAGAAGCGCTCTCGGTTCTCTTCCTCAATCTGCCCGCAACGACAGAGCTCTGCAACTTGAACCGCCGTACTTCTTCCAGCGACAGAACATCTGCTCCCCAATGCCTGTCTTCCGGACAATCTCCGCCACCGCCGTGCGCGATTCATGCTGCCGAAGAGCAAACGTGACCTGCCGTGTACCGTTTCTTTATGGTCCAAATCCTCCTTCCGAAGGTGCCAGGATATCCAGAATCCTAACGTTTTATCCGGACCAAGAATCGGGGGCAGGCCAAGAGCTGTTGGCCTCCTCTAGGGAAGGGTGCCGGCGATCAAACACGCAATTGGCCGGCAGTGGGCAACTGCTGAATTTGAGGTGTACGAGCCTCGCAGCTCAGGGCGGCGTCGAGCCAACTGGCTGGTGAGGTTGGAATACAGGTTAGCTATATGAACAGGCGGGAATTGGCAGGTTGGCGTACGGAGCACTTGGCACGTGCCGAGCCGCTGGATCGGCCGCCTGAGTTGGCCAACCCGCAAGAAACAGCGATCACAGCAACGAAGAAACTGGCGTTGCTGGGCATTGGCAGTGGGGATTTTTATCGGCAGGCCTTGCAGGTGAAGAGTCCTCAGGACTGTGCAGCTGTGTTGATGGATTGCCTGTCCGCCCTCACCGAGAATCTGGACACTGAATCACCGCAGCCTGCGGGTGGTTCTAAACCTCGCTCGAAACGTTGTGGTGGTCCGTGCGGGGAGCAGAAGTGCCAGACGCACGAGTTGGTTTTCCCCGCTGGGGTATTGTGACGGTTGCAGGCGATCGCCGACTGTGCAGAGAAATGCAGTGGAAAGACCGCGAAAGGTGCCTCTTGACGCCTAACTCTGCATGAATTACGATAGTGTAAGTCGTTGAAAGGCTTACCGTTAAGGGCTTTGCGAATACTGCCCAAGGCACTCGACAAGCTAGGGGTCACTGGTTCGAGCCCAGTATCGCCCATTTCCAGTATCGCCCATTTAATGAGGCCTTGCAGGTCAACGACTTGCAGGGCTTTTTTTGGGATTTTGGGAATTGGCGAGTCGGGCATGCATGCCGGCCCGTTTCGGCGGCTCCGTCCGCCGACCAGGGCGCTCATTGCCGCCCCTGGACCCCAGCTAGCCGCTCTCCGCTGCGGTGTTTTGAATTCCAGGAAAAACGGGGCCTTGACACGCCGGCGGTTATGGGCGACCCCTTAAATCGCGTCTTAAATCGTCTTCGAGTGTAGTTGTCTATTTGGCCGTCGCTTCAGCTTGTAGGCTCACGGTGGCCTTCCCCGGAATCGTCCTCTGCCACCCAAGGATTGACAGGGGGGCATAAATATGTACAATCAGGGGTGCAAGCCGGAAGGACGAGAAGAGGTTTTGGGCCGCTCCTTCGGCTGTAACCCTTACGATCTGGAAGGAGCGAACGGTGGTCGCACACGGACCAGCCGGGGCTGTCTTTTCGCGCTCATATCGAAAGCCTTGCCTTCTCTCACAACGGCAAAACCTCGGCCTCCAGCGATTGCCGCGGCACCGCGAAGCTTTGGAATCTTGCCGGGTAGCTCCGCGTAGCCGCGGTTGGCGCTTCGACCAGGCCAAGTTTGACACCAAACAGGGTAACCGGTTCAGGAAGGGAGCAAGCGATGAACATCTCTTCGACGCGGTTGCACGGTCGGCGGCGGGTTGTGCTCGCGCTGGCGGGCGCGATTGGGATCCAGTGGATTTGGGGCTTGTGCGCCGGTTTGGCTGAAGAGCCCTTGGCCACGTTGCCTCACGATGACGTGCGCCAGGTGGCGTTTTCACCCGACGGCAAGACGTTGGTCTCAGCTGGTAATGCCCAAAAGGACTGGTGGCGCCGGACCATCAAGTTTTGGGAACTGAAGACGCGAAAAGTCCGCACGACGATCGAGTTTCCGCAGTTTCGTGAGGAAGACATCCACAAGCTTGTCGCCGCCCATCCCTGGGTGTTGAAGGATCGGAAAAACGGCAACGCTGCCGATCATCCCGACGAGTCGGCGAAAGGGGATATGCGTCTTCTTACTTCGGGTGAGCTGAACCTTGCGCCGGTGAAACCCAATCCTGCGCCGGCTGAGCCCGACGATCCGCAGGCCGTCGAAGATCGGGCCGCCCGGTGGTGGAAGCAGACGGTGCAGGACAGGAACGTCTGGTATTGGTTCCACGACTTGGCGTACTCGCCCGACGGAAGGACGATAGCCGTGTCGTTCGAACTTATGTACCCGAACCCGTTCCCCCACCGTGACTTGGACCCGTTGCTCCATGGTAAGCGGAAAAGACCCAAGACGACCGAAACCGAAGGGGCAACGGGGCGCCGTGCTCGCAGGAAACCCTCGCCGCTCGCGACGAAAGCAGGTGTACCTCGTCGGCGCCTGAGTATCACCATGATCGGCCTCTATGATGCCCACACTGGCAAGACCCGAGCCATCACGGGTTTCGACACCGATGGGTCTGATATCACCAAGAGGTCTGGTCTGGATCCCAACGACCTCTTCTCTAGTCCGGTTCTCTATCCAAAGAACTATCCCCCGCATTGGGTCGTCGCAAAAGGCCCTCCCCCGATACGGCCCCACTCCCGGCTGGTGGGCCGTTCGTCGCCGCGCGGCAGCAACTTCGCGGGCGGCAGTGGGGTTACACGTGGCCGGGTTTCTTTCTCGCCCGACGGGAAGCTCGTGGCAGGCGGGGACAAAAGCGGAATCGTGAGGATCTGGGACCTCGATGGAACCTTGCAGACGACACTGGACGGCCACATCTTCGGTGTGAAGTTCTTATCATTCTTGCCTGCAGGTTGGTACAACGCCTATCGGGCCCAGCGCGAGAAGACGGGCACCGGGTACTCGAAAGAGGGTATCGCGCCGGACCGTGGCGGTCGCGATTACCCGCAGCAGTCGCTTGGCTCGAGTGGCCCCTTCGATCTGCTGACCGTGGACGGTCATACGACGTTCCGGATTTGGAATACCAAGGGCCGGCTTCTCGGTCAGTGGCAGCCACCTGAAGCGAGACGAGCCATTTCGCTTGCGGTCGATCGTGACCGAAGAAGGTGGGAATGGGACTATCGAGATCGCTGTTGGCAGTACGGCTCTGAATGCCTTGGCTTGTCTCCCGACGGAGGAACCGTAGTGTGTCGCAAGAACATGGATCGTGGGCCGCGCGCCGAGTTGTGGTTGCTTGACTTGGCGACGGGCCAGCGGCAAAAGCTCAAGCAGCATCCTCTGATGAAGCACGTGGAGCGGCTTGCTTCTGCGGCCTTCTCTCCCGACGGCAGAACACTGGCCTTGGGGGGCATGCAGGATCGGAGGATCATCCTTTGGGAGCTTTCTGAACGGACGCCCCGAAAAATGCTCGATGGGGCCGGTGGCCCGGTCCGGTGCCTTGCCTTCTCTCCCGACGGCAAAGTCTTGGCCTCCACCGCGTACAACGGAATCGAACTCTGGAGTCTAGCTGAGTAGGTTGCATCGCGGCCTTCTCATGCCCGCGACCAGATGGAGCAGAAGTTGGCTCCGTCGTCGGGGAAGCACTCGTGGAGCCCTCTGGCGGCCAGACGCCACTTCTCGGAGAGATCGCGCTCGAGATACGGCCCCATGAAGTTGTAGGTCTGCTTCCAGATGAGCTTCCACCGTCCGGCCAGATCCTTCTCCATGTCGGCGAAGTCGAGTCCTCGGCCGGCGCGTGCCTCTTCCGGTGTATGGGGGACCTGGCAGTCGACCGCTCGATCGATGATGTCGCGGCTGAGCTTCTTTTTGACCAGCCCCGATTGCAGCGCCGCTCGGGCCGTGCCTTCCGCCGGATCCGTGTCGGGGCTCAGAATCCGCCGCAGCGCGCCGACGTACTTGCCGGGCGTCACGTACTTGTGATACTTCCGCGTCTGCTGATACTCTTGCAGGGTCTTCCAGCAGTGTTCGTTCTTGTGGAATCGGCTCGACGGTTCGTGCCCCGCGAGCCAAACGGCATCGTCGGTCAACGCGGGCATCAGGTCGCAAATCGTCGTCAGCGGATCGGTAAGATGGTGGAGCAAGGCGTTCGTGATGAGTACGTCGAAGGGCTTCTGGCGATGGAGCAACTGTTCGGGGTCCAGTACGAACTCTAGCGGGACGGGGCTATGGCGGAGGGTTGCGCGGCACACGTCGATCATTTCGGGTGAAAGGTCGTAACAGACCAATTCGCCGACACGTCCCGCGACGTCGGCCCGCAGAAGCAGATCGGCCTCGAAGCCCGTGCCGCAGCCGAAATCGAGCACGCGCAACTGGCGGCCCTTGTCCTCGGGCAGACCGATGTCGAGCATGTGCGTCCAGACGGGCGTCAGCTGGTCGATGATTTCGGGATGTTGCCCGTCGTATACCGAAGCCTCGCGGGCGTGGTAGAAACGATTCAATTGCTCGACCAGTTCTTCAATCGGCACCTGTGGTTCGAAAGGTGCCAGCAGGGTCGCCATATATTGGGTACTATCCATGCAAGCCCAGCTCCGATCGAGAAGGACATGTTATTGGTGTTCGCACGGTTCGTTCTTGCCGTGTATCGCCCTTTTTGCCCGGCAGACCGACCTCCGATGGTCGGCCTTGCGCACGATCCATGCGACCGTCCAGAGGCGCGACCAATGAAAGAGACGCGACTAATGAATATATAATTCACCCTATCCGGCTTCGGCCGAAGAAGCCGCAAAAACGTCCCCGGTTCTTGGTCCGGCCATTATGACAGTACGGGTTAAGCGGGCTTTGCCCCCCGAGTGTGGTCCACCCGAGAAGTCCGTTTCTTGCCTTCGAGGGGCCTTGGGTTGAACGCCTTGGGCCGTCGCGCCTGGGAGCTTACGGCCGGGGTAAGAGGGCGTCGAAAAAGGGTGGTGTGGCCGGGCCGGTAGTCTATCCTTGATTGAACGCTCTTTGCATCGAAGAGCGCGGTCCCCGCCGACTGGCCGCACTGTTGGGAATCCGGCTCGATACTCCGGATCTTGCCTGTCATGGAAATCATTCTTGCCATCGCCGCCCTGGCCGGCCTGATTTGGGGCATGATCCTTTTGGCGCGTGGCGGATTGTTGGCCGGGTGCATGGCGGTCTTGCTGGCCGGCTGCTGTCTTGGGCATCCGTTCTTTCACCTCCCGGCCGGACCGATTCCCCTGACGCTCGATCGTGTGCTCTGGGTCGGGCTTCTGGGAGCTTACGTTTTCTGGCGGCGTCAAAGTTGGAGCGCGGGCAGATCGCCGGGGCGGACCGAGTGGGTCTTGGTGGGTTTTTTCCTCGTCCTGTTGGCCAGCACGCTCTTGCACGACTGGCGTCGCGACGGCAATGCGCCGGTGGCCCACCTCGTCTTCTTCTACCTCATGCCGTTGGCCATCTACTGGGTGGCCTGCGATAGCTGGCTTTCCCAGCGAAGTCTGTGTGCCGTGCTCTTGGGACTGATGCTCTTTGCCGTCTATCTAGCCGTGACGGCTGTCGCGGAAGCCAATGCCCAGTGGTGGGCCGTGTTTCCGAAGTACATCGCCAATCCGGCACATGCGGAATTCTTCGGTCGGGGCCGCGGCCCTTTCTTGAACCCGGTCGCATGCGGCTACTACCAGGCCGTGGGTCTGTTTGCGGCCATGCTCCTGTGGCCGCGCGCCGGACGCTGGGGACGCACCATGCTGCTGGGCGTCTTCCTCGTTTTGGGACTGGGCATTTACAGCACACTCACGCGAAGTGTCTGGATGGGAGCCGCGCTGGGGGCGATGATCGTCGTGCTGTTACGTGTACCGCAGCGATGGCGAGCGCCGCTGGCCGGCGGCGTGCTGCTGCTGGGCGCGATCGTGGCGGGCACGCAGTGGGACCGGATGATGGCCTTCAAACGCGACCGGGCACTAAGTGCCCAGGAAACGGCCGAATCGGTCCGACTCCGACCGATTCTTGCCCGGGTAGCGTGGAACATGTTTTGCGATCGGCCCCTGTTCGGTTGTGGCTACGGCCAGTACCCAACGGCCCAGCTCGATTATCTTTCCGACCGCTCGACCGATCTTCCGCTGTCGAAGGCCCGGCCTTACGCGCAACACAACGTCTTCTTGGCCCTGTTGACCGAGACGGGTCTGGTGGGGATGGGATTGTACGTCGTGCTGTTGGGGCTTTGGATCCAAAGTGCGTGGCGTCTATGGCGAAATGACACGGCCGGCGAGGAGGTTCGTGTCCAGGGGCTCCTTTTTTTGGCCATGATGGGTTACTACCTGGCCAACGCCATGTTTCAAGACCTTTCGCTCATGCCCCAGGCCAACATGCTCTTGTTCTTCCTGGCCGGCGTGACGGAAGGGGCCCAGGCCCAATTCGATTCGCTATCGACGTCCTCTGATCGATCGTGAAGAGCATAGCCGGCCTTGTGCGAACGGAATCGATCGTAATCGCTCATCAGGGCATAGCCCTAGCTGGGAAGCGGATCGTCGTTGAACGTCCAGAGCTGGCGATTGCTGGTGCTGGCGGCCCGGCACCCGCTGTTCAATACCCGTTGGATGCAATTCAAGTTGTAGATCAGCCCGCCGGCGATACGTGGGACGTGGGTCTGCGCGAATCGGTCGGCCACTTCCACCGCGGCGACGCTGGGGAGCAGTTCGACGGCGTCGGGCCGCGATTTCTCGATGACACCGATGCCTCGGCCGACGGCGCGCGTGTCCTGGAGGAAGAGCCGAACGATCGAAAGAAGGCCGAGTCGACGAGCGGGGACAACCAGGTGATGATGCACGGTAATGATGCCGTCGATGCGATCGAATTGGGCCACGTAACGCAGCGCGGCCTCCTCGCGCGCCAATCCGTGAACCAGGTCGAGGTGCAGCATGACGACCAGATTGTCGAGCGGTTTTTCCCGGAAGGGCGCCAATGCCTGGGGAATGTCGGCCAATTCGCCCGCCTGGATGAACGTCATCGATGCCTTGGAGACGACCTCGGCCGAATCACCAATTCCGCCCTCAATATAAGGTATGATCTTCTTTCCGAGGCCGGCGTCGATGGTGGGGCGGATTCTCTTGCGGTTCATGGCAGGACGCCTCCCTTGACGTGACTTTCTATCCCGAGTAAAATATAGAACGTTGGCTGAAGATCAACAAGTGCCCTGTTTGTGGGGCACAAGGGCCAGAGAGAATTCGAGAAAGGCCCTGTGGATGACCACAGGGTCTTTGTTTTTCTTTGGATGAAAGGTTAAGCAAACGTGTCCGCGGTGTTGACCCGAATCCGCCATGTGGCACTCGACCTGGATGGCACCGTCTACACGGACGGCGCGGTGTTTGACTCGGTGACGCTGCTTCTTGCAAAGCTGCGGCGACTGCGGATTGGGCATTCGTTCCTTACCAATAATTCCTCGCGGAGCAATCGCGACTACGTGAACCATCTTCAGGCAATGGGGATCGAGACCGGGCCGGACGAGATCTACACGTCCGGCGATGCGACCGTTGAATACCTGCGAGAAGAGCGGCCCGACGTTCGGCGCCTTTTCGTCTTGGGCACGCCAAGTTTGCAGTGTCAATTCGCCGAGGCTGGATACATTGTTTGCGACGACACGCCCGAGGATGTTCCCGAGTTGGTCATCGTCGGCTTCGATACGGGGTTGGTCTACTCCCGCCTCTGTCGGACGGCTTACTGGATTTCGCGAGGCGTGCCTTACGTGGCGACCCATCTCGACCGGGTGTGTCCCACGGATGAACGAACCGTGTTGCCCGACTGCGGCGCGATCTGTGCGGCGCTGGAGTATGCGACGGGACGGGGGCCAACGGCCGTGCTGGGCAAACCGAACCGGCGAATGCTTCGCGGCATCCTGGCTCGCCACGGCCTGGAGCCGGCCGAGCTGGCCGTGGTAGGGGATCGTCTCTACACGGACATGCGCATGGCAAGAGAGACCGGTGCCCTGGGCGTGTTGGTGCTTACCGGTGAGACGACGGCCGAACAAGCCGCCGCGTGTACGCCCCCGCCTGAGTTGATCGTCCGCGATTTGGACGAATTCGGGCATTTTATTGAAGCGAGGTAGAGGATCGATGACGCCCAGCGGCCCCACACCCCGTGTCCGACGCGAGCAAGACGTCTGTCGACTGGCTCGGTCCGACGTCGATCTTCTCGTGATCGGCGGGGGAATCGTCGGCGCGGGAGTGGCTCGCGACGCGGCGATGCGCGGGCTGAAGGTCGGGCTGGTCGAGCAGGCCGATTTTGCCTTCGGCACCAGCAGCCGCAGCAGCCGCCTGTTGCACGGCGGCCTGCGCTATCTGGCGCAGGGACATCTGCGGCTGGTGCGCGAAGCCAGCAAAGAAAAATGCATCTTGCACCGCATCGCCGGACACCTGGCCGAGCCGCTTCCCTTCATCTTTCCGACCAGACGCGGCGTGCAGTGGGCCAGGTGGAAGCTCAGTATCGGCGTGAAAGTGTATGATCTCTTGTGTGGCCGACGCAACTTGGGGAAATCGCGAACGCTCAGCCGCCGGGAAGTGCTGGAGCTGCTGCCGGATCTCTGTCCGGAGGGCATTACCGGGGCCGTACGTTACTACGACGGACTCACCAATGACGCTCGTCTTGTTCTGGATACGATGCGATCCGCGGCCGAACACGGCGCCACGGTTCTCAATTACGTCCGGTTCGAGGATGCCGAGCGCAAGGATGGCATGTGGGAATGTCAAGCTGAGGACGTGATTGCCCAATCGCCGCTCACCGTGCGAGTGCAGTCGATTGTCAATGCCACGGGACCCTGGTCCGACCGGTTGCCGAAGAGTCGTACGACGTTGCGACTCACCAAGGGCGTACACCTGGTTATCGATCGACGGCAGTTACCCATTCCCAGCGCCGTGGTCCTGACCGAGGGAAGCCGGATCCTTTTTGCCATTCCCTGGGGTCAGCGCGTGATTCTCGGCACGACCGATACCGACTACGACGGACCCATCGAGGCGCCGACCTGTGAAGCGGAGGACGTCGGCTATGTCCTGGACGTGGTGGCTACGTTGTTCCCGGAGGCGGGCGTTACCGCCTCGGACGTGATCAGCACGTGGTCGGGGCTTCGCCCGCTGGTTGTTGATCGGCACGGCAACCCGTCGGATATCTCGCGACGCCATGAGATCAAGATGGGCGAGCCGGGCTGGTGGGACATCACCGGCGGCAAGCTGACGACCTATCGATTGATGGCCGAGCAGGCCGTCGACCAAATCGTCCGCCATCTCGGCTGCGACGCGCGGCCGTGCCGCAGTGCCGACGAACCGTTGCTTGGACCCGAGCGGACCGAAGGCATCAGCACGATCGTTCCTCCTCCCGTCACGCAAGAGGTCACAAGCCACTATTGCACCAACGAATGGGCCGTGCACTTGGACGACGTGATGGTCCGCCGCGGCGGCTGGCGATACTATCACCGCGACCATCTCGAAACGGCCGAGCGCGTGGCAGACTGGATGGCCGATGCGCTCGGCTGGGATGCCGAGACTCGTCGGATGGAATTGGATCGCTACTGCCCGTTGACAACCGGCGTAATCACCAGAGATCGAGAAGACAAGAGTATCCACACGTGTTCGTCATGAAACGATTTTCCATCACGATCCTTGGCTTGCTTCTGGGTGCGGCAGTCGGTTCGGCCGCCGAGCCGGGTTTGCTGTTGAACGAGAAGTTTGGCCGCAGCAGTGGAAGACTGCCGGTCGGATGGCGAGCCGACAGAAACGTTTGGCGCGTTGCCGGCGGCCAGTTGTGGGTCGATAGCCTGGATGGCGAGACGCGGATCGTCACGGGCAAGCCGAATTGGCAGAACTACGAAATCACGGTGACGGCCACTTTTGAGAAGGTCGCCAACGATTCCCGCTGGTTGTCGGTCGTCTTCCGCAGCAGCGCGTCCGGCGCAACGCCCTGGTCGCACTTTTGCGTCCGATTCCGCTGCCACAAGCGCAACGGGGCGGAATTCGGCGCGCGCACCGGTCCGAAGACCTGGCGCGTTCGCAAGATCGCATCGGTCGCCGAGGATTGCCGGCTCGGACAGCCGCGGCGGCTGGGCATGGTCGTTCGTGGGTCGAACGTCGAGGCCTTCGTCGATGGACAGCCCGTGCTCGAGAGCGCGTTCTGTCTGGACCGGGAGACCGGCTACGTCGGTCTGGCCGCCAGCGGCTGCCGCGCCCGATTCGACGATTTCCGCGTGCGACGGCTTCCGGCCACACCGTCGCTTCGCAAAACGCCTTTGAAGCCGTGCGGCGTGATCGCCCACCGCGGTTTCTCGGTGGTTGCCCCGGAGAACACGCTGGCCTCGATTGCCCGGGCGATCCAGGTCGGCGCGACCGGCAGCGAATGTGACGTTCGCCGATCGAAAGACGGGCAGATCGTCGCCATGCACGATCTGAAGGTCGATCGTACGACCAACGGAAAGGGCAAGGTCGCGGAGTTGACGCTGGCCGAGTTGAGAGAACTCGACGCCGGCGCGTGGAAGCATCGAAGGTACGTCGGCCAGCGGATCCCGACGCTCGAAGAGATCCTCGCCGCGCAGAAGGACACCGGCTGCACCGCGGTCATCGAGATCAAGGTCGAGGGCATCGCCCAGGAGGTTATCGAGGCCGCTGGCAAGGCCGGCATGATGGATCAATCGGCCGTCATCGCCTTTAGCGGCGACGTGGTGCGGGAAGTGCGGTCGCGCGAGCCGCGGTTGCCTTGCGCATGGTTGTGCGGCAAGGAACTTCGAGGGACGCCGGCCGAGCGGGCCGAGTGGATCGTCCAGAAGGCGGCCGAGTACAAAACCACAATCATGAACCTGCACTACGGAATGCTCTCGCCGGAGCTGATCGCCGAGTTGCGCCGGCGGGGAATTACGGTATGGACATGGACGGTCAATGACCCTGTCGTGATCGATGCTTTGCTGCGTTGGGGCGTGGAGGGTATCACGACCGACCGGCCCGACCTGGTCCTTCGGCGCCTCGCCGAGGCGGGTCTGGAGCCGACTGGCGTTAGAAAGCCGGGTCGGTGGCCCTGACGAGGACTTGCTCTCCCGCCAACGGGAAGGGGGTGAGTTGGAATAACGACGATTGACTCCATGACGCGATGTCGTGGTCTGCCACTCATACGAAAGGGAACAAGCAATGCTAAGTACACGCCGACAATTCGATGGCAATGACGCTCCGCGAGGTTTTATCTCTGTAGGGGCCGTTTGTCAACGGTTTGCTCAGGTTTGCTTTGGAGCGGCTGTAAGTCCTATGCTAGACTTGGGTTGCCTGGCGAAACGGAAGCGGGCTCTGCGGGGA
>Ga0315543_1004567_pt1 | contig 11453 bp, 11 predicted proteins | sample SalMarSW160210MG_2_FD_203098 | JGI IMG/M metagenome (GOLD analysis project Ga0315543, IMG submission 203098) | Salt marsh sediment microbial communities from the Plum Island Ecosystem LTER, Massachusetts, United States - Salt Marsh Sediment SW1601-210 ...
AGGCAGCAACTCGGCCTCAGGCAGCCTTTGAAGGGGCCTCTTGAACGTCAGCACTAGTCCATAACCTGTCAATTAACCGCTGAAACCGGGGGCACTATCCTGGTAGACCCCGTTTTTCAACACCCTCCCAGTCACTAACCCAAATCTTACTGGCTACCGTTCACACCCTCTAGTTAGCAGCATCCCGTTGTGCAGATACGGTAGATCGTTCCGAACAATACCTGATAACTGAGAACCTGTGACCGACAACTGACACCTTACCGAATAATCTGTCGAATCAACGGCGCAGGCACTACGGGCGCGTCGCTCCACTGGTAGGCAGCCAACAGCTTCTTTCGCGCTTCAGCTAGCCTCTGCTCATCATTGGCATGGATAGTGAGAAGGGGTTCGCCTTTCTCCACACCGTCGCCCACCTTCTTCCTCAGTACGACCCCAACTGCATGGTCAATGGCTGCGCCCTTTTTCTCCCGCCCGGCTTCAAGCGCGACTCTGGCGAGGCTTTTTGCACTCGATTGTTGACCCCGTTGTAGCCCTCTGAATGCCGCTTACCTGGGTGCGCCGCCAGTTTTCGGGGGAGGGCCCATGGGAATATCCAAGAGCATTTTCCCAGTAGTCTTATGGACCTTGCAGTGGCGCTCGATTGGGTCACTCATTGTGTCCTCCTCGGCATGTCACCTAACACGCAAGTATGCGAAGTGCTTCGCAATACTGCAGTATTGCGACTTGTTATTATGCTACTCCGATTATAACACAAGCCACAACGCCCCGCACCCGGGGTTGTTGGTAAACGTGGCAAGTTTGCACCACGCGGTGGTTTGCGCGTTTTCGGGCGCGGGTGCGTTGGACGTTACGGGACACGCGACGTTTCCAAGATTCCCTCCTCTCCGCCCCACTAGGGCTTTTCCAAAGTCAGCGGACTTCCCCACGTTCCCCCGCAGTTGCCGCGGAACATGATGGATATAACCAGACTTTGGAAAAGCCTTCTCCCTCCTGCACAACTTGACAACCGGCGGGATTCTAGTATAATTGTTGTAGAACAAATGTTCTGCGCCTGCGGAAAGGAAGGCAATCCCGTGAGCTCCAAGAAGACAAGACGTCTGGAGATGACCGTCGCCGCGGTCCAGAAGCGCTGGGGGGGCAGGGCCCTGCGCAAGCTGGGGGCCTCAGCCACAACAGCCGAGATTCCCCACATCCCCACCGGCTTCCCTGCACTGGATCAGGCCCTGGGGATCGGCGGCTTAGCTATAGGTAAAATAAATGAACTCTTGGGCCCTGCTACCTCGGGCAAGACGACGCTGGCCCTCAAGTTCCTGGTTCAGGCACAGGCGGATGGCAGGCAGGTGGGCTACGTAGACCAAGCCTGCTTCTTCGACCCCGACTACGCCTACCGCTGCGGCCTCGACCTCTCTCGTCTGCTCATCGTTGCCCCCTACGACCTGGGGGAAGCGCTGGCCATGACCGAAGCGCTGGTGAAGAGCGGCGGTCTCTCGGCGCTGCTCTTCGACGGACTGGATGCGCTTTGGAGTGATGCAGACGCCACGCTGCTGCTCGCCGCTTGCCTCGACCGGCTGGTGGCCCCGCTGGCCCGTTCGGGTACGGCAGTCCTCTTCCTCCACGCCCCTCTGAGGAGGAGATCTGCGGGCCTCTCTGCCCTGGCCCATCACGCTACAGTAAGGCTGCGCATCGTGCGAGAGAGCTGGCTGCGCCGCTACGGCGACATCCGTGGTTATAAAGCCAGGGTGGAAGTGCTGAAGAATCGGCTGGGGCCGGCTGGCCGCAGGCTCACTATCGCCATCAAGTTCAACGGCACAGTGCTCGCCAGTGGCCTGTGAGAACACGAGACGGTGATCAGATATGTCTATCCTCTATTGCTCTATACCGCATTTCGCTGCCGCTCTAGCGCGGCGGGACGATTCGAGCCTTCAGCATCGTCCCCTCGTCCTCATCGGTCCCCAGGGGAGGGTCTTTGCAGCTTCGGCGCAAGCGGCGGCCTGCGGCATCGTCGTCGGACTGACGCCCAGGGCTGCGGAGGTTCGCTGTCCCCAGGCCTGGCTGCTGGAAGCTGACGTGGCCCGCTGCCAGGCCGAGTTCGAAGCATTGCTTCGGCTTCTGGAGCTCACCAGCCCGAGGGTGGAGCCGCACGATTGGGGAGCGGCCTACGTGGATCTGGGCGACCTGGCTCGACATCACGCCGACGCCATGGCGCTCTGCAGGGAGATCGGACAGGTGGTGCGCAGGGAGCTGGGAGGGGCGCTTCAGCCAGCACTTGGATGGGACAGCACCAAGTTCACAGCCCAGACCGCCGCCAGACGCACGCGATCAGGGCATCTCCTGGCTGTGGCTAGAGTGCGGGAGCGCCTCTTTCTCCAGCCGCTGCCAGTGGCTTTGTTGCCGTTGGGAGAAGACACGCTGCGGCAGCTCGGTTTCCTGGGACTGCGCACACTGGGACAGTACGCAGCGCTGCCGTCCGGAGCGGTATGGCAGCAGTTCGGTCGGGCAGGTAGGCTGGCGCAGCGCTGCGCCCGCGGCGAGGATGATCGCCCCGTAGTGCCCCGCTCGCAGGAACGGTGTCTCACGGCCAAGTGCGAGTTGGATGATCCGCTGACCAATCGCGAGCGGCTGCTGGCGATGCTGCGGCACCTGGTCGCCCCATTGCTGGCAAAGTTGCGAGGAAACCTGCAGGCATGTGGGCAGGTGCGGCTGACAGTGCACTTTGCGGACACCAGCACCCAAGAGGGGGAGCGCACGTTCCTCTTCCCCACGGCCGCGGAGGCACGGGGCATGCTGGCACTCGGGCAGTTGCTGGATGCGATGCGCTGGCGGGCGGGCGCTGTGACCCTCAAGGTAGCGCTTGAGAGAATACAGGATATCGTGGCGGACCAACTGCCCCTCTTCCCTGCCCAGACGGAGCAGGAACAGAAGCTGTATGAGGTGCAACGCTACCTGGCGGCCCGCTTCGGGGCCAACCGGCTGCGGCGAGCGATGCTGGCGCAGCCTGATGCGCCGCTGCCAGAGTGGCGGGTCGGCTGGCTGACAGGAGAAGAGCCGTGACGCGATTGTGGTCCAAGGGGGAGCAGGTGGATGCATGGGGTGGGGAAGGAACGCCAGCCGGGTTCAACTGGCAGGGAGAGCCCCACCGCATCCTGGATGTCTGCAACCGCTGGCGGATCCACACCCGCTGGTGGGAGCCGAATCAGGCCCTCTGGCGAGAGTACCTGAAGGTGGTTACCGACACAGGGCTCCTGTGCATCATCTACCAGGACCTGGTGTCAGGCGCCTGGTTCCTGGCCAGACTCTACGATTGAAGCAAGCGGTAAGAGGGAAGGTGTGGGCACACCTTCTTGAATCTTGTGGCATCAGGGGTAAGCATGTCCACAGTGACCGAATACGTCGAATTACACTGCCACAGTTACTTCTCCCTGCTTGATGGCGCCTCGTCGCCCGAGGCGCTGGTCGAACGGGCGGCAGCACTGGGCTACCAGGCGCTGGCGCTCACCGACAACGACGGGCTGTACGGTGCCGTGCGCTTCTGGCAGGCAGCGAGGGAGCGGGGGATCAAGCCGATTATCGGGGCCGAGCTCACGCTGGCCGACGGGCATCACCTGACGCTGTTGGCGGAGACGCAAAGCGGCTACGCCACCCTCTGCCGGCTGATCAGCGTCGGACAGTTGGCGGGGCAGAAGGGACAGCCCCGGCTGACGCTGGAGACGCTGGCTGCGCACGCTCGGGGGCTGCTCTGCCTCTCCGGCTGCCGCAAAGGGGGCGCAGCCTCGGCGCTGCTGGCGGAGAACGAGGAGAAAGGCTATTCTGCCGCTGGTCGCTTGCGGGAGATCTTTGGCCCTGACCGCTTCTGGATCGAGCTGCAGCGCCACTACCTGCCGACTGACGTCAGGCTCGTGGCCGAGTTGGTGGCGCTGGCGCACCGGCTGGGAGTCGGGCTGGTGACAACGAACAACGTCCACTACGCCGAACGTGCTGGCCAGCGACTGCACGACGTCTTGACCTGCATCCGCCACCATACTACCCTTCCGCAGGCGCTGGCCGGGGGGCTGCTGCATCCCAACTCGGAGCTCTTCCTCAAGTCCCCTCAGGAGATAGCCGCCCTCTTCGCTGATCTGCCCCAGGCGCTGCGCAACACGCTGCGCATCGCCGAACGCTGCGACGTCAGCCTCGACTTCTCGACGCAGCGGCTGCCAGCCTTCCCTGTGCCCCAGGGACATACCCCCTTGAGCTATCTCCACGCTCTGTGCGAAGAAGGGCTGCTCCGAAAGTTCGACCGCGTCACGCCAGAGGCACGAGCCCAACTGGCCCACGAGCTGGCGGTCATCGAGCACACGGGATTGGCTGGCTACTTCCTCGTCGTCTGGGATATCGTGCGCTTTGCCCGCTCCCAAAGTATCCGCTGCCAGGGACGCGGATCGGCCGCCAACTCGCTGGTCGCCTACCTCCTGGGCATCACTCCCGTGGATCCGCTGCGCCACCATCTGCTCTTCGAACGCTTCCTGAGTGAGGGGACGCACACCATGCCGGACATTGACGTGGATTTTGCTGCGGATCGAAGGGAAGAGGTCATCCAGTACGTGTACGAGCGCCACGGGGAAGAGCACGTGGCTATGGTTTGCAACGTGGTCACCTACCGCGCCCGCTCTGCCCTGCGGGACGTAGCCAAAGCGCTCGCCTTTCCACCTGATGTCATTGACCGGGCAGCAAAAGCCCTCGATACTCGCTCCGCTGCCGAAGCAGCGGAGCAAATCCAACCCTCAAAGAGCTCAAGCCCGAAACTTGCGTTCCCCTCCGATACCTCAGCCCCTTCTCTGCCCTGGCAGATTCTGTCCGAGCTGCTGCGAGACATCGACGGCGTCCCCCGTCACCTCTCCATACACGTGGGTGGAATGCTCATCACTGCCGCGCCACTGGTGGAGGTCGTGCCTGTGGAACGGGCCACGATGCCGGGCCGGGTGGTGGTGCAGTGGGACAAGGACAGTGTCGAAGACGCCGGACTGATCAAGATTGACCTCCTCTCCCTGCGCACGTTGGGCATGATCGAGGAAGTGCTGCGCCACATCCAAGAGCAGCGAGGGGTCGAGCTTGACCTGGAGCACCTGCCGCTGGATGACCCGCACGTTTACGACATGCTGCAGCGGGCCGACACGATAGGCTGCTTCCAGGTGGAAAGCCGCGCCCAGGCGCAGATGCTCCCCAGGCTGCGGCCAGAGCGTTTCGAGGACATTATCATCGAGGTGGCGCTGGTGCGCCCGGGGCCCATCCAGGGAAACATGGTGCATCCCTACCTGCGCCGGCGGCAAGGGTTGGAACCGGTGAGCTATGCCCATCCGGCGTTGGAGGCGGCCTTGGCGGAGACGCTGGGAGTGATCATCTTCCAGGAGCAGGTGATCCGCGTAGCCATAGCCACAGCCGGTTTCACCCCTGCGGAAGCCGATCAACTGCGCCGGGCCATAAGCCGCAGCCGCTCCGAGGAGACGATGGCAGCACTTCGAGAGCGTTTCCTGGCCGGGGCGCGGTTTCACGGCGTGGACCATGAGACGGCGGGGGAGGTCTTCCAGCAGTTGGCTGCCTTCGCCGGGTTCGGCTTCTGCAAGTCCCACGCTGCCGCCTTTGCCCTGACGGCTTACCAAACCCTCTACCTCAAGGCATACTTTGCCCCCGAGTTCTACTGTGCACTGCTCAATCACCAGCCGATGGGCTTCTACGTGCCCGAGGTGCTGCTCGGCGACGCCCGACGGCACGGCGTGCCCATCCTGCGACCAGACGTCAACCGCAGCCAGGATGAGTGCACACTGGAAACCCCTGACTCGCAGCATACGTCTCCGGCCATTCGCCTCGGCCTGCGGTACGTGCACGGCCTGGGTGAGGCACGGCGAGGACGTACCGTCGAGCGACGGGGGAAGCGCCCTTATCGGGACCTGCAGGACTTTTGTCAGCGCACGTGTCTTCCGAGGCCCGTAGTGGAGAACCTGATCCGGGCTGGAGCCATGGACAGCTTTGGGCAGGCCCGGCGGGACCTGCTGTGGGAATTGGGTGCGCTGGAATACCGAGAGCAAGGGCTGGACATCAAAGTGCCTGTGGAGCCAGTGGCGTTACCCGTGCTGAGCAGGGCGGAGCGATTAGGATGGGAGTACGAGCTGCTGGGATTGGCTCCCGGCGACCACGTCATGCAGCTCTATCGGGAACAGTTACGGGCGCAGGGGATCCTGAGCAGCAGCGAGCTTGAGCAGCAGCGAGATGGACAGACAGTGCGAGTTGCAGGGCTGGCGGTCGTCCGCCAGCGGCCGCCTACAGCCAAGGGGCACGTCTTCATCACGCTCGAAGACGAGGAGGGGCTGGTCAATCTCATTGCGCGGCCTGATGTCTACGCGCGCTATCGGCGTGCACTGCGGGACGCGCCGCTCCTGTGGGTCGAGGGGCGATTGCAGCGCGAGGGGCACGCGGTCAGCGTGTTGGTGTACAGGGCGGTGGCCCTCTCTTAACGGACGCAGCTTTCCGCAATCCTAGTGTCGGCCGGCACAAGAGTCAAACGAAGGCCACGGCTGGTGACTTTGCAGCCAGCGGGGCTTTGTCTAGAGCGCATTGTGTTTGGCGTCCGCGTCACCGGCGCTAGCTACACTCACAGCAGGCGCAGCATGACATCACAAGCTCAGCCACTCTATTAGCCATCGCTCCGCATCATCACGCGCTATGAGCCAAACAGCACGCCGCCCAGCGCCTGTCTTCTCGGCTGGGATTCTGCCTGATCGGCATAGCTGAGCCAGGTAGCTCCTACTCACCGGGCGGCCGCCCCGACGTGCCGCTTCTGCCAGTACCTTTGTGCTAGTGTAAGGTCCCTGCTTACTCACGTTTCCTTGTCCAGACGGTATCTTCGTCGTGTCCCCGTCTCTTTGCGAAATCCACGCGAAGAGACATCGTCGGTCTGATGGACCGTCTCACAGATGGCCCAACACACCCACTTGTGACGGCAATACCGTCGTCTCGATGTACTCTACAATAAGGTGCAATCCACCGTCGAATGCAAAACCCGTCCACCGCATTGCAGTCAATCGGCTGCCACGTCTGCTAGGTGTCCACTGCGCAGTCTCTTACCGGCAGGCGAAGTCCCGCCCGCGAGGCGGGGTAAGAGGCACCGCGGCCGTGCCTCGTCGGCTGCTCACAAGACTCACGGGGCTTCCTCTTTGGCGCTTGCATTATAGTCGATGAAGACACGAAACACAAAAGCCCCGCCGGCGTTCACACGTAGCAGGGCTTTGCTGTACTCCCCTTGCGTTAGCGCTGCATCACCGACGCCGCGGCCTGGGCTTTGCCAGAAGTCGCAGGGGCTTTTGGTCGCGCTATTCTGCATCTGCCGTCGCGTCTTTGTCAAACTGCGCAGGCCGGCCCGGAAAGCAAAAAGGCCAACCCCTATGAACTTGGATTGCCGCTGGAAAATGCATCGAGTTTTGCCAAGGAGCAGAAAAGCCGGGGGCCGCCGCCCCGGTTTCTCCATGGCCTGCAGCCAATAGCTATCACTTAGTACAAAGGAGGAGAACGAAAAACGAGTTCGACGCCCAGGTCCCTCAGTGCATCACGCACTTTCTGTCCGCAATCAGGACACAAGTCCGCATAATAGCAGCCGTGTCGCACACTTCCGCGGACGTCGTGGAGACCTATCATCCAATCCTTACAGTCCTTCTTCCACTCTCTTCCGCACAAGTCGCAACGATAAGCGACGAACTTGCGCTCCTTAATCACCCTGCCTATTTCTTTGGTAATCCTCATGGATGAACCGCCCTCCTGAGCGGCTCCATTATAGCACATATGTTCTAATTTGTCAAGACCCACCCTGACCAGGAGGTGTGCTTCCCCGCCCGATGGAGCACAAGGCACTCAGGGGGATTATCTTCGGGCGTTTCACAGTCGTCGCGTCATCTACCTCGACAAGTTCCACGCTGTCATAGCCAAAAGATGCCAAAACCAAGTACTGTGGCTCCTCGCTCAGCACTGTCGTGTATTCTACCGTACTGCCTTTCACTAACTTCAGAAACTCGGGCAATGAATATACTTCACTCTCTGCACCCGACCCGGCAGCTGTCTCTTCTCTGATGAAGCTAATCCACGCAATCGCGTGTCTCAGAATTGCAGTTGTATGCCCCTTGTACTCAACGAATATGGCCTCCCGGTCATAGCCCAAGACCCTACACTCCTTGAATGTCTTGCCATTGATGAGCCGAAGGTCCCTGACATGCTTACCTCTCAGATGCCAAAGAGTCCTGTCCAGACCACAACGGCAGACACCGACGATCTGTGCTGTCTCCCAGATTAGTCGCCTAAAGGCCCGTAGACATCTACAAACGGAAAGGTTCTTTTGAGGCCTCATGCCATCTTCTCCCGGCTCTGTATCGTTCGACCTAATGGCCATGCACCACCTTGCAGCGAACTGGCTGCTATGCTAAAACGTGTGCGCTAGGGTGCCCAGTGCGCACCGTCTTCCCGGCGGGTGAGCTGTACGCTAACGCGTCGTCCGAACATCCCTCCTATTGTGATTATAGCCAAGATTGTGAACTTTGCAAGTAGAAACTCACAGGCGTTGGTAGTACGTCAGTGATGCGTGATGGATCGCTGATCGCCGCCACGAGGTCGCGCGACTGGAGCGGTTGTTAGCATAGGCGTACGGGTAGCCTGCAATCGATGGCCTGCCGCAGTGGCCCGTGTGACTAAGGCACCCCCCGCTATTCCTTGGGCAGGAGCCTCCCTGCACCGATAGAACGTATTTTGGTTTCCTTGACCTCGTCAATCTTCTCCTTGATTCTGCCTAGGAAGTCCTTTCTTGCAGACTCTCCTCGCGCAGCGGATATTATGGAGAACGACATGACTAGCACCACAAACAACGCAATTCCCACGATTGACTGGATCAGGAGCACTACGTGCACGATCGACGCGACGGCAGTGATGTGCACGAAGTCGTTGAGGAACATCGTTCGAAGGCTCAGCACAACAAACACCAGCAGACCAGCATCTGCACCCACATCCATTGATGTAGCGTCCAGTTGGTATATCTGAAGGTAGCAAAGGCCAAAACTGAGGCATACTTGTGCACCAATGAACACGAAGAGAAAAACGAAGACATTCACCAACAGCGTGTTGATATGCACGCGCTCGACGACTCTGTACAATGCCTCAACCGGCGTAAGGCCCATGTCCACCGATCTATTGTGTTTAGCTACGCTGTCGGGCCCAGGCCCCTTACGCGCATGAGCACTCTCACGCAGCTCTTGCGCCCTTTCCCTGTGTTGCGACGACTGGGACGACAAATAGCGTTCTACAAGACCAGCAAGGGGAGTAAGAAAATCCAGCGGACAGAATGTCCATACGTAGAGCCACAGCACGCACAGTGTGCTCAGGACAGGTGCAGCTACAGCCGCAAGCGTGATGACGAATCTACTCTCAGTCGAGAGAGCAACGGTATAGCAAACCAAGTTTGACACGGTGAGCATCAATCCTGTAAGCGGGTTGGCCAGAAGCTTCCATAGCCTTCGTAGGCTGCTGTAGAGCCAGTAGGACAGTCCGCCTACGAGTAGCAGCGCTTTACCTACCACATAGAGCGGAAAGATGCACAGCTTGATGAGAAACCAGATTGCGCTCGGCCGTCCGTACACAATGCCAAGCAGAACTGAGTACATGACACTTGCGAAGAGCAGCAACAGACGTAGGTTACCTGGCTCAGAAACCCAAGTGTACAAGTGATCAGGAACGACACTCCTGAAAGCTTTGACCAACTGGAGTCTCAGTGGTGTCCACAGCATGAACCCAAACACAACAGCCATAACGTTGACAAGAAGCGTTTTGGACAGGGACTTGCGTCTAATTTCTCGATCGGGCTGGTCACTCATGTGTCTCTCACTTCCCTTGCTGGAAACCAGTCAGTGGTTTCCGATGCTGCCCGGCTCTGTCTACCGCAGCCTGGCCCATTAGAGGCATGCGCCCGGTCGACTGCTACTCTGTCTCCAGGTCAGCCTTCTCATCGTAGTTCCCAAGGCTCTCAGTCCCTCGCTGTGTCAGTCACTCAACCCACTTGGCTTTAGCAACGTCTGTCAGGGATTCCACTCACACGCCACCCCATCCCCGTCGCCATCCAGCCCGTCCACATCAAACCCCCGCGCCACCCAGCACGAATCGAAGCACTCCTGCGCCGATAGTCACCGAGGTACAGTCTTGTCCAGATCGGTGAGCAGTGTCAGAACTTTGGTCAACCCAGCTGCCACCAAAGTGGTGACGCGGTCCGGGCGCAATCGCTCGTCGGCTTCTTCGCTCACAGAGCAACGCTGCGCAAGGAGCCAGCATCGCATCGCGGCGTTCCCTGACGCTACCTGCATATCCCACAGCACCGTGTACTGCGCAGGAGACAGATGCTCCCGGAAGTCGTCAAGCAAGTGCTTGGCCCAGTCTCCAGTGCGTCTCATGGTGTCCCCAAGGAGGCGCACGCTGCCCGGATTCAGCGATGCCACCTTGGCCGGTGTCGCCTCCACTAGCAAGCCGGTCCCGGCGTCAACACCTGGCTCGCCCCAGCCTTCGCCTTCGCAGTTACCTGACACACGCAGCAAAACGGCTATCTCAGCCTGAGAGGACAGCAAGAATGCATTGAGGTTCTGGGCCAGCCTGCGCTGAACTCCCTCCCAGCGTTTCGCTTCATACCATTGAAGAACAAGAGTCACACCAAGAATCCCGATGCCAACTGCGACGAGTTCGGCTGCCAGGCCTTGACATACCTCGGCTGCCACCAATTCGTGGCCTAGAACAGTTAGCAGGGCCAGCATCGACGCCCCAATCGCCAAGAATGCCAGGCCCAGCGCGGCTATCACTCCAATTCGACTCGAAGAGATCCTCTGCCAGATGCTGCCCATGAACACCCCCTGTCCAAGCACAAGCGAGAACGCGTCTGCCACGTTTGCTAGGGACGGGCTGCCTATGCTACAGCGTGTCTGCTACGCTGTCCACTGCACCGTCGCGGCGCCATCAGTCCAACGCCTCACACGCCGCCCCATGCGCATCGCTATCCACCTAGTGAACGTCAAACCCCCTAGCGTCCAGCAGTGGTCGAGGCAGTGCTGCGCATCGGCCTCGGTCGCGAAGTCGCTACAATTGTCCAGGTCGGTGTCACAGTCACACAGCGGCTCTGACGTCGGCGGCCACAATTCCATCACACCAAGTGGTTCACGCCATGCTATGACCACGAAGAGCGCCAGGATGATGAAGCCTCGCACAACGTGCGCCTTGGTGAGTTTGGCGTTGCTCATGAGCCATAGTCCGTTCTTTACAATCAGTTGACAATAAGACCCGCGTTGCCTCATCGTAAAATCTAACCGAAGGCGTATCGTTGCCTCAATATGAAATCTAACTCTTGGACAGACGCCAGAGTTGCCCTTGGAGAGTATGGATCTGACGCAGCAGGCCGGCTGGGTTGA
>Ga0315543_1004569_pt1 | contig 11449 bp, 10 predicted proteins | sample SalMarSW160210MG_2_FD_203098 | JGI IMG/M metagenome (GOLD analysis project Ga0315543, IMG submission 203098) | Salt marsh sediment microbial communities from the Plum Island Ecosystem LTER, Massachusetts, United States - Salt Marsh Sediment SW1601-210 ...
AACCGGTCTCCCGGGATAGCCTTGCTTCCAGTTGGGAAAGGTGATACCCGGGAAAGTCGACCACGGCGCCGCAGCCGGTACAAATCAGGTGGTGGTGGTGCTCCGGGGTGCCGGTGGTATAGCTGCGGCCGTTCCCTCCCGTGTACAGCTCACAGATAAGCTCTAGGCGGGCCAATATCTCCAGGGTGCGGTAGACGGTGGTCAGCCCGATGGCAGGTTGCTTCTGGTGAACCTCCCGGTAGATATCGGCGGGGGTAAGGTAGTCGGAGCTGGCGGCGATGGTACCGATGACCACCCGGCGCTGGGGGGTGAGCTTGTAGCCGTGATGTCTCAGGGCGACAGCGATTCTTTTCTCGGTAAGCCTCATTTCAAAGCTCTAAATGAAAACGATTATCATTTACACTATAAACAATTTATATTTCTTTGTCAATAGTTACGTTGAGATTTCTTATCAAACTCCCCCCTTTTTAAAGTTTTGTTTTGTTACCCATACCCTCCCGCCCAAAAAGGTTTCACCTCTAAGACTCTGTAGCCCCACCCCCCTCATATATTTCCTCCCCTTTTCCCCAGGAGGGGAGCAATCACCCCCTTCAGTGGTGACGATATCCCCTTATCCCCCCCAAGGAGAAATTGATAGAAGTATCACTTCTGTAGGGTGGGTCAGGGTGGGATAAGCCCGGTACAGGCTTTGCCCCCTCTTAAGCTCCTCGTAATTGGACTTTACCTCCCTCCTTTTGAATTTACCCCTTATAGGGCATTGACCAAACAAAATAATTGAGCTACACTTGGATTATGGTATACTTCAGCACTTCGGGATTCAGTTATAGTGGTTGGGTAGGCAGGCGGTGGCTACCATTCGCCAGTAGCGGGTGATGCTGGACTAACCTTTTTTGCCCGCTTACGGTTCTCTTAAAAATCATTTACTATAGGTGCTTACCTGCTAGCATAGGCAGACGGAGGTCAGGGAAAGATGAAGAAAACGGATAAAACGAACGCAACCTTCAATCTGCTGCGGGCTCGCCTGGAGGGCGAGCGGAAGCGGCTGACTGAAGAAATGAAGCAATTAAAATCAACTATGCGCCCGGCTGACGAGCGGCGTGAGGGCAGCCCCTTCGGCAAGAGGGAGGAGGAGGCAACCGAGAGCTACGAGCTGGAGCGGCGGCTGACCCTGGAGAAGAGCATCCGGGAGCAGCTGGCGTCGGTGGAGCATGCCCTGAAGAAGTTTGAAGACGGGACCTACGGCCTGTGTGACAACTGCGGTAAGCCCATACCACCGGAAAGGCTGGAAGCCCTGCCTCAGGCTACTCTGTGCCTGGACTGTAAGGCGCGTCAGGCGAAGGATGCCCAAGGCAAGTAATCCCCGCCCCTGGCGGTATGTCGTCTTTTTTCTTATCGCCTTTCTGCTGGTGATTGCCGACCAGCTCATCAAGTCCTGTATAAGAGAAAATCTGGCTATCGGGCAATCCCTGTTCCGCTGGGGCATATTTGAGATAGCCCGCGTTCCCCCCAACACTGGTGCCGCCTTCGGTCTTTTACAGAACCAGACTTTTATTCTGGCCATAGTCTCGGTGGTCGGCATCGCCTTTATTCTGGTCTATACCTTTCTGGTTTACCGCCGCTACCCCTTTCTGGACAGCTGGTTGAGCCGGGTGGCGCTGGGCTTGATTTTAGGCGGCACCATCGGCAACCTGATTGAGCGCCTGCAGTATCTGCTGGGTCGGTCGGGCGGGGTCACCGATTTCATCCATATCGGCTGGTGGCCGCCGTTTAACTTGGCTGATTCGGCGGTGGTGGTCGGCGTTATTCTGTTTATCTATACCCTTTTCCCCCTGACCCAGAAGCGTGATTAGTCGGCTTGGTGATGGACAAGGTATACAGTCTTATCGCTGACGAGAGGGATATCCGCCTCGATAAGTACGTCTGCCAGCATTTCCCCGAGCTTTCCCGCGCCCGGGCGCAGAAGCTTATTGCCGATGGCCATATCACCGTCAACGGCCAGCCGGCCAAGCCGGGGCTTAAGTTAAATACCGGCGATAGGCTTGAGATTGCTATTCCCCCCACCCCACCCGAACAGTTGCTGCCGGAATCTATACCCCTCAATATCCTCTATGAAGACGATGACCTTTTGGTAGTGGAAAAACCGGCCGGGATGACCGTTCACCCCGCCCCGGGGCACCCCGGCCATACTTTAGTTAACGCCCTGCTGGCGCACTTTCCCCACCTGGCTGATATCGGCGGTTCCCTGCGCCCCGGTATCGTCCACCGCCTGGATAAGGATACCTCGGGACTGATGCTGGTGGCTAAGAACAGTAAAGCTCAAGACAACCTTATCGGGCAGTTCAAGTCCCACTCGGTGAGCAAGGCCTATCTGGTGCTGGTCAGGGGGCATTTGACGCCTGAAACTGGCATTATTGAAGCTAATATAGGCCGCGACCCCCGCAATCGTAAGAAGATGGCGGTCGTTGAGGGCGGCAGGGAAGCCAGCACTGAGTATCAGGTGATTAAGTATATAGGGGACTACACTTTAGTTGAGGTCAGGCCGGAGACGGGGCGCACCCACCAGATAAGGGTGCACCTGGCGGCAATCGGCTTTCCCGTAATTGGCGATAAGGTCTACGGGGTCAGGTCCCCGTTTTTGCCCCGCCAGTTCATGCACGCCTGCCGGCTGGGCTTTAGCCTCCCCTCCTCCGGGGAGTATATTGAGTTCAAGTCGGAGCTGCCTTCCGATTTGGAGCAGGCGCTTGAGGATATAGCTTAGATTATTTGCCCCGCCCCCATATTTATCTTTTCCCGCCCGCCGCCCTTATATGGAAGCGGGCTTTCAGCCCTTATCCCCACCCCCAGAGGGGAGCAAATTCCCCCCTTCCCCCCCCAAATGAGAGTGAAGAGAAGTATCACTTCTGTAGGGTGGGAGGGTGGGAAGCAGAACCAACGCTAAAAACTGGGCTAGACCTCCCCTTCTCCCCCCACCCTAGAATCTTGGTGGATAGGGTGGTAGAATGTTAGCAAAGAGGTGCAGTATTGGTAGGCAAGTTAAGCGAATTGTTTGCGGATGAAGCGCTTAAAAGCAAGATTGTGGAACGGCTTCCTCATCTATTCACTTTAGCTGCAAAGGAAACCTCAAGGGCAGGGAATATTGGAATGCAGGCGGGCTCCCTTCGTGAGAATATTATCATTGCTCTACTTATCTACAAGTTTGGAAAACAGAATGTCAGGATAGATAAACCTATAATTGCGCCGGAGGTGGATGTAGAAGTATTTGGGGTGCCTGTATCTATAAAAACTGTTAGTAGTAAGGGACTTACCGGAGTAAAGTTAGTATGGACTGTGGATGCACAGAAGGCTAGAGAGTTCAGCGAGAAATACTCTCCACGGTGCGACATGTTATTTGTGCACATTATATGGGGTGGTGTGGGAGGTTTCTATTATATCCCTTTGGCGCTACAGAGACAGTTATTTGATGAGATGGGAAGAGAAGGGTATATGAAGCTCCCTAAACCTGGCACGAACCCACGAGGAGTTGAAATAAGTAAAGAAGCATTACTGCGTCTAATTCGAGATGAAGAAACCAAAAGCATTGGAGTAAATTGGCAGAGGGTAGAAGTAGAGCATGATCCTTATAAAAGATGGGTTGATTACTGGAGGGAGGCATGAGGAAGGTGGGATATAACGAAGGCAAAAGAGGCACACAAACAAGCTCCTTTGGTTCGCCGGGTAGGATAAATCACGACTCAACGGCCTTTTATGCCAGCAGGTTGTACGAAGGTCTGCCAGCGGAGGAAAAAACTGAATATATAGAGACTCCTATCTCGCCCCAATTTTTAGATAGGATATTTAGTAAAACTAGCGAAAATATGGAGGAATTACCAGATAACAGCGTCCATCTGATGGTTACTTCCCCACCTTACAATGTGGGTAAAGAATATGACGGCAACTTGACCCTGCAAGAATATAGACAATTCTTAAAACAAGTTTGGGGAGAAGTCTACAGGACGCTTGTCCCTGGCGGTAGAGCCTGCATTAACATAGCGAATTTGGGGAGAAAGCCGTATATCCCTCTTCACGCTTTTATCGTTGAGGATATGTTGGATTTGGGCTTTTTAATGAGGGGTGAAATTATTTGGAACAAGGCTTCCAGTTCCAGCCCTTCTACGGCTTGGGGGAGTTGGCTTTCGGCTGCCAACCCAACCTTGAGGGATATCCACGAGTACATCTTGGTTTTCTCTAAAGGTATGTTTAGCAGGAACAATGCTTCCCGAAGGCGAAGCACAATTTCAAGAGAAGAATTTCTGGAGTTCACTAAAAGCGTATGGGAATTTCAAGCAGAGCCAGCCCGTGGGGTCGGGCATCCAGCACCGTTCCCTGTAGAATTGCCCTATAGGTTGCTTCAGCTTTATACATTTGAAGGGGAAGTAATTCTGGACCCATTTATGGGAAGCGGTCAGGCGGCAATAGCAGCCATAAAGACGGATCGTCATTATGTGGGCTACGAGATAAACGAGGAGTATGTGAAATTAGCAGAAAGGCGAATCCAAGAATTTCTGTTGCAATTTAATTCCCCGAGATTACTCTAATTTTTAGAGAAATGACCACCCCCGTTAGAGTCCGCTTTGCCCCCAGCCCCACCGGCTTTCCCCATGTCGGCAATATACGCACGGCAATGTTCAACTGGCTGCTGGCGCGGCACACCGGCGGCAAGCTGGTTCTGCGCATTGAGGATACCGATGTCGCCCGCCGGGTGGAGGGGGCGGTAGAGGCAATAATGGAGGGGCTGAGCTGGCTGGGTCTGGACTGGGACGAAGGCCCCGATGTCGGCGGCGACTACGGCCCCTACTATCAGTCGGAGCGGCTGGAGCTTTATAAAGCGGCCGCCGAAAGGCTTATTGAGCAGGGGGACGCCTACTACTGCTACTGCTCTCCGGAGCGCCTTGAGGAGCTGCGCGCCGGGCAGGTGAAGCGTAAAGAGCCCCCCGGCTACGACCGCCTCTGTCGCGATTTAACCAGTGAAGAGCGCGCCCGGAAAGAAGTCGAGGGCATCAGGCCGGTGGTGCGCTTTAAGACCCCGCTCGACGGGCAGACCAGCTATGAAGACGTCATCTGGGGCAGGGTTGTCATCGAAAACAGCACCCTGGACGACTTTGTCCTGCTCAAATCGGACGGCTACCCGACCTATCACTTGGCTAATGTCGTCGACGACCACGCCATGAAGATAAGCCATGTCATCCGCGCTGAGGAGTGGATTTCGAGTACCCCCCGCCACCTCCTCATCTATAAGGCGCTCAAGCTGGAGCCGCCCCGGTTCGTCCACCACCCCATGATTTTGGGCCCCGACCGCGCCAAGCTGAGCAAGCGGCACGGCGCCGTCTCCATCCTCGACTACCGGGATATGGGCTACCTGCCCCAGACAATGTTCAACTTCCTGTCCTTAATCGGCTGGTCGCTGGACGATAAGACCGAAATAATGTCCCGCCAGGAGCTTGTCGATAATTTCTCACTGGAGCGCATCGGCAAGACGGGGGCTATTTTCAACCGGGAGAAGCTGGACTGGATGAACGGGGTCTATATCCGCAAGCTGACCCCCGATGAATTCTTCGAGGCCGTTCAGCCCTACCTCATGGATGACCTGGACGCCGGCAAGGCGTTGATAGCCGAGGAAGACTATGTTAGAGCCGCCCTGCCCCTGGTCCAGGAGCGGGCTAAGACCCTGCTCGAGGTCGCCGAGCTGACCCGCTTCTTCTTCACTGAGGAGCTTATCTACGATGCCAGCCTGCTCGTCGGTAAGAACATGGATGCCGCCGCCACCGTTAAAGCGTTGAAGGCAGCTCAAGATAGGCTTAAGCCCCTATCCGCTTTTGACACCGACTCGCTGGAAGCAGTTCTCCGCCCCCTGGCGCCGGAGCTGGGCTTAAAGACCGGCCAGCTTTTCTCTGTGCTCAGGGTGGCTGTTACCGGCCAGACCGCCGCCCCGCCCCTCTTCGCTACCATGGCGGTGCTGGGCAAAGAGCGTTGCATGAAGCGGATTGAAGCCGCGCTTAAAATGTTATGAACGGGCAGGGTTCCATCCTCTCCGGCTGTCGCGTCCTCGATTTAACCGATGAAAAAGGCAGCCTCGGTTCCCGCTATCTGGCTGATATGGGGGCGGAGGTTATCCGTCTGGAAAAGCCGGGGAGAAGCGCCGACTTTCACTGGGAAAATCTGGGCAAGCGCCTGATAACGCTGGATATAGAGCTTAAGCAGGGACAGAAGGTATTCCGGCGTCTGCTTGAAACCGCCGACGTACTGGTGGAAAGCCGCCCCCCCGGCTATCTGGACAGTCTCGGCCTCGGCTATTCCAGTCTCAGTAAGCTTAACCCCCGCCTCATTATGGTTTCTATAACCCCCTTCGGGCAGACCGGCCCCTACCGCGACTATAAGTCTTGCGATATTGTCGCCAGCGCTATGGGCGGCCAGCTTTACCTCGACGGCCAGCCCGGTTCGCCGCCGCTCAAACCCTTCGGCAGCCAGAGTTACTACCTGGCTTCTATCTTTGCCGCCATCGGCGTTATGCTGGCGCTCTTGAGCCGCCATAGCTCGGGCAGAGGCCAGCATATCGATATTTCTCTGCAGGAGTGTGCCGCCGCCGCCCTCGACCACGTCCTGGTACGCTATTTCTATCAGGGTGAGGTGGCTAAAAGGCAGGGCAGCCTCCACTGGAACAACGCCTTCCGCATTTTCCCTTGTAAAGACGGCTATGTCCTGCTCTCCCTGCTCTATCAATGGGAGACGCTGGTGGAGTGGCTTGAGTCCGAGGGCATGGCGGAGGACTTAACCGATTCAAAGTGGCGGGACAGAGATTACCGCCTCCAGCATATTGACCATGTTATTGAGGCCCTGGAGCGCTGGACTAAGAAACACCCCGCCGCCGGGCTGGTGGAAAAGGGGCAGTCGATGCGCTTCCCCTGGGCGGAAGTAGCTTCAATACCGCAGCTTTTAGCCAGCCCCCAGCTTAAAGCGAGGGGCTTCTGGACTGAGATAGAGCACCCGGTAACAGGGAAGAAATTTAAGTTCCCCGCCCCCGTTTTGAGCCGGTGTTTTTCGTCCCATACCCTCCCGCCCAACATGGGGCTTGAGCCATGAAGGGTATTGTGCCGGGCTATATCGCCCTCTACCGTTCCGGGGAGCTAAAGCGCCGGGCGGAGGCGCTTGAGGCGCGGCTGAGCGCCTGCGATATCTGCCCCCGGGAGTGTGGAGTCAACCGCCTGGAGGGGAAAGGGGGCTTCTGCCATTCGGCTTACCTCCCGATGGTGGCTTCGGTCGGCGCTCACCACGGCGAGGAGCCGGTGCTTTCCGGGAGGAGGGGTTCGGGGACGGTGTTCCTGGGCAGCTGCAATATGCGCTGTGTCTACTGCCAGAACTACCAGATAAGCCAGGACTACAGGGCTCAGAGGCGCCACGAGGTTGAGACTCGTATTCTGGCGGAGAATATGCTCTTTCTTCAGGACGAGCTTGGCTGCCACAATATCAATTTTGTCTCCCCGTCGCACTTCGTGCCCCAGATAGTCCGGGCGGTGCTGGAGGCGGTGTCTCTGGGGCTCCGGCTGCCGCTGGTCTACAATACCAGCAGCTATGATTCCGTGGCTACTCTGCGGGAGCTTGACGGTATTATGAGCGTTTACCTGGCGGATTTGAGGTACGCCTCTAATAAATGGAGTAAGCGGTTTTCCAAAGCCCCCGATTATGTGGAACGGGCGCGGGCGGCCATCAGGGAGATGTACCGGCAGGTGGGCAACCTGGTGGTGGATGAGGAAAATATTGCCCAAAAGGGGTTGATTGTGCGCCACCTGATACTGCCCAACGGCATTGCCGGCAGCCGGGACTCGCTTGGCTGGCTGGTCGGGGAGGTTTCCCGTCAGGTTACGGTGAGCCTGATGTCCCAGTACTTTCCGGCGCACCGGGCACCCCGCCTCCCCCTGCTGTCGAGGACAATCACACCGGAGGAATATAATGAGGTTGTGGAGCTGGTCGAAGAGTTGGGGATAGAGAACGGCTGGCTGCAGGGAATGGATGCCTCAGGGAATTATCTGCCTGATTTCTCCGGGGATGGTGCTCCGTTTCCGGCGGCGGAGGATGCTAAGCGGTGAGATTCTACGCTGGCTATTTCCGCTTGCGCTTGGTAAAGGCAAAGCGTATTTTTTTGCCGTTGAGCTTGTCTTTCTTGTTGACATTCTCAATGAATGTCTTGAGGTCGAGCATGGGTTTCTCAGCCACTTTGGGTTCTTTTTTGTTTAGTTTAGCAGACACGGGGTTGATTATAGCATATGTTCGGGGGCTAGGCAAAGTATAGAAAAATGACTAATCCCGTCTTAAAAGGCACAAGAATATTAGACTTCACCTGGGTTTTAGCGGGGCCTTATGCCACCCGGCTGCTGGCTGACTTCGGCGCCGAGGTGATTAAGGTCCAGCCCCTCCTCCCCCGGGAGGAGGACGACTTCGCCCGCGGCTACTATAACACCTGGAACCGTAATAAGCGGGGCATTACCCTGGACATGAGCCAACCCGATGGAATAGCTTTAGCCGGAAAACTGGTGCTGGCCAGCGACGCCGTGGTGGAGAACTTTACCCCCCGCGTCATGGCTAACTGGGGACTGGACTACCAAAATCTCAAAAAATTAAAGCCCGATGTCATCATGCTCAGCCTGTCAACGATGGGCGCTACCGGCCCCCACCGGGACTACGCCGGCTTTGGCCCCACCATCCAGGCTTTTTCCGGGCTGACCCGCCTCACCGCCTGCCCCGGCGGGCCGCCGCTGGGCCTGGGCAGTTCTTATGCCGACCATGTCGGCGCTCTGTTTGCCTGCCTGGCTTTGCTGGGGGCGCTGGAGTACCGGCGGCAGACGGGCGAAGGGCAGTATATTGATGTCTCCCAGGTGGAGGCGATGACCGGTTTACTGGGCGATGCCTTCATCCCTCAAAAAGCGACGGCGGCGCCTTATGGCGTCTATCGCTGTAAGGGTGAAGACCGCTGGTGCGCTTTAGCCGTCTTTACCGATGAAGAATGGCAGGGCTTTAAAAAGGCTCTGGGCAGTCCCCCCTGGGCTGGAGATAAAAAGTTTGCCACTTTAGCCAGCCGTCTCAAGAATAAGAAAGCGCTGGACGGCTTGATAGAAGACTGGACAAAGAAATATACTCCTGAAGAGGCGATGGCTTTATTACAGGCGCAGGGGGTAGCCGCCGGAGTGGTTCAAAATGCCCGCGATTTAGCTCAAGACCCCCAGCTTAAAGAACGTGGCTTCTTTATCGAGCTCGACCACCCCCGGATGGGCAAGACCGTATCCGACGCCACTCCGGTAAGGCTCTCGGCTACCCCGCCCCGCTATAGCCGCCCCGCCCCGCTCCCTGGCCAGGACAACGACTATGTCTACGGAGAGATTTTGGGGTTGAGTGAGAGTGAAATTAATAAGCTCAAGAAACAGAAAATAATCTAGGCTTTACCCCGCCCCGTTTTACATCTTTTCCCGCCCCCGCTTTCACCAGCTCTCTCTCATCCCATACCCACCCGCCCAAAAAGGTTTTTACCCAAAAAAACTTTGTTTTTTCGGGGGCCCCGAATTCGCCTCTTTAGACTCTCTTACCCCTCCCCCAGCAGAGAGAGAAATATTAAGATCCCCAGCCCCTTAAGGGGTGTTAAAGAGGTACAACCCCTTTCGGGTGGGAGGGTGGGAAACAATACGTTCTCTAAAAATCGGGCAATCCCCCCGTGATTTAGCCCGCCCCGCTTAAAGCGGCTGGCAATTGGGGCAGAAGTAGCTGCCCCGGTTTCGGACCGGGATTCTTTGTAAGGGGGTGCCGCAGGTGGGGCATGACTCCCACCGCCGGTGGGCCACCCGGAACTGGAAGTGGGCGGTGCCTATATCACCGCTGGGGCGGAAGTAGGTATCGGTGCTGGCTCCCTTATCGTTGATGCCGGCGCTTAAAACCTGCCGGATAGCCTGGTGCAGGCGTTCAATCTCTTTCTTTGACAGGTTCCCCCCCGGTCTCATCGGGTGGATTTTAGCCAGAAACAGGGCTTCGTCGGCGTACATGTTGCCGATGCCGGCAATCAGGCTCTGGTCGAAGAGCAGGGCTTTTATCGGCGCCGTGCGCTTGGCTAAGGCTTTAGCCAGCGTTTTGGCGGTAAAGCCGGCCTCCAGCGGTTCGGGGCCGAGCTTATCGCCGACGCTATTTTCGTCGGCCGCCAGCCACATCACCCCGAACTTGCGCGGGTCGCGGAAGTAGATTTTGGTGCCGCCGTTTAGGTGGATTACCGCCCGGGTAAACCTATCCGGCGGCGTCAGCCACAGCGAGCCGGTCATCTTGAGGTGGATGATTAGCCACTCACCGCTGGTCAGGCTGAATAATAGATATTTCCCCCGCCGCCCCACCCCGGTTATGGTCTCCCCGATGAGGCGGGAATTGAATTCCTCCACCGGGGGCTGGCGCACTATCCTCTCGTCGAAGAGGGTAACGGCGGTAATGGTGTGGCCGATAATATGGGGGGCCAGCTCGTTCTTTATAGTCTCTACTTCGGGCAATTCCGGCATTTACTTCTCTCTTCCCCTCCCCCGTTTTATATCTTTTCCCGCCCTCCGCCATTCCCCTCCAGTGTTTTTCTTCCCATACCCGCCCGCCCAAAAAGGCTTCGCCTCTTTAGACTCTATAACCCCACCCCCCCAGGGGTGGGATAAGTTTTCCTTTCCCCATTAAAAAAGAGTTGGTAGAGGTCTAACCTCTATAGGGCGGGAGGGTGGGAAACAAAACACACGCTAAAAACCGGGCAATCCCCTTTTTTCCCCTTAAGCCTCCATCTCCCCCCAGTTCCGGCCGGTCTTGATATCCACCTTCAAGGGCACGCTGAGTTCTATGGCCGATGACATCAGCTCGGCAGCCAGCTTTCCCATCTCTTTCTCTTCGGCTTTAGGCACCTCAAAGATGAGCTCGTCGTGCACCTGGAGTAGCATCTGGCTCTTTAGCTTGCGTCTGGCTATCTCGCTGTCGAGGTTTATCATGGCAACCTTGATAATATCGGCTGATGTTCCCTGCACCGGCATATTTATGGCCATTCTCTCAGCGGCTTCCCGCACCTGCCGGTTAGAGTGGTTGATTTCGGGGATGGCGCGCCTTCGCCCCAGGATGGTCTGGACGTAGCCTTTTTGCCTGGCCTCTTCCTTGGTCGATTCCAGGTACTGCTTGACCCCGGGGTACTTCTCGAAGTAGGCGTTAATGAAGGCATCGGCTTCCTCCCGTGATAGGCCGGTGGCCTGCTCCAGCCCGTAGTCGCTCATGCCGTAGATAACGCCGAAGTTCACTGTTTTGGCCACCCGCCGCATCTCCGGGGTCACTTTCCCGGGGTCAACGCCGAAGACCTGGGCGGCGGTGGCGCTGTGGATATCCTCGTCGTGGCGGAAGGCATCGAGCAGGCTCTCGTCCTGGG
>Ga0315543_1004570_pt1 | contig 11445 bp, 12 predicted proteins | sample SalMarSW160210MG_2_FD_203098 | JGI IMG/M metagenome (GOLD analysis project Ga0315543, IMG submission 203098) | Salt marsh sediment microbial communities from the Plum Island Ecosystem LTER, Massachusetts, United States - Salt Marsh Sediment SW1601-210 ...
AAGGCAAGAGGCAACCTGAGCCAAAGACGAGATTTATTGAAAAATATACTATCACGTCTCACAAGTACTCTCCCCAAAACTTAGAATCACCGACTTTTTCTTTGTCAAGATCCTGGTAATAATCAGAGATTTAGACTCTGTCTTACTCTCCCCGGACTCTCCCTTGTAGGATTTTTTCTTGATAATGCCAGAGCGGAGAATGTAAATTTAAGCAAAAAGAAGTCAGCAGGGGAAATGAATTTACATGAAGAAGATAATAGATTTTTGTTCAATTTGACTGTACGGCAGTTCTCCGAATTGATAAAGAGGATTATAAAACAGGAGATAGAATTACAGCTTCAGAACATGGAAAGTGATAAAGGAGCCAATGCGAATCAGCTTGATATTTGTGGGATTGAAACGGCATGTGAAATCACCCATCTTTCGAAGGCAACAATTTATACCAAAGTTTCCCTTGGACAAATTCTTTATATAAGCCGAAGAAAACCGTTATTGTTCTCCAGAGAACAGTTACGAAAGTGGCTGGAAGCGGATCGGCCGAAAACAAACTCCATAAATGAAGTAGATAGGATTCTGGCAGAAAAGAATAAAGAAATAAAATGAAATTAGCGATATACTGTAGGGTAAGCACTAATGAACAGAATCCGGAAAATCAAAAGATCCGGTTGATCGAATATGCAAAAGAAAAAGGATTTACATATGATGTTTTTTCTGAGGTCGAAAGTACCAGGAAGACCCGGCCGGTTAAAGCTGAACTCTTAAGCAAGCTACGAAATGGTAAATACGATGGTGTCCTTATCTATAAACTTGACCGATGGGCTCGATCAAGTACGGAACTTATTTTGGAAATAGATGAACTTACAAGTAAAGGGCTGACATTTATTTCCCTTACTGAAAATTTGGACTTCTCGACCTCGACCGGCAGATTACATTTTCAAATTCTAAGTGCTTTTGCTGAGTTTGAACGCAGTCTGATATCAGAAAGGACCAAGGAGGGCATATACCGGGCTAAAATGAAAGGAAAAACCCTTGGGCGTCCAAAAGGATCAAAAGATAGAAAAAAGCGTAGACGGGCAGGATATATCCTTAGGGAAGCCAGAAAAAAACAGGAAGAAGATCAAAAGAAAGGGATTCATCGATCCATCGATGACTATTTGAATAAAGAAGTCTAATAATTAATACAGTAAATGTTCAACTAATCCAATAACTCAGGAAAAGGGATATATTATGAAAGGGTTATGTAAGGAGTATCCAAACAAAGGAGTAAGATTAGATCCACGTACAATAACAAGTGCAAAGATTCCGGAAAGTTTACGGGTTTATCGTGGCTTTCTATCAAGTGTATTAAGCCACCTGGTCAGAAAAAAATATTGCACGTATTATGAGATTGAAAATAAAATTGATCAGATTTATAATCTTGAACCATTTAACGTGACTAACAATAAATATAAATCTTCACTTTTTATTTTTGGTGAATATTATCTGATTGAGATTTTTCGTACCTCAGATACAAATTATAAAGCATATGCTCTCAAAATTAAGTTTTAAAGTCTTGGTTAAAAACTACTATTCCATGACAATAAAACCACTTAAGAATCCCTCATTGAGCTCTGTTTTAAAATAGCCCGATTCATCAAACTGTAATAAGTAGTTTCACACATTTCAACTACTCCCAATCTACAGTTAAGTCAAATTGGATATCAGTCGATGTTGATCCGAAGAGAACAACTAATGGATACGGATCACCAACAGTAGGGATATAGTAGTTTGGCGTAAAATAATAACCACCAATCCAATCGTCTTCATTAAGTAAATCGTAATCCATTAGCTGAATCACATATGTTACATTTAAATCTGTTAAAGTTACCGGTAAACCAGAAGTGAAGGACTGAGGAAGAGAGCTTTGATCAAGGTTTTCATAATAACCAGTTTCAGTCACTAATGATAATTGGTCATCAAATAATTGAAAATAAACATCTGCAGCATCATTAACATCCCAGGAAGCAACACCATCAGTCAGGGGGAACTTTTTAAGTGTAAATTCTATGATTATAATTTTAGTCGGGACGTTTTCAATTTGAATGGATAGCTCATAAATATCAGTCGTTCCATCTTTATTCTTTGCAGTTAATTTTACTGGGTAAGTCCCCCCTGACATAAATAGATGTGTTGGATTCTCATCCGTAGAAATATTGTTGTCACCAAAATCCCATTTGGACTTTACAGAATTTACTGACTTATTAATGAACTCTACTTTGCATGGCGCATAATTACCGATGAGTGAATAAGTGAAAGCAGCAACAGGATCGGGTGAATCTACTTCACTGCAGCCTGTAACCATTAAAATAGCTACAAGTAGTAGTGCTTTACTTTTCGTGAGTACTTTCATGGCTAATTGAATTGTCTGCTCCAGTTCCAAAAGCAGGGTTTTAGAAAAAGAGAGCGTGGAACTGTAACTTATTGCAAAGAGGGTTCTGGAAACCCTGAACACAAATAAGAACAGCCCACGCCGTAACGTGAGCATTATACCTATCTTCCTGTGTTCAATTAGTTTTTCCAGATTCTCTTTGCCAGAAAATAAGCTAACGCTCAATATTTAATTCAATAATAGTGTTCTCTACATATAATTCTGTTTAATGTTCTGAATAAAATTACAAAAAAAATAGGAGTATATGACAAATTCCCGTTGATCATTTTGGGAGCATATCATTAAGTTGGTCTTTAGACCCTATACCTGTCTCGCCATATTGTAAAAACCTTTCAATCCAAAGGGGATATTCACATCGTTGGTTATTTATTTAATCGGTAATCATATCTTGACTGAAATCCACTTATAAGAATAACCTATTAAAATATAGATGAGTTGTTGACACCAATAGAGGATTATGTCGGGAATTCCAGCTGTAACTATAATTCAGCAATAAAGTATTATAATTTTGACAAGTATCCTATGTTCATGATATACAAAATCCCTGGGAAATCTATATATATTGGTAATTAAATCTTTGGTTTAATGACATACTATATAGAGAGGATTTATGAAATGACATACCAATTTGCCTGCAAAAAGGCATAGATAAAGAGATCCATGAATTTTTCTTAATAACAAGTATTATCAACTTGTATATTATATTGACATTTCTTGAAGCGGATCAATTAATGCTATTTCAAATTCCTTCTGAATTATAGGCTAGTTCTATAATAGAGCGTTTTTTGGTATCAAGATCATTACATGTATTATGAAGGTCAAATAAAACAATATCAAATTCCTTTTCTATTTTAGGCTGCTGATATTTTAACTAGAGGATCTGATCTGTGGGGAAAAACTGGTGTCATATTTACTCAAAGAAGCTCTCTATTATACACCAGGCCTATAATTGAACATTCAGGCCGTTATTAAATAATCATTAAGGTATTGCATTGTATTCAACCAACAATGAAGGTCCATTCAAGAAGAAGTACAAAGTAAAATGTCCTATTCTTGATCTTCTCAATTATACGCTATGACTATAATTCAGCGATTTTCATTTTATTATCACGGTTCTCGAAGGGTGTGAGATGAGTCTGCGGAAAAAACTGGTATCCTTTTCACTCGAAGAAGCTCTCTATTATACACCAGGCCTATAATTGAATATTCAACCTGTTATTAAAATAATCATTAAGGTATTTCAGGGTATTCAACCAATAATAAAATCCATTAAAAATTAAATACAAAGTACAAAGTCCCATCCTTGATCTTCTCAATTATACGCTATGACTATAATTCAGAGATCTGTACCAAAAATTTTCAGTTCTTATTCGGCATGATATGAGTTTGAAGATTGAAACTGGTATGTTTTTTACTTTAAGAAGCCCTGTGTAAAGCATAAAAGCTATAATTCTAAGATCTTAACGTTAAAACGGAGTTTATGTTGGGAATGGTATGGAACAAGGCTAAAAGCGGGTTTGCTTTTTCACTTGAAAAAGCTTTTTAAAACGGAAGAAACTTTTATTCAAATTTTTTTAAAATTAAAAGCTAGGTTTATGTCCGGGAATGTTAGGGAACATGGGCAAAAGCGGGCTAATTTTTTTTTACTTGAAAAAGCTCTTTAAAATGAAAAATAATCTTTCTCAGAATCAAAAAAAATAAAACAAAATTTATGGCTGGACATGGTATGGATCAATGATAAAAGCTGGCATGCTTTTTTACTTGAAGATGCTCTGTACAACTCATAAAATCTCAAATTCAAAGATCTTTACATTAAAATGGATTTTATGGTCTGGTATGGTATGGATCTAGGGAAATAGCTGGTTTGTTTTTTTCTTCTAAAAGCTCTTCTAAACGACGAAAAGATCGTTAAAAAGTTTTTAAAAAAATTTTATATTAAAAAAGTTACGTATAACGCGCCAAATCTATAATTCAGCGATTTGAATTAAATAAATATGACATTATTACGGTGTAATAAAATTAGAGGAAGAATTTCTGTTGTCTATATAGCCCTAAAAAATCCTCTATTACAGACACTATCCTATAATAAAATGATTTTAAAAAAATAATCCTTCATCTTTAAATAATACGATTTCTGTTGAATAAGATTTGAAGGATTCACGATAAAGGCAGGCCCTTGTAAATTTGAATTAACTTAACATCAGATCTATCCTTTTTTCAACAGCTGATTTAAATTCCTGACAACAGGTTGTTACTTCTATTGAATATGAGTTTGGAGGATTAAAATGTAATTCAAATTCGGCAGCTTTTTTATGCAAAGGACATTTCATGTTGGAAATACCTGAACTGATTACTTCACTATATTTTTGTGCTAATCCCCGTTTCGGCTTTCGATCTGGATTTTCAAAAACAATTCTTAACATGGCTTAGGTTAAGTTTATATCTGCCAAACAAATTACTTTCACGTAATCAGGGGTAGCTAAAAAATCGATTATTCGTCATCATTTGTAACAACATACAAAAAGGAAATTTATTATCTCGTTTCAGACTATTTTCCCATCAAAATGGTAATTGTTTACAAGGAACTTCAGGATTGGAAAAACATGGAAGTAATAATTATCAATGCCAGGAATACATTAATCTCAAGGAAGAATACTTATTTCCCAGGGAATAAAAGTTCGAATTGCCTTTTAAACATTAGACCTTGTGGATTAAAATCCATTTGTGTTGCAATACTCTGATTTGTAACTTAAGGAAATAATTGCCCCCCAAATAATGACTATCCTCGATGAACACTACAAAGTTGGATTAAACCTCCCCTGTAATGGCAAATGAATTAAGGGACAATTTTTTACCTTACTTAGGATGTTTAAATTGCCCCTTCTATCTAGAAGTTAAACATTATAAAAAAAATTAGGTTCCCTTTTAAAGTATATAATTATTTGGGGAAACTGGAGCAAATGAGCACCCCATTCCGGACCAAGGTGAACATCTGTAATCGGAACATATCCATTTGAAGTCACAGTGAATTTAAAGTTTATGTGACGTTAGGTAAAACATGACCTGAATTGCTTCCGTAGCATCTTTTTCAAGTTGCTCATGTGGTTGTGTCATATTCTTCTGTACTCTGTTCGATAAATTGTGAGGGTAATTCCAATCCTTCGGATGAGTAAATGGATTTCTTTTTAGTCTAAGGCTATCAACTTTATTTAAAATTAATGAATTGATGAGGTTATTTTGCTTTGCATATTTTATCATACTATCAAGACCTAACCTCGCTTGTTTTTCTAGGTTGTTTCGGGTGAAGAAGTCATAAAATATTTTCTCAATGAACGATTGTGCAAGCATAATGGTTGCAATGTAATGACCATTAATAAAGCAATTCTTTGTCTCACCAAATGTTAAAACGAACTCCATATCTCCAACAAGGAGTAATCCTTTGGGGTAAATTTTGCTTATATAAGTTAATCGCCTCAACCTTTCCTCAAAGGTCATATTATCATATTGTATCAGTCCCTTTTCATGTCGCCTATGTCTTTTTTTTACTTTCGCCTGTTTCTTACCGAAAAGGTCATTTGAAGTTGATGTTTGGTCAATTACTCTTTTAGGTTTTGTTTTCATTTCACAAGAATATGTGGGGTGTTTGTAAATCTGGCATTATTCCGTTACGTTCAACCATTTCTTCATTTTTTGGATTGTTCAAACGAGTTAACGCATGGTTATCTTTGCCTTTTCCAACATAAAATATTTCATTACTCATAGTATCAATGTAGATATATACATATGATCCCAACTTCTTCCTAACAGTAGGTGGAAATTCAGTTATTTGTATCTCATTCATAAGTCTAATGGTTACATTGAAAGTAAAATTAATCATTCAGTATGATTTTCTATAAAACTTTCTTTCAAATAATCAATTTAAAAACAGGTAGAGTTATAAATTTAGAGATATGTATCTTTAAGTTAGTCACCACATTTAGTCCGGACTGCTTTGAAGATATAAAATGCGAAAGTAGAGAATTTGCTACCGAAATAAATTGCCTACCCCCTCCGAAGCTATCTTTACATAACATGTGGTTATAGAAGCAAGTTGTCCTATAACCACATTATGTAAAATAGCCACATAACTTTTTCTTTATTGACTGGTGTATAATATTTACCTATATTTACTTATCATAGAGAATATTAATAATCCATTATTGTCCTAAAATCTAAATATAATAAATTAACTTATGGACCTTTTATTGCTCTTTAATTTTAAGCAATCCATGAAATTAAAGGGAATATAAGTCTATGCATTTTCATCCTACTTTATATAGATATGTTTAATGCTTTACAAGGATCGAGATTTGGTAAATGCAAGAATTGCATGATTTTATCTTTCTTATTAGTACAAATTTCAACAATTATTTATTCCTCAGTAAGAAAGAATTACTCTGAAAATGATGCATTGATCCTTCTTGGTTTATTGATGGTATCTTTTTTCGCCCTGTTTTTTATAATTCATATTCTTTTTTTCATAATAAGGAGATTTGAAAGCAAAGACCAATTTCATTACCGTAGCCGTAGACAGGGTAATTGTTGTAACTAAAAAACAATAAAACAAAAATCTTGTAAAATGCTAAAATGATTATTGTTTGATATGTAGAATAGTCTGAAAAATATAAACATAATTTAAAGGAAGTAATCATGGCATGTGAAATAAGTATTACAAAGATAACCGGGTACCGTCTTAATAGTAGTACTGATATCCCCTATCGCATTGATGTTGAGGGTAATGTTAAAAATTGTCCTAGTAAAAAAATCTTAGTTGAACTTAGTTGTATTAAAGGGGGAAAAACTCTGGAAATTCCTCCACGCACAGATGATTGGTCATGGGATGTTATTTTCGATATGCCAGATCAAAATACCTGTTTATGTGACGGGAAGTTAATTGTTACAGTAACTTGTCTCACAGAGGATGGATCAATTCCTCCAAGCGAAAAATTCACAATCGATTCACTCGATTGTAATACTCTTGATTGCCCAGAGATTTTAAAATTTAGTTACAATTTTGGTGAATGTGATGAATTAGGTCGAAGGGAAGTCGTTTTTGAGATTGAGATTGCTTCAACTGGGTCTGGCACCATTTTTACTCAATTGAATTTTGGGGATGGTACATATTCAGCAGCTTCCGATAGTCTGTATTTGTTTGAGACCTATTATTACGAACAACCAGGTCCATATACTGTAAAATTAGAGTTCATTCTACCTGAAGGTTGTCCAAGTATCGAAACCGAGATACCCGTTTTTCAACCTTGTGATTGTCCTGAAACAATGATTGATGATATTGTGGTTTCAGTAGGAGAAGATTGTAATAGCAATGGTACACGCAATGTTACTTTAACCCCTATATTAAATTCCTATGCTACCCCAATTTTTAAATATCGATGGGAGTTCTCTGGAGGTTTAGATCCAATTGAAGTATTCCCCCCAAGTACTCCGGGCATTACCAAAGAGTTCCCTGCCCCTGGGGATACAGAAATCGAATATACGGTTACATTCATAGTGTTGCGTCCTGATGGATGTATTGATATTAAAAACAAAAGCATTGTAATAGAGGGATGTCAAGCCAAATGCCCTAAGATTGAAGATATACTAGTTACCCCTATGAATTGCGTTAATGGAAACAATAGGATCATGACATTAGATGCTTCAATCAATGGTGGGGGAATGGTTAAATATACTTGGAATTTTGGTGATGGTGATTCTGAAGAAATAAATGCTATTACTGAAGATGCAAGAACTACACATGAATACTCTGCACCCGGAAACTATACAGTTTCATTAACCATACATGGTCCCGGAGATTGCATTGATACCAAACAACGTGAAATAAATGTACAAAAATGCGAAGAGGAAATAAAAGGTTGCATGGATCCAGAAGCTCTCAATTACAATCCAAATGCAACAATTCCAGGTCCTTGTGAATATAAAAATGGTCCTCCTGGTTGGAGGTCTTTATGTTGCTGGCTCATTTATGGATGGCTTGTAACATTTATCTCAATATGGTTTACAACCGATTATTGGCCAGCGTTAGTAAGTGCTCTAGGGACGTCTTTTACATTGCTTATTGCCTGGTATATTAGATGTTGTTGTGGTTATAAATTTTGGAAAGGGAAGTTTTGGAAATGCTTAAATCCTTTTAAGAATTGTTTGTTTCTCAAATGGACATTGTTAGGACACAAGCTATCACTTCTATTTTTAGGATGGGCAATAGCAGTAGAAATTTATACACCTCCAGCCTGGGTCTGGGCAGCACTGGCTAGTGGTCTTGCCTTTTGGGAGTGGCGATTTTATGCATCTGGTTGTACAGACCAACCAATTGCCTTAGATCCATCAACTTGGCCACCATGTAAATGCAAGAAGAAATAAGGGATCAACATCTGATTTATCATAATCTTATTCAACAATAACCTTGAAATATCAAGACAATTTAAATATTCAATAGAAGTATTTATTTATTAAAAAAAAATAAGGAGACTTTCATGGAAGATAGTACATCTATTGTTCATGTAATTATATCAGCAGTGATTAGTGCTGGTGTTGTTTCAACAGTAATCGGGCTTATTTTCAAAAGGTATATTACAAAAATTGAAGCAGAAGTGAGATCCAGAAGGACATGGAAAGAGGAGTCAGTAGCTGAATTACTTGGTCCACTGAATATGCAATTCGATAGGACTGCAAGAGCATTTAAACGTTGGAATGAACAAAATCTTTTTCTTGAAGCAAAAGTGATTAAAGTAGGTAATGAAACAATTAGAGAATTATTGCTCAATAAAGGACATCTAATTCCACCAGAACTACTCGAAGACGCTGGAGCTTTAATTGAACACTATGATGTATGGATTGAGAGGTATGAAAAGGAACGGTTATCTGAAAATCCGGATCTAGAAACAAAATTCGTTTTTGCTGGTCCAGAAGGATTTCCTTTTCCAACTGAATCTGAGAAAAATTTCAGAAAAAAGTTTAAAGAATTCTGGCAAGATTTATATGAGAATGCTTAAGTGACGAAGCTTTGGAGAGAGTGTTCAATAAACTGTGTCAAAAAAACCACGTAAAAAATGGATAACTTTGATACAGTAATTATGAAAAAGAAAAAACCTTCATTAGAAAATTTCAATTTCGAAGATTTTGAACAAGAAGCTATCAAGCGGTTGCTTGATGGTGATGAATTAACCAGCAAAGATGGAGTACTTACCCCTTTGGTTAAGAAAATACTTGAAAAGGCTCTGGAAGCTGAACTGGACGATCACTTAAAACATAAGGAGAGTTCCAACAGACGTAATGGCCGTTTAAAGAAAATGATGAAAAGTGGCCATGGTCCCTTTGAGCTTGAAACACCGAGGGATCGTGAAATTTCATTTGAACCGGAGATAGTCAAAAAACGCCAAACGATCCTTGGCACTTCACTTGAGAACAAGATAATTTCCTTGTATGCCCTGGGCATGAGCTACCAGGATATCCGTGATCATATTGAGGATATGTATGGTATAGAGATGTCTCAGGGCATGTTAAATCAGATTACTGACAAGATCATCCCGGAGATCCATGAATGGCAATCCAGGCCATTAGATGAGATGTATCCATTTCTCTGGCTGGATGCCATCCATTTTAAAGTTCGTGAGGCTGGCAAAGCACAGTCCAAAGCTGTGTATACCATTATCGGCCTGAACATTCATGGGGTTAAGGATCTTCTGGGCATTTATCTTTCCGAAAGTGAAGGGGCAAAGTTCTGGCTTCAGGTCTTAACAGATCTGAGTAATCGAGGTATAAAGGATGTATTGATTGCCTCTATTGATAACCTGAAGGGCTTTTCTGAAGCGATTCAAACTGTTTTTCCGAACTCAGAGGTGCAGTTGTGTGTTGTTCATCAAATCCGCAATTCTATCAAGTATTTACCATGGAAAGATCAAAAAGCTTTTCTGAAGGACCTGAAGCAGGTTTACCAGGCCAATACCAAAGAGATCGCTGAACAGAAACTCAAGGACCTTGATACTAAATGGGGTAAAAAATATCCGGTTATCCTGGATTCCTGGAAAAACAACTGGCAGGAACTGTTAAATTATTTTAAATATCCAAAAGAAATTAGAAGGATCATTTATACGACCAATATTATTGAAGGATATCATCGTCAGATCCGGAAAGTCACAAAAACAAAAGGAGCCTTCGCTTCTGAAAACGCCTTAATAAAAATCATTTATCTGGCTTCCATACGGTTCATGGAAAAATGGAAAACTCCCGTCTGGAACTGGAATAATACACTGCAAAAATTAGTGATTATCTTTGGAGATAGAATAAAACTTGATTTAAACTAAATGACACAGTTTATTGAACATAACCTATTTTGGAGATCTTCTATCTTGAATTATCTTCATCAACAAATGAACTAAAAAAATGATAATCTCCATCCCAACTAAAAGTATCACAAGAATTTTAGGTTTTATCTCAAAAGCAAATGCTAAACCTCCTAGTATAAATAATACTATGGCTGTTCCCACAATAGAAAATAAATGTAAAATCGATTGTTTTAATCCAGATTTTAGACTTACTGCCCCTAAACTAAAGTAGAAGACAGCAATTAAATAATTAATCCCATATGTAAAAAGATACAAAACTATCAACCGAATTAAATCATTAATTGATGATTCCAAGGCACTGAAATCAATATAAATTGTTGCTATAAAAGCCAGAGGCCCTATGTTAAATATGAACCAAACTAAAACCAGTGGGAAATAATTTGTTTTAATAAGTTTTAGTTTTCGAATCATAATACATTAATCTACCATTTACCTACCGTTTAAAATAACCATAATCTATCCTGACAATAGAAGAAGAGCAGTTCTAAATAGTCGCTAGTGAATTGAAGATAATTGTTAATAGTAAATTTATGGAATTAATAGTTATCAGTCAATTTTTTAGATAATGCTGTATGAATATTTCCCATATAAACGTTATAGCGACATATTGGGATTGTA
>Ga0315543_1004572_pt1 | contig 11442 bp, 8 predicted proteins | sample SalMarSW160210MG_2_FD_203098 | JGI IMG/M metagenome (GOLD analysis project Ga0315543, IMG submission 203098) | Salt marsh sediment microbial communities from the Plum Island Ecosystem LTER, Massachusetts, United States - Salt Marsh Sediment SW1601-210 ...
CAAGGTCAGGCGCATGAATCAGGCTAGCACTAAAATACCATGACTAAAAAGCAAAAACCTCCCCCACTTTGATCTTTGAGTTTTGCCTTCCCGAGATTGCCACGCCTTCGGCTCGCAATGACAGAGAAGGCGGTCATTGTCAGGCACGCCCCCGTTTGTCATTGCGAGGCACCCCTTTTTGTCATTGCGAGGCACAGAGTGCCGAAGCAATCTCAAGGTCAGGCGCATGAATCAGGCTAGCACTAAAATACCATGACTAAAAAGCAAAAACCTCCCCCACTTTGATCTTTGAGTTTTGCCTTCCCGAGATTGCCACGCCTTCGGCTCGCAATGACAGAGAGGAGTGTCATTGCCAGGAGCGCCCCCCTTGTCATTGCGAGGAAGTCCGCCAGTTGACGGACGACGAAGCAATCTCGAGTTGAAGCTCTAAATACTAAGCACTATCCGTTAGCCAACGGACTAAACAAATCCTAATATCTAAATTCAAAGCTCAACTTAGTAGCTATCAGCTCTCAGCCTTCAGCCATTAGCTAGCCGCTGACTGCTGATTACTGACTGCTTTTTCATATTGTTTTGCGTTTCAGATTTACGATTTCTAGCCTTTTGTCCTCACAACAAGCGCTTCATACCTCTAAAGAGTTCTCCAGGTTCGAGTTTCCTGGTTATGTTTTGCCATAACGTTTACATTCAAGCTCGCACCTTAGGAATTGGGATATCCAGTTGCCGACATATTTTTCTAGCTAGGAGAATTTCTACCTCCCGGTGGCGAGGAACAGTAGCAATATGTCCGTTCTCCAGATTTAAATAAACCGAATGTTTGTGACCTTCCCGTTGAAGAATACAGCCTTCCTTTGTCAGGTAGCTAATAAGGGCACGACGCTTCACAACACTAAACTTGTACCTGGATCTTTTTCTTTAGGGTTTCCACAGCTACCCCGCTGTCCCGCAGTTCCCGCTGAGTTTCTAATATAAGCTGAATCGCTTCCTTAAGATTTTCTTGAACCTCTTTGATTGTCCGTCCCTGGCTGAAAGCCCCGGGGACTGCGTCTACCCACCCAATGTACCATCTACCACGTCTCTCGATAGTAGCCTCAAATGTCTGTTCCACTTTCACAACCTTCCTTTTGCAATGCGCTCACCAACTCTGTTTCTGTTATCCTGGGCAGTTTGGGCATATTTACCCTACTTCTACATAACGGGGTTCTTTATCTTTGCTTAACTCCTCAACGGTTTCCAAATAAGCTTGAATGGCATCCTTTATGTTCTCCAGTGCTTCTTCTTCTGTTTCTCCCTGCGACCAGCAACCGGGTAATCCAGGACACCAAACAGCATAACCCTCCTCGGTTTTTTTAATATTGACCCTATATCTCATAGCACACCTCACCATTTATACTATACTTATCCATTCAGCGCTATTTGCCATATTGAGGCTGTTTAATTTTGATTTTGCGTTCGTTTTTAGGCATATTAGAGATGTTTCACCCCCAAATTTCTGTAGTTGCCTGATTCATCAGGCGCATTTGCCCAATAAATTGGGCAACTACATTTTTAAACACCCTCATATTACATCTTAAAATGTTATGAGTTTCAATCTCTTAAGGTCTTCATATGCCCACTTAGCCTGTTTTTCAATCATGCTTTTCAAGATCTTTGAGGAGAAGGTATCACTTGAATGATGGAAGGAAACCGTCACTCTTCTTCCATCTTCGTGACCGTACTGCTGATGACTACCTGCCTGCCGTTCAAGGTAAAAGCCATCTCTAATTAAAGCTGAGATTATTTCCTTGGCGCTGAGAGAGCGGAGCTTTGAATAATCGATTCTGTTCATACGGTGACAGCTACCAGAGGTTCGGGGAAAACTCTCACCTCCCCCTCAGGCTCTTCAGGAATTGGTTCTCCACGCTCGATGAGGCCTTCAATGGTCATTTCAATTACCTCTTTTATGTTTCTTAAAGCCTCTTCTCTAGTATATCCCCAGGTAGCTCCACCCTTTTCCTCAAGGATTGGACAATAAGCAAACCAGCGTTCTTCGTCAGGTTCAACCACCACTCTAAAAATATAAGTCTTCATTTCTTATCCACATTATATCATAATTAGTTGTATTGTAAGGTAATGTTGCTTCCACCTATTTGAATCTACTCTTACATTTCTGCAATTAGCCTTGTGATCTAGTTCAGACAGATAGGTGACACATTATGTGTTTATAATATTGAGGAATAGCCCCCGTGTCATTGCCAGGCACGCCCCCTTTTTGTAGTGCGACCCTTCAGGGTCGTGCGCACGAGGCTAAAGCCTCGCACTACATTTACAAACATCCTTATCATTGCGAGGCACGTCGCCCCTTCTTGTCATTGCGAGGCACGCTTTGTTCTTATGATTGCGAAGAGCGGCAGCGGTTGCGAGGCGTAGCCGAAGCAAACCCCGTTTAAAGATGTAGTTGCCCAATTTATTGGGCAATTGTGCCTGATGAATCAGGCAACTACAAAATCTGGAGGCGAAGCAACTCGCACTGGCACCTTGCAGGTTAAGCCCTAAACTCCAAGCACTAAATTGTAAACAAATCCTAATATCCAAATTCAAAGCTCGATTTAGTAGCTATCAGCCTTCAGTCATTGGCTAGCCGCTGATTGCTGACCGCTGATTGCTGACTGCTGACTGCTGATTGCTGACTGCTTTTTCTTGTAGTGCGACCCTTCAGGGTCGTGCACGAGGCTAAAGCCTCGTACTACATTTTTAAACTTTGCTCTGTCATTTTGCCTTTTGATTTTTGGGTTTTGCTTTCCTGGGATTGCCACGCCTTCAGCTCGCAATGACAATAAAAAAAGGCTGGGAATGACGCATCCCTTTTGTCATTGCGAGGAGCAGCAGCGGTTGCGAGGCGTAGCCGAAGCAAACCCCGTTTAAAAATGTAGTTGCCCAATTTATTGGGCAATTGTGCCTGATGAATCAGGCAACTACAAAATCTGGAGGCGAAGCAACTCGCACTGGCACCTTGCAGGTTAAGCCCTAAACTCCAAGCACTAAATTCTAAACAAATCCTAATATCCAAATTCAAAGCTCAAACTAGTAGCTATCAGCTTTCAGCCTTCAGCCTTCAGTCATTGGCTGACCGCTGACTGCTTTTTTATTTTTGCTCTGTCATTTTGCCTTTTGATTTTTGAGTTTTGCTTTTCTGGGATTGCCACGCTACGCTCGCAATGACAGAGAGGAGTGTCATTGCCAGGAACGTCTCTCCTTTTGTAGTGCGATCCTTCAGGGTCGTGTGCACGAGGCTAAAGCCTCGCACTACATCTCCAAACACCCTTACTATTGCGAGGCACGCCTTGTTCTTGCCATCGCATGGGGCACGGTATGTCGATTGACGAGAGGATTAAGGTGAGAGTGATAGAATAAACAATCTGCTTAAAGCTGTTTCGCTCGGCTTCGTAGTTGTGTCACCCGCCTCACCTGATGAGGTAGCTGACAGCGCCGCCGGTGGCAATGTCGCTGCGGAAAGAGAGGATGATATAGATTAAATTATAGATTTCGGCGCCAGACTCCAGTTCTACATCAGATGAAGTACTGTAGGGGACTACATACTCTGACATATCAAAGGTATCGATGTCTATCCCGGACTTAAAGGTTGAGTCAGGTATAGTGTTGGAATAGGAATTAAAAATATTGTTCCAAGGGTTATCGGGACCACTTAGTGAATTCTCGTTTATTTTTATGTAATCACCCCAGTAGTGGTCATCGCCTTCGCCAACAAAGTAGGTCAGGTGACTGCCCGTTGTGTCGTCGGGAGCCAGGAAGCCGCTGATGGGAAAATCCAGAGCCTGATTAAGGCCGACATAATGAAAATCATCAAAGAGGTAGAGCTGGTGCCCTTTGGTCTCCGGGCTGGAGTAGATAACTATCAACGACCAGCCGGCATAAGTCCATTGATATTTCGTCTCTCTTGATGAAGCCGGAGTAGCCAGGGGATAGTCAGTCGACCCAGAGGGAGATAGGCTGTAAGAGCCACCTTCAAGCACGTGGCCCAGGGTAAAGGTTAGACTACCACTGCCACTGGAACTCATTTCCTCCTCAATGAGCGCTTTAACAACAGAGCCTGCTCCGAGTTCCAGGTTAGTGACATCTTCAAAGCATGAGTAGGACCAAGAGTCTTGCGCCCCGGAGTCTGCGGTTAGCGCTACTTGACAATCACTAACATTAGCGGTTATTGGGATATCGTTAAACAAAACCCGATTGACCTTGGCATCTTCCACAAGTGGCGGCAGCACAGAGATTCCAATATTATCTATATAGCAGCATTCTGGCCCATATTCGCGGCACCAACTCCAGAACCATCTGATACAGTCCTGCTCATTAAAGCCATCCAGATGAAACCTCATCCTGAAGTTGTCGGTCAGATACGCATCTGGAATAGTGTAGGTAAAAGAAGATAGCGGGCTATTACCGTGAAAGGCTTCAATATCGTCACACCAGGTACTGCCGCCATCGGCGGAAAAGGCAAAGTAAAGACAATCAGCGCCTTCTAGACTGCCATCTTCATCCTGCTGCCAGGAAACCTCAACCGTTTGTCCTGCATAGGCGCTCAAGTCTATGCTCTCACTCATGGTAAGGTATCTTCCAGGGTTAGCTTTATTGTAGGCAGTCCCTCTGAATCTCCCGTTGTAGGCATCCCAGGCGCTACCGGCAGTCCAGTCCATAATTGGTGTCTCGAAGTCACTGCAATCTTCACCACCCCATATTATTACTTCCCCACTAGGAGCCTCCTTTATCCACCCTGACCAGTAAAGGAAAGCAGCCTCTACATAGGCATTTGGTGGAATATAGCCCGGGTCTTCTGGCTCACTACTCTGGATAGTGGCACTGCTCTCCCTGAAAAGCACATCTCGATAGTGGGAATCACTTATAGGACCACCGGTCGTTGTCATCAAGGTGGCACCCACAGCGCAGTAGTCTCCCGACATGGCCTCGCCCTGCAAGCGTAACTCGTTTTTGATGACATAGGCTTCAGCAGTGGTGCCGCCCGCTGTGGACTCAATCCTGTACGGTTTGGAGTCAGCATCCCAGGAAACCGGAATAGCATCAACTCCAGTTGTCGTTATCCAGGAGATGGCCTGGGGATTCTGGTCGGCTGGCCCTGTAAACTGGAAATCGAAAGTTCTTACTACAGGGCGAGATGCATAGGAGACATCGTTGAAGACTTGATTTACAGCCCAGACTATAGCCGTGCCGCCACAGTGAGGGACAATATCAGGCGAGGAATCGTAATCGTTAAGATTACCCAGGTCACCAGCAACATAGTCAAACCCGGCGCCCAACCACACCCCTATCTCATCCACGTTCAACTTTGTTCCGTCAGGGTCATCAGCCTGGTAATAATAGCTTATCTCGATTTCGTAACCACGCTCTTCACCAGGAGGAGGGAAAGTGAAGGCCTTGCCCGTTACTAGCAACGCGCCACTCTTAATAATATCCTCCGCATCGTCTGGGTACGGGGCACCACCACTTACACCCCAGGGAATCCAGACATTTGTTATGTTAATGGTTACATTTTCATCATTTATCTCATCAACCAACGAGTAAGAATAGTTTGCATAGTAGTTATATGGCTCATAAGCGGGGCTACTGAATTTTTCATCTAGATGGTCATACTTTATTTGCCATAAGCCGTCCTCTACCCCGGCATCAGCGGCGTAAAATTCCTGCAATTTTGACTCGTAAACCTGCCCCGCTTTAAGTCCAGTGCTCATAAAGACAAGAAGCGGTGTAATAATTATAGCACCCAGCATCAGCAATATCAGGACTATGGCCAGAGCGCCCTGCCCCGATTCATTTTTCCCCCGGTGAGTTAACATCTTTCTCAGCTTGGCCATCTTCATTACACCCCCTTCCAATCTCTCACTATTAAATACAAGTCCTCGGCTTAATTTCATATGTTCTGCTCTCAGTCTGCAGGCCAACCCTGGCAGTTACGCTAAAGGTAATCACCTTTTCAGTGGCATTCCAGCTACACTCAGTAGAATTGGGTGACGTTGCGTTGAAATAAATATATTGAGCTACGCCAGCTGGTGGCATGTCCACACCATCTACTGTCTCCTGACGCTGAAGCTCGTAAAGTTCACCTGAGGGATGGACGAGGTCGTAAACCACTGTATGATCCTCGCCGCCTACCCAGACAGTCCAGTTAAGGGTCAATGGAAATCCTCCAGTTACATTAGAAGTATTAATGTTTTGAGCTTGAATACAATCCTGACTCACACGGTGGCCAGCTTGCTGCACCTGCCGGACGGCAACCATGTGGTTGCTGGTACGATTGCTCTGAACCAGTTGAACGATGACACCGTTGGCAGCAACAGCAATGACAACCATTATTGCCACAGCTATCAGCATCTCTACAAGTGTGAACCCTTTCTGGTTCTTATGTATCAATTTCATCGCGCTATCTTATAAGTGCTTGTGGTAAGCACTGACTCATTCCCATGGTAAACCCTTACCGTTATATTCTGAATGTATAGGTCAATCGGCACACCGGTAACATTTACAGAATAGCCAGCGTAACGACTATCAAGGGCATGGAACCCACCCCACGGCGTGTTATTTGCAGTGGGGGGAATCTCGTAAGAGAAACCGGTGGAGTTGTAATCGCAGTTCTTAACATATTCCATCTCGCTTCGAACAAGGCTCTCAGCCGTGGTTCTTTCATCGGCGACAATTAAGCCTCTGGAGCTGGTGCTCAAGGCAGTGAGAAAGGGGACGGCAATCATCCCCAAAAGAGCTATGGCGATAAGGACCTCAATTAAGGTCTGCCCTTTTTGACCGCTTACTAACCTCATTTCATCTCCTTTATGTTCTTTAAGCTTACTATATTGCGCCCAAGCTGGCAACAGAGGAGATTGCTTCGCTTCGCTCGCAATGACAGGTGGAGAAGGCTCGCAATGACAGGTGGAGAAGGCTCGCAATGACTCCCCCTCCTGTCATTGCGAGGAGTGGTAACGGTTGCGAGGCGTAGCCGAAGCAAACTGGAGCATGAGATTCCTCGTTTCACTCGGAACAAGCTCCGCAATCCCCAGGTTAGTAGCTTTCAGCTATCAGCTATCAGCTATCAGCTTTCAGCTTTCAGCTTTCAGCCACCGGCTAGCCGCCAGTTGGTTCTTATACCAGGACTAAAATACCAAGACTAAAAGTTTGCAAGTTTGCTATATCCTGTGCAAGCCAGCAACAGGCGAGATTGCTTCGCTACGCTTGCAATGGCAGGTGGAGAAGGCTCGTAATGACGGTTAGTAGCTATCAGCTATCAGCCTTCAACTTCATACTGACCGCTGACTGCTGATCGCTGATTTGTAGTGCGACCCTTCAGGGTCGTGCACGAGGCTAAAGCCTCGCACTACATTTCTAAACATCCTTATCACTGCCAGGCACAGCCCCTTCTCGTCATTGCGAGGCACAACGTGCCGAAGCAATCTCCAAGCTAGTAGCTATCAGCTATCAGCTATCAGCTAGCCGCTGACTGCTGATCGCTGATTTGTAGTGCGACCCTTCAGGGTCGTGCACGAGGCTAAAGCCTCGCACTACACTACAGGAAATATTCTGCTTCTTCATATAGGACTAAAATACCAAGACTAAAATACCAAGAGCAAAAGCAAAAAGCAAAATTATGACTCAAAATGCAAGAATTCCTTCCCACTTTGCACTTCAACTTTTGATTTTTGAATTATTTTTGCTCTATCGTTTTGCACTTTGCTCTGTTTAGTATTCCGGATTTAGGGTTTAGAATTTTGTTTTTCACTGAGATTGCCACGCTACGCTCGCAATGACGGATAAAAAGGGGCTCGCAATGACAATAAAAAGAGGCTCGCAATGACAATAAAAAGGGGCTCACAACGACGAAGGCACATGTTATTGCAAGGTAGCCCCCTTTTGTAGTGCGACCCTTCAGGGTCGTGCACGAGGCTAAAGCCTCGTGCTACATTTCTAAACATCCTTATCACTGCCAGGCACAGCCCCTCCTGTCATTGCGAGGAGTGGTAACGACGAAGCAATCTCCAAGCTAGTAGCTATTAGCTATCAGTTTTCAGCCTTCAGCTTGATACGGAGTGCTTTTTCATTTTTGCTCTGTCATTTTGCCCTTTGATTTTTGAGTTTTGCTTTTCCTGGATTGCCACGCCTTCGGCTCGCAATGACGGATAAAAAGGGGCTCGCAATGACAAGAGGTGAAGTGGGTTCGCAACGACGAAGTTTAAAAATGTAGTTGCCCAATTTATTGGGCAATTGTGCCTGATGAATCAGGCAACTACAAAATGCGGAGGACGATGAAAAACTTTACAGCATGCCTGGCTGAGCTGCCACGAAAGTAGTACAGCAATGCTGTTTAACCTATCTGCCCAAAAACACCGTACATAGCAGAGACGAGAGCCAGGGCGATGAAGCCTACTATAGCCCCCATAATTATGGTGGTGACTGGTGTAATGGCAGCGATAAGAGCATCAGTGCGGTCATTGGCTTCCATTTCGTAACTCTGCGCCACAGTGTCCATGGTGGCATCGAGGTTACCGGTTCCTTCACCCACCGCAGCCATCTGCACTATAAGAGCGGGAAAGATGGGATTTCGAGACATAGGACGTGATAGCCCTTGCCCTCTAAGCATTTCGTCACGCACAGTGGTCAGTGCGTTAACAATCACCTTATTTTCAGCGTTATCAATGGACAGAGTCATTATCTCAGGCAACGGGACGCCAGCACGAAACAAAGTGGCTACAGTGTTAGCATAACGTGAAAGCTCGCTGAACAGGGTAACAGGACCGAGAAGAGGCATCTTGAGTTTAAGCGAATCCCACCAATACCTGCCCACAGGCGTCTTGATATAGGCATAAAGACCAGCGGCGACACCGAGTACGGCAACCAGAATTGCCCACCAGTAACTTAACAGGAAACCAGTTACGGCGAGAAGAGCTCTGGTCGCCAAAGGCAGTTGGGCACCAAGTGCCCCATAAAGACCCATAAAATTAGGCATAACAAAGAAGACCATTATGGCAATAACCATGATCACCAATAGCACCACTATTATGGGATAAATCATGGCGCTTTTTACCTTTTTGGCAGCGAGGGCTTCCTTTTCAATATAATCAGCCATTTGCCTCAACACCTGTTCCAGGTTACCAGTCTCTTCACCGATAGCAACAGTGCGGCAATAGAGCCTGGAGAAAGCCTTGGGGTGTCTTGCCATCGCCTGGGATAGCTTGGCACCACCACGAACGGCGATGATTACCTCCCTCATTATCGTCTGCAAGGCGCGATTCGTAATTTGTCCTTGTAATAGCTCGAGGGCGGCGACGACGTCAGTTCCTGATTCGAGAAGCAAGGCTAGCTGCTTGGAAAACATTACCACCTCTTTAGGCTTTATCGTCGTAAAGGCAGCGGTCAACCGCCCGAAATTGAAAAATGGAGTAACTGTCTTCAAGCTCACCACCCGCAAATCACTATAATTAAGCGCATTGATGGCCCCCTCCTCCGAAACAGCGCTGATTTTACCTTTGAGTAATTGCCTCTCTTTGGTATACGCTAGATACTCAAAATCCATAGAACCTCCTTCACCGTTACCTCATATGACCCGCGTTTACTCTTCTATGCTATAGGCATTACGTAATACCTCAGATGGAGTAGTTATGCCTTCTTTCACCTTGAGCATACCATCTTTAATTAGAGGAACCATACCTTCCTTGTACGCCTGTTTTCGAAATTCAACGGTACCGGCGTCTCTCAATACCATCATCCTCAGTTCGTCGCTCATATGAAGCACCTCAAACATTCCCACCCTGCCTCGATATCCTGAATAAGCACACGGTTCACAACCAGCACCATAGAGGAATTCCTCCCTATGTTCCCCAATTTCTTTCTCATAAGCTACCTGCTCCAGTTTTGAGACCTTGACGTCATGGGCACAATCGAGGCAAACACGCCGCAACATACGCTGAGCTACCGTGCCAATAAGTGCTGAAGCCACGAGGAACGGCTCTATACCAAGGTCGAGGAGACGGTAAACAACGCCCACAGCATCATTGGCATGCAGGGAAGAGAGAACCAGGTGTCCTGTCAAGGCAGATTGAACAGCTATTCTGGCTGTTTCGGCATCTCGTATCTCGCCGACCAATATAATATCAGGGTCAAGACGCAATATAGACCGCAGTCCGCTGCCAAAGGTAAGTCCAGCCTTGGGATTAACCTGAATTTGATTTATATTTGGAAAGCGATATTCCACAGGGTCTTCAATAGTGATGATCTTCCGAGATACCTTATCTAGCTGATTGATGGAAGCATAAAGCGTAGTAGTTTTCCCAGCGCCAGTAGGTCCGCTAGCTACAATCATTCCGAAGGGAACTCTGAGCATCTCCTGATACCTTTCCAGAGTTTCAGGGAGAAAACCCAATCCAGCTAACTCACGCGCAGCCAATGTCTTATCCAGAAGTCGCAACACAGTCCCTTCACCGTGAACTGTGGGACAAGTAGCAACACGAACATCAATAGGTCTACCACTAGCTTCAATGGTGAATTGACCGTCCTGGGGACGGATATGGTCGGCGATGTTCATATCACTCATTATTTTGATTCGAGAGGTCAGTGCCGGATGTATACTTATAGGCAAGGACAAGGTGTCCTGAAGGACGCCATCAATACGGTAGCGTACCCTCAATCTATCCTCCTCGGGTTCAATATGAATATCGGAGGCTCTAGCTTTAGCCGCTTCATCAATAATAAGGTGTAAAGCATTAGCTACCGGAGCATCAGCAGTAGCAGCGATTAAGTCCATTTCCCCACCACCAGCCATATCTTCAGGAATACCGGATAATTGCTCCTGAATTTGCCCAAAACCTCTGTAGTTAAAGTCAATAGCATCCTGAATTTCCTTTTCTTCAACAAGCACCGGTTTTACCCTCATCTTGCTCTGGTGCTCTAGAATCTGAAGAGCAAATATATCCGCAGGATTTGCCATCGCCATTTCCAGGGTATTGCCCTTAACGGACAACGGTATGGCGATAAATCTTCTTGCTGTAGATTCAGGAACCAACTTCAATACTTCAGGGGCGATTGCCTTTTTGAGTAGTTTCGTCTTCGCTTTTGGCTTTACTTCTTCCGGTTTCACCTCTGCCTTTGGTTCCGGTGCTTTGGTTAATATCTCCGAAAGAGCACTTTCAATGGCAGACATATCCTGTCGGCGAGTCTCTTCCCTGGCAGCCACTTCCTCTGTAGTCACTTCCTCTTGTTTAACGCCTTCTTCCCTGGCAGCTACCTCCTCAACAGGCACTTCTTCTTCAGCAACTTCCTCACCGATAGATATTTCTTTGCTTGGGCTACCAAGCCTGATAACACTGATCTTCTGCTGCTGAGCGAACTCCGCAGCCTCAGCAGTAAGCTCGCCCGAAATGAACAAAACCTTTTGCTGGATTTCAGCATCAT
>Ga0315543_1004573_pt1 | contig 11441 bp, 8 predicted proteins | sample SalMarSW160210MG_2_FD_203098 | JGI IMG/M metagenome (GOLD analysis project Ga0315543, IMG submission 203098) | Salt marsh sediment microbial communities from the Plum Island Ecosystem LTER, Massachusetts, United States - Salt Marsh Sediment SW1601-210 ...
TCTGTATTTTTTTCTACAGAGCACAACGCATTTTGTTTTTTGCCCTAATTATTAAACCCTTCTGAAGTGAACCTTTGCATGTCAATCACTATTGATTTTCGTAGATATTTAGCTCATAATGTAAACATTCGGTTTTGGAATCGGTAGAATGAAGGGAACTTGCGTTACAGGTTTTTCCAATTAAGCAATATTAACTTTCCTATACTGATTGATCTCAGTTTTAGCTATACATGGAGGACTTAATATATGGTAAAAAAATGGCACGGTGCCAAAATTGCAGGCTGGGCTATGCTTACCATTTATCTTTGTTGGTGTGCAAAGCACACCCTACTGACAATTCTCATACTAATTTTGTTTATAGCTAATGGCGCTATTTGCCAAGAACAAGTACAAAACTCGTCTCGGCGAAGGTTCGCCGAGACGGAGCGGGATAGGCAGGGACCGAGATTGGTTCCTTTGCCGCAGGCTGAGCTGAAGCTGGAAGAAATCCCCTTTAAGATCGTGTATGAAACCTATCGCGAAACCAACGGCAAAAAAAACTGGGAATTATACTTGATAAATGCAGACGGCTCCAATCCGGTTAATATTACCAATACCCCGGATGTGGATGAGATGTATCCACACGTCTCACCCGATGCTACCAAGATTTGCTTTGTTGTCGATGAGGGAACAGGAAGAGATAAGGTCCGAAGCGCCTATTATATGAATATCGACGGGACGCAGCGCATTAAAGTGGCTCAAAACGCTAGGCAGCCGTGCTGGAGTTTTGACAGCAAAAGTATCGCTTATCTGAAGGCAGAGTACGAGCGCTATAGTACCAGAGAGTATGCAACCGCTGAACTTTTAATCTATGATTTGCAAAGCCATCTGCATAGACCACACCCAAATAAAAGTCTGCATCATCTTTATGCCATTTGCTGGTCGCCTTATGGTAAGTGGTTCGTAGCTGCGGTAGAAGGAGGTATGGGTTACAGCGATACTATTCTGGCCTTCGAGTATGATGGAACAAAAGTTTTTGACCTTGAACAATGGCGAGTTAAAGGTTGTAGGCCAGATCTTAGTCTTGACGGCAGCAAGATGGTGTGGGGGGAAACGGATTGGAATCTGTGCATCGGTGACATCGACCTGATGTCTAATGAACCAACGGTTAGCAATATCCGTGAATTAGTTAGATGCTCGCGTAAGGATAAGGTTTATCATGTTGATTTATCGCCGGATGGCAGGTACATCGCTTTTAGCTATGGTCCCTTTGGGGGTGGACAGCAAGTAGGCGGCAAAGCACCCGGCTGGGATATCTGTGTCGGCGATATGTCGGGCAAATGGGTCAAAGTCACAACCGACGGAAATCACAACAAAGAGCCTGACTGGGTGCCGATTCAATCTGTGACTGGTAAACAAAACTAAAACAGTGGAAAGAATTTGACTTATGTCAGAGGTTAGGGATCAGAGGTCAGAAGTCGGAAGTTGGAAGTCAGAGGTCAGAAATCAGAAATCAGAGTCCCATCCTCTGTCCTCCGTCTTCTGTCTTCCGTCCTCTGTCTTCTGTCCTCTGTCTTCTGTCCTCTGTCTTCTGTTCTTTTTCGGCTGCCGACGGGCCGAAGATACTGTCAGCAAGCCAGAGGTCATAAAAACAAAGACCGGCGTAGAAATGGTCGCAATACCTGCAGGCTGGTTTGAGATGGGAGATAATAAAGGAGCACAAGATGAAAAGCCTGCGCATCGAGTGTGGATAAGTGCATTCTGGATGGATAGATACGAAGTTGTGCAGAAGCAGTTCAGGATATATGAGATTTCTGACCCTTCTCATTTTAAGAATCCAAAGAACCCTTTGGAGCAGATAAACTGGACCGACGCGGCCATTTACTGTAATGAACGTTCACGTGCAGAAGGCCTTGAGCCTTGCTATGACGAGCAAACCTGGCAGTGTGATTTCCAGGCAAGCGGATATAGACTTCCGACAGAGGCTGAATGGGAGTATGCCTGTCGAGCGGGCACAAACACGAAATATAGCTTTGGTGATAATGCGCGTAAGCTTAAAGATTATGCCTGGTTTGCTGAGAATTCTTCCGGAAGGACGCATCCTGTCGGACGAAAGAAACCTAATCCGTGGAGACTTTACGATATGTATGGAAATGTCGCAGAATGGTGTAATGATTATTATTCGGAAAGCTACTATAAATGGGGTCCAGCTAAGGATCCTAAAGGGCCTGCTATGGGAAAAGAAAGAGTCATACGAGGCGGAGCATGGAGTTTAAGCGCCGAAGCTTGCCGATCGAGCTATCGAGCAGGTGACCCTTCTATCAATGATACTTGTCTGGCAAGTGACGCCATAGGCTTTCGCTGCGTTAGAAATTCGACTCACAACACAAAAACTCGGCCAAATCTTGATGAAAAAGACGAAGCCCAGCGAATATCAAAAACAGGATTTGTCTATGATGATATATATCTCGAGCACAAGACGACGCCGGGCCATCCGGAATCGCCGAATAGATTGGTCTCTATAGTTGAAAGATTGAAAACAAATGGATTATATCCTGAATTATTTATACTCTCACCGAAGCCTGCCGAAATAGAATGGATTGAAACGGTTCACTCATCCCACTATATAGAAAGAGTCAAAACCAGTTGCGAAAATGGCGTAGCATATCTGGATACTTTAGACGTTCCCATATCTGAGAGATCTTATGAAGTCGCATTGGTGGCCGCGGGAGGAGTGCTTACAGCCATCGATGCAGTCATGCAGAAAAAAGTCGCAAACGCCTTTTGCGCAGTCCGTCCGCCTGGCCATCATGCTCTAACTGATCGGGCGATGGGATTCTGCATCTTTAATAATATTGCTATCGGCACACGATACATCCAGAAGAAATATAACCTACAGAAAGTACTCATTGTAGATTGGGACGTTCACCACGGCAACGGGACTCAAGCGATGTTCTATGATGACCCTGACGTATTATACTTTGGTGTGCATCAGTATCCCTTCTATCCAGGCACTGGAAGCGAGGCTGAGAAAGGAAGTGGAAAAGGTTTGAATTACAATATAAACGTGCCTTTGCCGGCTGGTTCTGGAGACAGCAGTTACTTGAGGATTTTTGAAGAAAAGATGAGGCCGGCGGCCCTTGATTTTTCTCCTGAATTTGTGCTTATCTCTGCAGGATTCGATGCTCACGAAGATGACCTGCTCGGTGGTATGAAGCTCACGTCGCAAGGATTTGCAAAGTTGACCCAAATTGTCAAGGATATAGCAGAGAAGTGCTGCGAAGGTCGGCTCGTTTCCATCCTTGAAGGTGGATATGGCGTGGATGGACTGGCGGCCTCGATAGAAGCACACATTCGAGTTTTGATGGAATAAAAGGACATCGAATGTTATTTCACACATGGCCTTTTGTATTATTTTTTCTGATTGTATATCTGATTTATCTTGTCCTGAAAGATACAAGATTTCGATTGTTCTGGCTCTTAGCCGTTTCCTATTTTTTTTACGCGTGCTTTCATCCTCTATATCCGATTTTGATTGCTTATGCTTCACTGGTTGATTATACCGTCGTTGTAAGAATGGCCAAAAGCAGCCGGAGGAAAGCTTGGCTGTTTGTCAGTATATTTAACAACCTTGCTTTGCTGGGCTTTTTCAAATACAGCGGCTTTGTCACCGACAATCTGAATGTTTTGTTATCATCGTTAGGGATTCCGTACGCCGTCGCTGCGCCGGGCATCATTTTGCCTGTGGGTTTATCATTCTATACATTTCAATCTATGAGCTATGCTATTGATTTTTATCGCGGCAATATTGAAAGGGAGAAAAGCTTTATAGCTTATGCGTCTTTTGTTTCTCTTTTCCCTCGTTTGGTTGCCGGTCCTATCGAAAGAGCCAAGAACTTGTTGCCGCAACTGCACAAGGCGTCAAAAATCTCTACGCAGGATGTCACGGATGGTCTTTCTCTGTTTATTGTGGGGCTTTTTAAGAAGGTTGCATTGGCAGACTACATGGCCCTTTATGTCGGTAAGGTCTATGCCGCTCCTGAGCAGTTTAAGTCACCTGCTTTGCTTCTTGCGACTTTTTTGTTTTCCTGGCAGATTTATTTTGACTTCAGCGGCTACACGGATATGGCGCGCGGCTTGGCTCGTATGATGGGTATACGTTTGATGCTGAACTTTAATAATCCGTATTTGGCGACAGGCTTGGGAGACTTCTGGCGAAGATGGCATATTAGTCTATCATCCTGGTTCAAAGACTATGTTTATATTCCTTTAGGAGGCAACCGTTACGGAAAGTTCAAAACTTACAGAAATATATTTTTAACTATGGTGATCTCAGGCTTGTGGCATGGTGCAGCCTGGACGTTTGTGATTTGGGGCGCGGTGCACGCTTTAGGACGATTCTTAACACGGGAGCTGGAAGGGACATCGTTTTACAAAGAAAAGGTGCCGAGATTGGTGAAACAGCTTTTCGTGTTTGCCTTTGTGACCTTTGCATGGATTTTCTTTAGGGCGGAAAATATAAGTGACGCATGGCTGATTATCGCCAGAATATTCGACTCAGGATTAGCGAATCCATACTGTCCGTTGTTGGCTTTGACTTTGATTTTAACTGTTTGGCTTTATCAGTTTATCTATGAATCCACAATCAGATGGGTCCTTGAAACAAGAGCTGTGCGCATAGGAGTAGTTGTTGCTATGATTATGTACTTGGCTGTCTTCGCCAAATCAAGCGAGATGCCGTTTATTTATTTGCAGTTCTGAAGAAGGAATATCGCTGATGAACCGAAGCGACAGACGAGAAACGATGGAAGTAGAGATTCCTTTCGGCTCTAACTGCGTGCGTTTATCAGGATATGAATGGTTTATTGTTGCAGTTGTTGTCTCGGCCCTATTTTATTTTGTGCCTAAACTCTGGAAACAAGTAGAGAAATTCTCGCCTGTCTCTGATTATCGCTTATCATATAAGTTGAGCGACGATTACTGGCTGTTCAGCCGATATTGCCGATGGGCTTGCTCTCGTCTCGGCGAAGCGCCGAGCCGTAGCCGGACAGACGAAAAAACACTATTCATAGGCGATTCGGTTATTTGGGGACATTATGTGTCTCAGGATAATACGTTATCTTACTATCTCAATGAAGTCGCCGGTCGAGATAAGTTCGTTAATATGGGTGTGGATGGTATTCATCCGGTGGCGTTGGCGGGTTTGCTTCGATACTACTGTCGGGACATCTCAGGCAGAGATATAATTTTACATTTTAATCCCTTATGGATGAGCTCTAAAAAGCATGATTTGCAAATCGAAAAGGAATTCAATTTCAATCATCCTAATCTGGTGCCGCAGTTTATTCCGAATATTCCGTGCTATAAGGTCTCGTATTCAAAAAGAATATCTGCTGTTATGCAGCGCTATATGTCTTTTTTTAGTTGGGTTTCGCATTTAAGGATTAGCTTTTTTGAGAATATGGACTTACCAACGTGGACTTTAGAGCATCCTTATGAAAATCCTTTGAAGAGTATTATGCTGGCACTGCCCGCCTCTGATGGCTATAATTTAAGTGAAAATGTTTCCTGGCATGAAAAAGTCATAGGTAAACAGGATTTACAATGGGTTAAACTTGAGAGTTCATTACAGTGGAGATTCTTCCAACATTCGGTCGAATTATTAAGGAAAAGAGGAAACAAAGTATTCGTATTAGTCGGCCCGTTTAACGAACATATATTACAGGGAAAAAACATCGACACTTACCGACAAATGAAAAGACAAATTGAGACTTGGCTCCAGCAGAATAATGTCCCTTACTATATGCCTGTGGCACTTCCCAGCCGGATGTATCGCGATGCCAGCCACCCATTGAGCGAAGGGTATGCTGAACTTGCAAGGCAACTTTTTAAATCCGCATATGGCGGTTCAAATTGAATTTCCTGCATTAAGGAGACGCACAATATTATGACTTCGCGACATAGAATGCTGAAAGCTCTAAACTTTGAAAAAACGGATCGTACTGCTGTAGATATGGGAGGTACATCCTGGACCGGAATTCAGGTAAGCGTAGTGGCTAAGCTGCGGCGGACACTCGGTTTGGGCAGGCCCGATGAGCTGGTGAAAGTTGTTGAGCCTTATCAAATGCTTGGGGAAGTTGATGCCGAGCTGCGAGAGGCGCTCGGACTTGATGTCGTCAATCTGCCCGCACCCAAAAATATGTTCGGCTTTGAGGACATAGATTGGAAACCATGGCAAACATTCGACGGTACAAATGTGTTAGTGCCTGACAAGTTCAATACCGACCCTGATCCTAACGGCGATATTTTAATGTATCCACAAGGTGACAAGTCGGTACCAGCTTCAGCCAGGATGCCCAAAGGCGGTTTCTATTTTGACGCGATTATTCGACAAAAACCTATTGATGATGCTAAATTGAATCCTGCGGATAATCTTGAGGATTTTACCTTAATCGGTGATGAGGACCTGAAATTCTACGAACAGAAGGCAAATGAGCTTTATGAAAACACCAATCTGGCGATTGCAGCAGGCTTTCCAGGGACAGCCTTCGGCGACATAGCACTTGTGCCGGCAACGTGGATGAAGGACCCAAAAGGTATTCGCGACGTTGAAGAATGGTATATAAGCACTGTCGCGCGAAGGGAATATATTAAGGAGGTATTTGCAGGCCAGGCCGAAATTGCCGTCAAGAATCTTGAGCGGATTTACCAGGTTGTCGGCGATAAGGTGCACATCGCAGCTTTGGATGGAACCGATCTGGCGGCACAGGATACCCTATTTTGCTCACCCGATGGATACAGAGAGCTTTATCTGCCATACAGTAAAAAAATCAACGACTGGATTCATGCCAATACTAAATGGAAGACGATGAAGCACTGCTGTGGCGGCTGTGAGCCGTTGATTGAAGGATTCATCGAAGCCGGCTTTGATATTCTAACTCCTCTCCAGACCTCAGCCAGGGGCATGGACCCGAAGTTGTTAGCCGAAAAATACGGCGGCAGGATTGTCTTCTGGGGCGGCGGTGTGGACACTCAACGGACACTGCCGTTCGGCACACCTGAAGAAGTATTTGAGCAGGTTACTGAACGCGTTAAGATATTCAGCCGAAAAAATGGATTTGTTTTCAATACGATTCACAATATTCAAAGCAATACGCCGATCGAGAATTTGTTGGCGATGTTCAGGGCTTTAGGCAGAGATGTTTAATAAGGTTCAGACGAAATAAACGCTCTTACGTTTAGCCCGCCAATCCTTCGACTCTGCTCAGGCCTGCCCCGAGCATGGCCGAGGGGACAGGTTTATTGGCGGGTTATCTATAGTTCCATTGGAAAGTAGTTTTTAGCGTTATTAAAGCAGATATCCTCGACCATTTTTCCAAGCAGCTTCAAATCGCTAGGCAACAGACCCGCTTCAACGTCACTTCCAAGAATATTGCACAGTATTCGGCGGAAATATTCGTGCCTCGGATACGACATAAAGCTCCTTGAATCGGTCAGCATACCAACGAATCGGCTCAATAGGCCCATATTTGAAAGCACACGCATCTGCTCCTCCATTCCGTCCTTTTGGTCGAGGAACCACCACGCTGAGCCGTACTGAATTTTGCCGGGTGCCGAGCCATCCTGGAAGTTGCCGATCATGGTGGCTGTTAAGGCGTTGTCCCTCGGATTGAGATTGTAAAGGATTGTTTTAGGCAGCTTGTTTTGGCTGTCTAGGCGGTCAAGGAATTCGGCTAATGGTCTGGCTATCTCGAAATCGCCTATGGAATCGTATCCGATATCTGGACCGAGCGTCTTGAGCATTCGTGTATTGTTATTTCTAAGGGCGCCGAGGTGAAGCTGCTGAACCCAGCCGGCTTCATAGTCCATCAAAGCAAATTCGACCATCATCGCAGATTTGAACTTGAGACGCTCGCTAATTTCCAGTTCCCTTCCGCGTTTGATTTTGCCGAATATTGTTTCGATCTCTTTTCCGGTGTAATCTTCAGCGTATGTAGTTTCAAGGCCATGGTCGGAAAGACGACATCCGTTTTTATGGAAGTAGTAATGACGTTCTCGGATCGCCTCAAGGTATGAATGGAAATTAGCTATTTCCATGTCGCAGATTTCTTCGAGCTTATCAATAAATACGTTCAGAGCCGATGTGTCTTCAACCGCCATAGCCATATCCGGCCGCCAGGCCGTGTGTACCTTAATCTCAAAGTTGTCCTCTCGGAGCTTTTTGTGGTGCTCTAATGAATCGAGCGGGCCTTCGGTGGTGCAAATAAGCTTGACGTTCATCTTACGGAGGATGTTGCGGACGCTAAACTCCGGTGTTCGCAGCATCTCGCCGGCAGTCCGGTAGATTTCTTTTGCTGTACTCGGATTTAACAGCTTGTTGCTTATACCAAAATAGCGTTTCAGCTCCAGATGGGTCCAGTGATAAAGCGGATTTCCAATGCAGTAGGGGACGGTCTGTGCCCATTTTTCAAACTTTTCGTAATCGTCTGCATCGCCGGTAATGTATTTTTCCGCTATGCCGTTGGTTCTCATAGCCCGCCATTTGTAATGGTCGCCGTAGAGCCATATCTGGGTCAGATTATCAAATCGACGGTCAGCGGCAATCAAATCAGCCGGCAAGTGACAGTGATAGTCGTATATGGGCATCTTCTTTGCGTGCTCGTGATAAAGAGTTTTGGCGGTTTTGGTTTGCAGTAGAAAATCTTCCGACATAAATTCAGCAGTCATATTTTCGTCCCTCGTGCCTCATTACTCGTGTTTCGTCCTTTTGCATTTCTCACTTTTGCTCTTGTTCTCTTGTGTTCTTGTGCTCTTTTTTACGCGTGGGCGGCTCGAATTCCGCCATCTTCTTAGCCCAATCGACTACTTCGCTTTTGGTTTTTTGCAGACGTTCGGATTTTGGTCTGCCTGTTTTCTTTTCTTCTTCATAGATCTTACGCATCCATAATGTGTAGGCTATCCATGCAATTACCAGAATTGGCAAGGTGATTAGCATGAAAATCTTATACATAACGACTTTCCTTGTTTAGAATTTGCTTTGTAGAAAACATAGTACATGTCATTTCGAGCGAGCTGAAAGGCGAGTCGAGAAATCCGTTCTCCGTAGTACTACGAAGGATGAATCTGCTTTTTGAATAGATTTCTCCACTTCGCGATGCTACGCATCGCTTTGGTCGAAATGACTTATGATCTTTTCTCCAAAGCATTTTAAGTTTTATCTTATGGCTTTGGTTTTTCTCCGCCTAAGGTTCATAAAAATATATGCGTTTGAAAACAGAGCCGCGACCATAAGGGAGCGGTCCTAATTAAACTGTATAAGTTGAGGCTGAAGTATCGCCGCCGTGGCCGGTCCAGTTCGTATGGAAGAATTCGCCCCTCGGCTTGTCCACCCGTTCGTAAGTATGGGCGCCGAAATAGTCCCGCTGGGCCTGCAGTAGATTAGCCGGCAGACGATTGGCACGATAACCATCATAATAGGCCAAAGCAGAACTCATCGCCGGCACCGCGATGCCGAGCTTGATTGCTGTGCTGATGACCCGCCGCCAGGAGGCCTGGCCTTTTTGAACAGCTCGTTTGAAAAATGGATCGAGCAAAAGATTAGTCAAATTGGGTTTTTTATCGAAGGCTTCTTTAATCTTTGTAAGGAACGCCGAGCGAATGATACAGCCACCTCGCCAGATTGAGGCAATACCGCCGTAATTGAGGTTCCAATTGTACTCTGCAGCCGCTGCCCGCATCAGTTGATAGCCCTGGGCATAGCTGACAATCTTTGAAGCGTACAAGGCCTTTCGCAAGTCTTCGACGAATTTGGTCCTGTCGCCTCTGAACTTTGCCCGTGGTCCTTTGAGGACCTTCGAGGCCGCGACGCGTTCTTCTTTCAAAGCTGAAAGGCAGCGGGCAAAAACAGCCTCGCCGATGAGCGTCAAAGGCTGGCCGAGATTCAGTGCCTCAATAGCGGTCCATTTGCCGGTTCCCTTCTGGCCGGCTGTATCAAGAATAAGGTCGATGACCTCGTTACCTTCTTCATCTTTATATGCAAGGATGTCACGAGTTATTTCGATGAGATATGAGTTGAGCTCGCCTTTGTTCCATTCGGCTAAACAATCGTGCATTTGCTGATTAGTCATGCCGAGACCTGCTTTCATCATCTGATATGTCTCGCAAATCATCTGCATATCGCCGTATTCGATGCCGTTGTGCGTCATCTTAACGAAGTGACCGGCTCCGTTTTCGCCCATCCATTCACAGCAAGGCTGGCCATCGGGTGCATTAGCCGCGATCTTCTTAAAGATGGGTTTTATGTATTGCCAGGCCGCAGGGGAACCGCCTGGCATAATAGAAGGGCCTCGCAGCGCCCCCTCTTCGCCGCCGGAGACGCCGGTACCGATGTATAGTTTGCCTTTGCTTTCGACGTACGCAGTTCGGCGGATGGTGTCGGGAAAGTGCGAGTTACCGCCGTCGATGATTATGTCACCATCTTCCAGAGAGGGAAGGAGCTTCTCGATAAAATCATCGACGGGCTTGCCGGCCTTTACCATCAGCATAATCTTTCGCGGCTTACTTAGGTTTTCGACAAACTCTTCGATAGAATGGCAGCCGATGATGTTTTTGCCTTGTGCACGGCCATTTATAAAATCATCCACTTTTGATACGGTGCGGTTGTAACAGGCAACTATGAAGCCTTTGTTTTCCATATTCAAGATTAGGTTTTTTCCCATCACTGCAAGGCCAATCAGGCCAATATCTGCCTGCGGTGAGTTTATCGAATCCGCTTTTGACATTTTACTTTACTCCTTATGTAATTGTTTGTTTAATCTCAGCATTGGTACATTATAACAACCGCACTGTAATTAATCACCGGTTTTAGGTATTGGTTAATTCAATCGTTTTAAGAATTCTTTTGCCGTCTTTCTGGTTTTTGGACTCTTACAGCTCAATTGTTTCTTAACGAATTCAATGATTCTTTTTTTGTTCCTTGTTTGGTCGAAATACTCTTGGAAAGCTTCTATGATAGATGTTTTGACTAAGTCCTTGCGCTCTTGCTCGTGATGGGTTTTGTCCATTCTCAGAAGTCTATTGGTTATCCTTGTTTGAAGTTTTGGTTTTGCCTTTACAATTTTTCCTGAAGCACCTGCAACGTATGCTGCTGTCATAAAGCTTTTGTCGTTTAGCAGACCATAGAACCGGTCAAACACTTTCTCGAACTTGTTGTCTTTATCAACCTTAGTAAGATTTGCTAAGAGAAGTACAGCACTGAGCTTGTGGTAAGTGTTATCACTGTCCAGAAATTTGACAAAATAATCCCAATTGGAATATAAGGTTTGTGGTTGTTCTTCTGTTATAAAAAGGAGAATCTTATGACTATTATACCTTATCGTTTCGTTCTTCGACCAGAGATTATCAAGCAGCTCAGCCAGCAGTTTATCGTCCTTCAACGCCTTCTTTGCGACAGCCTTGATGTT
>Ga0315543_1004574_pt1 | contig 11441 bp, 10 predicted proteins | sample SalMarSW160210MG_2_FD_203098 | JGI IMG/M metagenome (GOLD analysis project Ga0315543, IMG submission 203098) | Salt marsh sediment microbial communities from the Plum Island Ecosystem LTER, Massachusetts, United States - Salt Marsh Sediment SW1601-210 ...
TGCAGGACGAATATGATAAGCAGAAGCTGATTCTTTCGGAGGAAAAAAAGAAGGAGCGCGAGGCAACCATCAGTGCGAAACGAGATGCCCTCGATGCTTACACGAGTAAGGTGTTCGGTCCGGGAGGCACCGCCGAAACGAAATACGGCCAGTTGGTGCAACCGCTGCTGGAGAATGTCCATAAAGCGATAGAAGCAATAGCGGTCGAAGAAAACTATGATGTCATCTTTACTCTCCAAGGACTTGGCTACATCAAAGATAGCTACGACGTCACCGACAAGGTGCTAAAGCAGCTTGAAGAGATAGAAGAATAAGGTGCCTTTGACCCTGCGGGAAATTGCCGACGCTGTTGGCGGTACGGTTGAAGGAAACGCCGATACCGAAATCACCGGTGCCGCTGCGATCCAGACGGCCGACAAAGGGGAGATCAGTTTCATCGCCAACAAACGGTATCTGAAATACCTGCCGACGACTCAAGCAGCCGCCGTTGTGCTCAGTCCTGATACGGAATGCTCCCACATTCCAGTGATACGCCATCCGAACCCTTACCTTGCTTTCGCCCAGGTAGTTGATCTACTTTACCCAGAGACTCCTCTTCTAACCCCAGGTGTGGACCCTAACGCAGTGATTGAAGAAAGTGCCACAATAGCTCCCTCCGCCGCCATCGGCCCGCTCTGTCATATCTGCAGCGGCGCATCAATCGGCAAGGGGACTCAACTGGTGTCATCCGTCTTTATCGGTCGCAACGTCTCTATCGGCGAAAACTGTTTGATCTATCCCGGCGTCAGGATCATGGACAACTGTAAGATCGCCGGTAACGTGATCATCCATTCTTCAACCGTGATTGGCTCGGACGGGTTCGGCTTTGCCCAATCGGAAGGCGGCCTTAAGAAAATCAAGCAGATCGGCTGGGTTGAGATCGAAGATGAGGTGGAGATCGGTTCCAACACTTCTGTAGACCGTGGAGCCTTGGGGCCGACTCGCATCGGGCGCGGGACGAAAATCGATAACCTTGTTCAAATTGCCCACAACGTTGAAATAGGCCGCAACTGCATTATTGTATCGCAAGTAGGGATATCCGGCTCCACCAAGATCGGTGACGGGGTTGTACTGGCGGGGCAGGTGGGAATCGTCGGGCATTTGGAAATCGGCGATGGGGCGCAAGTTGGGGCACAGTCAGGCGTAGCCAAGTCTGTCCCGGCCGGTAAGACTGTTTTCGGCTCCCCCGCGAGAGACATCATGGTAACCAAGCGAATTGATGCCGCTCTAACGAGACTTCCCGATCTTTTTAAAAGAGTAAAGAAGATTGAGCAAAAACTATCGGAGTAGTCAGGTAACAAGTGTTTCTTCAATTTTAGCAATTTCCCGCCAGTTGTCTTCCATCTGCTCAACATATCGTTTGACGTTTTTACAATCATTTCTGGCAGCTGCCTGGCGGGCACGCTGGAGAATATCCCACTGCTTTCGATTCATAAGTTTCCACTCGGCTATCTGGTGCCCCAGGGCACCGATAGTGTCGTTGAGTTCACTGACTACCTCCATAAGCTGATTATTCTTTCGTTTGATCGGGACTCTCGAGGTGAGATCTCCACAGGCCAACTTGTGCAGGCGCATTTTGATCTCCAAAGCGGGTTCAAAGATGCGCCTCATGGGTACCATCGCGAGAATCCCAATGGCGGTAATAGCTGCAACTGCCGCCGAAATCATATAAGGCACCAAAGTCATCGCAGCCAGCTCAAGGGAGTTGTAAACACAGCTGAGGCGTTCAGTAAACAGAGCGCTGTTGAAATAGATGATTACTGACGCCGACAAAATCACCGCCGAAATAGCCATCAGAGTGATCGTGCTATTAAATCGGGACTTGTTTTGATGCGAGTTGTCGTGAGAATCGTTGGCTGTGACACTCATGGCGTTCTCTCTCTCAGCACTCACCCTATCGAGTAGTACTTCGCCCCATAAAGGATATAACCTGTATCTACACGGTCGGCATAGGAGAAACGAAAACTTAGTACAATGTTCTACCTGGTGAGCATCAAGAATGAACAGACATAAGAACCCCGCAGGCAACCGCTTACGGGGCTGTGCAACTTTGGTGTGCTCTTATTGATCAGAAGGGGAGGTCGTCATCGTCACCAGCACCCCCTTCGGGGGCAGGTGGGATCTCAGACTTATGTGTGCGGCAGATGTCCACATCTGCCCCAATACTCGAAGAATGAGCGCATGTGGACATACACCGATCACAGAATTGGCAAGTGTCTGGGAAGCCCCATAGGGCAGGTCTCAGGGAGACCTGCCCAACTCCTATATCTTGATGTGCTCTTCTTCGTCAGAAGGGCAGGTCGTCATCGTCGCTGCTGGCCGCTTCTGGAGACGCAGACGGTGCCTCCAGGGAAGCTTCCGGCGTAGGCGCTGGAGCAGTAGCAGCAACATCATCACGGGAACCGAGGAATTGGAAGTTCCGGACAATTACCTCCGAAATATACCGCTTATTGCCCTCTTTGTCGTCGTAGCTCCTGTTGTCGATACGACCTTCAATGTATACCTGTCTGCCTTTGCTCAGGTATTCCTTGATAACTTCCGCCTGCTTTCCCCACGCCACGATATTGTGCCAGGTGGTTCTCTCATTCTTCTGGCCGTCCTGACCTGTCCACTGCTCGTTGGTGGCCAGTGTGAATTTGGCGACGGCCGTGCCACTCGGAGTGTACTGCAAATCCGGGTCTCTGCCCAAGTTTCCAATTAGAATTGCTTTGTTAACACCCATTATTCCCTTCCATTTTTGAAGATTTTCCGCCAATATATAAAACACCGCCCCACGTGTCAAGCCGAGAGCAAGCCGGGATTCCTCTTAGCCATTTAGAACGCGCACAACGTGATGCTGCTTTTTGCCCTTTCGCAGGAGAAAGAGCTTCTTTTCGATACTGTCAGCTAAAGTAACCCTATAAGAGATGTCGGTTATTCGCATGTTCTTGAGGTAGATACCCCCGCCTTTCATTGAGCGTCGGGCGTCGCTCTTGGACGTTGCCAAACCAACATTATGCAGAAGCTCCGCCAATTCCATACCGTCGCTGGTTAGTTGTGAAGCTCTAATTTCACTTGACGGGGCATCACCAACTACTTCGAGAACTTCTTCTGCAGAGAGGCGCCCTACCTCTTCACTGAAAAACAGTTGAGAGATGTGCTCGGCGCGCTGCAGGGCCGAGGAACCGTGTGTCATGCGCGTGACTTCCTCAGCCAACGCCCTTTGGGCTTCCCGTTTTTCAGGTGCCTTCGTAAGCGCCCTTTCCAATTCTGCGATCCCATTTTCGGGCAGCCAAGTGAAGTACTTCAAATACGTGATTACATCGCAGTCGTCAGTGTTCAACCAGAATTGATAAAAGTGATAGGGAGAAGTCCGATTGGGATCTAACCAGACGGTCCCGGCCTCAGTCTTCCCGAACTTAGTGCCTGAAGTGCTGATCACAAGGGGCAGCACTAATCCATACGCCTTACCGCCCCGCGTCCGACGAATCAGATCAATCCCCGCTACGATGTTTCCCCACTGGTCGCTGCCCCCCATTTGAAGAATGCAGTTATGACGATCATAAAGCGTCAGAAAATCATAAGCTTGCAACAGCATATAACTGAATTCCGTGAATGTAATACCCTCCTGGTGTTGTAAGCGGCGCTTAACCGACTCTTTGGAGATCATGCTGTTGACCGAGAAAAACTTGCCCACATCGCGCAGAAAATCGGTAAAGTTAAGCGTTGTCAACCACTCCGCATTATTGACGACCAAAGCTGAGTTCTTACCGTTAAAATCAAGGAACCGGTTCAACTGCTCCCTGATACCCTGCAGGTTTTTCTCAACCTCTTCCAAGGCCAGCAATGGTCGTTCATCTGTCTTGCCGCTTGGGTCCCCGATCAAGCCAGTCCCGCCGCCCACGATGGCGATAGGCGTGTGCCCATATTTCTGCAAACGCGCCAAGGCCAGTATCGGCAGGAGAGAACCGACATGCAGACTAATTGCAGAAGGATCAAAGCCAATGTACGCCGTTACCTTCTCTCTCTGGAGTACGCTTTCTAATTCCGGGGTGGTCTGAAAGATCATCCCGCGCCATTGGAACTCGTCAAACAAACTCATCCTTAACCTCTTCCCCATAGACGAGGGCAATGAGAACTCCAATTGACAGAGAGGGCTTTGAACACTCTAAGGTCGAACCAACGCATTTACTTTCCAAGTCCTTTGATCATTTAGCTTCCTGTCCTCAAGAGCTTTCCTGAGTTTCAACGAAACTATCCCCTGCGGGTCTTAATGTCAAGGCATTAAATGTTCAGCCTGCAGCCATGACGGCTGTACCGGACCACCCCGAAAGAGGTATATGCATTAATTACTACAAATTGCTTATTTCCCAAGCCCTCTGATGTCGCAGCGCCCGCTTGACAAAAGCGGAGAGGCACAGTTTATTGAGCACGTTCTAGAGTCATAAATATGGAAGGGTTACATGGTCACGGATGAATGTTGTGACATATCGGTAATTATACCGGTCTACAATGAAGAAAAAAATGTGCCGGTCCTCTACCCAAAACTGAAAGATGTTTTGGATAAGCTCGGTAAGAGTTACGAAATCGTTTTTGTAGATGATGGAAGCAGGGACAATACCTTTGATGAATTATCCCGATTACATGCTCAAGATGACAAGGTCCGGGTGATTTGTTTCTCAACGAATTCCGGGAAATCGGCCGCCTATACTGCTGGTCTTGAATTCGCCAAAGGAGATGTCATTGTAACTATGGATGGCGACCTGCAGGACGACCCTGCAGATATCCCACTCCTGCTGGAGAAGATAGAAAAAGGCAATGATCTTGTCGTGGGATGGAAATCTGAAGGGCGTGGGCCTATCGGCAAATCGTTTCCCTCGTGGGTCTTTAACAGGATTTCCTCGCAGGTTACCGGTTTAAAGATTCATGATATGAACTGTCCCTTCAAAGGGTATCGCAAGCACGTCGCCAAAAGACTGGCCAAAGAAATTTACGGCGAGCTCTATCGGTATCAGCCGTTGATAGCCAGAAGCCAGGGATATGCTGTCGAAGAAGTTAGAGTTCAGAATTTACCTCGGCAATACGGGCGAAGTAAGTATGGCGCGTCAAAATTCTTAAAGGGATTTCTGGATTTTCTCACCATACTGTTTCTCACCAGGTTTACCATGAGCCCACTGTACTTGTTTGGCACTATCGGCCTTATCTCGACTCTCATCGGTGGCACTATTATCGTTCTCTTATATCTCCAGAAGTTCTTTTTCGGCATCAATGTAGGCAATTATCTCCCCCTGTTCACTCTGTCTGTTCTCATGGTCATATTCGGGGTTCAATTCTTCTCCATTGGATTACTCAGTGAGATGATTGTTCATAAAGATAAAACGTCCGCTAATAGATATACAATTAAGACGATATTGAAATAGACGGTAAAAAGTGTCCTGCATAAGGCCGATTATCACCTTAAAACGGCATTGTTTTACCTTCATTGTAATAGGAAGAGAATGAGAGAATGAATATTTTTGGTCTAAATTATGGAGTCCATAATTCTGCGGTTTGCTTGATAAAGGATGGTGTTTTAGTCGCCGCTGCCGAAGAAGAGCGTTTTAATAGAAAGAAACATTATGGCGGTTTCCCGATCTGTGCCTTTAAGTGGTCCCTGCAACAGGCCAATCTTGATATTAAGGATGTTGAACACCTGGGCTTTTTCTTAGAACCGCCCTTCGGAATCAAAGACGTAGCTTGGTACCACCTTAAAAACCTCCCGGCCTCTCTGGGGCGCTTCACAACCAAGAAAAGCCATGGCGGCAATCTAAAGATGATTCTGGAATTCTCTAACCTGAAATCAAGGTTAAAAAAGGAAATCGGCTTTACCGGAAAGGTCCACTACGTGGATCACCACCTTTGTCATGCCGCTTCAACTTTTCTCGTTTCACCTTTCGATGAGGCTGCTATACTCACTATCGACTCGGTCGGAGAATGGACTACCACCACCTATGCTCATGGACAAGGGACCGGCATAAAGATGTTGAAGCGCTTGACGTACCCGGACTCAATGGGTCAGGCCTACGCTGCTGTGACACAGTATCTCGGGTTTAAGCCCCTTTCTGATGAATACAAGGTGATGGGGATGTCGGCTTATGGTAAGCCCACCCTTGTAAAAGACTTCCATGAAATATTGTTCGTTGATGATGATGGTTGCCTGCAGATGGACAACAGTTATTTCAAATCCCACTACTGGTCCGACCAGAGATACTCGCATAAGATGGTGGAACGTTTCGGGCCGGCTCGCCCGATGGGTGACGAGGATAACATCAGTGAAGAATATGCGGATATAGCCTGTAGTTTTCAGCGAGCATTTGAAGAGGCGGCGCTGAGCATGGTTCGCTACCTGAAGAAAATTACAAAATCAGAGAATCTTTGTATAGCCGGCGGGGTGGGCTTGAACTCGGTTATGAACGGCCGGATTTTGGCTGAGGGCGCTTTCAAAAACATCTATATCAACCCTACTCCCCATGACCCGGGGACATCTTTAGGGGCCGCTTATTATATCTACAACTGCAAGCTGGGTAAGCCCCGCAGTTTTGTCTTCGATCTTCCATATCTTGGCCCCGGACACCCGGAAAGTGAGATTATCGCCACCTTAGAACGACTCGGTGTTAAATATGAAAAACCAAAAGACATCTATAAAGCCGCCGCCCAATTGATTGCAGACGGCAAAGTCATAGGCTGGTACCAGGACAGGATGGAATGGGGACCACGGGCGTTGGGCAACCGCTCAATCCTGGCCGATCCCCGGCGGGAAGAAATGAAGGATATAGTTAATAAAAAGATCAAATTCCGTGAACCATTTCGACCTTTTGCACCATCAGTGTTGGAGGAATCTGTTCACGACTATTTCGACTCTCCAGTTGATTCTCTGCCCTATATGATATTCGTCGTCCCGGTCAAAGAACACACAAAATCCAAAGTTCCGGCTATCACCCATGTTGACGGCACCGCTCGAATCCATACTGTAAGAAAAGAAACCAACCCCAAGTACTGGCAGGTCATAAAGGAATTCGGCAATATAACCGGCGTAAATATGGTCCTGAACACTTCCTTTAATGTCAAAGGCGAGCCAATTGTCAACACTCCCGAGGAAGCTTTCAATTGCTACAATAACACCGGATTGGATGCCCTTGTAATGGGTGATTATCTTGTCCAAAAGGAAGCCTCTGAGGTGGTGTAAATCGTTGCCGGCAGGTCTCTCCGAGACCTGCTCTACAGCTCGTACAATCACAATTAAGGATTAATATAAAACATCCCATCTACGTGTACTGGCGTTACCTCCCGACAAGTTCTTCCACGAGGCTCTTTACGTCCTTCAGACAGAACGGTTTGAACAAAACAGCGCTTACCCCTTTTGACGAGATTTCATCCGGATTAAGCTCCTTCCCGCAGCCTGTTGTCAGGGCAATCGGCATCTGAGGAAAAGCGGCATGGATAACCCCTGCCAGATCAAGACCGGATATCCCGGGCATGCCAAGGTCGATGATCAGCAGGTCGAATCTCTCTTTTTTGACGACCTCTAAAGCGATGTAAGCGTCAGGGCAAGTAGTGGTGTGATGGCCGTGTATTGCCAACATATCAGTGAGGACTTTCCTAACCTGTTCATCATCATCAACAACAAGAATTCTTAACCTGTACTGTTCTTGTCTGCGGTCATTAGCACAGTTCTCTTGCTTTCCCGACCACTGCCTCTCCACAGTAAGCACTCTTGTTAACTATGGAAACAATCCGATGACCTACGAAGTAAGTTCGTTCGCAAAGAATGTATTGATTCTCTTTGCGGATCGGTCAATTATCGAAAGATACTTGTCAAGGTCTTCATCAGAGGTCGGCGTACGGAATTTTATCATTTCCACCGATCCCAGGATGCCTGAAAGTGAAGACTTGATATGGCTTCTTACTTCGTGGTCGTGAAACGGCCCATTAGGAAGCCTCTCTTCTGCTGACTTCGAGCCGACTTTGGTTCGCCCGCGGATCATCACCTGAACTGCCAGGGATAAAGCCGTAGCGATTGAACTCGCAAAAAGTATATCAGCCTCAGTATATCGATACCGATCCCAACTTCGCATCTCAGCCAGACTAATAACAGCCAATACCTGCTTCTCTACTTTTACGGGGATTAATAGAGCCGATTTCAAATCGGAGCTGGCCACTTGCTTGGCCTCGGCCACGGGTATTTTTCTATCAGTGTCCTGTTGATTTATCAGCATTAGGCGCCCGGTGTCTCGTACCAGCGTATGATACGGCATCAATGATAAAATCATATCACCATCGGCAGGCGTTACTTTCTCAATAGGCCGCAACGATGACAGAGAGCGCGATTTCAAAAAGGCGCCGCCGTAATCATACGTAGAGATCCTAACTACAGACGTTTTGAGCTCCTTTGACAAAAGCCTGGTGGTCTGTTCAAACAGACTCAGCAGATTCGGAGACCTCCCACAGTCGAGGAGAAAGCTATTAAGCAGCTCTATTCGTCTCTCCCTGAGGTTCACTTCATAGCGGTGGATATCCTGAATTACCAGACTGGACAGCAAAGGAACGGCACACTTGATTAATTCTATCTCTCGGCCCTTGAAACGGCTGGTTTGTTTTGAAGCTACGACAATCGTTCCTACGGTTGTCCCCCTAAAACCCAGAGGAAAGACTGCCAGAGACCTCATGCCGCTGCTGAGAATCATCTCGTCAATAGGCGCTATCGTCTTCTGCCGGGTGTCTTCAACCACCAGTGGCTGGCTACTTTCAAGAGTATATTTCAGGAGAGGATTGTGCGAGTGGAGGTTGAGTCCCTTTTCGGCCAACAGCATCCTATCCTCGCCGATTGAAAACCTCTGTATGTTTTTGTTATCGTAAATGATGTTCAAAGAAAATAAATCATGCGGTATCATTTCCAAAAGCCACCTGGCAACTCCTGACACGTTCTCGTTACAGCCCCTTTTATGATCAATAACCTCACCAAGAGAACGCAACCAGGCTTGTTGTTTGGCCAGAAATGCATTTGCCAAACGCTCCTTGTCAAGCTCTACCTTGCGTGCTATGATGTCCGTAGCAATCTTCAAATTAATTCTTTCCTCATCGTCGCAGATTACCTTCTCGTCCTGCCACAAAAGGAAAAGAGCTGACAACTTCTCCCCGACCACTAACGGCAGAGACAGATTCGGCTGAGGAATGGTCTCGGGAACTTTCTTGAAAATCAGGCCATTGCATGAAAAACTGTTTTTGAGAAGCTTCTGTTCGTAACCCTCATCAAACACTATCTGCTTGATGTCGGCCTCTGCAACATGATTAGGAACCGAAGATGAAAGAAACACCAGCTCTTTCCGTTTCTGCGAATAGATGTACACCGCCCCTCCGAGAAAGCTGTAATGCTCCACCATATATTGCAAAGACTGACTCAAAATCACCGGCAAACGTCGTTCCACACCCACGAGCTGCTCCACCCTTTTGAGAAACTCAAGACGTTTAAGCAGAGAGCGGTTATACTTCCGATACGTTCGCGACAACGGCAGCCAACGTGAAATTCCACTTACTAAAAAGGTAAGACCGGTAATAACACCTATCCAGAAAACCAGTTGGTAGAAGAGCGGTTCTGATACGAAAGGAAGAGTGTTGAAAAGACCTGTTTTGTCATAGACCTGTGAAAGCTCCACCAATGTCAAGATGATCAGGCCGGCTGAAATGAATCGGTAACTCTCCTTGCTCTCCTCAGAGAGCTGCTTTTTGAACCTGGCAACCAGAACCAAGGCAGATAGGAAAAAAAGAGGCACAACCAGGTCAATCATCTGCAGTTCCATATGTTCTCCAATGGGCTTTTTCCTTACAGTCTTTCTGTTTATCGACAAAAATCAGCTTTTGAATTAGCCCCGAGCCGAGTTAGACGTCCTGAACCGAGCTTTGCAGCTCAAAAGTTTTTTAGAGCATCTCTGGAAAGACTTGTATTATAACGAGCGCTTCGGATCGATTATGCGGCGGTAGTTCTTGAAATGGGTCTTGGCGATCTTAGTGAACAGGGAGGTGGGATTGTTCCGGGCAAGCTTTCTACCTGCCTCGTCCACTATAGAACCAGCACCCTTGGGAATATCTATCCCATACAGTGCCGATAACTTCTCAATCTCTCTAATGAACGCCGCTCGCGCCAGAATCGAGGCCGCTGCCACCTGGAGAATTGCTTCCCCTCGAACCAGCTGCTGGATTTCGATTGTCAGCCCTCTTTTGCGGAGAGCATCCTCGATCAATTGAGACTTTCCGAATTTGTCGGAGATAGCCAGGTTGGCCTGGTGCTTGGCAAGCACAGCTGCAATTGCCAGGGCGTGCCCCTCGGCAAGAAGTTTGTTAAGATTCTTTATAGCGGCGTATTGCCGGTTGTATTCCTCGGGACTATACACGACAACGGCGTAAGGAAAGTCAGACCGAAGTCGCTCATCAATCGTCAACAGCTTCTTGTCGGCAATCAGTTTGCCGTCACGCACACCGATTTGCTGCAGCTTTTGCAGATCATTATCGGATGCCAAAAAGGCCGCAACTACCAGCGGCCCGAAAAAATCCCCCTTGCCTGATTCGTCAACGCCGATAACCCGACGTTCGCCCGCCATCTTCTAATTAGCCCGTTCCAGATATTCACCAGAACGAGTGTCGACCTTGACCTTATCTCCCTCTTTGACGAATGGAGGTACTTTTACTGTTAGGCCGGTTTGAAGCTTGGCCGGTTTGGTGATATTTGTAACGGTGTCCCCTCGCGCTGCCGGCTGAGTCTGGACAACTTCGAGAATTACCGAAGCCGGAAGATCGACCGAAATGGCCTCCTTATCAAGAAAGGCCACCTTGTATTCCTGATTCTCCAGCAGGTACCACTTCGCTTCGCCAAGGTTCTCAATCGGTATCGAAACCTGCTCGAATGTCCGGGTGTCCATAAAGGTAAGCTCACCGGCGTTTTCATAGAGGTACTGCATCGTTTTGAATTCCATATCCGGCTCACCAAAAGTATCGTTTGAGCCGAAGACCTTTTCCAAAACCGCGCCGGTTTTAATATGTTTGAGCTTGGTACGAATGTTGGCCTTACCTCGCCCCATCTTGAAATGCTGATAATCGACCACATAGTACGGCTGGCCATCGACTATAATACGTAAACCCTTTCTGAAATCCGACGGTGTATACATCTAAACCTCCTGACCTATTGCCTCCAAATATAACAAAAAACGCTTTGTGCCCAAGAATTTTCTCCCCTTTCTGGGCAACCTCCCGTTAGATTTAGCAACGGCGAAGTTGAGGTAATATCTTTAAGAGTGTGTAAAAGACAAAAGGTGTATCCTAAGGTTTTCAACAACTTAAACAAGGAGACACCTAATGCCTTACAGAGAACTTGATTTTGACAGGCACAACTT
>Ga0315543_1004575_pt1 | contig 11440 bp, 10 predicted proteins | sample SalMarSW160210MG_2_FD_203098 | JGI IMG/M metagenome (GOLD analysis project Ga0315543, IMG submission 203098) | Salt marsh sediment microbial communities from the Plum Island Ecosystem LTER, Massachusetts, United States - Salt Marsh Sediment SW1601-210 ...
GTCTATTTTACAAGTACTTATGGAAGCTGGCTACAAAACTGACAACACTGATTTTTGTAACCAGTTGATGTTATTCGACTTATAACCGGACAGTAGTGAGATCATTTATAAGTTAAGGAATACAAGGGCAAACAGAATTTGGGCACCAATGTAGGCTCTGAAAATGATGAGAAAAGTTGACAATACACGGCAGTTTGTGTTGTTAGGATACTTTAATATCAAGCTTAGACTCAAAGCGTGATGGTATGGCTTCCCAGGTCATACTGAACATCAAGCAGTATTCGAAAGGGAGGTTTCTATTATGGGCGAACAAGGAGTAAACGAGGCGAGAACACCTCAAAAGCTGAATAAACGTACACGGCAAAGCCAAGAGGAAAGTCTGACACCCATAGAGAAAGAGATTATGAAGAAAGCAAGAGAGTGGTGGGGAGGCGAGGCCACGTCACTCAAAATCGCCGATCGTTTTCCACAATTTGCGGAGGGTTCTCTTTATTATATATGGGTGACTACTAACGAAAAAGGTAGGGAGCAAGAAGATGATATGGTGGCTTACGTCGTTGGAGATCAGATTAAATTTTGTTACGACTTTCAGGAATTGGGAAACAGTGTTGGCAAGACCCCGGGTATAATAGCAACGCTGGGTCAAATCATCGAGCTTGGCGGCATACCTGGCATTATCGCAGTGATTCTGACAGTGACTTTTTAGATCCTTATCTTGGGAGGGAAAGGGGACAATACTGAGCTTATCGACTTAATGAAGAACGCCTTACTGCTCATTTTAGGGTTCTATTTCGGTAGCAAAGTCGCCAAGTGAATTCTCTGGAATTAGGATTGTCTGCGTGAAGTCTCTGTCGTTTGACAATCATTTTATCATGGTTTTTGGGTATATTGGGGAACATGCCTTGTTTTTCTTATTATCAGAGCTAATATAGTTTTTGTGCGGCCGACTCGCCGTGCTGCGCCCGCCGTGCCGTCGACGGCAAGTCGTGGCAGGCACTTGGCGCAGCAGGTATAATACAGGGATAATTCTCATGCTGCGTAGCGAATTATTTCGTAGTTCAGCAAAGGAAAACGGCAAGAAACCGAAAGATGACTGAGTTGCGGAAAGAATTGGGGTCGCATCTTAAATATTAACTATTGATACCTATAAATTTGGTGATAATAAGTGGACTTGGGGAGTTCTGTGGTCACATCTTTTTTAACAACTTATCTATTTGACCTTATTTCACCTATGAAGATTGAATACTTTTAAGATTTGCTGACCCGCCGTGCCAGCGGCTCGTCGCGGCAGGTTAATTTTTAAAGAATACCTACAAGTCATCCCAAAACCCTCCGAAGTAAGATGATGATACAGCCAAGTTGAATCATAGCGAGAAAATTTGAAAGATGATATTCATAACGAACAACAAGTCGACGAAAGTTTTGCAGCCAAGCAAACAACCGCTCGACCTTCCACCGCTTTCTATATCTCCGCAATACTCGGCCATCCTGGGTGGCCGATTTGATACGGTTGTTTTTATGCGGAGCTATCAACTCAACACCTCGTTCTTTGGCCAAACGTCTATCCAGCGGGTCGCTGTCATATGTCTTGTCACCAATAACTTTTTGCGGCACGTTCTCAAGAAAACAAGCATCAAGAGTATCGTCAACAAGCTTTATTTCACATGGGCTGGCACTTGTTGCGCCAACGGCGATAGGAAGACCGAAAGCGTCTGTAAGGCCCATAATTTTAGTTCCTTTGCCCCTTTTGGTTTTGCCCACACCATCGCCCCTTTTTTTGCCGGAGCGAAACTCCCATCGATAAAGCCTTCGCTGAGGTCTATGCCGCCACGCTTTTTTAGGTCCCGGGCCAATGCCGCCAGTATCTGGGCAAAGACCCCCGATTTGTTCCACTGCTGGAAATATCGATGGCAGGTGCTTTTCGGCGGATACCGACCTGGCAAATCTGCCCATTGGGCGCCAGTTCGCAGAATCCAGAGAATGCCATTGAGTACATCTCTTGGATTTTGTGGTGGCCTGCCAGACTTTCCAGGCTGTGCTTTGGGCTTCGGAATGAATTTTGCAATCCGTTGCCATTGTTCATTTGTAAGGTCCATAAACCATATATCGGCTCACATTAGCTCAAAAAATTAGGTTTTGGGATAGGTTATAAGTATCTTGGGTATTCTATAGAGCATAGAAATTAAAAGTGATGATTTTTTAATGGGTTGGTGTCGGCACAATGCCTAAGTATCTTAGGTATCGAGACTCGAACACTTTGTATCAAGAATGAAAATGGTGGGGCGAGCCCCACCCTACCAAAACAAATACAAAATCACTTTATGTTCACTAGATGTTATTAACAGGTAGTGCATAATCTTACCATCAAAAGGAGTATTTTTGATTGATATAATTTCTTCCTTGCCCATTCTTTTATTTAACCTTTTATTTCACTTTTACTAACAATCATAGAATAGTCACGTACGTAAAGCGCGTACGCGCTTTACGTATGAGTGACATAGCAAATGTCGTGAAAATCAAGTGGCGTAAGCCATCCCCCAGCGGACAATTCTCGAATTCAAAATTATCCTTTCAATAATTATTTAAAACTCAATGATGCTGCCAAGCCATGTAGTCTCCCGTTAGGGATCCCTTACGGGATTAAGACTACATCGCAAGAACAAGGCAAGAGCATTGTCTCAAAAATTAGATTGCCACGGCCCTTTGGGCCTCGCAAAGACAAGCAATGATAAATCTGCGAACACCATACCAATTTGTTTTTTACTGGCAGGTGGCTGAATGAAATAACTGTCACCAGAGCGGTAAAGACTAAACAACCCACAAAATGAGAAAATCCATATACGTAAAGCGCGTACGCGTTTTACGTATGAGTGACATGGCAACTGTTTTGAAAATCAAGCTATTCTCGGATTCAAATAATCTTTTCAACAATTATTTAGAATCCAATGAAGCTGCCAAGCCATGTAGTCTTAAGACTACATAGCAAGACCAAGGCAAGAGCATTATCTCAAAAATTAGATTACCACAGCCCTTTGGGCCTCGCAATGACAAGAAATGATAAATCTACGAACACCATAACAATTTGTTTTTTACCGGCAGGTGGAAGGCTCAAGACCACAGCTATGTAGGTTCGATACTCGTGTTACGTAGCGACCTTCCGGCCTCCGCAGTCCCTAAGGGACGAAGGGTGGAAGCTGGGTCGGTGCGATTCTCGTGCTACGTAGTCCACAGGACGCCTTACGGCGACCTACTTCGCAGAGTAGATCATCACACCCTACGTTTGTCTAGCTCTGCGTACCTGTGGCAGAGCTAAGGAGTCCCTAGGACTGCCACAGGTAAAATCCTCGATCCTTAAAGCAGTCCATAAGTATATACGCATATACTTATATAGTGCTGACCCAATTTTCAAACGGAAAACAAAATACTCATCGATATATTCGAGAGCAAAATCTCCAACATCATCTCCTCCCTCTGGCAGACCTCGCCGTGAACTGTCATCCGCGATTAAATAACCGCTTCCCCTAAGACAGAGATTCTTATTAACTTCATAAGTATATACGCATAAACTTATAGCTCTCCGTAAGGAGTCCCTAGGACTGCCACAAGTATAGTTTTGATGCAATTGCCAAACGTAACGCAAAAAACTCATCGAAATCTTCCAAAGCAAAATCGTAAAAACAATCGCTGTCTTTTGTTTCTGAAATTTTGCTTGTTTTTTGGCAGTTTTTTGGTATAATACGGCCTCGTTACGTGTATAGCGTATCGCGTATATAAGAGTATGGCATATCGTAATTAGCGGGTAGCATGTCGCAGTTAGCGGATATCCAAGTTCACCCCATGAGATGGCGGCTGCGCCTATCTCACGGGATTCACCCCGTTAGATGGCGGCTATGCCTATCTCACGGGGTAAATCAGAGCAAAATCCACACCCACATTATTCGACAATTACGCCTACGGCGTACAATTGTCGAGAATGTTCTACAAATCGGCCTATTTTTTTGCAAAACAAAGCCGATTTTCGGAAAAGTCAAGTAAATATAAAGTCAAATATAACAAAGGATTATGAGAAAAAACGAACAGGACATTTAGTAAAAACAAACCCAATCAAAGCCAATCCGCCATAGGTTTATCCGCCTGTGGTGGGCGGACAGGTTTCAAACGTTACCTTGCAAAATGGACTAAGCCATAAAATGGGGCATAACGAGTGAGCACAGTTGAAGTGATAAGTTTAGAGTGTACAATAGATGATTATGGAAAGATATTCGCCGGATAAAAAGACTATGGTGCTCAGCAGAGAGCAGGTTCGTGCGTTTGACTCTTGGGCCATAAATACGCTCGGAATACCCGGTGTGGTTTTAATGGAGAACGCCGGGCGCAGTTGTGCCGAGCTGATTAAGGACAAGCTCGCCGATGTTGCTGAGCCGAAGGTTTGTATTTTCTGCGGAATAGGCAACAACGGCGGTGATGGATATGTTACTGCACGACACCTATTAAACAAGGGTGTGAAAGTTATTGTAGTTGTCTGTGGTGACCGCAATAAAATCAAAGGTGATGCAAAGATAAACCTGGATATCTTGGAGCGGATGGGCCAGCCTATCGAACAATTAAACATAGTAGATGGGGACATCTCAGGACGTGTTATAACTTTTACCGACGGTGCTGATATGCTTGTTGACAGCCTTTTTGGCACAGGCTTGAGTGGGCAATTGCGAGATGGATATAAACAGTTGGTCGAAAGTATAAATGCCCAGAATTGTCCAATCTTGGCTGTAGATATTCCATCCGGCCTGGATTGTGATACAGGCGAGCCGCTCGGTGCAGCTATCAGAGCCACATGGACTGTGACTTTCGCCGCGGTGAAAAAAGGATTTACCGTCTCAAGCAGCACACCTCAGTACACAGGACAGATTTTCGTCGCCTCAATCGGTGTGGTGCCGGACGATGCAACGTCAAATTAAAACACCCCCGCTTTACTGGCCTGCTCTTTATAACCGATAAAATAGAGGAATCTGTCGTATGTAAACACAGGTATCCGTAATCCCTGTGCTCTATTTTTAGCCTCTTTGTAAAGGTCGAACTTTCGCAGTGCAGCTTCGTACCTTTCGTTGGCCATTGGGTCAACTTCCAAATCCTCAGGGCTCGGCTTTGGTGAAACCTGCGGCGGACTGCCAAGAATCAGAAAATCTGTGTCGAAGGAAACAGTATCAGCCACTGTTCCACCCCATCCCTCAACAAGTGCTTTTATCTTATCGACAGCGTTATGATCGAAAACTGCATTGCCGTCAAGGTCGAACTCGCCGGCTACTACGAACAAATTCGTTTTTTTGCTGTCCCAAACCAAATTTGCAACGATATCATTTACTGCGATGGGCATTTTTTTCTGGGAACGTGTAATTCGTGCTGATGAAACTTTCTGCCCAACGCCAAATATTTCTACCTCAGCTTTTCCTTTACCGTCTTTTGGAATAGACGCATTTCGGTCATAAACTGAGAACGTTAAGCCTTGGTAAACGCGATCATCAGTGCCGATATTCAGATAAACTACCCCGGCTTGGTCGTCAATTAATATGACCTTTCCGTCAGGCTCAAAAGCCGCTGCTTCGTGGTCCGGTGACGGCATAATCTGCTCCAGCTCGTCCAACGCACGATCCATCCTACCTTGAGTCATCTTTAGCTCCGCTTGTGTCCTCAACAATTCATTACTTGTTGCTTTATGAGTGGCTTTTTCCTGCTCCAACTGAGCTATTAACGTATTCGCTCGCTCATCAGAGGTTTTTTCCATCAGAAGTTTAAGCTCCTCATATTTCTGCGTAATGTCGATAACCTGCTGATGGTACTGTTCTTTCTCTTCTTCTAATTGCTTTTCTTTCTCCTGTGTTGCTGCCATTGCATCATCAAAATGTTGCCGCAGCTCGATAAGCTCTTTGTTAAAGCCATCTCTTTCGTCAATAGTACGGTCCAGCGCCGCCTTCAATTTTTGAACCACCGGTACTAATCCAGCAACATTGGGATCTATATTTTCGTTAAGACGAGCCTGAACAAGCTTTAATATATCTCTTACTCTTCTATCGACTGTTTCGACTTTGACCTCAGCGGAGCTATCTCTAAGCTGGCCCAGCGGACCTACGACTGTCGCTACGGTTTTATCAAGATAATCGACCATCTTGCCCAGATAGGTCTGGCCGGTTGTTACTGTGCCAATTATCCTCTCTCTGTCTCGCCAATCCCCGTTGGTTACTATATCTGCAAGCCTACGTTGTGATTCTTGTGTTTTTGTCCTGCTATCTTCAAATTTCACATAGAAAATAACTGCAAGAATAGTTGCGATTATAAAAAGTCCCACAAAGGTTACGAGGGAGTAAAGCATAGTGTTGCTTTGCTGTCTTTTGCCTGCTGGCATGGTAAACTCCTCACAAATAGTTAAATGTCAACTTTATGATGACTTACAAAGTATATATTATCGCCCGAACACCTCTAAGTCAAGCAAAAACAGCACCGAAAGTGACTAAAGTGTGAAGTGCCTAAAGTAAGGTTTTAAGTGCCTAAAGTGCTAAAATATGGATATTTGATGCTCGATCCTCGATGCTCGACAAGTATCGAGAAACCAGTATCGAGCCGACGAAAAATTTATCTCACTTTAGGCACTTTATATTTTTACCAGCAAAGCAGGTAATTGGCCGATTTCGTGGACTATATATCGCGCAGAGGCCCCCCTGCTTTCTTGCCCGCCGCTCCGACTCGCGTCGGCAGACGCGGAGGCAAGCGAAAGCAAGAAGGGGGGTGCGGATTCTGTGTGAATACGGGCGGGACGGATTATTTGAATGGTTAAAATGCCCAATTTGTTTGGTCCGATAAAGTCCTTTTTCTCATTATCGGCAACGTATGCGACTGTTTCAGCCTTTGTGTTCAGGGTTTTTAGTAGCTTTTCAAAGCCGATCGGCGATGGTTTCCAGCAGTCTCTGCCTAACTGCTCGGTATAAATTATGCACTTAAAATACTCTTCGATTCCCAAGGCTTTCACCTTTAGCTGCTGGGCCGGCAGAAAACCATCCGTCAATAGAGCCAGGGTGTACTTATCTCTAAGCTCTACAAGAACATCCCGGCTATCGGCCGGCAGCGTTATTTTGGGAACGTGGTCACGATATACCTTTACCAGCTCCTGGATAAGACCGTCATTATATCTAATGCCAAGCTCATCAAGGGCTGTGTTAAACGTATTTTTGCGACTGCCAGTCGTAAATTGCCTCCATAGGGCATCAAAAATATCTGGAGCGGGCGGGGCCTTGGGCAAATTTGCGATAAACTCAGCAGCAGAGGCAAATCCGCTCCTGCAATATTCGATTTCGTCGTAAAGTGTATCGTCTAAATCAAAAACAACGGTTGTAATCATGGTTTATGTTTCGATCTACACGTATTTTTTAAAATGTGGCATTATCTAATTGGATTATAATTTTACATATTACGGCTGGATTGTCGATGTAAAAATAGCTGTATTTAAGGCGTATAGGATAAGAAAATCCCTTGCTGGGATTAGTCCCTACGCCAGGACGGAAAGGTTAAGCTATGCGATTTCTGCTGATTATGCGTCCTCTGCACTGGACCAAGAATGTATTTTTATTCGCAGCTCTGATATTTGGACAACAACTTAATGTGCCTCTGGCCTTAGTCAGGACGATTGGCGGTTTTTTTTGCTTTTCTCTGGCCGCTTCTGCTGTCTATATCTTGAATGACATTATCGACCGCAAGACAGACAGCCTTCATCCTGAAAAACGCAAAAGGCCAATTGCCGCTGGCAGCGTTAGCGTTGGCTCAGCCGCTCTGGTTTCTGTTATATGTGCTATAGTTGCAATTGTCGGCAGCTTTCTCCTTGCTCATAATTTTGCACTTATCATCCTAACATATATTGCTCTGATGATTCTTTACTCACTGCTGCTAAGGAGAATGATGATTCTCGATTGCGTTGTAATATCCATTGGCTTTTGCCTTCGGGCGATTGCCGGAGCGGTTGTAGTTGATGTGCCTATCTCACCATGGCTGATTATCTGTACCTTTGCCTTGTGCCTGTTTTTAGCGTTCGGCAAACGCCGCAGCGAGATAGCTCAACTGGGTGAAAATAGCGAGGCGTTTCGTAAAACTCTAGCCGGCTATACACCGGAGCTGCTGTCACATATGCTTGACGTAACAAGCGGCTTAGCCGTGATATGCTTTTTGCTTTATGCGATGGACGATAGAACGTTTCAACTCTTCAACACCAACAATCTTGTCTATACTACACCATTGGTTTTGTACTGTATTTTTCGATTCAGTGCGCTAATACAACAGGGCAGGTTCTCTGGTATGGTAGAGCTTATACTGCACGATTTGCCGTTTCAAATTGGCTTTGTGCTTTGGGTTATATCTTGTATCGCAATTATCTATGCCGGCAAACTCGGGATTGGATAACCCCTGGTCAAACCAGGGGCTAAATATAAACTGCAATCTTGACAGTCGTTTTGATCTTTTTATATTCAGTCCTATGAAAACCGAGGGCCGGACCACGGTGCAAAGAAAATATGCCTGATACGAACATAAATAAGCAGCTAAAAAATAGTAATCAAAAACTATCAGTACCTCTCACCTTATCCCCATCTGCTATGCTGAAATTTCGTAAGCCACTGATAATACTCGCTCATACAAATGCCTTTGCCATTTCTTTGATGCTTTCTTTTTTGGTAGTCAACGAGATGCAGTTCAAGCGAGCATGGCTTGATATATATCCAAATCTGCTAATATTATTTCTCATTGTTAAGCTGCCGTTATTCGGCCTTTTCAAACAATATCGCGGCTGGTGGCGTTATGTGGGCATTTCCGATCTGCTCGGAATTCTACGCGCTTCACTATTCAGCACTTTGATTATAGTAGCCTTTTGGTTTTCCATGAGCTATATCGATGCAACTCGTATGTATTTACCGGCTGGCATGGACTCATTAGCCGAAGGTATATGTATGGCCGATATGTTTACGACCGTATTGATACTCGGCGGATTGCGGATGATAATTCGGCTATACTATGAAGAGTTTCGCACCATGGAAAGCGGCCGATTGAAACGGTTTCTCATTGTCGGCGCAGGTAATGCAGGCGAAGCATTACTGCGTGAAATCCACCGCATGCCTGTTGCCGAATATGAGGTTATCGGCTTTATCGATGACGATCCTGCCAAGCGAGGTATAAGTATTCATGGAATATCCGTTCTCGGGACTGTTGAAGAGCTGCCCGATATCTGCGACGACCGCAACATCGAAGAAATTGCCATTGCAATGCCCTCGGCGACACATCAGCAGTTAAGGCGAGTAATTCAGGTCTGCGAAGGCACTAAAATCCGATTCCGGACGGTACCGGCAATTACCGATATTGCATCAGGTAAGTTCCGCGTTTCTCAGATTCGCGACGTCGATATTAACGATTTACTCGGCAGAGAAACCATCCAGCTCGATTTGGATTTAATAGAAGCTTTTGCAAAAGAGAAAATCATCCTTGTCACCGGAGCTGGCGGTTCCATCGGCTCGGAAATGTGCAGACAGTTGTGTAATTTTAAACCAAAACTGCTTCTGCTTGTTGAACAAGCTGAAAATCCGCTTTTTTATATAGAGAAGGAACTATACAAGCAATTTCCCGAAGTCAGTATGGAAACGATAATCTGCAACATCACCGACAGACTGCGGGTAGAGGAAATTTTCAAACAGTATAAACCACAGGTCGTCATTCATGCTGCCGCTCATAAGCATGTACCTTTAATGGAGCTAAATCCATCAGAAGCCATCAAAAATAATATTGGAGGTACACAAGCCGTTGCTGATGCCGCAGATAAATACAGCGTTGCAAATTTTGTAATGATAAGCACCGATAAAGCTGTCAATCCAACCAGCATAATGGGTTCATCCAAGCGAATCGCAGAGATGTACATACAGGACCTAAGCCGTACCAGCAGTACCTATTTCGTTACGGTGCGTTTCGGCAATGTACTTGGCTCACAGGGCTCAGTTGTGACTATCTTCAAGAAGCAAATAGCTCAAGGCGGCCCGGTAACTGTCACGCATCCCGATATGAAGCGATATTTTATGACCATTCCTGAAGCAAGTCAGCTCGTCCTTCAGGCGGCTACTATGGGAAAAGGCGGAGAGATATTTGTGCTTGATATGGGTGAGCCGGTAAAGGTGATGGATTTAGCTAAGGAGCTTATAACCCTCAGCGGTTTCAGGCCCGGCGAAGATATCGAAATGGTCTTTACCGGCCCCAGACCCGGTGAAAAGCTCTTTGAAGAGCTGCGTATTGAAGGCGAAGACATGCAGCATACAAGGCATCCTAAGATAAGTATATGGAAGAATATCCCTATGGATCGAGAAAAGCTCCGCACCGGCATAAACAAGCTAATGGATATTGCCAAGAATCAAAACAACAACGAAATAATTCAGAAAATCAAAGAGCTTGTCCCTGAATACACCGGAAATATAAACAATGTAAACCAGACTCAGCTCGTATCCGTCTGATAATCGTAGCCCTAAGATGTAATTGGTCAGTCCATAAATAAAACTACTCGCTGCGGCTATGTGATGATTTAGAGGACTACTACGTTTCTGTCCCTAATAAAATTAAACACACTTTCAATGTGGTTTCCGAACCCGAAAAAAGTTTTTATCGAAATTCGCAAAGTAACTTGGGAGCCATGCCCCTTCTTCGACTTTAAGAAAATAGAACCGACTTTTGTGGCAGTACCTATTTATTCCCCTCCTTATTCGACTCAACTTGCCGAAGAATTTTGGCAACCAATTTTTGGACTACACGGTCTTCATCGTCCTGCATGGAGATGGCTATATTCCTTAATTTTTCAGGATTGTCTTTCAAAAGCGGGATTAGGGAAACAAGTGATATTCTACGAATATCGTCGCGCTCGTCTTTCAGCAAAGAAACATAAACGTCCCTTAGTTCCGCAGGATTATCTTTCAGATATTCTCTCAGGAAAATAAGAGTTTCCAATCTGCGGCCCGACGATTCTTCGCTCTTAAGCACGCTTTTCATATTTTCAATTTTTGCCGCCCGCCTTTGAGCCTCCGGCAATCGGCCATCCGTAACAACATAATCCTCCGGAGGATTAAACTCAAAAACCTCTTTTGGAATTGGGATATTTAAGCGAACGTTTTCAATTTTGTAGGTTTCATGAAGTTGAACATTTCCCTTGCCGTCATAGATAACTTGTGTAACATTATGTGGAAATCCCTGAGCATCGAAATTGCTGCACGTTTTTGTGAATATGGGAGGTTTATTAGTAGCAGGATTTGGAGTTTGACAATAATAAACCTTTGAGTATGATCTGACCCCGAATTATGTACCAACCTTGATTAGAGAGTTATCCACGTTCTTTATCCTGCAATCCGGCAGGCGGAGCGTAGCGGAGCCTGGCGGA
>Ga0315543_1004579_pt1 | contig 11435 bp, 8 predicted proteins | sample SalMarSW160210MG_2_FD_203098 | JGI IMG/M metagenome (GOLD analysis project Ga0315543, IMG submission 203098) | Salt marsh sediment microbial communities from the Plum Island Ecosystem LTER, Massachusetts, United States - Salt Marsh Sediment SW1601-210 ...
GGCCGTACCGCATCCGAGGCCTGGTTGTGCCCGGGCAAGGCCGCGGGCACCGGCTCGGTTATCCGACGGCCAACATGAAACGGATCGACACGCTGCTGCCCGGCGAAGGGATCTATGCCACCCGGGCGTGGATCGACGTCACCGCGTGGCCGGCCGCCGTAAGCATCGGTCCCAATTTGACATTTGACGAGCACGAATCGAAAGTCGAGGCCTATCTCTTGGGGTACGAGGGTACCCTCTACAACCGGCCGATCGAGGTTGACTTTCTCGCTCGACTCAGAGACATTGAGCGGTTTGATTGCGTCGAATCGCTCGTTGCGCAAATGCACGACGACGTGGAGGCCGCGCGACGCATCGCCGCCGCCGACGGGGTGGCTGGGGCATAGCGCAGCGGTGCCCCAGAGGGCCAAAAACTGGGGCTTCGCTTCGCTCCAGCCCCAGCCACCCCGTCGAGCCGCCCAATAGATAATGTTATGTGAAGGAACCCGAAGCGTGAAACCGCCTTCCGATACCTCCGTCGGCCGTCGTGCGGCGCCGCTGGTCGATTGGTCCCGCTTTGCCGCGATCATTGCCGAGAATCAGCGATTTCTTTTGACGACGCACATTCGCCCCGATTGCGATGCGTTGGGCAGCAGCCTGGCCCTGGTCCTGATTCTCGAAGCCTTGGGCAAGGAAGCCACGATTGTGTTGGGCTACGAAGTACCGTCGAACCTGAAGTGGCTCGACCGCCGGGGACGGATCAAGCGTCTCGGGCGTGACATCGCCCGCGAGGACATCGACGCGTTTGACGTTTTGATCGTGCTGGACACGTCGGCCTGGGCACAACTGAGCCACATGGAAGAGGTGGTTCGCTCCTTTGGTGGACCGAAGCTGGTGATCGACCACCACGTCAGTAGTGACGAGCTCGGCGCCGTTACGTTCACCGACAGTCACACGGAGGCCACCGGACGGCTCGTGGCCGACGCCGCGGAGCACTTGGGTGTCGAGCTTGCGGCGGAACTCGCGACGATGCTCTTCGCCGCGGTGGCTACCGACACCGGCTGGTTCCGGTTTGCGTCGACAACCAGCCAGACCTACCGGTTGGCTGCCCGGCTCGTCGACGCCGGCGCGAAACCGAGTGAAATCTACGCGGAATTGTATGAAAAAGAAACGCTCACGCGGCTTCAACTGATCGGCCGGGTCATGGCCCGCGCACGGACCGACTTGGACGGCCGGTTGATCTATACGTGGATCGAACGGGCGGATTTCGAGACGACCGGGGCGCTACCCACCGACAGTGAAGACGTGATCAACATGACGCTGGCCGTCGGGGGCACCGAGGGAGCGGTAATCCTGGCCGAACAGCCCGGCGGCACTTTCAAGGTCAGCTTCCGAAGTCGGTGCCAAATGGACTGTGCCAAGGTGGCCGAGCAGTTTGGCGGCGGGGGCCATAAGGCGGCCGCGGGAGCCACGATCAAAGGCGATCTGGAAGTGGTCCTCAAACAGGCGCTCGACGCGGTGCGCGCCGCCATGGGATAACCGGTCCCTCAGCGCGGGGAGGCACTCGAAATGGAAAACGCTTCATCCTCGGATTCCAATAGGCCGCCGTGCGGCTGCGGTCGCAGCAAAGGGCCGGCCGAAGAATCTCGACGCGGCTTCCTGGCCAACACGGCCACGGTGGTCCTCGGCACAGCGGCGCTGGGCGCGCCGTTGGTCGTCGGGCTGGTCTCCTTCCTGAACCCTTTGCGTCACAAGCGGCAGGCCGGACGATTCTTCCGAGTGGCCACGCTGGACGCCTTGCCCGAGGATGGCACGCCGCGCAAGTTCCCGGTCATTGCCGACCGGCAAGACGCCTGGACCTTGTACAAGGACGTGCCGATCGGGTCGGTGTTCCTGCGGCGCGTGGGGCCGGGGCAGGTCAAGGCCCTGGCGGTCATTTGCCCTCATGCCGGCTGTGTCATCAGCTATGACGCTACGGCCGACGGGTTCCTCTGTCCCTGCCACACGGCCCGTTTCGATCTCGACGGCCGGCGGACCGATGAGCCGTCAAAAAGCCCCCGCCCCATGGACGAGCTCGAGGTCGATGTCCCCGGCGGAAACGAGGTTTGGGTGAAGTTCCAGCAATTCCAGACCGGCATCGCCCAAAAGGTGGTCAAGACATGAAAGCACTGTGCGATTGGATCGACAGTCGAACGGGCCTCGGCGAGTGGTTGCGGCGGTGCCAAGCGGCGCGAGTGCCCGGTCGCGTGTGCCTTTGCCGCTCGTTGCCGCTGGTGCTGGTACTGGCTTTCGCCTTGCAGGCGATCACCGGCGTCTTTCTTCTGATGCGCTATTGTCCCAGCAGCGACACGGCCTGGGAAAGCGTCTATTGGCTGCAGTACGAGACCCAGGGTGGATGGCTGCTCCGCGCGATCCATCACTGCTGCGGCCAGGCCGTGCTCGTGCTCCTCGGGCTCTACCTGGTCGGGATAATCCTGCGTGGGACGTATCGTGCCCCGCGCGAACTGGTCTTCTGGAGCGTTCTGCTGCTCGGGCTGGTCACCTTGGGGCTGCTGCTCTCCGGCGACCTCTTGGCTTGGGACGAAAACAGCCGATCGGCCACGCTCACCCGGGTCGGGTTTCTCCAAGCCCTGCCCGGCGTGGGCGAGTCGCTCTTCAAGCTGGCCGCGGCAGGCCCCGAGTTCGGCAACCTGACGCTGTCGCAATTCACGACGTTGCACACGGTGATCCTGCCCGGTGCTTTTCTTGTACTGTTGCTGCTGCGCTGGTGGTTCGTCCGTCGAGCCACGGCGGCCGACGATGCACAGCCGACCGACGGCCCCTTCTATTGGCCCGGCCAGGCGCTGACGGGTGTCGTCGGGTGTTTGATTCTCCTGGCAGTCGTCTTCGGCCTTGCCCTCGCGCACGGCACCACGGGCCAGCGGCGCGGCGTCGTGCTGGGCGCGCCGGCCGATCCGGTCGAGTTCTACGACGCCGCCCGGCCCGAGTGGGCGTTCCTGGGCCTCTACGGTTTCTCGAAACTCGGCGTGTTCGGCAGCGGCACGATCGTGCCGATCTTCGTTATCCCCGGCGCACTGGTTTGCCTTTTCCTGCTGATGCCTTTCATCGGGCGATGGCGACTGGGCCACGTCTTCAACATCGTGCTTGTCCTTGTGCTGCTGGGCGGTAACGTCTATCTATCATGCAAAGTTCTTGCAGAAGATCGAGCCGACGGGCGTCACCAGGCCCTCCTGCGACAAGGCGAACTGGCCGGCGCGCGGATGCCCGTGCTGATCCGACGCCATGGCGGCATTCCACCGGCCGGCCCGTTGGGCCTGCTGCACGACGACCCCAAGGTGGCAGGCCGCAAGTTGTTTATACAACACTGCGCCAGTTGCCATGACTACGTGGGCCCCGCGCGCGACGACATCCAATTCGGAGAGTCGTCGGCGCCGAACCTGTTCGGTTTCGGCTCGCGCCGGTGGATCGCCGGGTTGCTCGATCCAAAACAAGTCGACAGCGACCATTACTTCGGCAATACGGCATTCAAGCGTGGCGAAATGGTCAAGTTCGTCAAGCAAGAACTGGCCGAGCTGTTCGAGGAAGCGCCGGAGGATCGCGATCTGCTGATCTTGGCCCTCTCGGCCGAGGCGAAGCTCCCGGCCCAGCGGGAAGCCGACGAGAAAGACGCCAAGCGGATCGCCGAAGCTCGCGAGTTGACTCTGATTGCCGATTACTGCACCGACTGCCACCAGTTTCACGAGGAGGGCCGCTTGGGCACCGCGCCCGAGCTGACCGGCTACGCATCGCGTGAGTGGACGATCGGCATCATCCGCAACCCGGCCGATCCACGGTTCTACGGCAAGCGCAACGACCGGATGCAGGCCTACGCCAAAACGGACGACGAGACAAAGAACCTGCTCACCAGTCGCCAAATCGAGCTTCTGGTCGACTGGCTCCGCGGCGATTGGTACGAGCCTGAGCAGTAGGCAGTGGGCAGCGGGCAGTAGGCAGTGGATAGCCGTGGGCGGAAGCCCACGGAAGGACAAAACCGGACCATGGAAACTCAAAAACGGACCGGAAGTAGGCCTCCGCCGGCTTGGACCTACCGGCGCGAGACGCTCAACGATCTTCGCCGGATGGCGGCCGAATTGTCGCTGGCCATCCCCCTCGGCGAAGACACGTCGGTGCTGGCCCAGCCGGTGTCGATCGGCCCGTTGAGGGCGCCCAATTCCTTGGCCGTTCATCCGATGGAAGGCTGCGACGGGGACAGCCGAGGACGGCCCGGGGAGCTTACCCTGCGGCGTTATCACCGACTGGCCCAAGGCGGCGCCGGGCTGCTCTGGGTCGAGGCGATCGCGGTCGTGCCCGAGGGACGCGCCAACCCTCGCCAGCTCTGGCTCAATGCGAAGAGCGCGGGCGCGTTTTCACAAATGGTCGACGAGATTCGAGCCGTGGCTGCGGACCGGTTCGGCGAAAACCACCGGCCCGTGCTTGTCGCCCAGTTGACGCACTCGGGGCGTTACTCGAGACCGACACACCAGCCGCATCCGCTCATTACGCAGCACGATCCCAATCGCGACGCGAGGATGGGGCTGGCGCGGGATTGGCCGGTCCTGGGCGACGACGAGCTGGATCGGCTGCCGGATGCCTACGTCGAGGCTGCAAAGCTGGCGTTTGGCGCGGGATTCGACGCGGTGGACATCAAGTCCTGCCACGGTTATCTGATCAATGAGCTGCTGGGTTGTCACACGCGCAAGGGCAAGTACGGCGGTCCGTTTGAGAACCGCGTGCGTCTTTTTCTGGACATTGTCGATGGGATCCGCGATGCGGTGGGGCCGGATCGCGTGATCACCACCCGCATGGGCGTCTTTGACGGGATTCCCTATCCCTATGGATGGGGCGTCGACCGGGACGATCCGACGGTGCCCGACTTGTCCGAGCCGAAACGGTTGATCGGCATGCTCGTCGAGCGAGGGTTTCCGCTATTGAACACGACGATCGCCATCCCTTACTACAACCCGCACTATGGCCGTCCCTTCGACCAGCCGGTGGCCGGTGGAGACTCGTCGCCCGAACATCCGCTGGTGGGCGTGGCGAGGATGGTGTCGCTGGCCGCCGAAATCCAGCGGTCGTTTCCGCAACTGGCGGTCGTCGGTACCGGCTACAGTTGGCTCCGGTGGCTGTTGCCCTACGTCGCGGCCGGCGCCAAGGCCGCCGGCATGGTCACCTTTGTCGGCGCGGGCCGAATGGCGTTTGCCTATCCCGATTTCGCAGCCGACATTCTCGAAAAAGGTGGGCTCGATCCGAACCGCGTCTGCGTCGGGTGCAGTGCGTGCACGCAAATCATGCGCGACGACGGTATGACGGGCTGTGTCGTGCGCGATAGCGCGGTTTACGGGCCGATCTACGATCGCGGCCGGCTCGGCAACCGCAATCATCTGCTGCAGTTGGCCGGCGCGTGCCGAAGGTGCCAAGACCCGACCTGCCGGCAGGCTTGTCCGGCCGGGATCGATATTCCGCGTTTCATCGAGTTGTTTCTCGACGGCAAGGAGCGAGAAGCGTACGAGGTCATCCGCCAGTCGAACGTCTTTCCGGAAACATGCGCCTACCTTTGCCCCGTCGAGACCCAGTGCCAGGGCCACTGCCTGGAGCGCCTTCTCGGAGCCGGCTCGGTACCCATCGCCGACGTGCAGCGCTATCTGGCCGAGAAGGCCAACCGGGAAGGATGGTCGCGGATCCGCACAGCGTCGGAGTGTTCCGGCCGTCGGGTGGCCGTCGTCGGCGCCGGCCCGGCCGGGTTGGCCTGCGCCGTCGTGTTGCTCGAAGCGGGACACCGGGTCAGCGTCTACGATCGTGTGGAGAAACTAGGCGGAATGATCGATCGGGTGATTCCCGCCGACCGTGTTGGCGAGTCGCTGGCTCGGGAAACCGCCGCGCTTTTCGATCAAGTGCCGGAGGATCGGTTCACGTTTCGCGGCAAATCGGCCCTGGGCGAGCAGTTTACGCTCGATGATCTCTTCAAGGAAGGTTTTGACGCCGTTTTTCTCGCCGTGGGCCTGAGCGAACCGGTTACGAGCGCTTCGCCGCCGCTCGATGGACTGACCGACGGGCTCTCGTTCCTTGCCTCGGCCAAGGGCAAACGCCCAGGCGAGCTTCGCGGCCGGCGCGTGGCGGTCGTCGGCGGCGGCAATACGGCCATGGACGCCGCGGTGACGGCCAAGCGGCTCGGGGCCGAGGACGTCTATTTGATTTACCGTCGCTCGCTGGTCGAGATGCCCGCCTGGCCGAAGGAACGGCAAAGGGCCCTTGCCGAGGGCGCTCATTTCCTGATACTTACGGATGTGACGGGTCAGGTCAGCCGCGAAGGGAAGTTGACCGGCGTTTGCCTCTGCCCGACACGCCTGGGCGAGCCCGACTCCTCGGGCCGGCGCCGGCCGGTGCGCATCTCGGATCAGGTCTATCAGCTCGAAATGGATCTGGTGATCGAGGCGATCGGTCAAGAGGTTTTGCCCCAGAGCGAGGCCGCGCTTGCCGGCGTCGAGCTGCAAGCGGGGCGGATCGTTTACCGTGAAGGAAGCTACCAGACAACTCGTGACAGGGTGTTTGCCGGCGGCGACATCCGTCACGGAGCCGCCACGGTGGTGGCCGCCGTGGCCGACGGGATGCGCGCGGCGCGTGAGATGAACGCGACGACGCTGGCTCGCGGATAACCGTCGAGAAAACCACACAGACACCGAGAACATAGAGGTTGGAGGTTAGACGATCATGATTTCAACACGACCTGTTGCGTTGGTCACGGGCGCTGCCCGGGGGATCGGGCGCGCCATCGCCGCGGCGTTGGCCGAGATCGGCATGAACATCGTCGTGGCCGACTGCGCCGAGGAGGCGACCGCCGGCGGGACCAAGACGCTCGTCGAAACGGTCGGCGGCGAGTGCCTCTACGTCAAGACCGACGTCGCACGGGCCGAGGACCGGGACCGTCTGCTCGAAACGGTCCGCGGCCAGTGGCAGCGATGCGACCTGTTGGTAAACAACGCGGGCGTGGCACCGCTGGTGCGGCAGGATTTGTTGGAGGCAACCGAAGAGAGCTTCGATCGCGTGTTGGGGATCAACCTCAAGGGCCCTTATTTCCTTACACAGCAGATCGCCAACTGGATGATCGCGCAGCAGAAGGAATATGCCGATCGCAGGTTTCGGATCGTGAACATCGGGTCGGTCTCCGCCTTCGCGAGTTCGCCGAGCCGCGGCGAGTATTGCGTGTCGAAGGCCGGCGTCGGCATGATGACGGCCCTTTACGCCGACCGACTGGCCGAGTACGGCATTGGGGTCTTCGAGATTCGGCCCGGCATCATTGCCACCGACATGACCACGGTCGTCAAGGACAAGTACGACCGGCTGATTGCCGACGGGCTGACGCCGATTCGTCGCTGGGGCGCGCCGGAGGACGTCGCCCGGGCGGTGGCCGCGATTGCCGAAGGACGCCTCGACTTCTCGACCGGCGAAGTGATCAACGTCGACGGCGGTTTTCATCTACGTCGGCTGTAGACGGTGACACCGCTATTCACCACGAAGGGCACGAAGTGACAAAGGAGAGGGTATTGTTAGGACGCTTATGCACGCATTCAGTAGTTCCAAGTTCTATTGAGACCTGGCATTGTCATTCTGAGCGTAGCGAAGAATCTCCTTGGCCATCGAGATCCTTCGCTACGCTCAGGATGACCTGCTGAGGTGTCAACCAGCCAAACTTGGAACTACTGACATTCCCATTTTCCCCTTTTTCATTTTTCCTTCTTACACAAAGCAGCCTTACCAATCGGCTGAAGTGCTACAAGGAATGCATTAGCCCATGACCAGACTGAACACGAAAGACCCGAAGGTTTCCGTGCGGCGCTACAACTGCGTGATTGTGGGCGCGGGCGCCGCCGGGATGAACTGCGCCGTTCACCTTTGGGAATTCATGCGTGAAAAGGGCGTCGAAGCCCCCGAGCGGCGTATCGCCGTCGTAACGCGAGGGCTCGCGTTGGGGGCCTCGCGGATGAGTGGGTCGGACAAGCAGACCTATTACAAACTCGGAACGGCCGCCGAGACGGCCGACAGCGCCGAGGACTTCGCGCGGACCCTCACCGCCGGAGGATGTACCCACGAGGACCTGGCACTGGCCGAAGGCATCGGATCGCTCCGCGAGTTCCACCATCTGGTTCGCACCGGGGTTCCCTTCCCGCACAATAACATGGGAACTTTCGTCGGTTACAAGACCGATCATGATCCCTACGAGCGGGCAACTTCGGCCGGGCCGAAAACCAGCAAGATGATGAGCGAGCGACTGCAGCGCGAAGTCGAAGCGTACGGCATCCCGATCTTCGACCGACAAGAGGTGGCCGCGCTGGTCACCAACGGCCGGGGGCCGTCGAAGCGGATCGTCGGTCTGATTTGCGTCGACACGGCTGCCCTGGCACACGGCCGCTTGGAATTGAGTGTCTTCCAGTGCGAAAACCTCGTCCTGGCAGCCGGGGGTCCCGGCGAACTCTATGACACCTCGGTCTACCCGAAAGGGCAGGTGGGCCTGCACGGCTTGGCCCTGGCGGCCGGCCTGGCGGCCGAGAACCTTACCGAGTCGCAATTCGGAATGGCCAGCACGAAGTTTCGTTGGAACGTCTCGGGCACGTACATGCAGGTCATTCCACGCATCTTCAGCACCGACGCCGAAGGAGGGGATCCTCGCGACTTCCTCGTGGACTCCTTCCCGAGCATGGCGAAGCTGGCCAGCCGCGTCTTCCTGAAGGGATATCAGTGGCCCTTTGATCCCCAGCGGGTCACGGATCATCAGTCCTCGCTCATCGATCTGTTGGTCACCCAAGAGACGCAGCGCGGCCGCCGCGTGTTTCTCGACTTCCGCTCCAACGCCATCGGCAACGAGACGATCGGCTCGTTTGCCCTGGGGGAACTGGAGGCCGAAGCCCTCGACTACTTGAAGGCCAACGAGGCCCTGCAGCCGCTTCCGATCGAGCGATTGGCCCACATGAACCCGCCGGCGATCGACATCTATGCCGAGCATGGGATCGACCTTCACAACGAGCCGCTGGAGATCGCCGTGTGTGCCCAGCACTGCAACGGTGGGTTTGCCGTGAATCGATGGTGGGAGTCCTCGATTGCCCATACGTTCGTCATCGGCGAAATGGCCGGAACGCACGGGGTCAAGCGGCCGGGCGGTTCCGCGCTGAACGCCGGCCAGGTGGGCGGAATCCGCGCGGCCCAGTACATCGCCAATGTCTACGGCGCCGAATTGCCTTCCGAGACGACGGGCACTAAGGCCATGGATGCTGCCATTGCGAGTCTCGGCGGAAAATGGGACCGTTGGGTCGGCAACACGTCAGCTCGCGGGCCGCAGGACGTGCTTCGCGAGATTCAACACCGAATGACGGCGGCCGCCGCACATCGTCGCCACCTTGAAACGGGATGCCGCGCGCTGGCCGAGGCGGTTGCACTGGTCGAACACATCGAATCCGAGGGATTGCACGTCGACGAGCCGGGCCAACTCACCGCGGCCATCGAAGCCGAGCACCTGGCACTGGCCAGCGTGGCCTATCTGAAGGCGATCGTCACCTTTCTTGAGCAAGGAGGCGGCTCGCGAGGGTCCTTCCTGGTGTTGGCCGACGACGGCCAGTCGATTCATCCGAACCTCACCGACGCCCGGCGCAAAGAGCCGTTGTGCTACCAACTGGAGAACGAGGCGTTTCGCGAGTCGATCCTGCGGATCACCGCAGACGTAGATTCGCCGGATCGGTTTCGCTGTGACGCGGTTCCCGTTCGGAAGGTCGCCAGGGACACCAAGGCGTTTGAGGCCGCCTGGCGCGATTATCGCCAGCGACGGATCTACGAGCCGCGTTTTGAAATCTGAGGCTTTTCAACATGCAGAGACTATCTCAGAAATGGAACCGGGGTGCCTGGGCCATAGCGCAGCGGTGGCCCAGAACCTGAAGAACCGGGCCTTCGCTGCGCTCAGACCCGGGCACCCGATGTATCCCATCATTTTTGAGATAGTCTTTTACCATGAGAGGACGACGCGATGAAGATGCTCGACATCCGGGACGCCCGGGACGTGGTCGTGGTTTCCTTCAAACACACGAAGATCCTGGACCAAACGGTCATCCGACAGATTGGTGCGGAGTTTAAGGATCTCACGATGCAAGCCGCCGCCGATCGGAGGTTGCTGCTGAACCTGAACAAGATCGAGTTCATGGCCTCCGCCATGATCGGCCAGATCATGCTTCTCTACAAGCAATGCAAGAAGGACAAGATCGACCTGAAGCTCTGCTGCATCTCGCCGAACATCATGGAGGTCTTCAAGATCACGACGCTCGACAAGCTGCTGGACATCCACGATACGGAGCACAAGGCGATCGAGGCGTTCGGAGCTCCCCGGCGAAGCTGGCGGCAGCGGCAGTAGCCGGTAGGCAAGGCAGTAAAAGCGGTTTCAGGACTACAATTGGGGGTCCCGGCGCGCCGGGATAGCGCAACGGTGGCCCAGAGTCCAAAAAACCGGGCCTTCGCTACGCTCAGACCCGGGCACCCGATACAGCCAATCGGTTTTGAAACCGCTTCGCGGCAGTGATGGGAGAAGATGGATCGACAGACGGCTGCTGGCGGCGCATCCGCTCGCCCCCAGAGGAGCAGATGCGCCGGTTTCCGGCCCCGCCACTCTTCGTGTGCTCTACCTTCGAGCGCGTCGCGGGGCGAGTGCCAGCAACATGCCCAGCAGAAGAACGACGCCGGAGGGTTCGGGCACGGGCGAGCCGCTCTCGCCGCCGCCGGTGTAGTCACCCCAGTTGGCCGCCAGGATCGCGGCGTCCTTGGGGCCGACAATGTCGTCGTCGTCGAAATTACCCTCGCCCCAGGTTGCCGGGTCCAGCTCCGTACCGCTACCCCAGTTTGTGGCCACTATCTCCGCATCCTCCTTGTCGACCTTCTTGTCATTGTTGGCGTCGCCGGGAATCATCACGGGGCCCCCGGGGCTAGACGTGAGGAAGATGTCGCCCAGGTCGTCGCCCGTGCCAACGTAAGTGTCAAAGGCCACCTCGGTGGGGTCGCCGCCGGCGAACACGATGCTGCCGAAGTCCGTGCTACCCGAGTTGCTCCCACCATTGTCGGTGTCGACGTCGATGATCTTCCAGGTGTGCGCCGAGTTCCAGAACGAATCGAGCGGGTCGTCGGTGGGCAATTCGCCCGCGTCCAAAAGGCCGAAACTCAGCGTGAGCTGCGCCGCGGTGCCAAGGTCCAGATCGCCGTACGTCACGAGGATCTGGTCGAAGTCGGTGCCGGCCGTGCCGGTGTCGTCATCCTTCAACGCACCCAACTCCCAGGTAATGTTGGCATTGTCCAACATGTCCAGGTCGCCGTCGAGGGTGAGCAGGCCCACGCTTGCCCCGGCCTCGAGGGTCGCGCCGGGGGCGACGCTGACGTCGCCCAACAGGCCC
>Ga0315543_1004581_pt1 | contig 11425 bp, 5 predicted proteins | sample SalMarSW160210MG_2_FD_203098 | JGI IMG/M metagenome (GOLD analysis project Ga0315543, IMG submission 203098) | Salt marsh sediment microbial communities from the Plum Island Ecosystem LTER, Massachusetts, United States - Salt Marsh Sediment SW1601-210 ...
CCCTTCGGGAGAAGCCAGGGCACGACAAGAAATGGTTGAGGACTGCAAATGACAAAAATAGTGACAGCTTCCTATTTATATTTTGTTAATATGCTGTATATAAGTTTATTATGTTTTATTGGATTTTATGAAATAATATTGTATATAGCTATATATCACTTTGTTATGAGATTTTTTCGTAATAAAATTAATAGGAAGCTGTCACAATTTTTTTGAGATGAGACGGTTGCGTGAAGAGCACAAAAAAATTCGTCAGACGAATTGCAGTGGTCCACATAGGATCGTCTGACGAAACTTACTGTTGGGTATTCGAAATTTACTCTCCAGAGGTTTTGCGCAGGAAATTTTCGAACGTATAGATCATCATGATCTCATGGGATCCGCTGCTTGCGGTTCGCACATCGGAGAGTGTGATATCATACGCATAGCCGATCAGGAAATTCTGCGACTGGTATCCGAGCTGAACCACCAGGGCATCACCGGTACGATAGGACAAACCAAAAGAGACCATTTTATTATAGGTCATCCGGACGTTGATATCTGCCTGAAAGATCCCAGCTTCAATTAGTTTCATCAGGACTGAGGGTTCCAGCGAAAACTGTTCGTTGATATCAAAAATGTATCCGCCATGCAGAAAGTAGTGTCTAACCTGTTGCTGTTCCAGTTCAACATCCGATTTCAGATCCACTTTCCTTGATAAAAGTTGCGGAACAGCCAGACCTACATAGTAGTTTTCACCGTAAAAGTAGGTTCCGAAACTCACATCCGGCACGATCATGCTCTCCTCTGAGTTCATTAATACCGGATCGTCCGGATCCCTGACTTCAAGTCCACTCAGGTCCAGATTGTATTGATAAAATAATCCGGACAGTCCGAACGAGAGGTTCTGTTTCCCCCCACTCAGCGGAATGTGGTATGCGTAAGTTACTTCGCCTCCCGTTCTCCTTAACGGGCCGGATGAAACATTAAACACCTTTAATCCCACACCCATATGTTCTGCTACTTCCATATGAGCAGAAAGAGTCTGGATGGAAGGGGAGCCTTCCATCCCCATCCATAGCTTACGGAAGGTAAAACCAAGCGGCAATCCATCATCGCTGCCTGCCACTGCCGGGTTTATTTCGTACTGGTTCAGGATATACTGGCTATTTAAAGGCAATTGCTGACCCATTACTCCCCCGGCTAACAACAATGCCAGGCAGAAGAGGGTGATTCGTTTCATTGCTTTCATAGGATTGGTGTCGTTTTGTTCAAGATTTTACTTAACGATATTCACTGTTCCGGATAACGGATCGCTACCATCTCCCTTATCGATGACATAGAAATAGGTTCCTGCCGGAAGAGCCGTGTCATCCTTGGTTCCATCCCACGGTTCGGGATATCCCCTCGCGCTTTCAAATACCAGGTTACCCCAGGTATTATAGATCCTGACCACCATATCCGGGTATTTGTTACGGTATCCTTCAAGATCCCACTCATCATTGTATCCGTCACCATTGGGTGTTATTGCCTCCCAGATTGCAGCGGGATTACACTTACCGGGACAACCCCTCAATTCTACAATCTCAGTATCGGTACATCCATTGTCATCTTTAACTACTATTTCAAAAATGTGGAGATCAGCAATGGTGTCACCCAGGATCTCACATAGTGAATCCGTAGGAAACACGTTGGTTGTGCCATATGTCAGTCCCCCATCAAAGGAATATTCAAAGGGTGTTGCAGTACCAACGGCATCGATTTCGATCATGCAATCATTGGCGCCATAAATGTTGCTGATCACAACCCCGCTTCCTGCGACCAGGTTTACAGGATTCAGGTCGAACTCAAACATACAGCCATTATCATCCTGTACCCAGACAAAATATGATCCTGCCAGCAGCTCTGCAAATGTATTGTCAGATTGCCAGGTATTACCATCATCAATGGAATACTGGTAGGGTAGAGCCCCTCCGGATGCTGTAATAATGATGGATCCTTCAGCCACACTCGGGCAGGTTGGGTTGGTAAAGCCGACCGATTCAAATTCTACGCCTATTGGGTCATTGAGGGTCAATAAGCTGCCTGAAACTTCACAATCGTTGGCGTCTTTCACTTTTACCTGATAATCACCGGCAGTAAGTCCGGTGAAAGATCCGGATGACTGGTAATTTGCACCGTCATCTATTGAATACATAAGTGGCGAAATTCCTCCGGATGCAGTAATGGTAATGGTCCCATTTGCATCTCCCGGACAACCGGTTACATCGGTTGGGACTTCTGAATCAATTGAAATCGCTGTAGGTTCATTAATTACGATACACAGGTATTCCGAACAGTTATTTGCATCGGTCACTGTAACACAGTAAGTGTCTGCTGATAAATTATCCCGGTTCTTTGACACCGGTCCATCATCCCAGGTGTAATCATAGGGTGCAGTTCCTCCGGATACTGTCAATGAGATTGTTCCATCCGCTCCCCCGTTGCAACCAACATCCTGATGTGTTTCCGATATGGAAAGTGGAGCAGCCGGCTGATCAACAACGGCTGTTCCCGTCTCCTGGCATCCATTTGCATCGGTCACGGTGACATGGTATGTTCCTGGTTCAAGAAATTCGGCTGTTTCGTCGGTCTGTGTTGCCGGATCATCCCACAGGTAGGAAAGTGTCCCTGTCCCTCCGCTGGCATTGGCTTCTGCTGTTCCGTTCATCTCTCCATAACACAGTACATCGGTTACGATGGGGTTGACACCGATAACCGGCGGCTCTTCAATCTCATAGTTTAATAGTGATGTGGTACACCCGTTTGCATCGGTTATTATACAGGAGTACAATCCTGCTTCAAGATTATCTATATCCTCTGAGGTTGAAGTGAAACCACTGGGGCCGGTCCAATTAAAAGTGTAAGGCAACGATCCTCCTGATACAGTCATGTCAATGGAACCGGAATTATCTCCATTACACGACAAATCCTTGGGATCAAATATATATATTAGATCAGCATCCGGCTCCCCGATGATTGCCGGAGGATCGATCTCCGCCGTTTTTAAGCTGACATTATCGGTCACTTCGCAGTAATATGTCCCTGCAGGCATATTGCTAAGGGTGGCATTATTACCACCTACATGTCCACCAATGGAATTGGTCCAGTAGTAGGTGTAGTCACCCGAACCATTTTCCACACAGACCGTAGCATAACCGTTGGACTCCCCATGGCATTGTACATCCTGAAGGTCACAGACATAGGCAATCAGCATCGTATCAACCAAAACAGTAATGTTTGTATCAGCAGTACAGGTATGATCATCGGTCAGGTTCAATACATAGGTCCCTGCATTGACCAGACCTGCCAGATCTTCTGTTGAGGCAGTAAATGATTTCGGTCCGGTCCAAGCAAAAACATAGGGTTGTGTTCCTCCGGTGGTTGAAAGGTCAATCGTTCCATTGCTTCCTGGTGGAACCGTAATATCTGTTTTTGTACCGTTGAAGAAGATTTGTTGTGGTTGTGATACAAGGAATGTACCCTGTTTAACACACCCGTTATCATCGGTCACTTCCACATAGTAGGTCCCTTCAGTCAGTGTAAACTGATCCTCATCTGTTGCTTGAACGCCCGAACCATCCAGGGTTGTCCAGCTGTAGGTATATCCCGGAGTACCCCCCGAAACAGTAATATCAATCGCCCCGTCATTCCCGGCTCCGTTTTCCGGATGACAGGAAACATCAGTAATAACATCTGAAATACTTATTGCGGGTGGTTCTGTAATTGTCATTGAAAGGGGAACTGTTTCAGCACTCCCTGTTGCTGTTACGGTACACGTATAGTCACCGGCAGTTAAGTTGGTTGCAGTAGAGTCACTCAATCCGGTATCATGGCTCCAGGAATAGGTATAGGGCCCTGCACCAAACTGTGGTGTAACGATCAGTTCCCCGTCATTTCCTCCATTACAGGACACGTGCTGTATTTTTGTAAACCGGGGGGAAAAAGGATAGACATAATTTGCAAGGAAACCGTCATAATTCGGCGAGCTTGAATTAGTAAGGTTTATTATGCCAACCTTAAGAACCGGTGATGCAAAAAATCCAGTAATGTAGGTATGTCCCTGGTTATTAAAAGCCACTCCCATTCCCCGGTCCTCCAGATCACCACTAGTTTGCTGAGCACCAATCGGATTTCCATCCGTGTCGTAAATAGCAAAAGATGTATTCACATCTCCAGTAATCTCACTCAATAAGGTATCCTGGTTAACAATAAATTGATCTGTATAGTTACCGCAAAATTGAATAAGGCCTTGAAAAACGTCCAATCCAAACGCATCATCATCCCCGGTATAACCATTTCGTCTTACCCAGCGCAGATTCCCGTCACGGTTGTATTTTGCAATGTACATATCGGGCCCACCAAAACCTGTTATTGGGGCTGATTGCAGTGTTGCCGTGCTATCAAAAGTGATAGTGCCCTCGCATTTCCCGGTTAAATAAATATTTCCGAAAGCATCAGAGGCTGCAGAATTAACATGATCATAACCTGTACCACCTGCTCTTCTGGCCCAGAGATAATCCAGATTATTGTCCACATGGAATACCATTGCATCCATATTAACAGCATCCCCTGTAATAGACTCTGTTCCATTAAAATTAATGGTCCCGACTAGGTCTCCTCCAATATAATATCCTCCTGTTGAACAAAGGTTTACATTAAAGACGGAAGTAGATTCGATTGTTGCATCAAAGATGTTGATATCCTGGAAATTACCATCGTAATCAAATGTTGCTATATATTGATCCTTTGCACCTGTAACAGGAATATTCTGGTCAGAGACTCCATCGAAGTAATTCAGATCAACTTTAAATGTACCTACCAGTACTAAAAGGTTATTCTCCTGATCGATAGCAATGTCATGAATTCTCTCTTGGTCAGTTCCCCAGAAAAGTCTTTTGGTATAAATAAAATTGCCGTTATTATCATATTTTGCCAGGAAACCATCATAATGGTTCTGATTTGGCAGATTATCTGTCGCAGTAAAATTTACCGGGTTACTTCTGAAACTGCCAACAACGTAAACATTATTATTCTGGTCAACGCCAACTGCTCCAACATTTTCTCTGGCTGAGCCACCTATTCTCGCTGACCACCGGTAATTCCCATCCTCATCAAAACTGGCAATAAAAATATCCCAGTTACCGTAAGGATTAAGCTGGTCTGTGCCAATATCCACCGTTGTTCCATCCTTATAGTTACCCACAACAAAAACATTGTCCAGGTTATCAATAGCAATATCAACCGGTTCTATATTCCCGGGTCCTGAAAACTGTTCTGCCCACTGCCAATCTTGACCGTGTACAACAAATACCTGGATTAACAGAAGAAATACTATAATTCGATATTTCATGGATATTTTTTTTGATTTCATATCGTTTTCCGATTTTAGGCTAGTATAATACCTTCTTATTCAGGAAATCTTAACGTTCAGGATAAATTTCCACATATCACAAATACAATTTGGAATTACCTGTTTTCCTGGTATTTAATCAAAATTAAGAAAAAAACTAATATAAGGACTTCAAATCGTTGTGAAAAGGTTGCAGTTAAACTAACTGAAATCCTCTCTTATTTGATCAGTATCTTATCCCTGAATACTCTGTTTTTATTAGAAATCTCTATCAAATAGTAGCCATTGGACAGATCACTTCTGCTCAACTCGATTCTGGAAACCGTAATATTTTCAATCACTTTTACTGTTTTTCCGGAGAGGTCAGTTAGGGTCAATTTATAATTGCCTCCATCGTTGTTGGGAAACTCAATGATCGTTGTATTACTAAATGGATTGGGGTAGATTTTAAGATCATCACCCGTAACATCCGATATACCAGAGGCTCCAATATTCACGACAATACTTGATGTATCACCCTGGCATCCATTGATATCCGTCTCGGACACCGCAAGTGATCCGGCACCGGAAGATCCCCATTGAACATTGATGGTATCGTTACCCTGTCCTTCCAGAATAGTACCACCTGCTACAATCCATTCAAAGTTCGAATTCAATTCTCCTTCAACAGAATAGATCTCCTCTTCATCTTCAATAACATTCGCTGCACCTTGGATATCACCGGTTATTAATTTCTCCGGCTGGGTTATCTCTATTTCCAAGGTATCGTCATCCGCCATGGCATCTGTGACGATCACTTCATAGATCCCTGCTGTAAGGTTAGTAGCTGTCGGGCCATTCAATCCCGGATCGTGTTCCCAGGTATAGCTGAACGGGGATGTCCCGAAATGGGTTGCTAAAGTCACTTCACCATCTTCTCCTCCATGACACAGTACATTTTGATGTTCTGATTCCGAAAGGTAGAATTCATACGCATATTTTGCCAGGAAACCATCATAAACTCCCGTTGAACTGTTATTATTCAGGGTCAGATCTCCGGCAGTTAATATAGGGGAAGAGAAATAACCAGCAAGGTATGTATTGCCATCCGAATCAAAATCTACAGCCTGACCGTTGTCCTCTCCGCTTCCTGTAATTTCCTTAGCACCAAGAGGATCCCCTGTCAAGCCAAACAAGGCGACTCCAGTATTTAGATTGCCGGGTACATCAACCGATAAAGTATCCTGACCCAGTATAATTTCACCGGAATAAATACAGGCAAGTTGGATCCATAAATCGTTAACTACTATACCGAATCCATCATCATTCTCCGCAGATCCCCATCTTTTTACCCATTGCAGGATCCCTTCTGTATTGTATTTAGCTATGTAAAAATCTGCACCTCCAAAGCCAGATAGGGTTGCAGATAGTTGAGTTGCTGTACTGTCGAACTGAATTGTGGATTCGCATTTACCAGTCAAATAAACATCCTCATTCATACCATAACAAGAACCGTTGGCGTGATCATATCCTGCGCCTCCTCCCTTCCTTGCCCATAAATAATCAAGATTACTATTTACTTTTATTAACATCGCATCACTATTTGTAGCATCTCCTGTAAGCGATTCACTCTGAGAAAAATTAATTGTTTCTGTGATATCTCCTGAAATAAAATATCCTCCAGAGGAACAGAAATTCACATTCTTAAATGAAGTGTTTGTATTTGTTGCATCAAAGATCGCTATATCCTGGAAATTGCCGGAATAACTATAAGTGGCTATATATTGATCTTTAGCTCCAACTACTGGAACAGTTTGAATTGATTCTCCATCATCATAACTTAAATCAACTTTGAAGGTCCCTACCATAGCAAGTAGATCATTTGTTTTATCAATTGAAATATCAAATAGTCTTTCCTGATCTGTTCCCCAAAAAATTCGTTTTGCAAAAATAAAATTGCCATCACTGTCATATTTTGCAAGAAATGAATCATAATGATTATCATTGGTTAATGATTCTGATGCCGTAAAATTGACCGGATCACTTTTAAAACTGCCAACCAAAAAGATGTTATTATCCTCGTCTAAAGTTATGGCACCGGTATTTTCCCTATCAGTTCCGCCAATCCGTACAGCCCATCTGTAAGTACCATCAGATGCAAAACTACATAAGAATATATCCCAATCACCATACGGATCAAGCTGATCTGTCCCAATGTCAATGGTTGTGGCTCCTTTGTAATTGCCTGTAACATAAACATTGTTCAAATTGTCGAATGCAATATCTACGGCTTCAACATCCCCGGGCCCTCCAAAGAGTTCCGCCCATTGCCACTCCTGACTATTTAGAGAAACAGAAAACAATACTATACTTAAAATTAAAATAACTGATTTTACAGGTAAGGATTTTTTTTTCATAATAATTAGGTATTAGATTTATTTTTATTTCAGAGTTTTCAAATCGCAAGGTTAAATCCAAATGCTTCTGACCATTTGTCTGATATTTAATCAAATTTACAAAAACCATTGAGAAAAGGTTTATTCTCTATAAAAAAAAGGTTTAGGTTATCCTACAATGAGTAATATGAATTCAATTAGGCCTAATTTAATTCTGGGATATATTCTTTCTATTTAAAGAAATGAATAAAAAATTAATAAACTGAAAGGATCGTTTCATAGGAATATGTATATTCGTTTGTAAACGAGGAGTGGTTGCTTCTAATATGATAAGAAAAGGGGACATTTACCAAACATTCTACATGATTTTAGGGGCTACTGTTTTGTCCCTTTCATTAACCACTTGCTCTAAAGTGATAACGAATGAGGCCTCATCGCCAAATTTTCTGATAATTCTTGCTGATGATCTTAGCTGGTGTGATGCAGGTTGTTATGGAAATTTAGATGTAAAAACCCCCCATATCGATGAACTAGCTAAACAAGGTTTGAAATTCAATTTTGCATTCACCTCTACCGCTATGTGCAGCCCTTCGAGACAGCAATTGTACACAGGGCTTTATCCGGTCCGGAATGGAGCCATTCAGAATCATAGTTATGTAAAAACTGGTACAAAAAGCATGGTTCATCATTTGAAAAATATTGGATACAGAGTGGGATTACATGGAGGTGGGCACTTTGGACCTACGGAATCCTTCCCCTTTCAAAGTGTTAAGAATGTCAGAAAATATATCTACAAAAGGACCCGGAAACCATTTTGTTTAGTCTACTCTTCAGAATTTCCTCATCTCCCCTGGCCTGACCCTATGGGCTATTTCACTGAAGGAATTTCTGTACCTGTTCATCTTGTAGATAATCAGGAAACAAGGAAAGCCATTTGCTCCTATTATACCGGAGTAAGCAAGTTTGATGCTGAAGTTGGTCAATTACTAAAAATTCTTAAACAATGTGATAAAGAAGATAACACGGTTGTCTTTGTGACAAGTGAACAGGGAGCAGCCTTTCCTGGCGGAAAATGGACGTGTTATGACTATGGATTACGCACCCAAATGATTGTGCGGTGGCCAGGGAAAATAGCCGGAGGAACTGAAAGTGATGCAATGATCCAGTATGTAGATTTAGTTCCAACGCTTGTGGAACTGGCTGGTGGGTTCCCAGATTTGATCCTTACAGGAATCCCTAATGGTGGAGGAAAAGAAAGAGGATTTGATGGAAAGAGTTTTGCAGATGTCCTTTTTGGAAAAAGAGACTATCATAATAAATATGTTTATGGAATTCAAACCAGTAATGGAATCAAATCGGGCGGTCCATATCCTGTTCGGTCCATCAGGAATAAACAATTTAAATATATAATGAATCTAATGCCGGATTCAACCTTCAAAAACAATATTACTCAAAATGATCCGGGTCATTTCTGGATGAGTTGGAAGCGTGATTCCACGGGCGATTCAACAGCAACCAAACTGATAAATCGTTATCAGCACAGGCCTTTGGAGGAGTTCTATGATCTGGTTAACGATCCATTTGAATTGACCAATCTAGCCGGTAATTCAACATATAAGAGTCAGATGGAAACGATGAAGCTTAAGCTATTATCATGGATGAAAGATCAGGGAGATAGCGGTATTAAAACAGAATTGTTCCCTCATCTGAAATAAAACACTATAGGACCTGAAGTGTTCTAAATACATGAAAAATAAATTAAAAATTTCTACTGTATTTTCAGTCATCTGAGTAGAATAATCAAAAGAAAATGCATTATTAATGAAAATCTGTATTATAACTACTTATTTCGGGCCCTGGCCTGAATGGATGCCCTATTATCTTTCAGGTTGTATTAACAATTGCAATTTAGACTGGATTTTCTTTTCCGATAATGACCCTCCTAATATTTCCGGTAAGAATCTGTTTTTTCACAAAATGGAGAAAGCAGAGTTTAGCCAGCTTGCCTCAAACAAACTTGGTTTCAATATTATAATTGAAGATCCATACAAACTATGCGATTTCAAACCTGCTTATGGAAGGGTTTTTGAAGATTATTTAGGTAAATATGATTTCTGGGGGTATGGAGATATTGATCTGATACTTGGGGATATTCAAACCTTTCTGCCTGGTGATTTGATAAGTAACTTTGATATCATTAGTACTTACAAGGGATTTCTTTCAGGGCCTTTTTGTTTGATTAGGAACAATGATAAAATGAATAGCTTATTTGAAAAACATCCTGATTATATAAAAATTTTCCAAAGCATAGCGCATTCCGGATTTGATGAAAATATTTTCAATGAAGCTCTAAAGGGTATTTCATTAAAAAAAATGAAATACTTCATTGATTTCTCTTTATCATCAAGCAAGCTTTTCTTAAATAAATCCTACAGTTTAGAAGAACACAATTATCAGTTCCAATGGTATTACAAAGAACGATCCCTTGCATATCCTGAGCTAATGGATATGACTGATCTGGTTCATTTTGAAGTCAAAAAGGAAAACATCCGGGTTCTTTTTGAAGAGCTTCTTATAACCGATCTGTTTTTTTTGCGAGTTGGTAGAAAAAATTGGTTGCTTGAATGGAATAATGGAATCTTGGTCGATCTCAAACACAATGAAAAGATTTTTGGATTTCACTTCATGGAATCAAAAAAAGAGAAATCATTTCACATTAACAAAGCAACTAATCTTCCTGACAGGTTCCTAATCAGCAATGAAGGCATAAGAATTGAATAAGCAGCTGAAAATATGTTTCCTGGTCCCCTGGTTTGGAGTATGGCCTCATTGGATGGAGTATTATTTAATGAGCTGCATAGCAAATCCCTCCGTACACTGGCACTTTTTTTCAAACAATACAGGATTACCACTTTCGGCAAATAATTTGTTCCTCCACAGGTCGACCCTGGAAGAATTAAATGATCATATAAGCAAACAATTGGGCATTAAAGCAAAAATCACACATCCCTATAAATTGTGTGATTTTAAACCGGCATTTGGACATATTTTCCGGGATTTATTAAAGGATTATGATTTTTGGGGTTATACGGATATAGACCTGATTTACGGCAATATTAATCATTTCCTTCCTCCATCTGTTTTTGCCGATTATAATGTGATATCTCCTCATAGTGATTTTATTCCCGGACATTTCTGTCTAATGAAAAATGAATCATCACTTAATTTTATATATCAGACAAGTGAACACTTTAAAGAGGTTTTTGAAAGCGAAAGATGTTTCTGTTTTGATGAAAAGTTTTTAACGAAAGGTATGCTAACAAATCCGGAGTATTTACCAAAATTAATGCAAAAAAAAATTTCCAGACATTTGTTTTCTAAAAAAATTATTAATCATCTAAAAGTGACTGGTATTAAAAATTTATTGCCAACTAAAAAGGGAAATTCAAGTAAACGAGACCCAAGTTCACCTAATCTAAAAGATTTTAATGAGATTGTTCGCTTTTATTCCCAGAGAAAGGAAATAAAAGTATACTATGATACTCTTTACCGGGATGATATTATGAAAATAGAAGCAGGTACCAATCAATGGGAAATAGTATGGCATAAAGGAGCACTATATGACGACACAGAAGAGATATTATACTTTCACTTTCAGCTTTCAAAGTACAAAAATTCG
>Ga0315543_1004582_pt1 | contig 11424 bp, 9 predicted proteins | sample SalMarSW160210MG_2_FD_203098 | JGI IMG/M metagenome (GOLD analysis project Ga0315543, IMG submission 203098) | Salt marsh sediment microbial communities from the Plum Island Ecosystem LTER, Massachusetts, United States - Salt Marsh Sediment SW1601-210 ...
AGATAGACAAGAGCTTTGCGTCTTTCGTGCCGGCGGGCGTACAGCACGGGCCGTTAATCATCAGGAACGTGAAAAGGCCGATATTCCACTTTATCGCCGCAACTACCCCTAAATACGAATAGCGGGCGGCTCTTTAACAGGTGGTTATCGCCGGGGCGCGTGAAACATCTTACGACCTAACCCAGCCTGACGGGCGGGGGAGGCAGGTTGAACTTCTCCGGTTCCGGAGCCGGCAACCTGCTTCTTCTCTTGAAGTCGAGCAAAATTGGTATAGCCAGTCCCACGGTTAACAACAGTGTCAGCACGTCGGTAACCGGGAACGCCATCCACACGCCGTCTATCCCCCAGAATTTCGGGAAGATGAGCACCGTAGGCAGCAGGAACAGGGCCGACCTCGCCAGGGAGCTTACAATCGCCTGTATTACCTTGCCGATTGCCTGGAAGATGAGCTGCCCGACCATCATCAGGCCGATAACAGGCATCACGGCGAAGACACGCTTGGCAGCGTAAATGCTCACCTCGATAAGCTCGATATCATTGGTGAAGACGCGGAGGAACGGTTCCGGGTAGAAATACAGGGTAAAAAAGGCCAGAGTACTTATGGCCGTCGCGTAAGTAACGGCAATCCTGATTGCCTTTAGAGCCCTGTCAAAGTGCCTGGCCCCGTAATTAAAGCCGAGTATCGGCTGGAGGCCCTGCCCGATAACCATGCCCGGCATCAGGGCGAACATCATGATGCGGTGAATAATACCGAAGGCCGCTATGTGAAGGTCTCCTCCGTAGGAAACGAGCAGCCTGTTGACGAAAATAGAAGCTACGCTACCCGCGACGGTCATGGCAAGCGCGGAAACTCCAATGGCAAGGATATCTTTCATTATCTGCCATTGAATAATCAGGTTCCTAGGAAGCAGCTTTAAAAAGCTCTTTCCAGTAAGATGATAGCTGAGGAAGTAGAGGGTAGAGATAAACTGGGCTATCACCGTGGCCATAGCGGCTCCCTGAACACCCATTTTCATGGGTATAATGAATAGGGCATCGAGTACTATGTTCAAGCCCGCGCCGATAATCATACCTATCATGGGGACGCGGGCATTTCCCTCGGCTCTGATGAGCGTATTCATGGACATGGCAAAGGTCATGAAAAACATCCCGTAGAGGATAATCATCATGTAGTCGTGGGCATAGGGGAGAATGGTTTCCGACGAGCCCATGAGCCGAAGCCAGAAGTCAACATTGGAAAGACCGACAATCATGACTACGGCGGACAGGACAATAGTGCCGCTAAAGGCATTGCCCAGGGCGTGTTCCGCCCGGGATATGTTATTGGCCCCGATCAGCCGGGAAATGAGCGACGCGCCCCCCATCCCCATCATCTGCCCGATGCCCATCGAGAGCATCTGGATGGGAAAAACAATGGAAAGACCGGCGATGCCCAATGGGCCTACGTACTGACCGATGAAGATGGTATCGATGACGTTGTAAAGGGTCATGACGAACATGCCGAAGAATGAGGGAATCGTGAGCTTCATGAGCAGTCGGCCGACGCGGTCATCGTCAAGTACGCTGAGGTTCGGACCTTCCGTCATTCGATTTCCCATTGAAATACCTCTAAAGTCAGTGAATCATCCGGCTGCTCTACGGGGTTTCCGTAGTCTTCAGCAACGGGTCGGATGGCAGCGTACCCATTTCCCCCTGTTTTTGTGCGGCGGCAGCTTTTCTGAATCGGCTGATGATGGGCGAAAGTAAACCGACGACCAGTAAGAAGGTCAGCGCGTCAGAGGCCGGGAACGAGAGGAAGACGCCATCCAGCTGCCAGAATCGTGACATTATCAACACCAGCGGGATTAAAAATACCACCGGCCTGACGACGGCCGTGATGAAGGATTGCAGGGCCTTGCCGATTGCCTGAAACATAGTCTGACCGAGCATGACGAAGCCCATCAGGGGCATGGACAGAAAGATGAGCCTGGAGACATAGGCGCCCATGCTGACCAGTTCGGTATCGTTCGAGAAGATTTTCATCAGGGGTTCCGGGATGAGGTAGAGCACGGCGAAGCAAAATACACTCAACGAAGTTGAGGAAATCGCGGCTATTATGATAGTCTTAAGCGCCAGGTTATAGCGTTTGGCCCCGTAGTTGTAGCCGAGTATCGGCTGAGACCCCTGACCGATAACCATGGCCGGCATCATGGCGAACATCATAATGCGCTGGATGATGCCGAAGGCACTGAGGGCAATATCGCCGCCGTACCTGACCACCATGTTAATCAGCAGCATCGCGGACAGGCTGCCGGCTATCGTCTGCACGAACGAAGCAACCCCGATAGCGAACATCGCTTTAAGTATCGAGAAATCCGGACGCAGGTTCTTCAAGCGGATTTTCAAGTAGCTGCTGCCGGTAAGATAGTAGGTCAGGAGGTATATCATAGAAACCGTCTGCCCGATGACAGTGCCCATGGCGGCTCCCCTGACGCCCATGTGCAGAACGATGATGAAAATAGCATCGAGGATGATGTTCAAACCGGCTCCTAAAATCATGGCGGTCATCCCGACGCGGGCATTACCCTCGGCCCGCGCGAAGCTAAGGAGCGCCATGGCTAAAATATTAAAAACCGAGCCGATGACGATGATAATCAGGTACTCCCTGGCATAAGGGAGGACTGCCTCGGAGGCACCGATAAGCTTGAGCCAGAAATCGACAAAGGGCAGAATGGCGACCATCGCCAGTACACCCAGTACAATACCGACACTGATGCCATTGCCCAGAGCCAGTTCCGCCCTTTCCTTATCACCGGTCCCGAGCAGCCTCGAAAGGAGCGAGGCACCACCCATGCCCACCATCATGGAGAGACCCATAACCAGCATCTGAAGCGGGAAGGCGATGGAAAGTCCGGCGATGGCCAGCGTACCGACAAAATGACCGATGAAGATGGTATTGACGATATTGTATAATGTCTGGACGAACATCCCGAAGAACGCCGGCGTGGTGAGTTTGACCAGCAGCCACCCGACTCGGTCTGTATCAAGTATGTTATGATTTTGAGTTTGACTTTGCATAGAGTTGCTCACACTTCCCTGAAGGTAATACTACAGTACCAGAGGGAAATCCCGGGGCTTTTATTGCAGTTTTAAGAGCGTGTCCCGCAGGTTTCTTAACGAATTCGATAAGGCTACGATTTCTTCGTCTTCGAGGCAGGATATGTATTCCCGTACAGCGATTATTAAATTGTTTTTATGTATTTCCAGAAAAGTCCTTCCCTTGTCCGAGAGGGCGATATTAAGGGTCCGTCTATCGGTGGAATCCATTTCTCTTTCCACCAGGTTCAATTCCACCAGTTTATCGATGAGGTGGGTCATTTGAGCTTTGGCTATCAGCAGCTTTTCGCCGATTTCAGCGGGGTGCAGGGTTCCTTCTTCCTTCAGCACGATCATTATTTCGAAATGGGGGAACTTAATATCCACGTCGATATCGGCGAGGGTAGCGTTAACCAGTTTCCGGCGTATCATTCTGAAAATGAGCGGCGGTATGGAGAGTAAATCTACAGCAACTTTCCCCAGAATATCGCTGCGCATATTAGTGTTCCTCCTGTTATCTCCGTCGTGCGTTAGTATATATTCTTAATAATACATTCTTTCAAATGTATATATAGTGTACAGTTTACATTATAAACTAATTTTCACTAAAAGTCAAGGGTTTATTGATAGGGTTATTTCGGTATTTTTATGGTGGTTTTACCTATTTGAGGAGGTTGTTTTTATGGGATAAGCCGTGAATGATACAGGGTGGTTTGGGTGGGAATAGATATCAACGAGGGGGGCGGGGGGAAATGCCCTACGTAACCGGTTATGTCTAGCCGAGCACGTGCAGCAGGAAAGGGATGCTGACCAGGCTGACCAGAGTCGTGAGAAACACCACGCTGGAAACCATCTCCGCTTCGTTCCGGTACTTGGTCGCCAGAATTGTCGAAGAGGCCGCCGCCGGCATAGCCGAGTCCAGGATAACTACCGACCGGAATATGCCGGTGATGTTGAGCACGCTTACGATTCCCAGGCCTATCGCCAGACCAACCCCCATGCGCAGGAAACAGGCTAGTAAAGTCGTCGGGAAAGAGGCGACTCTAACCCTGGAGAGATTGTGCCCCAGAATGATTAATACGAGCGGAATAGTCATCATAGCGATGAAATCCAGCGAATCGACGGCCAGTTCGGGCACCTTGACATGCAGGAAATTCAGTAACAGGCCCAGAACAGCCGCATAGACGACCGGCTGCCGGAGCACCTCTTTCAGATTATCTTTCCGCCGCTTTCCCGCCATGATATAAACGCCGACACTGTACATCAGGATAACATTGGGAATATAGAACAAAGTCGCCGCCACCAGTCCTTCCACCCCGTAGGCCAGATATATTACGGGAAACGGTATGTTTACCGTGTTCATCATCGATATGGAGACATAGAGGCCGGAATGTTTCTGTTTGATGAGCTTGAACACCAGCCAGGCGATTACCAGGCAGCCGAACATGATGATGATGGAAGACGCCCACATTTTAGCCGCGTCCACCAGTACGATTTCCTTATTGAGCAGCGTAACGAATATCAGGGCCGGCACGCCGATATACAGAGTGATATCGACAACGGGAGTTACGTTGATTCTGGTAAACCTGCCTACCAGGTAGCCCAGAAAAATGGCGAAGAACGTGGGCAGGACTATCTCAATAATATCCGGCATGATACTTTAAATCATACAAAATATCGATACGGTCAGTCCATTGGCCCGGCGACTGGCACGTCACCCGTTCAGGTGCTATGATGATAAACAGCAAGGAGGCATACGGTGGATATCAGGCTGACCTTCATGGGCGCGGCGCGCGGCGTTACCGGCTCCCGTTACCTGATAGAGGCTAATAATTCAAAAGTTCTGGTAGACTGCGGACTCTACCAGGAAAGAAAGTTGCAGTACAGAAACTGGGAACCGTTTAAGGTCCTGCCGCAAGAAATCGACGCCGTGCTGCTGACACACGCCCATTTAGACCACTGCGGCCTGCTCCCCAAGCTTGTCAACGAAGGATTCCGGGGCAGGATAATCTGCACCCCGGCTACGGCCGATATTACCAGAATCATCCTCCTCGACTCAGCTAAAATACAGGAAGAAGACGCCGCGTACAAGAAAAAGAGGCATATCCGGGAAGGGAGGCAGGGCCCTTATCCAGAAATCCCGCTCTATACCACAGCCGATGCCGAGGCAACCCTGCCGTTGTTCGACACCGTCGAGTACCGCGAAGCGGTAAGCGTCGGCGAGGGCATCGAAGCCACCTTTCACGATGCCGGTCACGTACTAGGTTCATCTATGATAAAGGTGTTAATAAGCCAGGGAGAAGAAAAAAGGAGCATCGTCTTTTCCGGAGACATCGGCAGGTGGGGCCGACCAATGTTGGAGGACCCCAGAATATTTCGCAGGACGGATTATATAGTGATGGAGTCCACCTACGGCGACCGCGAGCACGAGGGCACCAATGAAATCGGCGACGACCTTGCCGAAATAGTAAATGCTGCTTTTGAAGTCGGCGGCAACATTATCGTCCCCAGCTTCGCGCTGCAGCGCGCCCAGGAAATCATGTACTATCTCAACATCCTGATGCTGGAAAAGCGTATACCGGATTTGAACGTCTACCTCGACAGCCCGATGGCGATAAGAGTCACCGAAGTGTTCAAGCGACACGAAGAGCTATTCGACCGGGAGATGCGGGAATTGTTACATAAAGGCAATTCACCTTTCGATTTTCCCGGCCTGAAAATGGTAGAGACGGTGGAAGAATCCAAAGCCCTGAACTACCTCAAGGGCACTTACATGATTATCGCCGGCTCGGGGATGTGCACCGGCGGCCGGATAAAGCACCACCTGGTCAATAACATCCCGCGACCCGAAAGCACGGTGCTCTTCATCGGCTACCAGGCGGAAGGCACCCTGGGCAGACATATAATCGATGGGGCTAAAAGAGTCAGAATCCACGGGCAGCAGCGTCCGATACGCGCTAAAATAGCCCAGATACTCGGCTTTTCGGCACACGCCGACCGGGCCGATCTGATGAAATGGCTTTCCAAGCTTACCGCCGAGCCCAAGCATATTTTCATCACTCACGGGGAGAAAAAGGCCGCCGAGAAGTTCAGCACATTTTTGAAAGATAAAACCGGCTACGAGACATCGGTGCCGGCCTACGGTACCAGTGTCAGGCTGGAATAACTGCGCCCGTACTATCGGGGAGGGACCATGCACGACGAATATGAAATCAATGAACTGGCCAAAGAAGAATCGTGGCGAATGTTCCGCATCATCGGGGAGCTGGTGGAGGGGTTCGACAGCCTGGCTGATATCGAACCGGCGGTAACGGTATACGGCTCCGCCCGACTGCAACCCGAAAACGAACTGTATACCCAGACGGAGGAAATCGCCTATTTACTCGGCAAGGCCGGCTTCAACATCATGACCGGGGGCGGCCCCGGCGTCATGGAAGCCGCCAACAAGGGGGCGGCGCGGGCGGGGGTAAAGTCGGTAGGGCTGAACATCAAGCTGCCCCAGGAACAGGTATGCAACGATTACGCTACCAGGTCGATAACCTTTCATCACTTCTTCGTGCGCAAGGTGATGCTGGTGAAATACGCCACCGCCTTCGTCATCATGCCGGGCGGAATGGGCACCCTGGACGAGGTTACCGAGGTGCTGACGCTGATACAAACGGAGAAGATAAGGCCCTTCCCGGTTATCTTATTTTCCACCGATTACTGGCGCGGTTTTATCGACTGGTTGAAAGGCACGATGCTGGCCCACGGCGTAATCTCCGAGGAGGACTTCGACCTGCTGCGCGTATTCGATTCCCCCGAGGAAGTAGTCGGCGCCATCGAGAAGTGGCATAAAAAACACCAGATTACAGGGAAGAAAGCCCTGCAGACATAATCGCAACGTCTTTCCCCCCACAACCTACCCCCGGTGGCGGTCAGACAGAACGCGATACGGCGTTCGGAGCCACCGGCTGATAAGTAGAAAAGCGGCGCTACAAAAAATGGCAAAGATTTAAAAGAGTTACGAGTCGACCGGCGGGTCAGAGCTTGAACGCAGATAAACACAAAAGCACTTTCTTATAACCCACCTTGCTTTGTTAACTTTGGGACGGATGACGTTTCCAGTCCCCGGCCTTCTGTTCAAGCTCACCGGCGGTCTTGAGGGCAGTTGCCGTATAGCGGGAGCCTCCAATCATCACGGCCAGTTCGTTGAGGCGCGAATCACCCCCAAGGCGTTCGATGGTGCTGACGGTGCGTTCCCCCGAGGCATGCTTGCTGACCGTGTAGTGAGTATCGGCGTAGGCGGCAATCTGCGGCAGGTGGGTCACGCAGATTACCTGGTGGGATTGGGAGAGTTTCCAGAGCTTTCTGCCGATAACCTCGCCGCTCCGCCCCCCGATGCCGATATCGATTTCATCGAAGATGAGCACCGGAATCGTATCCGCCCCGGCCAGGGCGCTCTTAAGCGCCAGCATGAAACGCGAGATTTCACCGGTGGAGGCAATCCTGTTCAGCGGTTTCACCGGCTCGCCGGGATTGGTCGATGCCATGAAAACAACTTCGTCGACACCGGAGGAATCGAACCGATAGCGTGTGCCATCCGGGAAGGGTATTCCCTCCGGGGAAGCCTCCTGTGTAACGGACACATCGAACTCCACCTGCGCCATAGAAAGGTCGGCGAGCTCTTTTTTTACCGCCGCGGCGAGTTTTTCAGCGGCCTGACGGCGCTGCCCGGAAAGCCGCGAAGCCAGGGTACCCATTTCACTTTTGAGTTGCTCCCGCCGCGCTTCCAGTTGCTCGCGACGCTCGCCGGAAGAAGTCAGTCCTTCCAGTTCCGCTGCCGCCTTGTCCAGGTAGTCCAGCGCGCCGCGGACGGAGCCGCCGTATTTCCTCTTAAGATTCCTGAGAAGCTCCAACCGATTTTGTATCTCTTCGAGACGCTGCGGGTCGAAGTTAAGATTGTCGCCATAATTACGGATTTCCCGCGCCAGTTCTTCGAGTCCGTGCACTATTTCTTCGAGATAGCCGAGTTGTTTTTGCAGAGAGGGGTCGGTCTCGACGACGTTTTTGAGCACCGGCAGTATTCTATTTATTTTATCCATCGCCGACGATGACTCGGAGACACTATCGTCGCCGTAGATTATCCGGTAGATTTCATACGAAGCCGCTTTGAGCTTTTCCGCGGATGTCAGGAGAATAAGCTCCCTTTCCAGCTCCTCATCTTCTCCTTCCCCCAGCTCCGCCCTCCTGATTTCATCAATTTGAAAATCGAGCAACTCTTTCTGACGCGCCAGTTCCTGCTCGTTGCGGGATAGCGACTTAATGTCTCGCTCTACCTGGTGCAGTTCGGAAGCCATGGTGCTGAAATCGTGTCTTATATTCTGGGTATGGGAATACGCGTCGAGAAAGTCCAGGTGCCGGTCCTTGTTCAGGAGCGAAAGGTGCTGGCTCTGGCCGTGGATATCGACCAGGGCCGCCCCGATATCCCGCAGCAGGGACCGCGAAACCGCCTGCCGGTTTACCCGCGGCGTGGTGCGTCCCTGCCGGCGAAAATCGCAGGTGAGGAGTAGGGCATCGTCATCGGCTTCCAGACCCTTTCCCGCGAGTAAATCCCGGAGTAATTTGTCCCGGTCGCTTTGAGTTATACGAAAAATACCCTCGACCTGAGCCTCACCCGAGCCGTGCCGGATATCTTCTTCCTGCACCTGGCCCGACAGCAGGGCTTCGACAGCATCCACCACCAGCGACTTACCGGCGCCAGTCTCCCCGGTAATCACATTAAGCCCCGTGGCAGGCTTCCAGGTTATCGCTTCGATGATGCCGAAGCTTCTAACGGTCAGTTCGTCCAGCATTTCCTACCCGGTTTCCTCTATACTGTCAGTGTCCTGTTTATCCTGTGCAAACTCAAGGTTCACGGGCATCTCCTGGAACGGCAGCTGCAACGCCCTTTTCAGGTCGTTGGCGTTACGGGGCGCGTAGGCCTGCCAGTGGTTATTAAAGAAGGCAAAGAGCGTTTTCACTTTTTCCCCGGCGGCTCTGACCCTTGCGGCCAGTCCGTCGATTTCCTCAGGCGAATAGAGATATCTGTAACGCGTCTCGCTATCGCCCGTCCACCAGTCTTTAGCGTTCCGCCCGTGAAAGCGGAAGTAGGCGGCATCCGCCGTGACCGGCGTATCCGCCGCCACCGAGGACTGAAATTTCGGCTCGTCAATCTGCACCCAGGCTATATTACGCTCCCGGAGAAACCGTCCGGTGCCGGCATCATCGCTCCAGCTGCGGTGCCGTAGTTCTACGGCGAGCGGGTACTGCCCGAAGGTTTCCGCCACCGCACCGAATATCTGCTGCCCGTAGTCGTCGTTTTTAAAGCTGGGCGGGAACTGCGCCAGCAGAGCCCCGAGCTTGCCTCGCCTGGCGAGGGGCTCCAGGCTGCGGTTGAACTCGTCGACGTCACGCCGGGAAATCACCGCCTCTTCTCCGTAGGCTTCTTTGTACATTTTGGGGTGGGTAAACTTCTGCCAGAGCTTGACCGCGAACAGGAAGCCTTCCGGGGTACGCCGTGCCCAGTTCTCCACGTAGGCCGGGTGGGGCGGGCGGTAGAAGGAGCTGTTAATCTCCACGGTATTGAAGAACTGGCTGAGATATTCCAGCTCGTTTATCTTGCCGGAGGGGTAGAAATAGCCCTTCCAGGTGCCTTCACCCTTCGGGTAAGACCAGCCGGATGTGCCGATGTAGATATTGGTTTCAGAGGGCATGATTTCCCCTCCTTAATGCTTATGGATAATTATACCCCAAGAAATAAAGCGAATGCCAAAATAGAGAGAACCATCGGGCGGTAGATACCCGCCGCGATGGTCCTCCGGATATTCTCTGTTTTTCCTAACCTGCTATTCGGCCGGCAATAGCGGCGTGTACACCCCCGCTTTCAGGATGGCGAATCTCAAGGCCAGGCCGCCGATTATCTCGCTGACGATGGCCGTAATCAGCAGTCCGGTCGAAGCCTCCCCGGCGAAATAGGTGGTAATGGATATGCCAATCGGTATAGCTATGCCGAACAGGAAAACGCCAATCCAGAATAGGAGTGCCAGACTGCCCCCGACAAGCCTCTTGACGGCATCCTTCGCCGCCACGCTGCTGTAGGTGGTATTCCAGAGGTAAACGCCAATGATTATAGCCAGAGCTATCAGCACGACACGGATAACATTTTCGAGCATCACCAGTTGGGCATGGTCGCCGGCCATGTTGATAGCCAGGAGTATGGCCAGGCCGCCGGTAAGGCCGCAGGTAACGAAAAGGACCGGCACGATAGCCGAATTCCAGACCTTGATGGCGCTGACGTAACTGACGGCGAAGCCGGTATAGATGGACTGGGCGAAAGCGAAAATCCCGGCCAGCACTTTCAGCGTGGTTACGGCGGCAGTTGCCTCCGGAAACCACTGGGACAGGATAAGCTGTATCGTCGTGAAGCCGATGAACAGCATAATGAATATAAAGCCGCGGGCTATCCAGGACGTTCCCGGCTTCATAAACATCCGCCAGAACCTGAACGGGTGGCTAAGGTGTATCATATAAGACACACCCATGCAGAGAGCAAGCAGCCAGGCCACGAACATGCCCAGCAGGCTGTCGAAATACGCGGCTGCCAGATACAGACCGCCGCTGATGCCCCCCAGGAAAAAGGCAAAGGCAATAAAGTTCCCCCGGCCATCTATCCAGTCCTTCTGTTGCTGGTACTTCACCATGAAATCATATGGTTTTATCTGACTCATTTCCGTATGCCTCCCCTTTAATTTCTTGGTCAGTCAATGTAGTAAATCGACGGGTCCGTATCAAACTCAGGATGGAAAGGATGACCGTGCTTTTCCTTGATAACACGGTTAATCTCGCTATTGGGGTCATCCAGGTCACCAAAGTGTATCGCCTTGGTCGGGCAGCTGATAACGCAGGCGGGGGTCGCTTCACGGTCGACGCCGGGGGTTAATCCCGCCGCCATACCGGAATCAATCCTCTCCTTGCAGAAGACGCATTTCTGCACGACACCCGGCTGGTGAGGATAAAGGTCCTTACCTACCTTCTCATGCTCGGTCAGTTCCTGACCCGGGAAATACTGCGCCTTGCCGTCTTCGTACATCGTGCGCATCTGGTAGGGACAGGCAATCATGCAGTACCGGCAGCCCACGCACTTGTCCTCGTCAACCCAAACAATGCCGTCTTCCCTCTGCTGGGTAGCCCCGGTAGGGCAGACCTTGACGCAGGGCGGGTCGGCGCAATGATTACAACGCACGTTATATATGAGCTTGGTTACGGTAGGATACTTGCCGCTTTCGCCAATCAAGACCCTGTTCCAGAAAATGTCCGGCGGCAGGAAGT
>Ga0315543_1004586_pt1 | contig 11416 bp, 5 predicted proteins | sample SalMarSW160210MG_2_FD_203098 | JGI IMG/M metagenome (GOLD analysis project Ga0315543, IMG submission 203098) | Salt marsh sediment microbial communities from the Plum Island Ecosystem LTER, Massachusetts, United States - Salt Marsh Sediment SW1601-210 ...
GGTATGGCGATGTCAAGCACTATCCGATCCTCCCCGAAAACATCCGTGCCGTATCATCGGCCGTAAGCCCGCGATAGAACAAGGCAAAGTACTCCTCGGCCTTACTGGCCGGTTGGGCGAGCAAGTCGTCGGCGACGCCTTCGCGGGCTTCCCGTGGTTCTTCTGGATTTGCGACCTTGTCGAATTCGGCCAGCAGAGCATCCCGGCCAATGCGATGGGCGACGCTCACCAGCGCCATCGAAGCGTGCGTTTGCTCCTTCTCGGGCAACTGGGCAACTGCCATCAATAACGGGTTGACCGCACGGGCGTCGCCGGCCAGTGATAGGAATCCAAACAACTCGTAGAAGTTGCGCCCCTGCATCAGCAACTCAGCCAACGCACCGCCTGCCCGCTCGTCCTGCAGGTCAATCAGCCCCCACAATGCACCGACGAAGTGTGTCCTGCGCTGGTTGCGCCTCACTTTCTGGTAAAAGGCCCACATCTTGTCGGCGCTGGCCTGTGCCCCTAACAGGCCCAGGACAACACACGCCAGACTCCGGCCATAATCGTTGAGATCGTCGAAGCGTTCCACCAGGGCCTTGGCCCCGGCGTCGCCCCGCCAGCGCAGTTCAGCGATGAGCGCTTCGAGCGCCATATCCCGCGTTTCTTTTTCTCGGACGTTCTCGACCGTTTTCAACCGCTCTGAGATCAGCGGCACCACCTCGGGGCCAAACTGGCGCATCCGGTCCTGCCAGGTTGTCTCTCCCAGACCGCTCGCCAGGGTCACCAGGTCGAGTACCTCTTCGGCCGTCCTGGCGCGCTTGACCTGTTTGACGCGCTCTCGGTCACGCGCCCAGACGAACGGCTTTAGTCTGGAGAGGGCCTTGCGCGTCAAATCCCTCGTTTGAGGGTCGGTTAGGGGGAACCGAAAGAGCGTCTGGGCGCTCGGTACGCTTGCGCGGGCTGGCGCTGGCTTAGGGCGCTGCGCCGGTCTGCGCCGTCTCGCAGGCCGCCTGCGTTTGCGTCGTTTTGCCATCGCGCTCCTCTCTAAGTTAGGTTAGTACAACCCAAAGAACGCATCGGTGCCCAACCTGGGGACCCACTGGCGGGCCAGCCGATCCACAGGCCCTTCCTGGTGAACGTCAATCCAATCGTCAATGCTGCCCCGGTAGCACCAGCGCTCGGTGCGGAAAGTGCGCTGCTCTGCGTCCGTTAGGATGAAGCGCAGCACCGGCGTGAACTGGGCGCGGCGATCCATCTCGGCGCGCAATTGGTCGGAGCGTCGGAACACTCCCAGGCCCGCCTTCGCCAGGCCCGCGAGCAACTCATCTGCATCTGGCCCAACCCGCTCGTAGACCTCAATCCGGTCGCGCTTGACGACGACGCGGTAGTTACGCGACCTGGGGTGCCGCGCCACCGCCGCCTCGACCGCCGCGACCTCCTGCGGCAGGATCTGTGCCGGACGGTCTTTGACCAACGAGACGATGCCGTTGACGCTTTCGCTGATCTTCCACCCTTCTGGGACATGCTCCACCAGTTCGCCCGTGGGCTCGCGGCCGAAGACGTAGCGCGGTTTGCCGGTCCTGGTGACGGTCCGGCGCAGGTAGTATGTGACGCCTTTGCGGTTGGTGTACGTGACGGGCATGTCCTTACTCTCTATTCCTGCTGGAGTGTCTCCTCCAGCTCGTCCGCCGCCCGAACGACCAGGTCGAGCAGGGCATCGAAGAACGCTTGATCGTTGCGCACCCGCAGAGCGATGGTTGGGTTCCGATGTTTTCCGGCCGGTCGAAACCCCAACCCCGTCAGTTCCTCTACCAGTGCATCCACGTCAAACCCAATAACATACGCGTAGTAATTGCCCAGTGGGAACTGCAGGATGCGCTGTGGCCCTTCCGCAGCGAGGTAAAACAGGGGAATAGGGTGCGGCTTGGGCTTGTCCCACGAATCGAACTTCACGAACGCATATCTTCTGAAAGGTATCCAGTACTTGGCAGAGGTCGAGGGCTTGAGACCCACCTCCTGCAGGCATTTGCCCAAGAATACACGCAATCGGTTCGTTGCCCCAGGCCCGATTGTCTCTTCGATCCTGCCGAGAGCCATTTCCACATTGTCTGGAAACAGCTCTGGGGGTGGGAGTTCCTCAACCCGCTTCAGCATCTTGAGCATCAAGTCCACGAGCCCGATGATGGCTTTCCCTTCGGCAGCACTGTAGCCGACCACGCCGTGCGCTGTGGGATTGCGGAACAGCCTGAACGCGCCTGAGTACAACTCGCGCAGGCCCTCTCGCTCCGCTTGGGTGCGACCCAGATGCTTGGCCAGGGGACCCTTTGCAGGGTTGAAGGCATAGTTCGCCAGTTGTGTGCCGGTCATGCTCTCTTCGCCCACGGCCTTGCGCAACCGTTCTTCCAGGAGCACGAACGCGCTGCGCACAGCTTCATCGAACTTATCCATGTGGATGAGTGGTCCGCACCGACGCATCAACTCTTCATCTAGCCCGGCCTGTGCCTCAATTGACCCTCTGATTTGGTGCATTTCGTCGTCTGTCAAGATCATTTGGCTCTCCTCCTTGGCCAGGTGATATGTCTCGTCGCTTACTCGTGCTTCAGGTATTCATTTGGCACATCGGCCAGGAAGCGCGAAGGCTGCCCACGGGAGCACGTCAGGTAAAGCAGGTCGCGCGCTCGTGTCATCGCTACGTATAGCAGTCGCCGTTCCCGCGCCATATAGTCGGCCAGTTCTTCGTCCTCCAGAGACCAATCATCTCTAGGCACCAACTGTCCATCGGTTACACCGACTACAAAAACCACCTTGAACTCCAGGCCTTTTGCACTATGGAAGGTCGTATGCTTGGCGCCCGGGCCGAAGTACGTGGCTGCATCACGTTGGATCTCCACCAATTGTACTTGCTGTGCGAGGTGCTGGTGAATAAGATCCTGGTAAGGTTTCCGCCAGCGATATAGCAACGCGATGTCCCGATCCTTGTAGCCCTTTTGCTTCTTCAGCTCTGCTATCTTACTGCGGATCCAGCTCAACTCCTGTTCAAGACTCCTGGCACGATGCAAGACAGGGACATCCCCTTGACGTACTGAGAACTCCGGCTCGGGGACTTCGCTCTCTTCGTCATCCATATCGTTGAAGCGCCGACCAGCCATCATCGCGTGAGCTGCGCGCAGGATTTGATGGGTGTTGCGATAGTTCTTGCGTAGTAGAGTCCCCCGGCCAGTGATGTTGATTTCCAACTGACCCAGGGCATAGCCACCTGGGTAGATCCGCTGCAGGCCATCCCCCACCAGGAAAAGGTCATTGGGGCCTGAAGCAATAATACGTCGAATCAGGCGCATCTCCGCTTCCGTCAAGTCTTGTATCTCATCTACAACTGCCGCCATATACTGTTGGGGCACATGGCCCGATTCCACAAGTCGCAGAGCCTCAACAATGTAATCATCAAAGTCCCACAGGCCATGTGCCTGCAGATATTTCTGGTAAGCCTCATAGACGGCGTAAACTGCTCGCCGCTCCGTCTCTCGCAACGCCGTACCACGCCCGCTTCGATCCAGCGCTAGATATTCCTCCATCGTCACGATAGCTCGTCCTTTGATAGCATACTTGATCTCGTCAGTGAAGAAAGACCCCGGCTTTGACCAGACACGGAGTTTTGGATACTGTGACCGTACTTGAGCAATGGCTTGACGTATAGCTGCTTCATATGCTTTCCGAGTGTCATCTACGGTCGGTCGCCTGCCATATCTTCTCAGGAAGCGATAGCACCACCGGTGAATAGTGATACACTCCAAAGCGTCAAGCTCGGGAGCGCCTTCTCCGGCTAAGTGTTCCAAGAGATGGTGGACTACACCTGGCAAGCGACTTCCGTACGTCAGGAAGAGAACCTTGCGCTTCTGCTGCAAGGCCACTCGGGCCAGTTGCCGCGCTCGATGGATTGCAACAACGGTCTTTCCTGATCCTGCCACTCCTTTGACCCTTGCAGGGCCATTGTATGTCCGGATGACCAACTGCATCTGATGCGGTGCCAGGAAGAGCATCCACTCTTCCATATTGCCAGCAAGGGCTCGCTTGAACTCTTCACTGTCCATAAAACGATAAAGGTCATCACCACCCCGATAGCGCTGCAGGCTATGTCGCAACTCTTTGTCCGGTATCACAGGTCGTTCTACAATGCCCAACGCGATTTCGAGAAGCCTGTTGTAGACATCGGTCGAAAGTAACCGTTCCACGAGTTCCAACTGGTTAACGTCGTCCAGAACCCGAATGTTGGGCAGTACATCTTCCGGCACTCCCATATCCAGCAATTCTCGGTCTCGGTAGCCAACAAAGAGCGCTCCTGGCTGCGTATCGACACGTTGAAACCAGCTGAAGATACGTCCACGCGGTTCTGGAGCTTTAGCACCCACTTCTAGAAGGTCAGCGACATGGATGATGCCATCCTTAAGGGTGAAACTCTTGCGACTAGCCCTACGGTAGGCTTCATCGTGCTTATCAACCAGGCAGAGGACGATATCGCTGGGCTTAATGTGTTTCCAGATGATGCGGTGCGATTTATCCACTCGGCAAGAATGTATCCCTTCTTCTGCACATCGCACTTTCTCTGGGTGCAATTCCTGAGACCACGGGTTCTCTATCATCCGCTCGGCGGCACGGGCAGCACGTCGATAGACCGCCGGTGGCAAACGGGCTAGGTCCTGCCAGAACTCAAGACTCATTGTGATGTGGAACTGCATCTTGGTGGTCCTCCATCATGTATCTACGGGGCTGCTTCCCCGGGCCTAGGGTTCCATCTCAGGGCGCGTTGTCTTCGACGATGGCAACCTCCTCCTGCCTCAACCCATACAGCCGGTAGACGATCAGGTCAATCAGCCGGTCGGTGGCGGCCAGGTGGGTCTTGAGGGGCAGGAGTTTGTCCAGGCTGGCCTGGTACTCCCGCGCCAGCCGTTCCTGGAAGGCCCGCGCGGTGGGGTCTACCTGCAACCGGCGGCGATTCCGGCGCAGGATGTCCAGCAACTCTTCCAGTGTGAGGTGCGGTTTCCCCTTCTGGTAGTCGCCCAGGTAGTTGCGCAGGTAGGTCTTGCGGGTCAGGTTGTCAATGGGCGCGCCGATCTCTCGCTCCAGCCAGGCCAGGAAGCCCTTGACCTCGGCCTGCTTTTCTTTGTTCATCTCGATCATCTGCTCCGCCAGGTGGGCCAGGAGGTCGTGGACGACGTCGGATTGTTCGGGTTGGGCCGATAGGCGGGCGTCCAGCCAGTGGCCGAGTTCTGAATCACGAAAGGCGCGAAAGGCCGCGAAAGGCACGAAAGGGTCCTGCGCGTTTCGTGTCATTCGTGCCATTTCGCGCTCTTCGTGGTTCAACCCCTCCTCCACCAGCCGCGCCCGCTCGTCGGGTGGGGTGGTGAAGGCGATGCGGGGGATAGGGAGTTTGCGCAGATCGGCCAAGGTCACTTGCGGGAAATCATCGCGTGATGCTACCATGGACTGAGCAATGTATAGATGTGAGTACAGTTGACTGTTGAGTAAAGCGAGCAGTGCCAGCTCACTGTAGTTCCCTTCGCCGGCAAGGATGCTGTACAGGTCCTTCTTGCTGACGAATTCCTCCGAGACATAGGTTGCCATCAGTCTGGCCTGCCTGCTGATGAGCCGTCTTACCAACACACGGGGACCGGTGAAATAGCTATAGCTGCCTGGCATCTCCCGCAGATTGAGTCCGTATCTGACCCACGTTGATGGTTCCCAAAGCAGCTGGTACCGATAGATATCTCCATCAAAGTAAGGCTTCCAGTCATCACTCACTCGCTTGCTGCTCAAGTCTGACTCGCCTGCTAAGATTCCGCGTGCTGAGTCGGTGATCTCGCCTAAGGCGACGGTAGGTACTCTAGCCAGAGCGCCGCGTAACTGTAGCACTCCCCGATCTACAACAAACCGAAGCTGTTCGTCATTAAACCAGTCCTGAGATGCAAGCTGCCAACAGTCAAGAGCAGAGAGCAACTTCTGGGCGGCCTTCTCGCGCTTGCCGAACTCATAAGCCCATACGGGTCGGCCCAGCAATTCAGATATTTCGTTGAAGTCACGTTCCTTCCTTAACACATAGATGCTGGTGTCGATGTATGCATCGGGAAAGACATCGTAGGGCAAGTTGACTATCTGCGCGATTTGGCAGGTTCGCAGTGCATATGCCCGAAAGTCGCGGTAGCCGATGCCCGTCTGCCAAGAGGTCGGGGCAATGTAGCTCAGTATGCCCCGACGTCCAAGCACTTGTACCCCTCGTTCAAGGAAGGCAACGTAGAGGTCGTAGCTGGACACAGCTACATACTGCTTGGAGAAGGCTGCCTGAATGGTCTTGTCTGCAACAAACCCATACGGCGGATTCCCCACCACCACGTCAAACCCCGGGTTCTCCTTCCACGTCGCCCGCTCCAGGTCTATGAACACCTCCGGGAACTCCAGGTCCCAGTGGAAGAAACGCTTCTCCTCGTACAACTGCCGCGCCTGGCGCATCACCGCCGCGTAGGGCTCGCCCACGCCCTCGGGGCCGGCCTGGATGGCGTCGGCACCGTAGAGGCGCAGGAACTCGTCGGCCCGCTTCACGCCGAAGTGCCGGGCGACGAAGATATCCAGGAGCCGCTTGTAGGGCTTGGCCGCATCGTCGAACTGGCGGAAAAGGCGCTCGCTCTCCTCCACCTCGGCAAAGGTGGCGTCGGAGAGCAGGCTGATGCCGCGCATGATCTCCGCCGCTCGCAGGAGACCGGCGAAGGGGCCGGTGAGGAAGGTCAGTTGACCCGAGTCGCCAGGCTTTGCCATCTCTGCCTCCGCCTCCCGCACTGTAGCGCCGATGAGGGAGTTGCCGCAGCGCAGGTGGTGGTCCAGGAAACTGAGCGGCGCGCCGATGGTGAACGAGTGCAGCCACAGGCTCACCTTCGCCAACTCCACCGCCATCGGGTTCAGGTCCACCCCGTAGATACAGCGCTTCATCACTACCCGCTGGAGAAGTTGTGTGTCGTCCAGCCGGGCCGGGTCTACCGGGATTCCCTGCCGCTCCAGGCTGGCGACGATGTCCCGGCGGATGCGGTCGAGCATCGCCAGCACAGGGTTGTGGTCGGGGTAGCGGTTGAGTATCTCAATCAGGCCGTCGGTCAGGAAGTCCACCGCCTCGACCAGGAAGTGGCCGCTGCCCATCGCCGGGTCGCAGATCTTGATGTCCAGCAGCGCCTCGCGGGCCTGGCGCTCCAGCCGCTCCAGTTCGCCCCGCAGGGTGCGGATGCTGGCGCTGCCCCGGCGGCCGTCGGCCAGTTGGCGGCGTACCCCGGCGATGCGGCCCATCAGGTCGTCGAAGCGCCGGGCGCGCTGCTCCAGGATCGGCCCCAGCGTGTGGCGGACGATGTACTTGACGACGTAGTCGGGGGTGTAGTAAGAGCCGGTCGCCTTGCGCTCCCCCTTGTCGGTCTCCAGGTGCACGGTGTGCTCCAGACCTCCGAGGTCTTCAGAGACCTCGGAGGTCTTATCAGGCTCCTCCACGGCCAGGCGGTGCTCCAGCAGCCCCTCATAGATGGCCCCCAGGTGACGCACGCCGATGAAGCCATAGTCCACCGGCTCGCCGTTGGCGCGGTAGAGCAGGTCCAGCGCCGGGGCCAGGAAGGCGTCGGGCACTTTGTGCCGGGTGAGGAACCGGTTGGCGCGATGCTTCTCCTGGTTGGAAGGATGGTCAAAGTCGAAGTGGAAGAGGCCGCCGTTGTAGCGGGGCAGCCCCAGGGCGGAGTCGCCCCGGTCAATCAGGCGAAAGAGGTTGAGGAGGTGATCGTAGAGAGCGGTCGAGGTTCGGCCCAGGGGCTCAGCCCGGACGATGCGCTCCGCCACCTCCCGTGCCATCCGCGTCAGACTCTGGGCGCGGTAGCCGGGGTTGCTTATCGGGAGCAGGTCGCGGGCCTCGGCGTAGAGCAGGAAGAGCATCTTGTAGAGCAGGGAGAGGGTGGCTTCATAGATGGCGCGGCGGGCCTCCTCCCCGGTCACGTCCTCGCCGCGCGCAGCGCGGTGCGCGACGAAGCCACCGGACAGGAAGGGGAAGACCTCCTCGAAGACCCGCTCCTTGAGCCGGTCACCGACCATGCGGGCGTAGGTGGCGCTTCCCTCTCGCACCCGCTCCAGGAAGTTGCAGCCTTGCGCGTCCCTGATGAAGGCGTCGCGGCGGAAGAAGAGCCAGAAGTACTTGAACCGCTCCAGGCTTGCCCTGAGTTCCGTCGAAGGGTCGCCCGATTCCAGCGCCTCCACCAGGTCCACCTCGTAGAACTCGGTGGCGGTGGAGGAAGCCTGGCGCCAGTAGAGCCGCCACAGCCGCCCGTTGGTCAGGATGCCCCAGTCCACGCCGGTGCCGGTGAGGTAGTTGACGATCTGGAAGGAGGGGTTGGTGTTCTTGAAGACGTCGCGGGGGTCATCCCGGCGCGTCTCGCTCAGGGACCGCTCCCAGTACTTGGCATCGGCGATCGCCAGGGTGCGGGCATAGAAGGCTGGCTCGTCGCTCTGGAGCGGGTAGGCCTCGGACTTGGCCGCTTCGTCGGTGAAGAGGGCGTAGTCGGGCCGCTGTACCCGCCCGGCGCGGCGAGTGAGGGTCTGGGGGATGTAGGCGAAGCCCAGTATCTCCAGCGCGGGCCGGATGAACTCTGCCTCGGTCTGGGCCTCGTTGAGGGTGGGCAGGATCTCTCGCTTCTGTTCATACAAAGCCCGGAGTTGCTCGAACGGCGCGGCGACGTCCTCGCTCCACTCGGGGTGTTCCTGGATGCGGCGGGTCAGGTAGTGCTGGGAGAAGAGGGGCTTGGAGGAGGGGCGAGAACGCTTGGGACGGGGTGAGGGCCGGGAAGGTGATGGAGGTGGCTGAGAGGGCGGGGGTGGGCCCGTCGGTTCCTGCGAGGATGGAAGCGGGCTATCGGGCAGGGGATTCTGAGCCTGTGCAGCTCCTTCTTCCGTAGATCCACGTTTACGACTTTCATGAGCAGATGCGACTGCCTCAATCTCTGTGTAGTACAGTTGGATAGGTCCCTCCGGCTTATGGTAAACCAATCTCCTTCGCGGCTTTATGTGTGCTTCAATGTGGGCAAATTGTGCTAATAATGGAAAGACGAAGGCACATCTATAACCCCCTCGGCTGCGAAACTCGCCTTCTTGCACATCCTTGGACTCGATCTCCCCCAGGTGACAAAGTGCCTTGTAAACATCTTTGATCCACTCCCAAGGCAGCTTGCGTTCATTTCGGGCGGCGACAGTCAGGCCTTCATCGTCAGCGTCAATGATGCGATTGGGTTTGGCCTGCACCAAGGTGTATATTGTCTTGCCCACAAGCGATGCTCGGACGATCTCCTTGATCTGCCGGAACTCAGCGTCGACCATGGATTGGAGTTCTTCATCACCGGGCTCGTCGAGGGAAGTAGGGTGGGAAGTCTCGGCTTCCGACTCTTGCGAGGGCATAGGTCGCTTGAACAATGGGCCTGGCGGCACCAACTCGGCGGCCACCAGTTGGCCGGTGCGGGTGCGCTCCAGCGTGGGGGCGGGTGGCTCCTCGGACGGGGGCCGGTACGTCAGCCGGGAGGTTGGCTCCGTTGGTCGCCGGTGGCTGCGGCGGCGCAGGGTAGGTCCAGTGGACCGCACTAGGTCCCCAAACTCCGGCCGGAAGCGGTAGCGCCCACCTCCCACCGGCTCAAACGCCAGCCGTCGCCACAGTTCCCAGGCGATGGTGGCCTTGCTGGTCATCCGTCCTTGCTCGTCGAAGTGAACGGCTTCGAAGAGTTGGTCGGCTGTGATGACCAGGTCCTTCCGTCCTCCGGCCTCCCACTGCTCGACGGCCTTCTGGTACATCAGGCCGAAGATGCTGTTGCCCACCTCCCCGGCCTGGCGGAACAGGGCCTCCCGGTCCTCGAAGCGCACGTCGGCCACGTAGATGTCATCGGCCACGTCATAACGCCGGGGCTCTTCATAGTTGTCGTACTGTATCCGCCCCTCCTCGTCCAGCCAAATCCGCCAGACGCGGATAGGGTCCGTTCTATCCGTCTCGCGCGGGGCAATATCGTATTCCCGCTCGTTGCGGGCAGAAAGTCGCAGCCGGGCGCCGGGGTAGATGCGGTGGCGGCGGAGGGTCTCGTACATCTCCCTGGACACCCACACTCGCCCTTTCTCCTGGTCCACCCAGGCCCGGAAGGATTCCGGCTCGTCGCCGAAGTGATGGTGAAAGATCACCTCCTGCTGGCCGGAGGCGAGGGGAGGGAACAGAGGCCACACCTGCCCACTCAGGGGCAGCCAGCCCTCGTAGTAGTGACGGGCCTGCAGGGTGAACACAGTGTGTGTGGGATGATCCTGTCGCCAGGTCTCCAGGTCCTTCTCTGCTGGCTCTTCGACCTCGGGTTCCTCGCCCTCACCGGCTGCCTCCCGACGCTGCTCCTGCTTGATCTGTGCCCTGGTAGCCGCTTCGACACCCTCAGGCAGGGCCACCAGGGAGGGCATCCGGGGCCCCTCCAGCGCAGGGCGTCCAGTGAATGTTTCCCAGGCCCGCGCCGATGCCCACCGATCGCCCAGGTTGACTACGGCATCGTGCCCGTGCAAGGCCAGGCTCAGGGCAAAGGCGTGCAGGGCGTAGGTGTCGCTGCCGTCGTCCTCGAGACCCCAGATAGCCCTGGCCAGTTCCTCGGTCGTGCGAGAGACTGGTTCCTCATCCAGCAGTTCGTTGGGGAGCGCGGTCAGGGCCTTCTGCAGATTGTCCTGGTCCACCTGGGGGAGCATCTCGACCAGGCACCAGAGGTCACCCTGGAGGGTCTGACAGGGGATAAAGCGGGGATCGGCGGCCAGTGTTGCCTGCACTGCCCGGCGGATCGCCGCGCCTTGCGTGCGCTGAACTTCGTCCACCCGCGTTTCTGTCACCGGCTGGCGATCCCCTGCCGGGGCACCGGGGACCTCGGCAGCCATCAGGCGCTCCGTGCCGTCGGGGAGGGCAAGCGTCAGCACGGAAAAGGGGCCCTGGATGGGGTTGTCTCCTTCCTGCACTGACCTCACGGTGGCGTGTTGATCGCCAAACATGACTGTTTCGCCGGCCTGGTATCGGGCGCCAGGCGCGTAGTGGCGCACTCCCACTCCAGCCTCGACCCAGGTGCGAACGGCGGCGCGGGCCAGCACGTTGATGTGGACGGGGTGTCCTGCCAAGCGCATGGTCTGTGCCAGGACGTCCGGGTTCACCCCACCTTCAACTACCAGACGGAGATTCTCCAGCGAGGGACGGTTTGTGGCCATCGCACTTCTAAGGACTTTGAACACCCGTAATAACGAAAGGGGTATCTTCTCAATATTTTGGGGCAACGTTATCTTGAATAGTGGCTGAGCTGAGTAACGCAGCGAGCATCCGCCGGTTGAGTAGCGTTAGCGTATCGAAACCAAGGATGCGAGCGGCTCTACGGCT
>Ga0315543_1004595_pt1 | contig 11382 bp, 14 predicted proteins | sample SalMarSW160210MG_2_FD_203098 | JGI IMG/M metagenome (GOLD analysis project Ga0315543, IMG submission 203098) | Salt marsh sediment microbial communities from the Plum Island Ecosystem LTER, Massachusetts, United States - Salt Marsh Sediment SW1601-210 ...
AAGGGGGCTTCGCCCCCTTCACCCCCGAGGACGCGCTAGATGGGATATGTTGGAAAACAGCCTAACGAAATTGGGTTCGAGCGGACTGGGGTTATAACAGCGTGTAGTCATGTATGAAAAGGCTAAGGATGAGTAGAGGGGTATGGCAGAACATACGATGAAGAGGGGCACGTCTCGCCCTTAACCCTATATGCCACGCCATTGGTCATTGATACGGGCGTTCCACGTACGATATAAGCGGCTGGATTGGCATACGATGAAGAGGGGCACGTCTCGCCCTTAACCCCATATGCCACGCCATTGGTAATTGATGCAGGCATTCCCCGTACGATGTAAGCGGCCGGGCGGGAAATGGGAATGGTCACTGCGGCATGGTATAGGCTGTTGGGGTGCATGGTGGTTAGAAACCCTCCCCTCTCCCTTCGAAAAAGCCGCCCGCCCCCACCTTCCCCGCAGGCATCCCCGGGCGGGCGGCGGAATTCTGTTCAGCGAAAGGAAGGGTAATGGGGCAGGGAAATGTGTTGAAGGGGAAGAATGCCAAGACTATTGAACATAACAGACGTTATTGTACACTTATTATCAGTGGTATTGAAATCGTATTGATTATCAGCGTCCAATAACACTATTATGTTCAATAGCCCCGCGGCTGCCTCGGTGAAGCGTACAGGGGGGCAGTAACAACCCGGGCGCAAGAACGTATATGCTCGTGGCTACTGGCGTAGCCCCTCGAAGGCAAGAACGTATATGCTCGTGGCTACTGGCGTAGCCCCTCGAAGGCAAGAACGTATATGCTCGTGGCTACTGGCGTAGCCCCTCGAAGGCAAGGACGTATATGCTCGTGGCTACTGGCGTAGCCCCTCGAAGGCAAGAACGTATATGCTCGTGGCTACTGGCGTAGCCCCTCGAAGGCAAGAACGTGACAGGCATAAAAAATGGCAAAAAATCACATATTAAAAACATAGAGAAAAGGGAAATAATTCATGTGTTATTAGCTACGTATAAGCTAAAATAACGCTGCATACAGGCGTAAAAGAAAAAAAAGACATCCAGACATAAAAAAAAAAAAGTACCCTTAAATGGTCTTAAAATGCCAAAATAACGGTGTAGTATCGGTGTAGTTTTTCTGGAAATTACTACATTCGCATAATTATTAACCCAAAAAACAAAAAATATGAAAATGAAATGGGGTGCGCTCGTGGTCGATGGGCGCGGTAAAATAGGAGGCCACGTAGCTTCCAAAAATAGAGGTGGTGCATATCTTCGTCAGAAGGTAACCCCCACAAACCCGCAAACAAGCTATCAAGCCGCTGTGCGTAACAGGCTGTCTGGCATAGCAACCGGATGGAGGGGGTTGACGGCAGCACAAAGGGCTGCATGGAATGCGGCGGTATTAGCCTTCTCTAAGACAGATGTATTCGGCGATCTGAAAACCCCTACAGGGTCAGCCCTATATCAACGGCTGAACAACAATCTTGTGACATGTGGTCAATCGCAGATTTCTGATCCACCTATACCGCAAGACGTGTTCGCATTCACAAGCTTCTCGGCAGCCGTGGTGACAGGCACACCGGCCGTGAACCTGACGTTCACGGATGCAATCCCGGCAGGGACGTATGTTAAGCTGTTCGCAACCGCCCCGGTATCCCCGGGCATATCGTTCGTGAAGTCGGAGTATCGGCTTATCGACATACTCACGAACGCAGATACGAGCGTTCATGACGCAATTGCGGAATACGTTGCAAAATTCGGAAGCGTAGGTTCGACAGGACAGAAGTTGTTCTTCAAGATTGTACCAGTCAATGGTACATCAGGTCAGGAAGGTGTTCCCTTGTCAACATCAGCTATATCAACCGCATCGTAAAGGGGCTATGCCCCTTCTTTTTCTCATGACACGAACAAAAAAAACAAAATGGCGCAAATCCAGTTCTCACCGCTTATAAGTAAGGTAACTGGCTCTATAGGAGCGGTAACCTTTCAGGAATCCGTCAACGGTTCGTTCGCACGGAGCAGGCCACGTCCTGCAACATCATCGCTCCCGCAATCACAGCTAGTTCGATCCACAATGTCGAGGATTGTGTATGCGTGGCAACAATTAAGCGTCGCCGCACAAAACGAGTGGGAGGCATATGCGAAATTTTCGTCCCAAACATTCAAAAAGGGAGGGAAAAGGGTAATGTCTGGGTATACATTGTTCATGAGGTATAATCTGGTGCGAGTGTTAAGCGGGCTGGAAGTTCTAAGCACCGTAGACTTCTATTCGCAAGCCCTGCCAAATATATCCCCTTCGATATCTGTAACATCTCCGGACTTTTTCATAGCGGTAGGTTCTGGTGCCAACTCATTGGCGTATTCTTACGACGGTATCAATTGGATAGGGCTGGGGGCATCAATATTCTCTACCTGGGGGAATTCTGCCGTATACAATGGGGTGGTATGGGTAGCATCAGGGGTAGGGACTAATACATTAGCGTACTCGACCAACGGTATAGACTGGACAGGAGCAGGGGCAAGCGTGTTCACGTCATCGGGGAATTATGTGATATGGGACGGCACTTACTTCCTGGCATTCGGCTCTGGTACTAATACACAAGCGTATTCAACCAACGGTATAGACTGGGTTGCAATGGGAAAGCCAGTATTCGCTAATGGTGGGAACGAAGCGGCTTATAATGGTTCTGTGTATGTCGCTGTAGGCTCTGGGACTAATACATTGGCATATTCATCCAATGCCATGGACTGGACAGGGTTGGGGGCTGGCGTGTTCACATCAGCGGGCGGAGGGATATGTTGGGGAAAAGACAAATTCGTAGCAGGTGGGACAGGGGGGAATACCCTAGCCTGGTCAACAGACGGAGTTAACTGGAATGCATTAGGTAGTTCGGTATTCTCAACATTCTGCGCTTCGGTATGCTGGAATGGAAGGATATACGTTGCAACGGGCGGAGATGAGAACACCCTGGCCTGGTCAGCGGACGGGATTAACTGGAACGGGCTGGGGGCATCTATTTTCACGGCGTACGGTACGAACGTATGTTGGAACGGGAAAATGTTCATAGCGGCCGGGTCTGGCACTAACTCATTGGCTTACTCTTACGATGGTGTCAACTGGACAGGGCTGGGGACATCTATTTTCACGGCAGGAGGGAACGGGTGTTTTTCTGCGAAAGCCCCATATATAATCCCAATAGCATTGCCATCAGCAGTACTGGATTTCGACTTCGACTTGCAGGACGATGATTATTTTGTGCTGGTCAAATTGTCAGGCCAGCAGCAATATGAAAAAAAATTCAACACAAAAGGCTTAAGGGTGATACGTCTGGATGTGACAGAAGACAATCCTTTCAGTATAGCCAGTGCGTACTATTCGGTATTCGGGGTATCCCTTACGCCGGGTAACTATATCAATTGCGAACTTACGCTATTCTCAATGGGAACAGCGAGGGTTTTTCCTTCACTATACTACGTCTTACAAATCAATTAATGAAAACATGGCAAGGGTCGAATACGGGGGTATAGTGACCGCCCTACGGGGCAGTATAGGAGGATTGACGTTCCAGCAGAACAAATCAGGTGGCATCGTGAGGGTGCGGCCTGTACAGAAAAGGTACGTGAATCCGTTGCAATCAGCACGAATAGCGGAATTCCAAAAAGTGGTAGGAATATGGTCAACCATGACGGTATCAGAAAAAGAGGCATGGGGCACTTTCGCATCATCGCATACATATATAGATTATTGGGGCGAAGAAAAAGAACTATCAGGCTACAACTGGTTTCTCTCTGCCAACTCCAACCTAGTCCTAGTGGAAGAAACACCCAACATAGCACCACCATCGTGGACTACCCCATTGGCAGTACCGGAATTCGATGTAGTGCTTACATCAACACATATGTACGTTACATGGTCACCGGAATTCTTGCACGAAAACGAACATATGATAGTGTACACTTCATCCATAACCAACAGGACTTCAACATCAGACCGTAGCGCACTACGGATGACCAATATAGCCCCAGTAGGGGGGTCAACAGCATGGAACTTTCAGAATGAATGGCCATCGGTGCATGGGATAAGTATGCCGATACCCGGCGGGACATCAACGTTAGCAGTAATTGTTGCAATAGCTACCATACGTAGCGGGTCTGGTATATCATCTGCATTCACGAAAGCAATAGGATATTACAATCCATAGCAATATATAGACAATATATACAAGCAGCTATATAGCACAGGCATGGTAGAGGCATCGTATAGGCATCCTGTGTATATGTCTCGACCAGTATTGGGGTATAAGTATGGGATATGTACATCACTTGCGTGACACTTCCGTGGAAGAACCAAGTCGCTTCCTGGGAAACACCAAAAAAGTGCAAAAATAGTTCTAAGATAGTTCTAAGGTACACAAGGTATGTACAGGAATTGTGCAACAATCATGCGGTAGAGGTGTCGAATGCATCACGGAATTGTATATATTAGCAGATTGTTTCACATTAATGACATAACTATGAAAATTATTCTTGGATTGTTCTCGCTGGTAGTAGTGAGGCTAAAACAAAAATCAAAACCAGTAGTACAGGCTGGTGCAGGTCTCGTAAGGGACACCGTGAACATATGGCAGGAATCGTGGGAAGATGGGAAATTGACGGAGAAGGAAGCACGGAAAATAATTACAACAGCATGTGACGGAGTGGAAGGCTTAGCTGTGGAAATAGTAAAAGTGCTGTACAGTCTAAAACTATAAGTACTGGAAATCATTACGTTAACAAACTATTAACATTTCATTAACATTCCGTTAACACCAATATGTTATGATAGTGTATATATTTGTAACGCTTTCTGAACGTACGGGCAATGCTGGGGAGCACCCCCGAGGATAAGAAAGCGTGTTTTGGAAGTTCGTTGATTCGTTCTTTGTTTGCAGCCCATCAAATTGAAAAATAAGGTGGGCTGTTTTTTTTGACACTTGTCTGCACGGCCATTGAAAAAGCACAGCAAAGTTCCCTCTAAAAAAGCAAACATCAAGTTCAAGCCTCCGGTTTTCGCTTTTTTTTTTGTGTCTTATCTATTTTCGAAAAAAATATTATCTCGGGGCGGTAACCGCCCAACTTACTGTAAGTACTGTTGTTACAAGTATTTGCATTTGGTCGCCCCGTGCTAATATTTTTTCCTATTTTTTTTTGGTGCAAAATAAAAAGCGAAAAAACTTGCCTTATTGCTTTTTTCTCCTGATTGGGTGCATAGCTTTTTTTAAGGCGGGGCTTGCCCTGCCAGTATTGATTTTCAGTAAGTTACATTGTTCCACGTGGAACATTATAAATGGCTGATAATCAAGAGTATACAGAGAGACTTCGGAGAGTAAAATACTGGTACAGAATGTGTTAAAGTGATGGAATCCCAGGGTAAAGGGCTTCCAATTCACTATATGAAAAAAACCCACCTCCCATGCCTGCGGCATGGTTGGTGGGTAATTCTATTAATTGATTAACAATAATAATATGAAAAAATCAGAAATGAATTCATGTCTTGAGAAGCTGGGGAAAGACTTCGACGTGCAAATACTTGATACAGACTTCGTTATAAGCTCTGGCGTGGTAGCTGTGCATGTGGATTATTCCCATGTAACAGCGGTAGTCGAAAAATTGGATACCGTGGACATTCAGATGAAAAGGTCATGCGTGTTTCTCGACTTGGAATTTCGGTCGATAACGATAATGCTGCGAACGTAGCTATATGTGCGATACCATTCGGGGGCAATGTTATATCGCCCCCCTAAATAATTAATTTTCAATAACTTAAAAACTAAAAAATCATGGATTACGAACGATTCAAAGAAATAGCCCAAGAGCATGGGCTGACAGTGATGGGGCTAACTGGCTCTTTCAATGGGTACCCAGAACCAGAAAAGGGGTTTTTCGCCTATGGTGTGGCAGATTGCAACCATGCTAAAAGAATAGCGGAGGAGCATGGCTTGGTGGTATACAAAGCAAGATGGAAAGATGGGTGGGGGTATGCAACTGCACAGGGGGAAGCGGATGGGGAATTGCAAATTGCCGCAGAGTGGTTGGGCGACGGTTACGAAGTGATAGATGATGGCGTGGATGATGACATCCTTGGTCATTATGGTTACGACACCGAAGAGAGAATGCGCAGGTGTGAAGGTGAGATGTACGAAGCGAGGGTTGAGGCGTGGGAAGAAATTATGAGGGTGTCTGAAAGCATCGACTTTTCAAGGTATGTAATGGTGTTGTGTGAACGCCGATTTCATGAAAAAATGAGCAAATGTCACTTCGACTTCGATACGGAGCATATTGCTGTCGGTGTTGCATACTTATGGGAAGAGTGATAGAAAGATTTGGAATTTTGGGGGCGGGGCAATACCGCCCCCTTAAACAATTAATTTTCAATAACTTAAAAATCAAAAATTATGAAATTTTCAATTGTGTTCGAATCGAACGAAATCAAGGCGGTGTCTCTGCCGAAAAAAACGATAACCGGGCTGGACGCTTGGGATGAAATACGAAAGTTCGTGAGGGAATATGGCTTAGAAGCCGTGCGGTACAGTAGTGAAATAATGGCGTGGGAAAACAATATAAAGGTAGAAGTCAACGAACCCTTCGCCAGGGCTACTGGCAGGTTCTCAGTCGAAAATGAAATTGTTGTAAGAGTGCCAGACGGGGCGTTGAACGGGTTCGTGTACGAGCGTATATGCTTCTGTTCGGGGGAGGCACTACAGAACCAAGTGAGGTGCTGGGTAACAAGGAAATTGAACGAGAACAACTTGCTGGAATCGTGGAAATTGGCGGGATACCCACTTGTGTGGGATGTGGAAGGCGATGACGTGGATTGATGATATATGTTTCAGTTATCTGGGGGCGGTATTGTATCGCCCCCTTAAATAATTAATTTTCAATAACTTAAAAATCAAAAATTATGGAATTTTCAATCATTTTTACGTCCGCTGGAAATCGGGCGGTCAATCACAGGTTAGAAGAAATAACCGGGATGAAAGAACTGGACAGGATGCGAGAGTACATGAAAACGTACGGGCTTACAGTAGTGGGTGTGTTGAAAGAAATACCGGGGTATCAGGGAAATGTGAGGGTGCAGATTAGCGAGGCTTACGCACGCAAATCTGAAAGGTTCAACGAAAAAAGCCATATACAGGTTCAAGTGCCAGAAGGTGCAATTAACTGCTTCTACCAGAAAAGATACCATTTCAACTCCGTGGGATTAGGCCATGGAGAAGTGAGGTGTGGATGTCAGAGGATGCTGGATGAAAATCTATTGCTGGAAAACTGGAAAAAGGCGGGATACCCTATTGAATGGGGTATAAGCACCATGCCCGTGAACAGGTAAGGTGTGTGTTGATTACTCGGGGGCGGTATTGCCCCGCCCCCTTAAACAATTAATTTTCAATAACTTAAAAACTAAAAAATCATGAATTACAAACGATTCGAAGAAATAGCCCAAGAGCATGGGCTGGTAACAATGGGATTGGCAATACCTTCGAACAAAGGTATATATGCTATAAGAGGGCATTTCGCTTACAATGTGGAAAGCTATGCCCACGCAAAAAAAATAGCAAAAAAACATGAACTCGCTGTATATAAAGCGGAGTGGCAAGATGGATGGGGGTACGCCGTGACAAAAGGAGGGATTAGTGAGGGGCTAGATATAACCTCTGAATGGTTCGGTGACAACTACGAGGTTCTAACTAGTAGGCTGGATGATAACATACTTGATTATTATGGTTGTAATACCACGGAAGAACTGTTGAAGTGTGGTGAGAGAACGTACGAAATGAAAATGTCGTGGTACTCAAAAGTGATGAAAATGTCCAGGAATACCGACTTTTCGAAATACGTGGTGGTGCTACATGACAAAAGATTTCAAGGGCGGATGAACAGATGTCATTTCAGCTTCGATGGGAGGCACGTGGCTGTAGGTGTTGCATATTTAGGGGGGAAGGCATGAAAAAATCTGAAATGGTGGTAAGATAACGAAGGTGGTCTTGTATCACCCCTGTAAACAATTAATTTTCAATAACTTAAAAATCAAAAATTATGAAATTTTCAATCATGTTCACATCGAAAAACAACAGGGCTGTAGCTCTGTCAAGAGTAGTGTCATCGGGGCTGTCGGAATTGGATTCATTGAGAAAGTACATGGAGAGGTACAACCTAGAAGTGGAAAGTATGCGGGAGATAGTGGAAGAAAAAGAGTGTGACGTATTGGTAGAAGTGGATGAAGCATACGCAAGAAAAACAGGAAGGTTCGAGCTAAGCGGTAACGTGAGAGTAGAAGTGCCAGACGGGGCGCTAAACGACTTCACCGAAAGAATGGTAAGGTTTCGTGCAGTAGGGAGTGAAAAAAATAAAGTGGAATGTTGGAGGGAAAGAGTGGTAAACAAGAAGCACTTGCTGGAAAACTGGGAAAAGGCCGGGTTCCCGTTAATATGGGAAATGCCCGTATTGAGCTATTGATGAAAAGGGGAGGCAGGAAAAAAATGGATGTAAATACACAGGAAGGGAAATCAAGGTTTTCCTACAAAACGGCAGGAGGGTACTTCATACCAAAGTACCATCAGTATATATATTCGATGAATCACCTGAATGCTTCAAGGTGCACGGAGCAAATTGAAGCGATGGAAAAAGTGATTGATGGGTATATATTACAAGCACCCATACACCATGACTACATACACGTTGTGAATCAAATGATAAGGAGGGGAAGATATGGAGTATGACATAATGCCTATCGGTCACGTACGTCAGTTCTATACGTGCATACGGGAAAAAAAAGCCCAACATAGTTGGAAATGCTGGTATGAGTACAACGGGGTGCCATCAATGTGCATACCGCCGAAAAGAGTAACAATGTACATAACATTGACAGGGGATTACCTCTATGTAAGCAGGCAGGCAAGAGATGGGGAATCAATAGTCCCTGTGTATGCAGGGTATATGTCAAGCTTCCATGATTTCAGGGAAGTTGTGGGAAACTACTGTAGTGTGCCAGACGAGGTGTAGTACATGGGATTTCCAATTCACTATATGAGAAAAACCCACCTCCCATGCCTTGGCATGGTTGGTGGGTAATTATGTTGACCAACTAATAACAATAACATGGAAAAATCGGAAATAGTAGAAATATTAGAGGTATTACGGCCTCAGTTCAATATAGAAATTCATGATACATCGTTCATGTTGATTACTGGGATAATATCGGTATCTGTAACATACTCGCAGGTACTGTCATTACATGAATCAGATGGTTCTATAACAATCAATATGAAAAAATCACATATTGTGTTCTATACGATAGAGCATAGAATAAGAGTTGTGATATTCTCTTGATTGAACTGATAACCAAATAGTTACGAGTAAGGTTGATTAAGGTAGTAGGTACGTGACGCTGTTTGGTTTATCATAGACTACAAGAACTCAAATTTTGCTAAATGTAAACCGTTGATATCCAAGTGAGTGATGACTGCCCTTATGTCTTGATTCCATGTGTGAAGGTTACGCCTTCATACATGGTCCTGTACAACCGTTGCGAATGGATTAACCCCTCCAAAAGGAAAAAGCGTATGATACATGAAAGTGTTCATACAGAGACAGATAAGGATAAGGAGGAGGTTAAGGCGTTACAAGAGGATGATGGACAGAAACTTATATTTCCATCGTCCGAAGCGCAGCTATCACCTCGGACGATAGCGAAGATTAAGAAAGCGATATCATGGTTGCTATTCCTTGCTAACGACAAGGAACTTGTGAGTTCATACCATGGAAAAACATTCAGGTACAAGGTTACATTCGTGACACTAACGTTGTCTGCACGCCAGGAACACGATGATAACGAAATCAAGAAAAAATGCTTGAATCAGTTTCTCATAGAAGCGAAGAAAAAGTGGAGTGTAATGAATTATGTATGGCGTGCAGAATCGCAGGTTAACGGAAATATACACTTTCATATAATCACCGATAAGTTCATCCCTTGGTCGGAATTGAGAGATGTGTGGAATAGAATGCAGAATAAGTTGGGGTATGTGGATAGGTACAGGGATGAAATGAGGGCATTCCATAACGGCGGATTTCAGGTTAGGCGTGACTTGTTGGCAAGCTGGGAGTATAAGAAACAGATAAGGGCTTACGAACAGGGAAAAAAGAATGATTGGAACAGTCCTAACTCCACGGATGTTCATGCCGTGTGGAAAATCAAAAACCTCCCTGCGTACATGGCCAAGTACTGTGCGAAGGGGCAGAAATACAGAAAGATAGAGGGTAATGTGTGGAATCTTTCTGAAACGCTTTCAAAGCTTGACGGGGCTACTGCTGTGATGGATGGTGGTATGAGTAGTGAAATAACGAAACTGTTAGCGGAAAAAAGCAGATATGTGATGAAATCAGATTATTACACGATAGGGTTCTTTTCCGAAGAAATGCTGAAAACACCGGAATTCTCCAAGGTATACGGGTTATTGGTGGACTATGTGGATGAGATTACTGGGAAGTGGCAGTAGGATACTGCGATACATAGTAATATATGGTAGCAGCTATATAGTACAAGCATGATAGAGGCATCATATAGGCATCCTATGTATATGTCCGGCCTGGGCCGGGAATTCATGTAGGGGGTATGTGTATCACTTCTGCGACACTTTTTAGGAAGAACCTGGGAATGACCTGGGAAGAGCCCAAAAAGCCGGAAAATAGTTCCAGAATAGTTCTAAGGTACACAATGTATGTACGGGAATTATGCAACAATCATGCAACAATCATGCAGCAATCATGCAGCAATCATGCAGCAATCATGCAGCAATCATGCGATAGGGGTATCAAGCGTATAACGGAATTGTGTATATTGTGTGAAACTGACTGTTAAGAGCACTAAGAAGAGGCTTCGCCCCCCCACACCCCCCCGCAGGGGGCTTCGCCCCCTGCGGGGGGGTGTGGGGAAGGCGAAGAGCTTAAGAGCATAGGGAGGGTATATATAGGTAGGGCTTGAAGGGGTTCCTACAAGAAAAATTATACTATAGAAAGCCCCGCTTCGCGGGGCTTTCTATAGCTAGGGGGGCTTCGCCCCCCTAGAACCCCCCGCAGGGGGCTTCGCCCCCTGAAAACCCCCACTTAGGGGCTTCGCCCCTAAGAACCCCAGAAGGGGGCTTCGCCCCCTTCACCCCCGAGGACGCGCTAGATGGGATATGTTGGAAAACAGCCTAACTGAATTGGGTTCGAGCGGATTGGGGCTATAACAGCGTGTAGTGGAGGGGTAGGGACTCTTTGAGTCCCTACAAGAAAAATTATACTATAGAAAGCCCCGCTTCGCGGGGCTTTCTATAGCTAGGGGGGGGGGGGGGGGGGGGCGGGGCACGCCGAGGCCGC
>Ga0315543_1004596_pt1 | contig 11381 bp, 16 predicted proteins | sample SalMarSW160210MG_2_FD_203098 | JGI IMG/M metagenome (GOLD analysis project Ga0315543, IMG submission 203098) | Salt marsh sediment microbial communities from the Plum Island Ecosystem LTER, Massachusetts, United States - Salt Marsh Sediment SW1601-210 ...
CAATTTTTCGGAAATAAAGTAATGATTTTCTTTTTATTTTTAGTACAATGGGTAGGTACAATCAAAGATATATCCTTTAACAAATTATATTCCTCAAAATCGTGAAATCCTCCCAACAAAGCATAAACCTCCCCTAATTTATTTGCCGAGTTCAATATCTTATCTATCCCCGAATGGGCACACCCTGTAATAACTATAAGACCTTTAACTGTTGAGATAATTAATGATTGCTCTTTAATTAACGTTTTTGTTTTACTTGAAATAATAGATCCTTCAATTTCACCAGTAGTATAAATTCCCGCATAAATCTCTGTTAATTCTTGGACTTCATAAAAAGTATTTGCTCTCTTTTTAATCTCTTCCTTTAAATGTTTAGAAAAAGATTTTGGAACATAAACCGCTAATTTATTATTTAAATGTAATAATCGAGCAAGACCACCGCAATGGTCCCAATGGCTATGAGAGATGACTGCTAAACCTATATCTTGAGGATTTATACCTAATAATTGCATATTAGAAATAAGTATATCACCATCCCAACCGGTATCAAATAAAATATTTTTATCTTTGGTTTGAACAAAACAGGAAAAACCCCACCCTGCTTTTAGCCCTTTAATATCTTTGACAATTTCATTGTCATAAATAATGGTAATTTTCATTATCTATATCCACCCCTTTAGCATAATCAGCACAGCATTTTTACCACAGCAAGCTGTGGTGTCAAATAATTTTACTATTTTATTTGATTGATAATTAATTCTACAATTTTTTTAAAAATTCTCGCGGTATCCGAATCTTTATATTGAAAGATATATGGTTTCCCATCATCTGTAGAGTTTACCATATTTAAATCAATAGGAATTTTACCCAAGAAGGGTATTTTAAATTCTTCTGCTGCTTTTTTCCCTCCTCCGGATTTGAATAAATCAATATTTTTACCACAATAAGGACACTTTAATCCACTCATATTTTCTATAATACCTAAAACAGGTATCTTAAGATTTCTCAGAAAATTTACACATTTTCGAGAATCTAATAAAGCTACTCCCTGAGGAGTAGTAACAATAATCCCTCCCTCTAATTCCGGAATGAGTTGGCAAATCGATAAGGGCTCATCCCCTGTTCCGGGAGGAGAATCAACTATAAGAAAATCTAAATTACCCCATTGTACTTCCCCTAAAAATTGTTTTAAAGCTATCCCTTTTAAAGGGCCTCTCCAGATAAGAGGAGCATCAGAATTTTCTATCAAAGAAGCCATAGAAACAGCTACTAAATTAGAAAAAGCGCTTATGGGGATTATTCCTTCTGAACTCCCCTGCAATTTCTTCCCCTCAAAACCTAACATTGTAGCTACTGAGGGCCCGTGCAAGTCAGCATCCAATATTCCCACTTTAAAACCCTTTTCACTTAAAGAACAAGCTAAGTTCACAGCAACCGAACTTTTCCCTACTCCACCTTTATTAGAAAGCACTAAAATTTTATGTTTTATCTTGGACATATTTTCTTTAAGTTGTTTATTAAGTTTTCTACTAGCTGCTATTTTTTCTTCTCTAGCTTGTTCAGAGTTTTGTATATTACTATTAGTATTTTCGGTCATTTCTTCCTCCTAATCTTTTCTTCTTAAATAAAATAAAGGGGCATATAGTAGTTCTCTATAAATTACTATCGCCCTTAATTTCTTTTTATTAATTAATTTTTATAATTTCTCTTTCCAAATATCAGGGTGCCTATTCTTAGCATATTCGCTTTTTCTTCAATGGCTATCTGATATGAATTAGTCATACCCATCGAAAGGTATTTCATTTCTATACGAGGTAAATTAAGTGCTTTTATTTTTTCAAATACTTTTCTCGTTTCTGTAAAATACGGACGGGAATCCTCAGGATTTCCAAAACGAGGTCCCATAGTCATAAGTCCCATTATTTTTATTTGAGGTAAAAGTGAAATATCTTGTACTAAATCTAATGCATCCTCAGGAAATATTCCAAATTTTTGTTTTTCTCTCCCACTGTTTATTTCAATTAATATAGGCATTATTTTGTCAATTTGTTTACATCTTTCATTAATTTCCTGGGCAAGCATATAAGAATCTACAGTCTCAATCATATCAAATATTTTAACCGCTTTTTTTACTTTATTTTTCTGTAAATGCCCGATAAAATGCCATTTTACTCTTTTTCCAATTGCCTCAAAAGCTTTTTGTGCTTCTTGAATATAATTCTCTCCTACAATTTTTATGCCTGCCTCTATCGCTTCTCTAATCTCTTCAGCAGTTCTTGTCTTGGCAGCAGCGACTAATTCTACACTTTCTGGTAATTCATCTAATATTTTCTTTACATTTTCTTTAATCATTAATATTTACCTCTCTTACCAGGCAATCTTTACAAACACAACTTGCTTGTATTAAGTTAAATTCATTTATTTTTATTTCCTTGCTCTTATCACCACAAAAGAACCTTCTCCATAATCTTCTTTTGCGGGCTCAATATTTTTTATTTCATTTAAACTATGAAATATTGTCTGCCTAAAATCAAATTCTTTAAATCCAACCTTACTCAAATTATAAACTACCTCTTTTGTGGAATAGAAGGTAGCTATCTTATAAAATAGACTATTTTCTTTGTGTTGTTGGTATAATTTCCCTAAAGAGCTATCTTTATCTACAAATCCAATTATTAAATAACCACCCAATTTTAATATCCGGTAGGCCTCTCTAAAAGCCAGATTTAAATTATCTACAAAACAAATCGTAGTAACCATTAAAACAAGTTCAAATTGAGAGTCTTTAAAAGGGAGCTCCTCTGCTATTGCATCAATGACTTCAATACCTCTTTGTTGGGCAATGTTCCGCATCCGAGGTGAAGGATCAACACCGGTTTTTATACCTAAAGGCACAGCAAATTTACCGCTTCCTACTCCAATTTCTATACTCTTCTTCACTTTAGGGAATAACTCCTTAATGGCCTGAATTTCTGATCCATAAACAAATTTATTTTTTTTAAACCAATCTTCATATTTCTCGCTATATTTTTCAAAAGGTTCAATTCTGGCCATCTTACTCTCCTTTTTTCTATTTTCCTTCCAAATTAAATATAATTTTGTTTTAGAAGTTTTCTTATATAGAATTTATGTCCTTCATATTCTGATTCTACTAATTTACCTTGCTTAATTAATCTCTCTATAAGCGACCAACCAGAATTAGCCCTTCCCAAAAAATCTTTTAATGCATCCTCTCTCATAGGATGTACTGAGGTAATACTCAAAATATCTTCTTCTGCTTCACCAGTAAAAGCAAAGGCATTACCTTCATAGCCAATAAGGCATTCTACCTGATCAACTTTTTCTTTAAAAATATGGTAATTCTGGTTCACAACTTCCTCCGAAGGAGACTCTACCCAACTATCTGCAGGAGGTCGAATAGGAACGGATAAATAAGCTCGACTTGGCTTAAGTTTAGCTAAAAAATTAGCTACTTTTTTTATATGTTTGCTATTATCATTAATATCTTTAACTAACATCGTCTCTGTAATTATTTCCCCTTTAAAATTTTCCTTAAATTTTAACATATAGTTTAAAATATCTTTTAAGGATAGATTTCTATGAGGTCGATCCACTTTACGCCAAATCTCTTCTTCTACAGAATCTATTTTAAAAGAAATCAAATCTGCTTCCATTAAATTATCTCTTACTATCTTTTTATCTATAAGAGAGCTATTAGTAATAACGGCTATTTTAATCCCCAAAGGTTTTACTAACTTAATCTCCTGCCCTAAATTAATATCTAAAGTAGGTTCTCCATCAGGTACAAAAGTAAGATAATCAATAAGTTCTCCTTTTTCTTTACTTTTCTTTACCTTATCCTGTACTTCTCTAAAAATTTCAGAAGGTAAATAAAAAACCTGAGGTTCTATTTTTATCTTAGAAGTTTTTCCTAACTGGCAATAGATACAAGAATAAGTACATATTTTTGGGGGAATATTATTTATTCCTAAACTACGACCTAAACGTCTGGAAGGAACTGGTCCAAAAGTAATCATAACATCTCCTTTAATTTTTGCCATATATCCTTTATCTCTTTTGTTGCTGTGTTAGTGCTATATTCGACTACCGGTAATCCTTTTACCAGGGCTTCGGTTATTATATTATCAAAATGAATTTTGCCTATTACTGAAATATTAGTTTCTTTACACCAATCTTCAATTTTTGCTGAATTTTCTAAATTAATATCATATTTATTTACTATAACTACTGTTTTTATTCCAAAATGTTGAGCTACTTTTACCACTCTCTGTAAATCATGTAATCCGGAGAGAGTAGGTTCGGTTACCACTACAGCTAAATTAGCTCCGCTAAGAGTGGCTATAAGAGGACAGCCAATTCCCGGAGGTCCATCTACTACTATTAATTCCAGATTATTTTTTTCCGCAATTGTTTTAGCATTCTCGCGAACTAAAGTAACTAATTTTCCTGAATTTTCTTCCGCAATACCCAATCGGGCATGTACTAAAGGTCCATATTTTGTCTCAGAAATATACCATTCTCCGCAATGATTTTCCTTCATTTGAATAGCCTGTACCGGACAAACCAAAGCACACAAGCCGCATCCTTCGCAAGATACCAGATCGATTACGGTCTGACTTTTGATTGTTTTAATGGCATCAAAACGACAAACTTCCTGGCATTTACCGCAATTAGTACATTTTTCTAAATCTATACTGGGAATTAATCCGGCATAAAAATCATGTTTTTCTTTTATTTCGGGATGAAGCAAAAGATAAAGGTTGGAAGCGTCTACATCACAATCCCCCATAACTTTATTTTTAGCTAAAGCAGCTATACTGGCAGTAATAACTGTCTTTCCTGTTCCACCTTTACCACTTATTATCACTATTTCTTTCATTTAAAAATACCTCGATTCTTATCATTACAAATATTAAATCTTTTGGATAATTTTTTGAAAAAGCTGGGTAAATTTCTGCTCATATGAGGGATTTATCTTAACTATAGGAATACCTTTAGAATAAGCAACTGCAATCTTTCTATCCAGAGGGATAGAAAGTAAAAGAGGAATATCATTTTTCTTACAATATTCTTCTACCTTGTGGTCTCCAATGTCACACTTATTTAATACTACACCGTGAGGAATCTTCAATTTCTGAAGCACTTCCACTGCTAAAATAAGGTCATGTAGCCCAAAAGGAGTCGGTTCAGTAACTAATATAGTATAATCACTGTCCTTTATAGATTCGATGACCGGACAGGAAGTACCCGGAGGGGCATCAATTAAGGTAATGTGATGATTTGTAAAATCATTATTTTCCCCTTTAATGCCATCTTTTTTAATTTTCTTTTTAATTTTTCTTATTATAGGAGGAGCCATCGGTTCTCCTATATTTAAACGTCCATGTGTAAAGTTAATAGACCCTGCTTTACCCTCTTCTAAAATTCCTATTTTATTCCCCTCTTCACTAATCGCCTTTTCCGGGCAAAATAACGCACACGCCCCACAGCCATGACACAGCCCGGGGAAAACTAAAACTTTATTCTTGGTAACTGCGATAGCATTAAAAACGCAAACTTCCGCACATTTACCGCAATAATTACATTTTTTATCGTCAATTTTAGGCACAGGAATCTCTACTGATTCCGAACTCGTTATAACGGGTTTTAAAAAAAGGTGGGCATTAGGCTCTTCTACATCACAATCTAAAAATTGCACATTTTTTTCTTTATCTTTAGCTAAAGCCAAAGCAAGATTAACGGCAATAGTTGTCTTGCCAGTCCCACCCTTTCCGCTGGCTACTGAAATTATCATTTAGTTTAATCCTTCCCTTTTATTCTATTGTCTTGTCATCATAGCGCCGCACTTAGGGCATTTAATATTATTACAAGGAACACTTACTTGATGAGAAACTATAGCACCACAAGAAGGGCAAACGCAATTGCCCCCTATTCCAATTCCTCCGCCTCCTTGGCGCCCCTGTCCGGCACCTCTTCCTTGACCGGTTCCTCGACCAGTTCCCGGTCCTGCTCCTGTTGGTCCAGTACCATCTCCTCTTGGCATATTTTTCACCTCCTTTTTTTGGTTAATTAGTTAGCTGGTTATTTAGTTATATGGTTTGCTTAGTTTGTATAGATTTTTATATTTTGCTATAAATCTTATTTTATTTATTTTAATTAATAATAATCTAGATATTTACATTTTTTCATTTTAAATTTTTTTATATTATTCCTAACTATCAGTGAATATGTTTTTCATTGGGATGGTCACATTCTTCTTTTTCTAAGCCATAGCCTTTCCCTGCGCCAGGTTTAGAAAGTGATTCCCCTTCTTTTAATTGTCCCTTTAAAAATTTTTCTATAACTTCTTCAACCTTCCCGGTTACTCCTACTATAGGGGTAATTTGTTTTTCGGCAAATAAATCTTGCGCTCTCCTGCCCATACCTCCGCAAATTATATATTTTGCTCCACGTTCTGCAAGAAAATTTGGTAAAAATGCAGGTTGATGGCCAGGATTATTTATTTCCTCTATCTTCAAAATCTTTCCCTCTTCAATCTCGGCTATAGTAAAGATGGGACATCTTCCAAAATGAGCTGATACAAAACCGGCATCGGTTGAAATGGCTATTTTCATATTTTTTCCTCCAATTATTTTTTATTTTCCCTGTTTTATACCTGAATGGGCGGAAACATTAGCTTGTGTAACCGATTTAAAACCGTCTGATTTAAATTTATCGATAGCATCTTGAACTGTACCAGTTACTCCAGTTATCACTTTTATACCTGCTGCCCGTAAAGTCTGAAAGGCATTAGGACCACAACTTCCAGTTAATACTGTCTCTATTCCTTTATCAGCCATCATTTGACCTGATTGTATTCCAACTCCTCCCATACCTTGAGCATTAATATTTTCTATTGCTTCGAATTTATTAGTATCAGTATCAAATAACATAAAATAACGACATCTGCCAAATCGAGGGTCAACTTTATCTTCTAATTTTGGTCCCACGGAAGTAATTGCTATTTTCATTTTTAGGTCCTCCTAAATAAAAATAAAATTTTATAGTATACTATATATTAACATAAAATTGTACTTTCTTAAATTTTTTAAATGATTTTTTTTATTTATAAATCACTTGCTATCTAAGTCTTATAGTTAAAATTACTTATTTATTTTAATTAGTATAAAGCATATGGATAAGATGGGGCAGAAGATCCGCCATAATAAGGATATCCCATAGCATAGTGATTAACTCCGAAATTGGGCATCATTCCTCTCCAGCCTGGAAACCAGTTTAAGTTAGAATAATAAGGATAGGGTAAACCTCTTCCAAGCCAACCCCGGAAAGGAAATCTTCTTCCATAAGCTCCATAAAATCCAAATCCTCTACCAAATCCTCGTGGCATTTAAATTCCCTTCCTTATCTTTTTAATTTTTAAAACAATAATTTACTTTAATATTAATTTTTTTCTCTACTTATTTTCACAGCATCTCTTAGACCCACTGCAGGGATTAGTCATCCCACAACAACTAGCTGAAGATGATGACTGACCGAGATATTAGTACATTCATATTCATAAATAGGAATTTGTACATTTTCTTCTTTATTAATCTCTTTCTTAATTAAATAATAAAAACTTGGTAGAAGGATATGTATATCCTTCTACCAAGTTTTACATCCAGAATTTTATTTCTTTTCAGTTTCTTTTAATTCAGAGAGGCGTTTGTTAATTTCTTCAAGTTGTCCTTTTAAAGCTTTTGCGTCTTCGTTTAACATTCCTATTTCTTGTTTAGGATCTACAGGTGGTTGATAATAACCTCCGCCATATATTGGGGCATTGTATGGCATAGGATTAACATACCCAGGCGTATAACCTCTGCCTAATCCTCTGCCGTAACCTCTGCCTAATCCTCTGCCGTAACCTCTGCCTAATCCCAATCTCCCCCCATAAGGGTTCATAAATCCTGGTACAGAATAACCGGCACAGTATCCGGCTGCTCTTCCAGTCATTGGACCTAAACCTCCAGGACCAGTTCCATCTCCTCTTGGCATACTTCTCATCTCCTTTCTATTTTTGTTTTTTTCGAACATTTTATTTATAATGATAATCATTTTTGTTAAAATATATCAAAAAAATATACTCATTCTTTTTTACCGGAACATTTATCACATATCCCATAAAATTGAACTGTATGATTTTTAATTTCAAAATTATATTTTTTAGAAAATTCTTTTTCTATCTTCTTAAGCAATTCTAACTCATCATTTGTAAAATCTGTATAATCTATTATTCGACCGCATTTTGTACATATTAAATGGTGATGGTAAATTGCCTCCTCCGGACCATTAGATAATTCGTACCTCGCTCGCCCATCACCAAAATCAAATCTAAATACAAAACCCATATTTACTAACAAATCTAAGGTTCGGTAAACAGTAGTAAGACCAATAGCCGAATAAGTATTATGTACTTTTAAATATATATCTTCTGCACTAAGGTGCTCTTTGGATTCATCTAAAACTTGCAAAATAATTTGTCGTGGGACTGTCATTCTATAACCGTAGCCTCTAAATTCACCACGCCACCACTTTGCTGGTCCTTTGCCCCATCTTCCTTGCATATTAATACTTCCTTATTGATAATGGTTTCCATTAACATATTACACTATATAAAATATTTTGTCAAATTTTTTCTAATTTTGTTTTCTAATTTTGTAATTTCGTATTACTTATTGTGTATCATTTATTGCTTAAAGAGAAAAAAGATAAAACTAAAATTATAAACTATAACTTAAAATTTAAAACTAAAACGTTAATCAGTATAAGCAAAACACTAAATACAAATCCCTCCGGCAATTCATGACCACACAAAAATTAATCAATTGTTAAATCTGGAAATTAATACAATATATCAAATGTGGAGACACTTATTTGTAACTTACTTCGCTTACTACTTTTTTTCTAAAATTTAAAATATACCCCATATTATAATTCTCATCATGTAAAAGTTTTTTATAAAATTTCTTCTGCAAATAAAAATGCGAGCTGTTTATCTCCTCTATAACATCATCTAATTCCATATCTGACAGATTCCCTAAAGGTCCATCAGATTTGTGATGTTTTGGATAAACTGAAAGAAGCCCATCTTCCTTTAAAATCCTATATGTCTCTTCATATATCCTTTTTCTTTCCCAGGTTTTCACATAATGTAAAACATCATAAAGCAAAACTACATCAACGGATTTAGACTCTAAATTAATTTTTGACTCTTCTAATTTAGTATGTAGGGATATTATATTTTTTAGACCTTTGGCCTTCGCTATTTTCATCAACTTATGCATAGATTCTATATTTTTGTCCATAGCGTATACTTTGCCTTCCTTTTTCACCATTTTTACCGCTGGAATGGTGTAATAGCCAGTACCACAACCAAAATCCAAGACGACATCACCTTTTTTAATACCAATATCTTTTAGGAAGACCTCACCTTCCCCGTTTAACCATTCTTTAATATCGATTTCCATGTTCTTCCAACCTTAAAGTAATTTTATTTTAAATCATTCATAGTTACTACTCTTCCCACACCAATATTTATAAAATTCTCACCATATTCTTCTTTAAATAATTGTCTTGTGGCATCTCCTGAGCAATGGCAAGGACCGACATAGCCCACCCCTAATTTCCGGAAACTGGAAACAATATTTTCTATTTCACCTTTGCTTTCTCCACCTAAATGGAAACCACCCATTACCAAAAGCACATCACCTTTAACCAAATCTTTTACCTTATTTACTATTTTTACAATACCAGGATGGGCACATCCGGTTATTACTATCAATCCTTTTTCCGTATGAATAATTAAAGATTGCTCTTCTATCCAGGTTCCCAGTTCACCGGTAGAATAGACTCCTTCGCAAATCTTTAAATACTCTTGAACTTCAACTATCTTTGCTCCATATTCCTTCACTCCGTCCTTAAATCCTCTGGGGAATGATTTAGGTAGATAAACCACAACTTCCGGATTTTTTTCCAGAAAGCTGGGCAATCCTCCCACATGGTCTCCATGGATATGAGAAAGCACAACTAAATCTATTTCTTTAAGATTAATACCTAACTTTTCCAGGTTTGTTAACAATATTGAGCCATCTCCACCTGTATCAAAAAGAATAGTGTTTTCAGTTCCCCTTATAACACAGGAGAAACCCCAGGCAGTCGTTAATCTTTTCTTATACGGATTATTGTCGTAACTAATAATAATGCTTAGATCTTTAGCAGGGGTTGTAGGAGTGTTTTCTTCGGCCTGCACAATTTGTCCTTTTTTACCCTTTTTATGTCTGGGGAAAATAGTTAAACCTAATATTGTGCCAAGGACTACTATTAAGATAACTAAAATCCATAGTTTGTTCATTTTAATCTCCTTTATTTATCTAATAAAAAAATTCTAAATAAAAGAAAGATACTTATTTTTAATTATTTTAAGTGTCTTCTCCTACCTCTTCCTTTATTACCTCTATGGCCAGGACTAATGGGTCTACCTGTTCTAAAAATCCTGCCTCTTTCAAGGCTGCTTCCTATACTATTAATAAAGCCAGGTCTAAATGATTGTTTTATACTCGTTTCTTCCTGATTTTTATTTTCTTCAAAAATAATTGCGCCTTGTGGACAACTATTTACTGCTTCCATAATACAACTAGCGTTTTCGTCCTTTATTTTTGCTTTTCTATTTACCATTTCAAATCCTTGAGGACAAATATTCACACAAATTCCACAACCGACACATCTATTTTTATCAATTTTTACCATTTTATTTACTCCTCTTTTTTAATATATATTATCTCTTTATCGATCCCTTTTTCTTTTTCTATTTCAGATTTAATTTTATTACTAAGAAGCTTAATCTTATATAGTGTTTTCTCAATATTTTTTTCTCTTGAAACAATAGGTACAAATCTCTTTTTTATTCTTATAATATTTGGCCCATATCTAAATGCTGCAAAAACAAAAATATTTTTTAATAATTCAGAAACGCTTTTTGCTTTTTTAATATCACCATGTTTTTCTTCTTCCTGAGTAGAATTTTCTATTCTTTTTAAAAATTTTAAATCCTTAGTTTCTAAATCAAACTCATAGATCAAGAAATATTTTGATGACCCAAAATGTTCATTGGTAAATTCTGTTTCATTGTCTGTTCCACATGCTAATTTTATTTTTATAGTTTCTTTTGCTCCTTTTTCTTCCTTTCTGTTTCGATTATTCATCACGACATTTTTACCCTCTTGAGTAATCTTACATAACCATGAAAAAACAGATGTTTCTCAAAATAGTTGAATCCTTCTTCAGCTAATATTTTTTGCCAATTTTTTTCCACAAAATCAAAT
>Ga0315543_1004597_pt1 | contig 11381 bp, 11 predicted proteins | sample SalMarSW160210MG_2_FD_203098 | JGI IMG/M metagenome (GOLD analysis project Ga0315543, IMG submission 203098) | Salt marsh sediment microbial communities from the Plum Island Ecosystem LTER, Massachusetts, United States - Salt Marsh Sediment SW1601-210 ...
GTACTCTGCGGCTCTGCGGTAAAATAAACATTGACATATTACCCAAATCTGCTTACTATAAATGTATATGAGTAACTACGATACATTAATCGAAATAGGTATCAAGTTATCAGCAGAAAGAGACCTCTCTAGGTTACTTTATATAATTCTTGAAGATACCTGTAAACTTTGTAAGGCTGATGCCGGAACATTTTACCTTAAAAACGATAACAAACTGGAATTCAGAGTTTCACGTAATCTTACCCTCGAAGAAAAGATGGGTAAAAAAAATTTCTTAGAATCTATTTCTCCGCATGCGTTGCCCATATCAAATAAATCGATTGCCGGCTGGAGTGCGAAAAATAAAAAAATATTAAACATAAAAGATCTAAATTCCATAAAAAATTGTCCTTACTGCCATAATACAGAATTCGAGGAGAAAACAGGCTATAAATGCAAATCAATGTTAACTGTACCTATTATCGACAGAGAACAAAAATTAATAGGAGTATTTCAACTCATGAACAAAACCGGAAAATGGGAAATAACACCTTTTAGCAAAGCAGATGAAAAGTTAGCCAAATCTCTCTCTTCACAGGCAGCTGTAGCGATAAAGAATGCTCAGCTTACCGATGAACTTGAATCCGCCCAATTAGAAACAATTTTCGTACTCGGTGAAGCTGCCGAGTATAAAGACAAAGAAACCGGAGATCATATTAAAAGAGTCGCGATTTTCTCAAAAATAATAGCTGAAACTCTAAGTCTAAATGATGACCTGGTGGAAACCATTTATAGAAGCAGTCCTCTACATGATATAGGCAAAATCGGTATCCCGGATAAGATACTCAACAAACCGGGTAAACTTGACTCGGAGGAATGGGAAATAATGAAAGAACACACAACCCTTGGATTTAAACTTCTGAAAGATTCCAAATCAGAAATAATTAAAACTGCCGCCCAGATCGCATATACCCATCATGAAAGATGGGACGGGAAAGGTTATCCCAGGGGACTTAAAGGGAAAAAAATCCCTTTGCCGGGCAGAATTGTGGCTTTATCTGATTTTTTTGATGCTCTTACTTCAGATAGACCATATAGAAAAAACCCTTTCTCTCTTTCTAAAACGTTCTCTCTGATTGAAGAAGAAAAAGGCAAACATTTCTGCCCCGAAACCACGGACGCATTCTTTAAAGCATTAAAACATATCGAAAAAACAAGCGATTATTTTACAAAAAACTCAGTACCCATCCCCTCTACCATAAATTAGCTACAGATTTTCACTGATAAACACGAATACCCTCCCCCACATCACTATATTTTTTTATTTTTATTAAATTAAGAAAAATTTTTCCATCTGTGTAAATCCGTGTTGAACCGTGGTTATATTTGGGATTTTGGATTTAGGGGTTGTGATTTAGTAAAAAACAGAAATTGAAAACTTTGTGTTCTCTGTGGTTTAATTGGTCTTGGTGGGGTTGTGGTAATAACAATACAAATATATTTTTTTCTCTGCGTTCTCTGCGTCTTTGCGGTAAAATTGAATTATCCACTCTTGACAATAAACGTCTTCTCTTTATTTTCAATTGAATAAAATAATAATAAAAACCGGGAGGGTTGATGGAGCAAGTTTTAGTACCTGTATTATTGCTCGGCGGATTAACGCTTATCTTTGGAGCTTTTTTGGTTTTCAGCGCTGAGAAGTTTAAGGTAAAAAAGGATGAAAGGGTAGAAAAAATCCAGGAAATCTTGCCCGGTATAGATTGCGGTGCCTGCGGCGCTCCTGGCTGCGCGGCTTTTGCTCAGGGTGTAGCAGAAGGTAAATATGGGGTAAACGGCTGTAAAGCCAGCGGACAAGAAACGGCTAATAAAATCGCGGAAATAATGGGAGTTAAAGAGGAAAACACCGGCACGGAAAAAGTATCTGTTCTTTGCTGTCTTGGCGATAGCGAAACCGCAAAGAGAATAGCGGATTACGACGGAATATCGACATGCGAGGCTCTTGATTTGATGGGTGGGGATAAAGGATGCCAGTACGGTTGTCTGGGACTCGGAGACTGTGTTCGGGCATGCCCTTTTAACGCAATTGAAATGGGCGAAAAAGGATTACCTTACGTAATAGAAGAAAATTGTACAGCCTGCGGGATTTGTGTCAAAATCTGTCCAAGAGGTCTTTTCGAACTCATTCCCAGGGACCAGGACATATACATAGCCTGCCGTTCTTACGATGATGCCAAAACTGTTAAGAGTGTATGTTCACGGGGTTGTACCGGCTGCACCCTATGCACCAGGTTAACGGAAGACGAAATAATACAAATGGATGGTAAACTTGCAAAAGTACAATGGGATAAAATAAAAGACAACAAATTATTAGAAGCCGGTTTCGAAAAATGTCCTTCAAAGACTTTTGTAAAAAGATCAGAATTAAGAAAAAAACAAAGAAGCGAACAGGTAACTATAAATGCAAATAATAGCCTTATATTTAACTCCAGAGATAATTAAAGGAGGAACTAATGTACAGGTATTTACTTGTAATTAAAGACTTTCATGTACCTGCCTACGGAGTAATGGCAGTAATCGGATATTTTGTTGGAATGTACTTCATAAACAGAGAAGCAATGAGAAACCTAATCAAACCAATTGTCATACAATCCCTTTCAATGTGGATTATAGTTGGAATGCTAATAGGAGCAAGAATCTGGTATGTATGGGAAAACTGGCATCAATTCGCACCAGATTTCATCTCTATTTTTAAGCTCTGGGAAGGAGGAATGGTATTCTACGGGGGTTTTATTGGTGGATTTGTGGGTGGAATATTATTTATCAAAATGGCAAAATTGCCGTTATCTAAAGTTATGGATATTACAGCACCCGGTATTGCAATAGCTATTTCAATTGGCAGAATAGGCTGTTTTCTTAACGGTTGCTGCTATGGTAAAGTTACGGGATCCTGTATTGGAGTTACTTTTCCTTCAAGATGGTTCCCTCCCGTATATATTGACCACATACAAAGAGGGTTAATCGGAAACGAAGTACAGCAGAGCCTCCCGGTGATTCCTACACAACTTATATCCTCCTTAAATCTTTTTATAATTTTCTTGATACTCTGGAAAATCAGAAGGAAGAAAGTCTTTAACGGGTTTCTCTTTACTCTATTTTTAGGTTTATACGGACTTCACCGTTTTATAGTCGACTTCTTTCGGCAGTACTCAGGCAATGCTCTGATACTTAAATATCTTACACTTTCACAAGTTTTAAGCATATTTATGATGATAACTTCTATTTTTGTCATGGTATTTGCTTACAGAACAAAACGAATCCAGAAAAGACTTCGTAAAATCACACCCCTTGACGAAGAATAGTCAATGAAAAATGAGTTTAGGGTTGAGCGTTACAGGTTTTAAGTCTAATTTTGTTAGTGTGTTAGCCTGTGGGTGTGTTGGTGTGTTTTTTTAACATACCAACGGATTAACCGACCAACAGACCAACCTTTAAAAAAAAGGAGGAATATTGAGAAAATTGCTTTTATTAATATTAATAATTCCCTTACTCATTTTTCCCCATAGAATAGAATTAAATAATGGTAAAATTGTAAATTCGGATTCAATCCGTATGAAAAAGGACTCTATTTACACAACTGATACCGTTTTTTTAAGAAGTGATGTCAAATCTATCATATTTGGCGAGGGAGGCTTAGAAAAAGGAAAAGGAGAACTACCCAAGGATATCAAAGGCGTTCTTGAGGATAGAGAAAAATTAATAAAAGAATATTCCGATTTCGACGGAGTAGTCATGCTTGATAAAGGAGTATACATCCTTTTCCCGGATGGAACACGTAGTAACGAATATCACTTTCGTGGATTAGTTTTAAAGGATTCCAAACGGACCTGGGCTAATTTTCAGCTTCAATTTGACCCTCAAAGAGAAAAAACGAAAATCGAAATGGCAAGAGTTATAAAAGGAGACGGCAGAATTATATCTCTTGATATGAGCAAGATAAAAATAACAAAACCAAAAACAGAAAAAATCTATTTTGGGAAAACAAAGATAATCTCATTTTCAATACCAGAAGTAGAAGTCGGAGATATTGTTGAATACAAATACATAGAAGAAATTTTTAACCCATGGGATAAGAAAATCTTTACAAGTGGATGGTTCTTCGGAGGATCTGAGCCTGTAATGAAATCGTCTATAAAAACAATACTACCTTCTGATAGTTATTTTAATTTTGTTATTAAAAACGAAAAAGGTGTTATAGTTGATTCTTCATCCACTGATTCAACGAAAGAATATATCTTCGAAAAAAATAATACCCTTCCACCTGTTGGCGAATCTCTGATGCCGGTTACCGAAGATCTAGTACCGTTTTTACGTCTTTCAAATCAAAAAGACTGGGATTATATATTTAACTGGTACGCTGATTTTCAGAAAAAAAGGATGAAAGTAACCGAAGAAATCCAACAAATCGCGGATTCTTTAACGATAGGGTTAAACACTCATGAAGAAAAAACAGCCGCGCTATATCACTGGATACAGAGAAATATAAGATATATATCCATAAAAGGAGCCGCGTCAAGCGGAGTTTCGGGTCACGAAGCTTCCCATACCCTCGAAAACGGATACGGAGACTGTACTGATAAGGCTATACTATTCTCAACGCTATTAAAAGCAACTGATATTGAAGCATACCCGGTTTATTTACATGCCTACCCAGGTCCGCAGTTAATCAAAGAAATACCATCATTCTGGGGAAATCATGCTATTGTTGAAGTTTTTCCAACGGGAAAAAACCCTTACTTTCTGGATCCGGTTTCCGAACACCATAGATATCCTTCTTTTGCGACAATGGACCACGGAACGGACGCGATTTGCGCGCAAAAATCAAGGATTGACTTCATTGAAGTACCGGTACCTGAAACAAATAGACGAAATTACACATACTCAATTAAAATAAACAAAAACGATTCAGCTTACGTAACTTTTCAGTCGAGCTACACCGGAAGTTATGAAGCCGGAATAAGAGCCTATTGGGAAAGGCTCGAACCCGAGGAAAAGAAAAAACAGTTTGAACAAATGGCAAAAAGAGTCTCTTCGGGAGCAATACTAATGGATTACAGTTTAAAAAATTTAAATGATATCTCCAAACCTTTAAAAATGACAATTAAATATAAAGTACCGGAACTTCTAAAAAAACAGGGGGAATTATATCTATTGAAACTTCCTGAACTTGAAGAAAGGTATACAAAAAATGAGCTTTCTCTCTCAAACCGTAATTATGACTTAATATACGATACTTCCGAAGAAATTGTTCATGCCTTTAAATTATGTTTACCAAAAGAAATAAAAATCTTATCAATACCCGAACAATTTGCGGGGAAAGAAAAAAACGCGGAATATACAGCTTCCTATACGCAAAAAGGTGACACCTTAATATTCAAAGACGCTTGGAGGAGAAAAGATAAAAAAATAGAAGTTTCCGAATACAGTAATTATAAGGCTCTATGCAATGAAATATTAAACTACGCAAAAAGACCTGCGATTATGCTATTAACAGGAGGAAACCGATGAAAAAGGGAATTATATTACTTATTATTTTTTCAAATATCTTTCTACAATCTTGCAATAAGCAAATTTTAAAAAATGAAAGCGAATGGAAAGAAGATATAATATACACTGAAAAAGGCGAAGAATACAAATGCAGAGTCAGGAAAATAACTCCTGACTCAATATTCGTAACAACATCAGATGCCAAGGTTACTTTCCCCCAAAAAGAAGTCAAAAGTATAGATCTTGCACAAAAAAGAGAAGGCTATCTATGGAAAACCACAAAGGATATAACAGACCCAATATTATTGAAGAGTTTAAAAACCGACCTTTCAGAGTTCAAAGACAAAAGGTATGTAGATATTTACTGCAATAAACACCTTAAAATTGAAAAAGATTCCAGTTACGCCTATTCACTAAGACTCATCAGAGCTATTTGCTCCGAAAAAGGAAGAAGTTCAGGCAATTTAAGTTTTAACTATAGATCAAAAGAAGAAAAAATGGAAATAAATTTCGGCAGAACTATAACAAAAGAAGGTGACGTACTTCACCTTAGAGAAAACGCCATAGAAGATGCTTCTATTTATTCCCGAATACCCCCTTACGAGAATTCTCATGCAAGAAAAATAGCACTCCGAGAAGTAAAACCCGGAAATTTCCTGGATATTAAAATTACAATTTACGGAAAAATAACCGAAGAATTTCCATTTATTTTAGAGACTACTCAAGGAAGCTCCGGACCAACTCTTAAAAGCATTGTTAGAGTGGAAGTACCACGATATTTTGATATAGCCTGGCAGAATTGGAAAACAGATGCCCCTGAATTAAAATTTTCCAGAAGAAATAAAATTTTCCAGTGGGAAATAGATTTATTGCAAGCTCTCGAAGATGAAGAGAATGCTCCACCAAAAGCTTATATTTTCCCAAGAATAACAGCCGGAATCAAGAATGATTGGGGAAAAATATCTCAAAACCTAAAAAAACACCTTAAGGGAGAATACACTCCACAACGCAGCGAACCAGAAGACATATATAAAGAAATAATAGACTTAATAAGATTTGTAGGCGTACCCTCTCATAACTTCAACATTTACCCTAAAAGTGTTGCGGAAATATTAGAAAATAAACTGGCGAATTCTCTTGATAAAACATGTCTTTTATACTCTGCTTTAATCTCAAAAGGATATCGCCCAGAATTGGTTTTAGTCCGTTCAAAAACAAGGGGGGAATTAGCTAAAAACGTTCCTTCCCTATATCAATTCGATGGAGCTTTGATAAAACTCAGGGGTACATTCCTTGACCCCTCTTCGGAACTCAATCCATACGGATACATAAGATCTGAATATCAAGGCACTATGGGATTATCCGTAACAAAAAACGAATTTATCCAAATACCTCTATTTGGAGGCGATAAAGAAAAAACATCTATTTCAAGAATAATAGAACTTAACGAAAATGGTGAGGCAAAAATAGAAGAAAAAATGAAATTTCTGGGCAGTATGGCGCTCAAATTAAAAAGCCTTAGATATATGCGGGAAGAAGATAAAAAAAACATGATTGAAAGCTACGTAAACAGAAGCATACCAGGGTCAAAGATAATAGATCTTTCCCTAATGCATATAGATAACGCCGAGGCGGAAGTTGAAATTGATATAAAATATCAAGCAAAAGGCTTGGCTTTAAAACAGGGTAAATTTTTGCTTTTTCATGTACCAGGTATAAAATATTCCGCTTATTCCGTGGGAGCAACGGATAGAAAGTACCCAATTTACTGGGGAAAACTCAATAAAGAAGAAAACGAAATAAAAATATCTATACCTGAGAACTACACAATTCGTTATCTCCCAAAAGAAATTAACTTTTCAAACCCTTTTGTCGAGTTTAAAAATTCTCTTGAAAGGACTGAAAAATCAATTACATACAAGGATTATTATACGGAGAAAAAAGAACTAATTCCTGCGGAATATTATACCGAATACAAGGATATAATAACACAAATCGCCGAACTTTCCGAAGAATGGATAATACTGGAAAGGGTCTCTACAAAATAGCATAAACATCGCAAAATAAATACCCTTAATATCAAGATCTCACTGCTATAGATCGCTCTCGGCTTACCGCTTACGGCTAACCGCAGAAAAAGGAAAACAAAAACTAAAAATTTTACATTTACTACATGTTAAAAAAAGGTGTGTGGAGTTGGGTTTAGCGGAGAGCGGATGGCGGTCAGCGGATAGCGTAATATATCTGCATCTTGATGATAAAATAAAACGGAAGGGCTATAAGCCGGATTCTGTTATAGACAGTCATTGATCTTTGCGACTACCCGGGATTATCGGTCCGGGTAAGTGGACCTACCCAATTTGTCTTGCATTAAAGGGGGTTTACCAAGCAACTTCTGTCACCAGAAGCCCGGTGAGCTCTTACCTCGCCTTTTCACCCTTACCTTGCCCAAAGCAAGGCGGTATGTTTTCTGTGGCACTTTCCGTCACCTTACGGTGCCTCCCTACGGGAGCCCCTCTTACCCACAATGTCCGGACTTTCCTCACTCTCATAAAGAGAGCGCGACTATCCGCCCTTCCGCTATATATAATTTTAACATTATTTAAAAAAATTTCAAGATGTGAGCCACGAAGACACCAAGACACAAAGTCTTTCAATTTTACTAAAACACAAAAACACCACCCCAAATCAAAAATATTGTATTCCATTTTCATTTAACTCAATAAATATAATCTATTGAACACCAATTAGATCTGCGTACAAAATTAAACCGAATGTATAGCTACCTTAGTGCGAAAATATGTTAATGTTTCAGATTGATGTAAATTACTAAGGGTGGATTATTTTAAAAACTCGAAACCTTAAACTCGGAACTCGGAACTGCTAACTACCCCCAATTCTCATAAAACTCGGGTTTGCGATCTTCGAAAATATTGTTTAATTCTGTTACGTTTTTGTCTCTGGCTTCTTCAGGGTTTATGTCAACGGAAAATATTCCCTCTTCGTTTTTCTCCACTTTCAATAGTATTTTTCCTTTTGGATCAACAATTTCACTTTCTCCGGTAAATTCATTTCTTGCTCCAAACCTATCCTCTACTCCGGTCCTATTTGCAAGAACTATAAAAATCCTATTTTCTATTGCTCTGGTAATAGCTGCTTTCTGGTAATAAGACAGAACCAAGTTTGCTGAATGAAGGATTATATCAGCTCCCTTTAAAGCAAGTGTTCGCGACGCTTCCGGAAAGATCCAATCAAAACAAACAAGCAGACCAACCTTAACGCCATCAATCTCAAAAACCGGAAAACCCATATTGCCCGCCTTAAAAATGGATTTTTCCTCTCGAAAAAGATGTACCTTTCGGTAAACTCCTATAATTCCGTTTCCGTCAACAAGAATACTTGAGTTGTAAAGATACTTGTCTTCTCTTTCAAGAAAACCGACTGCTATGCCAACTTTGTTTTCCCCGGCAATACTCATCAATTCTCCCGTTAACTTCCCCCCTACTTCCTCACTCAAAGAATAAGCTTCCTCAGAATCCTCAAAAGTGTAACCTGTAAGCGCAAGTTCAGGAAGAACCAGTATATCGAGAGCACCTGTATTATTAATCTTTTCCTTGATAAAATCCAAGTTTTTCTCAGGGTTACCAAAAACAGGTGAAAATTGAAGAAAACCAACTTTCATAACAAAAATCCTTAATTATAAAAAGATATATACGGTAGTATATATGTTAAAAAGATCCATATTTAAACGAAAGGTTAAGGAGAAAATTTATTTTCTGGGATTTTCTTTAACTTGCCCTATCGCTTCCAAAACAATAGAGGTGACTTTCGAACGAAAACCAGCGCTATCCATCCTTGTCTTCACTACTGCATGCCCTACATCACTGGTTGTATAAAATGGTTCGCATTTAGTAAGCGCTAAAGCGATTATCTCTTCTTTATAAGATTTAATATCAGCATATTCAGGATAACCCTCAAAGATTTCAATCAAAATTTCCTCTACCATTCTTTCCATGTAATTTCTTCTGTCCATGTCAATTATTATAATAAAAAAAATAAAAATTTCAAGTGGTAAAAAATAGCTATTGGCTATTTGCGCTTAGCTGTTAGCGAAAAAAATAACAACTTTCTATTTCATTTAGTATTAAATTCTAAAATTTGAGACTTGCGAATGAGTCAATTTGCTAAAAGCAAAAGACGAATAGCTAATAGCTTCGGGTATTGGGGTGATGTGGGTAATTATAAAACACTTCTTGACAAAATACCTTTTCCATATATATTAAACCAAAGAAGTATACAATAATTAGATAAAAAAAGCATTAAATTAGGAAAGGAGAAAAAATGAAGACTTTTTCATTAAAGAAGGAGGACATCAAACACGATTGGTGGATTTTAGACGCCAAAGATGAAATTTTGGGAAGATTAGCTTCCAAAGCTGCCAGCATATTAAGGGGTAAACATAAAGCTGACTTCACTCCACATCTTGACAACGGTGATTTTGTTATCATCATTAATGCCGATAAAGTAAAACTTACCGGTAAGAAAGAAGAGCAGAAATTGTACAGAAGGCACAGCGGTTACATCGGAGGATTAAAAGAAATTCCTTTTAAAACAAAAAAGGAGAAAGACCCCGAAGGGATAATAATGAGTGCGGTTTCCGGTATGTTGCCTAAAAATAGACTTGGAAGAAAATTAATAAAGAAATTAAAAGTGTATTGCGATGAAAAACACCCTCATGCGGCACAGATGCCAAAGAAATTAGAGGTAGGAGGATAAAACATGGAAGTACTCGTCATTGTGACTGGAAGAAGAAAAAATGCAGTAGCTACTTCTCGCTTCTTCCCCGGAAGTGGTAAAATTACTGTTAATAAAAAAACGGTGAAAGAATATCTTAAATCAGACCGCTTTGTCCACGAAGTATGGAAACCACTTGAAAGAGTTGGAGTTCAAAATGATTTTGATATAAATATTGTTGCTAGAGGGGGAGGTCTTTCAGGCCAGGCTGATGCTATGAGACATTCAATTGCAAAAGGGCTTGTAAAAATAAATGAAGAATATAAAAAGCCACTAAGAGATGCCGGCTTCTTGACAAGAGATGCACGAGTTAAAGAAAGAAAAAAATACGGACTCAGAAAAGCAAGAAGAGCTTTCCAACATTCAAAGCGATAGGGGGAAAAGTGGCACTACAATTTAAAGATCTTTTAGATGCAAGGGCACATTTTGGACACAAAAAAAGAAATTGGAACCCAAAAATGGAACCCTTCATTTACACGGAAAAAAATGGGTTACATATAATTGACCTCCGAAGGTCAGTCGAATTATTAAAAGAGGCTTACCGCGCAGTAAACAATATTGCAGCAAAAGGAGGAGAATTTCTCTTTGTAGGAACAAAAAAACAAGCTCAGAATATACTAGAAGAGACTGCAAAGAGAGTTAATGCTTCATATGTTAAGGAACGCTGGTTGGGTGGCACACTCACAAATTTTAGCGTTATAAGAAACAGTATCAATAAATATAATCAACTCTGTGAACAAATTGAGCAGGAAGATTTCCAAAAATTATCCTCAAAAATGCAAAGTCGACTTTTAAGGCAAAAAAATAAGATGGAAAAGCACTTTGATGGAATTCAAAATATGGAAAAGCTCCCGGATTTGTTATATGTAATCGATGTAAGACGGGAAGATATTGCAATAAAAGAAGCTAATCTACTAGAAATACCGGTTGTAGCGATAATAGATACAAACTCTGACCCCGAAATGGTAGACTATCCAATCCCGGCAAACGATGATGCTATCGAATCAATTAAATTAATAACAAACATAATTGAAACTGCAATCGTTGAAGGGAAAAAACGATTT
>Ga0315543_1004598_pt1 | contig 11380 bp, 17 predicted proteins | sample SalMarSW160210MG_2_FD_203098 | JGI IMG/M metagenome (GOLD analysis project Ga0315543, IMG submission 203098) | Salt marsh sediment microbial communities from the Plum Island Ecosystem LTER, Massachusetts, United States - Salt Marsh Sediment SW1601-210 ...
GCCGTTAGAAACTTTTGCGCACTGGCATGGAATGTAAAAGTAATAGCTACTTTGGCCATTACCTTTAGTTAAGTTTGGCGCTCCTATCGTCATAGGTGCCTCCCCTTTACTTTAATAGAGGGAAGCCATAGTACTTTAAGAAGCGAAGCCTCAATAGGCTTCATAACCACTTCAGGGTTCCAGGTGAGGTGTTCCTTATCTGGCGCTGCGTTCATATATTCATCCTCCTTAGCACAATCCTCGTTTCGTTTAGATTCATTATCCTCATTATTTTGGCACGCCTTTTTGAGCAGTCCCAGCTATGGCTTATCTTACGCCTCGTATTTAATGGCTCCTCTTCAAGGCACAATGCTTGCTTAAGACAATCGCCCACTTCTTCCATTGTGGGTTCTCCGGCAGCATCTCCTGCTGCAAGATCGTAGCCTGCCTTTTGAGCTTCTGCCCAAACCTGGTCGGCTTCAACGTCGGCAAGAAATAGCCAACTCTCACCATTAGCTACAATGTGGGCATAGTCTGGCTTGCCAATACGCCTGAGAAATGCTGTAGGCTTGGCTACAGTCGGTAATCTTAATATGAATCTAAACGAAATTGTTCCAAGCTTATTAAGCCAATATTTCTGTAACAGGGGAGCACACTTGGGGCAGTGCCACTTCCAGAAGCGCAGGCTTAGCAAGATTTTTACTTCTCCATCTGACCTAGTGAGTATCTTCGTTGCTCTGCCGCAGAGAGATTGGGGATAGGGCGACTTACCATAACGGAGAGCGAAGCCGCTTGACCTTGTATCTCGAATAATATGATAGAATCTCTGCCGGAGGCTGGGTGTGGCAGATCGATTGACCTTAGGTATACAGAGACCGTGGGGCAGCGTGGTCGTCTCACCCAAATCTCCAATAAAGCCCGAGCAGTTGTCAGGGTTAATCAAACCCGCATGATGCAAGGAAGGGCTAAGAGGGAGAAAAGGCCAATGACAGAGGAAGCAGTCTATGTCGGGGTTGATGTTGCCAAGAACATCTTGGACCTGGCGGTCAGCAATTCCAAAGAGACCAGACAATTTAAAAATGACCACAAAGGTATCCTCAGTGCAATCAGCTACATCGCTAGTCTAAGGCCGGTCAAGATTATTCTTGAAGCGACCGGTAAATACGAGATTCCCCTGGCCGCAGAGCTTCAAGCAAACCGCCTTCCTGTAGTCATCGTCAATCCGCGCCAGGTGCGTGATTTTGCTCGTGCTACTGGAGTCCTGGACAAGACCGACAGGATCGATGCTCGGATACTTGCTCTTTTCGGCATGCAGGTTAAGCCTGAGGTAAGGTTGCTACCGGATCAGAAAACTCGTGAGATGAGTGGTCTTCTGGCACGCAGGCGCCAACTCATCGAAATGCTCACTGCCGAAAGTAACCGGCTACTTCAAGCCGATATTGGCATTCGCCCAGGCATTGAGATCCACATCAAGTGGTTAAAGGAAGCTATATCTGCCATCAATGACGATTTGGACCAACATGTCCGGAGCAGCCCTTCGTGGCTAGAGAAAGGCCATCTCCTAAAGAGTGTACCTGGAGTTGGCAATGTGGTATCGACTACTCTTCTGATCGAATTACCTGAACTTGGGACTCTTAACCGTCGTAAAATCGCTGCTCTGGTAGGCGTAGCGCCTTTTAATCGTGACAGCGGTACCCTACGAGGGAAACGAACAGTCTGGGGTGGCCGAGCCAAGCTCAGATCCGTTTTGTACATGGCAGCGTTGGTTGGAGTCAGGCGCAATCCTGTTATGGCCACCTTTTACGAGCGCCTGCTGAAGGCTGGTAAAGCAAAGAAGGTAGCTCTGGTTGCTTGTATGCGAAAGTTGCTGACAATTCTAAATGCCATGATACGATCAAGGACAGCTTGGAGGTTAAATAGCATATTTCAGAATGTTACTGTGGAGGTAAAATGAAGACAGTTGCTGCCCCCATCAGCGATACCACTTGTTAGGTCAATGCCGCGCTCATTATTGCCTCAGGAGCGGGAGGTTGATAACCGAGCGAGCTATGAGGTCGGATGTGATTATACTCCTGTCTCCACTGTTTAATCAAGACTTTCGCTTCTTTCAGCGTCGTGAATGTCTCCCGGTTCAAAATTTCGTCCCTTAGCTTGCCATTGAATGATTCTATATACCCGGTTTCCCAAGGGCTGCCAGGTTCTATATATAGCGTCTTCACTCCTATCCTGTTTAATCATTTCCTTATCGCCCTGGCCGTAAATTCAGGGCCATTGTCCGACCTGATATGCTCAGGTATCCCCCTGAGAATAAACAGCTCGAAAAGCCTGTCTATCATCTCTTGTGATGTGATCCGTCTCTTCACCAACAGTCCCAGACACTCCCGGGTATATTCATCGATGATAGATAATATCTTGAAGGCTCTGCCGTTGGCAGTCCTGTCTATAACAAAATCATAGCTCCAGACATGATCCTTATACTCTGGCCTTAGCCGGATACAGGAGCTGTCATTAAGCCATAATCTGCTTCGTTTAAGTTGTTTCTTCGGCACCTTTAAACCTTCCTTATGCCAGATTCGCTCTACCCTTTTGTGGTTTACCCTCCATCCATATTCATTGTTTAGTAAGGCCGTTATCCTTCGATAGCCATACCTTCTATACCTGATCGCCAGGGCGATGATGTCGTCCGTAAGCTGCTTCTCGTCTGATGGTGGCGATAGATTGCGACGCTGAGTAGCCCTGGCCTGATCCAGTACCTTACATCCCCGCCTTTCCGAGACGCCAAGCTTATCCTGCACCTTGATTATCACCCGGCGTCTACGGGACGGGCTTAGAAGTTTCCCCGTGAGGCTTCTTTCAGTATTGCATTATCCAAAGACAGGTCGGCTACAAGCTTCTTTAAACGGGCGTTTTCCTTCTCAAGGCTCTTGAGTTTCCTGGCTTGATCTACCCTTAATCCGCCGTACTCTTTACGCCAGCGGTAGTAGGTATGGCTGCTGACTCCGATTGCCTTGCTGACAATGGCGATGGTGGCTCCCTGCTGCAACTGTATTTCTGCCTCGTGGAGCTTGTTGATGATCTGTTCCGGTGTGTATCCCTTTTTGGCCATTTACCCCCCCTTTTTATGAGATTATAACTGGTATCGTTTAAGGGGGGCACGTCAGATTCATTTAGCCCCACGGTAAAATAAACTGAACGAAACGTTAAATCGTGTGGTTCTCCGAATTATTCTGTGTTTAAGCAATTATCTGACAACTAGCTTGCAACACCGGACCGTGACTGTATTCGTTGACATGTCTATGATGTGATGCTACTATCGAACCGAACGGCTGATACTGGGTCAGTTGACTGTCCTAGACTACGAAGATGAGCGTGAAGGTGTTCATAAGTTCCCGGATAGCAGAGTTTGCCAAAGAGAGAGCTGGCATTGCTTGCCTGCTTACCAACGAGATGGGCTTGACTCCAGTATACTTCGAGGGCGAACCAGCGGGAGGACACCTGCCCGGCTGGTGGAGACGTAGAATAGCTGATAGCGATGTGTATGTGCTCCTACTAGGCAAAGACCTTTCTTGGCCGGTAGCAGATGAAATACTCTCGGCCAAAGTGCTAGCTAGACCTACGGTAATATTGACCAGTGAGCCCAATCTGTTGTCCAAACGACGTCTTCGCATCATAGAGAGTGAGCACTGGGTTCATAAGGATAGGGAGGTACGAGAATTATATGACTACTTGTTGAACCAGAAGTGGAAAGAGTTCCGAACATTCGAGAACTTGGAAGCAGAGGTACGTGCCGGAGTTGCCAAGTATCTTAGAGTCCAGTCTGGTATACCACTGGATATGGTGGTCGATCGGGATTACATCGACAAGATTCGTGCGGTGTTTGTCGAACCCAGCCAGTACGCTGATGCTCAGGGACTCCTGAAAAGGTCAAACTTAGCTATTATTTGTGGTCCTCCTCATGTAGGTAAGACGGCCATGGCGCTGAGATTACTTGGAGAAGCAATTGAATCAAACAAAGCGGTTACGGTAGTCGAACTACGGAATGTCTCAGATCTTGTGTTATTAAGATATGTCAAAGATGTCGCTATTCTGCTTGATGATGTATTTGGCGCCGTACAACCTGAAGTTGAAAATTATGCTGATAGGTGGGAAGAGCTAGAAGTTGTTGCCCAAAACAACATAGTCGTTGCAACCTCACGAAACGAAGTTCTGGAAGCAGCATCCTATGAGACGAGGCTCGCAAAGAGGGTTCTGAGAGAACAACTAATAACTCTTGAAGCGAGTAGCTATTCCACCGCTGATCGTGAGAGGATGGTAACTAATCACCTCCTCTACTGGGAATCTGAGGGGCGTAAATTCCCAGGGCGAGAAACAATTCTAGGGAATGCCTCGTATATTGCGCGAAAACTGCATTTTCCACATAACATAGCTTATCTCATTGAATTCTACGGTCCCATTATCCGCAATCAAAAGGAATTATTTCGCTATGTCGAGGAATCAAGAGTCATTGAGGAGGAAATCGCAAAGTGGCTCTCGCGTCTCGATAGGCAGATTCGTCTATTTGTCATTGTTCTTGCGTTGTATGAAGCAGTACGTGTTGAAATACTAAGTCGTGCGTACGTGGAATTATGTGAACGAATGAGTGTGACTAGAATCCCACTTGGGGAGATTTTAGAAAAAATACGTCCATACGTAATATCAGATATGACGTGGCGTTTCCGTCACCCCTCTTACAGGTTAGCGGTATTAGACGAGGCCTATGAGTTATACGGGGACGAACTTTTGAGCTATATGCGAGCTGCCGTTTCAGGAGTAATCTCAGACCTCGACCTTGGATCAAAGACGAAAAAACACTGGGAATATTCGGAATTCGCCACCCAAGTGAAGCCCTTCGTGAATTGCACCAACTGGTCTCCCCTGAAGGTGAATTGGATAGAGATACACGCCTTGCTGTTAGAGCGATAGGACAGTCACATCCGTATGAGACGTTGGAAGAATTGCTTAATTGGTCAAGCTCCAAGAGCGTGTTTCGACTGGTCGGAGGACTAGTTTCTAGACTGTCACACCGACCAAAAGAAGAAGTTGACGACTGGGGTCCCTTGTTAACAAAGGCAATAGCTCACTCCGATCCAGCTATTAGGTGGCGAATAGCATCTTTAATCCAGCGATTCACATCCAGGAAACCAAGAAAAGCGCTTCCTTTGATAACTAGGCTATCGGTGGATGACTCACCAAAGGTTCGTAGAGCTGCAGTCACCACGTTGCAAACACTCGGGGCCAGAATGCCAAACGAAGCTCTCAAGCTGCTGAAAAACATGGAAGAGGATCCACATGAATCAGTACGTAGACATGTAGTAGACAGGATAGCCGAAATCGAATCCAGACTAGAAGAAACTAAGAGTACAGGTCTTACTAATGACCCATAATGTCGCAATCAGCCAAATCGTTGACTTGGCTTGAAACTGCCCCTCTCGAGGCATGCCGAACACAGCTGTTTTTGGTTGCCAAAAACAGCTACAGATAGCTTTGACCAAGTCTCTTCTCTTATTCGATTCGCCCTTGGTGACCAAGAATTGCTGTCTAGCTCCCCTTCAAAATAACGTCGAAGATGCCCCATATCTCTTCGGGTACTTGCCGCATGTCTTCAGCGATTCTTGGCCCATCAGTCGTTTTGCTATAGCCTTCTTGCTCATAGCCAGGTTTGGGTTCTAAGTATTCCTCAATACATTTTTGTTTTAGGCAGTAGATCGGGTGCTTATCATGTTTCGCCATGATATCAGCCAGTTCCTCGATGTTCTCGACAACCTCGAACTTAGATACGTTCTCCACAGTTTGACCATACTTTTGGCAAACCTGCTTGGTCTTCTGCTTCTTATCACCATCTAGGATCACCACGCATCTATACGGAGGTTTTGGCACAGTATACAGAAGGTGACACCAAAAGTCGCCGCCCAGGTGGAATATCCCCACTCTGTTCACCATCTCTGGCCAATTGTGAGACTTTTTGGGGTGCCCCCAATTTTAGTACCACCTAGAATGAGAGACTTCCTGCCACTGGGATTACCTCTTTCTCTTGATTCATCTCGTAATATCGCTTGGCAAACTCTGCCGGTGTCAGGTAGTCGAGTGAGCTGTGCGGACGGTAGTTATTGTACTCCTGCCTCCAGGCTTCCACAATAGCCTGTGCCTCCCGACCATTACGGAAGACCTCACGGTTCAGGCACTCATCCCTTAACTTGTCAAAGAAACTCTCGATATAGCCGTTCTCCCAGGGACTGCCCGGCGTAATAAACAAGGTCTGGCAGCCGGATGTCTCCAGCCACCGACAGACTGCCCTGGAGACAAATTCAGGCCCATTGTCACTGCGCAGATACTTTTCGGTACCCCACGCGTCAGGAACAACCACTCCAGAACCTCCACTACTCCTGAGGCCGGTATTGACGGCGCCACCCTGATGGCCAGGCATTCCCTGGTGTACTCGTCGATTATGGCCAGAATCCTCAGCTTACCACCTCTTTCAGTCCTGTCCTCAACAAAGTCGTAGCTCCAGACATGGTTCGGGTACTCTGCCTTATTTACTATCTCACCCACTGGGCCTATTCTACGCCTCTTTGGTCTTCGTCTCGGTAATCCTAAACCTTCAGATTTCCAGATACGGTGGACTCGTTTCCTGTTCACCTGCCAGCCCCCTCGCCGGAGCAACACGGCAATCCTACGGTAACCATACCGGCTATGGTGAATTGCCAGCTTATGTATCTCCTTGATTAGCATTGCCTCATCTTTACTCCACCTGGCAATATACCTCACCAGGGACCTCGGTATCCCCACAACTACACACGCCCTCCGCTGGGAATACCTCCTTCGTTTTACCAGATACTTCACCGCTGACCTTCGGGCAAGAGGGCTTACCATTTTTTGCGTTGATTTCCCTTAAGACCTCATTATCCAGTGCCTGCTGGGCTACTATCCGCTTCAGCCTGGCGTTTTCTTCTTCTAATGCCTTCAGCCGTTTGAGTTCAGATAGAGTCATTCCACTATACTTGCTCTTCCAGCGATGAATGGTCGCTGGTGAAACCCCGTGCTTCCGAGCAACATCAACTACCTGGCTTCCAGCGTCAACCTCCTGGAGAATCCGAAATACCTGCACCTCCGAATACCTTCTTGTTTTCACCTCTGTTTCCTCCTGTAGTTATTTTACAGGAGTCTCGCATTAAAGGTGGACCTATTTTCGGGGGGCAGGCCAAATCCCCTCAGATCCACATGCTCTAAAGCTTTATAGTTGCGCAGTTCTAGTCCTTCAACAAGAATCATTAGCGTCTCTCAACCAATGGAGTCTAAGGCTACTGTACAATTATATCTAGCAAAAGGAGTCATGGCAAATGCTTGGCTAGCCTTCGAGTATCTCCACCTTCCCCTGGTTCCGTACTATGTACTGATGGAGAAGCTCACAGAACCACTGGAATAACAAAACATCGTCTTGTGACCTCTGACATAGCCCATTGGTAACCCCCGCTCGGAAGTGAAAGCCCGCCACCTTCCGATCATAATACCCTTGGACTGAATACTACTACGATTTACTACCTCTGGATTACTGATACGGTAGTGACTACCCTTTCTGATTTAGTTTTGCAGTTTTGACTGCTTTCCAATTCTAAATCCTAGTTCTCGGTTCCTAGTTCTCAGTTTGGTTCTCAAGAACAGTTCTCGGTTCAGTTCTCGGGAATGTTCTGAGAACGTTCTCAGTTATCATTTGACATTTGTTGCCAGTTTTCAGTTTCCACTTTTGCTCTAGGTTTAATAGCTTATGTTATAAGTGAAGTTCATTAAGTGAAGCTAAATGCTGGCATTTAAGGGAGTCATTAAGTGACTAAAAAAGAAGAGGCATTCAAGCTATTTGATGAGGGTAAAGACACCAGTAGCCCCGAAGTGAAGGCACTTAAACTGAAGGGCGGGACTAGATTCAATTACTACTTGGAATGGCAGAAAAAGGGGGGCATTGCCTCTTCTTCATCAGAACCCATCGGTGAAGCTAAAAGGAAGGGCAGGGCAATCAGCGAGCTTGAAATGTTAGTTAAACCTTCAGAGAAGTGAACGAGGAAGAGAAGGGGGGAGATGAACCTGAACAACCTAAACCAAAAGAAAAAGCAAAGGGGATATCCACTGATGGCAAAAAGCCCCTGCCGACAATGATTGCTGGGCAGGGCCTGACCTTTGCCATTACCATATCAACCAAGACCCTGATGCTTTATCAGTTTCCGCATCACAACAACAGGAGGAATTGACTCTGGGTGATTTCATAGATGCCTGCGTGGAGGATGCCTATCAAGGCCGGGGGCTTTACCTCGGATTAGTCAAAATAGCAGGAGGCGAATAATGGCTAAAAAGGACTGGACTCTGGTAGCATACTTTTAGGCTTTACTCTCTTTTCTGCTATTCTTAACTTTAGTCCCGGTATTCTATCAGACCTAAAGCCTTACCCCGCACTCGGAAAAAATCCTCAGCACAGGTATCTAGGAAGTCGCCCAAGTTCAATTCCTCTTCATTGTCATATTGTGCCTGTTTAGCCGCCGCAATTTTATACAGTACGAGAGTCTGCAAAGACAGGGAAACGGTACACTTAATTCCCTCCTCAGCTACCGTGATGGGTATCTTCCTCTCCTGTCCCCCTACGCCTTCTGATATTTCCTCCTCTTGGCTTAGTGCTTCTTCAGGTTGGGGCTTCTCCTTTTGTTCTTTCTCCGGTTTAGCTTTGGTCTCATCAATCCCACCTATGGTCTCACCACTAGGTGATTTTGAACTGACCATAGCTGTCTGGCTATGGCGTGATTCAGTATCCGCGGGCTTACCCAGCTTTTGCCATTCGGTGAAATATTTGTAGCGGTTGGTTGGATGTAGCCCTAATTCCTTGACCTCTGGGCTGGTTGGAGTATATCCCTGAGAAAAGAGTTCGAATGCCTTAGACTTTTTTGACCGTTTCAAGCTTTGTCTCTCCTTTTGTCAAAACATTAGTCAAAACATTAGCCAAAATCTTGAAACTGAATATGGTTTGGCAAGTGTCTTGGCTAATAGTCCTGACCTAATTGGCTGACCTAACATTTTGACCATATATCCAGCATAAAACAAAGACCTAACTTTTGTCCAGCCCCCTCCAATTCCTCAAAGTAGCAATTATCCTTCCAGATGACGTTCCAAGCGATGCAAAAGAAGATAAACGCAATCGTTAACCATTTCGCAACAAGCCAATACACTGCCAGCTACTCTGTCATAGATCTCCATTTTGCCGACATTTTGCCGACAAACTGTTTAGCAGCCAGTGGCATAGGGTGGCACTGCCAGATACAAAAGTGTGGTTCGCCTTGAACAGGGTGGCACGAAAACGTATCTGAGGGAACTGGGGGGATAGCCACTGACGCTTTTCAAGACCGCTATAGTGCCCGCTTGACATTCGCGTTATACATGTTATACAATATTAATGTGAAAACGCAAGAGCGTAGACCTATCTGTGCTATAAGGATGAAGCCTGACATTCTTCACCAAGCCCGTATTGCTGCCGTTACCCAGAAGAAGACATTGGGGCGGTGGTTGGAAGAGGCGATAGCGGAGAAGGTAGAGAGGCAGCAAAACCTCAGTAAGGAGGGCTAAAAATGAAGGCTGCAATCTATTGCCGAGTATCAACCGAAGACCAGGAGAGGGAAGGCACATCATTAGATAGCCAGCTGAGAGCCTGTCTTAAGAGAGCTCATGAGCTTGGCTATGATGTGCCCGAGGAGTTTATCATCCTAGAGACCGGCTCACGCTTGACGCTCGACCGACCCAAGCTCAACCAGATAAGGCAATGGGTCAGAGATAAGCAGGTTGCTGCGGTTATTATCTATGTGCTTGACCGTCTGTCTGGCGACCCGGTGCACATAGTTATTTTGGAAGATGAACTGGAGAGGCACGGTGTCCAGCTCATCTCGGTTACCGAAGATATAGATAGTTCGGACCTGGGCAAACTTGTCTCCTACATCAGGGGCTATGCCGCTAAGCTTGAGGTGGAAAAGATAAGGGAGCGGACAACAAGGGGGAAGCTATCGAGTGCTAAGGAAGGTAAACAACCTGGCGGTAGGCCAAAATACGGTTATGGACTAGTTAACGGCAGGCATGTCATAGAACCAAGGGAGGCAGAGGTTGTTCGTATGGTGTTCGATTGGCTTGTCGGGCATGGCATGAGCCTCCGTGCTATCCAGCATAAACTGATAAAGACGGGTATCCCCACTCGGGAAGGCAAATCGTGGTGGCAACGTGCGACGCTCTACCATATTGTTACAGACCCGATATACACCGGGCGGTGGTATTACAACAAGCATGTGGATGCTCCTGCCAAGAACAAGGTTAACGGAACCATCCAAGTCCTAAAGCCAAAGGAGCAATGGATATTTGTTAAAGTGCCGGCTATTATCTCTCAGGAAACCTTTGAACTAGCTCAGAGGCAACTGACGAGGAATAGAGAGCTCTGCCGCCGAAATACAAAAAGGGAATATCTACTAAGTGGGCTACTTACTTGTGGTAATTGCGGCTTCAATTTAATTGCCAGAACGACAGAGGGAAGAAGCTACTATTGTTGCAGTTCGAAATCAGGTAACAACAGGCCGAAGATTTGCTCCTCCAAAAATGTTCGGGGGGATAAGTTGGAGGCAGTGGTGTGGGAAAGCGTATCTCGGCTGTTGTCCCAGCCCGAGCTGATAATCGAGCAAGTAAAGAAACGGGGGCAAGCTAATCCTGGTGCTTACCTTGAGGCAAACCTGGATAGAGTGTCCTCGGGTTTGGAGAGAAAAAAGGTAGAGGTTGATAGGATGCTCGACGCCTACAAGATAGGAGCGATAGACCTCCAGACTCTAAAGCAAAAGATGGACGAAATAAAAAACGAAGAGGCACAGCTAAACGAGGAAAAACTAAGGCTGGAAAGGGAACTCCGAGAAGCCAGGGCTCAAGAGCTAAATGAGGAGAAACTGTACCAGTTTTGCCGGAACCTACCCGTTACCTTAGCCAATCTTAATTTTGAAGATAAACGCCAAGTTCTAAGAGAGGTGATAGAGAAAATTATAGTCAACGGGAATGATATTACTATCTATGGCATAATCCCCTTGCCCGAAGAGAAAGCTAAAGATTTGTCGGTTGTGTTGCCGTCATCTTAGTGACACATCACCCCCCTTGTCATTGCGAGCCGAAGGCGTGGCAATCCCATCCTGGAGATTGCTTCAGCCCTTTGTGCCTCGCAATGACGCAAAGGGCTACTAGGACATGTTCCCAATTTATAATCATGCCAACTTGCAATAGAGGGCACCTTATACTTTGAAGTGTCACCCATCTATCTAAACTAGCTCAGATAGATGGCCCGAGTAGATAAGGGAGTTTCGCACAT
>Ga0315543_1004603_pt1 | contig 11373 bp, 13 predicted proteins | sample SalMarSW160210MG_2_FD_203098 | JGI IMG/M metagenome (GOLD analysis project Ga0315543, IMG submission 203098) | Salt marsh sediment microbial communities from the Plum Island Ecosystem LTER, Massachusetts, United States - Salt Marsh Sediment SW1601-210 ...
GAATGAAAATCGTTCATGTAGCTGATTATTACGAGCCGGAAGTAGGAGGATTTTTAAATCAATGCATAGAAAGACTTGCAGATAGTAGGCACGAGATAGTTCTCTACATGTCAAACATACCGTTATTCAAGAATCTCGGTAAGCATAAAAGGAAGGATACTCTTGTAAAGAGATATTTTGGAGTCCATATCGGCAATGATGATAAGAGACATCATGTAATGGGAGAAATGTCAAAGTTTATTTAAAATGGTGAAATAGTTGGTTGATTATAATTCAAAAAAATATAGGAACCTAGTAAAAGAAAGTAGGAAACATTTGAGAAGTTATGGAGAAAGGAATAGAGTGGTAAAAAATTGGTCTTTTGGTAAGCTCTTAGAATTAGGGTGTGGTGAATTTCCACTTTTCAAAGATTCTACAAAAATCGATATAGCAAAGATTGACGGTTGTAGACAGGAAGACTGCAATTATCCTTTACCATTAAAAGAAGGGTTTGACACTATAATAGCATTAGAATTGATAGAACACTTGTGGAATGTGGATAATTTTTTAAAAGAATGTAATAGACTGCTGAAATTAAATGGGAAATTGATTATCTCCACACCAAATGTAAAATATTGGAAGAATAGGTTAGGGCTACTCTTCGGTGACGATGGGTGGTTTGATACAGATGGTGCACATTTACACTTCTTTTCACCTCAGTCTTTAGTAAAAAAACTGAGTAAATACGGTTTTATAGTTGAAATTATGAAACCATTGGGTAGGACAAAAATGTTAAGTTTTTGTGGTGGTTTTATAGCAAGATTCAAAAAATTAAAAGAAATTAAATAACTTTATTGTAGTGGTGAAGAAATGAAGCAAATTTTTACAATGGACGTTGAAAAGTCCATCAAAAATGGAGTAAAATTCGCAAAACTCTTAGCTAAAAATAATATAAGGGGGGAATTTTACATTTGTGGTTATTTGGTTGAGAAACACCGAAAAGAATGCAAAGAAATAGCCAAGAAACATATAATTGGTGGTCATGGGTATCATCATGAAGACTTTGCGAAACTTTCAATAAAAGAGCAGAAGGATATAATAGAAAAAACTAAAGAAATCTTTGAAAGAAATGGTATAAAAATGGTGGGGTGGAGGTTTCCTGGTTTCAATTTCAGGAATGACAGTCTTAAAATAATCTATGACTTAAAGCTTTATGATTCATCTTTGAGGAGGACTGTAGTAAGAAATTGGGGTCAGTTTGGCTTCATCAGAAACTGGGTGAGAAACTTGATGCTTGGAAATCTATTTTTTCCTTATACATTCCCAAGGAATCTCGATGAAAGACCGTGGGATATAATAGACCTAGGGTCGAAGGAATTTTGGAAAACCCCGGGAAGGATTGTTATACACTGCTTCAATTATACAAAATTTGAGAAAAAAATTAAAGAATGGATTGAAAAAGGTGAATAGAAATGAGTATGCTCAAAAAGTCAATCGGCGTATTGAAACGTGGTGGTATAAAGAGACTCGTAAATATCATAAAATCGCAAAAAGATTTGAGATTTTCAAGTCCGAATGCAGCACATCCGCATACAGTCACGATAGAGACGACAAGGATGTGCAACCTCAAGTGTAGAATGTGCCCATTGAGAACATTGCCTAGAGGTAACAAATTCGTTGAGCCGAGGCTTGTGAAGAGAGTCTGCTCTGAACTGCATCCGTATTTGGACAAGATAATATTTCTCGGTCTTGGGGAGCCGTTGATGCATCCAAGATTCTTTGAACTTTTGGAGATAGCCAACTCGTACAATGTCAGGACGGAGTTCACAACTAACGGGACGCTTGTGACTGAGAAAGTGGCAAGGAAACTCATCGATCATAAAGTCTACAAAGTGAACTTCTCTGTCGATGGTGCAACAAAAAAGACATTTGAGAGTATGAGAAATGGAGCGGACTTCACACAAGTCTTAAGCAATATCAGACGCTTATCAAGGATGGAAAATGCTCCCATACTTGAGTTTGAGTTCGTATGCAAAAAGGAAAACATAGATGAGCTGCCGGAGGTTGTCGAAATGGCAGGAATGATGGGTGTCGATGCTGTCAGGACACTGTATCCGATGACATTCTCAAAAAAGGACTCAATAGACAATATAGACATACTCAAGCTAAGTGACATATTCGACAAAGCCACAGATGTCTCAAAGAGGAACGGTGTGGACGTCTATCTGAAGCCGTTAACACCCTGTCCTATGAAGTGTGTAGAACTGTGGTCAAGACCATATATAACCATTGAGGGTAATGTCAGGCCATGCTGTTTCATCGGCATGTTCTATGCCAAAACGTCACTGTTTTACAGGGGAATAGACACAAGGATATACCCGGACGGATACAATATGAGCAACATCTACGACAAGCCGTTCAGCGAGATATGGAACAGCCAGAAATACCAGACACTTAGAAAAGCAGTAGCGGAGTATCATTCAAAACAGAATAATCAAGAATGGACTATACATGACTATAAAGAATTGCTCAAGGGCAACGCAGACTATTGTGAGATATGCCATTTCAGATTTAATACGATGTGTTGATGAGTAAGTGAAGAAGACTGGATTGAAAATAAGTTGTGTGATTAATTTTTACTCTATTGACATTAAGTCATTTATTTTTTTACTATCAACACACCGACTATTTCGTCAAACCCTCCAACCCAATAGCACCACACACGCTCACAGAACTTGGGATTTATATTGGCAAGAAAATTGATTGGTGCGGATAGGAGTCTTTTCCAGAGATTATTGTCTTCATGCCATAGGAAGTAACTCAATGTTACTTTTTCTACTATAAAACCGTCGAACCATTTGAACGAGTCTACAGTCTTGAAGAAGAGGTAATCTCCATATATTTTGTATATACACCTACTGAAATGTGCGCTTCTTATTATCACTTTCGCGCCTGGTTTTGCTATCCTATGGATTTCCTTTATGAACTTCGTCTTATCTTTCACATAGTACGACGAATGGTTCATATAAATCTCGTCGAACGTATTATCTGAAAATGGGTATGGATATTTATTCATGTCGTGAATGACATTTGCATAAGGCCCTCTTTCATCCAGATTTGTTATTTTTTCATTATCTTTAGGGACTAAGAATCTACATTCGTCGTCAATTCCACACCCCAAATCGAGTATTTCCTTCATGGATTTTTACACCCCAATTACATCTTAAATATGTCTTTTTGTGAATATGTTGCTTAAACAAGCAATATCTAATATTTCAGAAATATAGATTAAAGCTTTTTATATGTAATTGTTTTTAATTCAATTGATAATTTATGACAAATGGGAATTACAACAAATGGTTCCTTATATATCTCACGATATTCATAGTGGCGTTTCTAATCTTGATGCCGTATATTACTCTGGATCCAGACACTGGAACACATTCCCTACTCTCTCTATTTTATAGGAACCTTATTGATTCTGTAGTCAAAAATGGAGAAATTTCCTTCCAAAAAATTTATGATTTTGGTATATCATATCTTGTACACTATCCAAAATTGCAGGTGTTCTACCCACCCCTATATCATCTAGTAACCGGACTGATATTCTATACTATATTTGGTATTTCTGCGTGGGCTGGTGGATTTTGTAATTTAGTATTCGCAGTTCTATCCATGTGCACTTTGTATGTATTTGTGACAAAAATCTTCAATTCAAAGACGGCATTGATTGCGGTTGTATTATTTTCTCTTTTTCCATATATGTTAACACTCACTGGAAGACCAATGATGGAATATACGGCAATGTTCTTTCTTTTTCTATCGCTTTTGATATATTCGGAAATTAAGAATAGTAATAAAAAACGTTATTATGTCCTCTTGGCTGTAACTGCAGTCTTGTCAGTACTAAGCAAACGGGCAGCATTTTTTATCTTGCCCGTCTATTTCCTTCATCTATTGTACAAAAAGAAGTGGAAAGAGGTATTAATATTTTCCGTTGTTTCTGTAATTCTATTGGCACCTTATGGTATCATTGTTTGGAAAGTCAATGGTTTAGAAATAAGTTCTGTGATATGGGGTAGATATGCATTTGAAGGAGTTGTTAACTCTTTGACATTTTCCTTAGAATTTCCATTTTTGATCGTATTTTTAGGGGCATTTTTCTTCTATCTCTATAGAAGCAAAGATAAGAACAAAGTACTTTTAGGTATATGGTTTTTAATATTCCTTCTTGGCGTACTATCTATTTCAGTCAAACCCAGATACTTTATATATTTTCTAATCCCAACTTTCATAGTCGCGGCGAATTATCTATCAAAGCGACATAAATTTTGGATACTTTTGTTTTTTATTTCCTACTTCATATTTTCGGTTTATGTAATGATGCCTACACTAATCTCATACGATATAGAACTTGTTAGTAGGGAAATTTATGATAACGCCGTATCTGGTAGTAGTGTTGCTATGATTTCTGAAGGTAATTATTTCTATTCTTCGGATCTAATGTTCTACTTGGATAAGTTTGATGCAGAGAGTGAAGTAAAGAAGAATCTCTTTGTATATAGGTCATGCGCATTTTTCGGAAAAGATACGAATGATATAATTGAGTCGTTTGAAAATGATAATGTATTCTATGTTGTAGCTATATCTGGAGAGATGGGATATGACAGCTTGGACGGAGTTAAATCAATGTTGATTCAAACTAGAGGCGGATATGTAGAATTATATAAAGTCAAAAATTTTGAATGGAATGAACGTACAGAGTACTGTAATACAGTCTGTCTAACAGAAGAAAAGATTTGTACTGAATTCAAGACTCCTATTAAAGTTTTTGCTAATACTTAAGATAATTTTCTCGTAAAACCAACCAAATCGTTTTTATTTTATCATTTTACTTTTATACCAATCAATAGTCGATTTCAATCCAGATTCTAAATTAACTTTGGGTTCGAATTTCAATACTCTTTTCATCTTTGTTATGTCAGCGCACCTTCTTGGTATTTCGTGTTCCCTTTCCTTACCAAATACTGGACTCATATTTTTACCGCAAATCTTTATTATCATATTTGCAAGGTCTAAAATTTTTATTTCTCTTCCTGTACCTATGTTTATAGATTTGTTGTTTACGGCATCGCTTTCTCCAGAGATTATTGTAGCATTCACAGAATCTTCAATATATGTAAAATCTCTAGTTGCTAATCCATCACCAAAAATGACAGGTGGTTTATTATTTAAAACGTTTTTAATGAATATTGCAACTACAAATCCGTATGGTGTAGAATCCTGCCTTGGACCGTATACGTTAAAGTAGCGGAGTGAAGTAGTCTTCAAACCGTAATTTTCAAAGTATTCTTTAGCTATTTTTTCACCAATAAGTTTGGCGAGTGCATATGGTATTTTTGCATTTTTTGGATCATCTTCACTTTCTGGTATTTTAGATGGTACCCCATAAACTTCAGAAGAAGAGGCATTAACAACTTTTTTACAAGATGAATTTCTAGCAGCTTCGAGTACATTCTTAGTTCCTTTGACAGCTACATCCCAGACTTCTCTTGGGTTTTCAAGAGTTCTTTTCACACCTACAACTGCAGCAAGATGATAAACAATATCAGCAATTTCATCATTAAAGATTTTTATCAAATTATTCTTGTCTCTTATATCACATTCTATTGCTTTGAAATTCTCACTTTTAATAAGGTGTGCTATATTTTCCTTCAGTCCAGTAGAATAGTTATCGATGCAAACTACATCTTGTCCTCTTTCTAACAGCTTTTCACATAGGAATGATCCTATAAAACCCGCGCCACCAGTAACAATAGCTTTCATATCAACCACTAGCTTTTTTATTCACTTATTCCAAATACAAATGGGTATTCTGCATCGGCGAAAATGTTTCTAACATCTAAAATGATAGCGTTATTTTTATTTACCGCCTCTAGAAGTTTTGTTTTGAAATCATCTCTTTTGAATTCCTCGTGAGCTACAGCAATCACAAAACATTCAGAGTCGAGAATATCATCTAAGTTTTTTATAACATCTACCCATTTCACACCGTCTTCACATATTGGATCATAAGCAACTATTTTCTCAGCACCATTTTTCTTTAATTCGTTTACAAAGTCTTTGACTTTACTTGCTCTGGAATCTTTGATATTTGGCTTATATGTAATTCCAATTATCCCAATTTTACAATTTTTAATATTTTTACCTGCATTTTCCAATTTACTCAATACTTTTTTTGCGAGCCTTGATGGTATTTCATCCATAACATTTATCGTACTTTTCAAAAATCCGCTATCCAGACTCTTTGCATCTAACGCATTTACCAAGCTCTTCACAGAAGGTGTGACACAATACCCACCGACACCACAACTTGGATATACTGTCATGAAATTCCATTTTGTATTTGCAGCTTCTGCTGCCTCGTTTATATCTATACCATAAGCCTCAGCTATCTTAATCATCTCAAAGAAATGAGCTATGAGTGTAGCACGTTGAGACAATTCCATAAGTTTAACTAGTTCTGCAGTCCTTGGGTTGCTAACAACGAAAACTTCTTCAATAGCTTTGTTTAGAAGATACTTAGCGAGTTCTGCGGATATTTTATCTACACCACCGACTATTTTTGGTGTATTCCAAATCATATTCTTTTTATTTCCAGGATCGACACGCTCGGGTGAGAAAACTAATCCAAAATCTTCTCCAGCCTTTAGACCACTTTTCTTTTCGAGTATTGGTTTAATTATATCTTCTGTGTAACCCACAATTACAGAACTTTCAACTATTACAAGTGTGCCTTTCTTTAAAGTTTTCCCTATAGTTTCACTCACGTTTATTATAAATTCTGGTGTGGGATTGTAATTTTCGCCTTTAGCCGTAGGTACATCAATAAATATAACATCATTATTAGTTGCGTCGTGGACTTCTGTAGACGCTTTTAACAAGCCTTCTTCAACGGCCTTTTCAATTGTTTGATTAAGCCATTCTTCATCAATTATGTAATTTTTCCTTTCATTCAGCAGTTTGACTTTATTTTCATCAATATCATAGACGGTAACATGAAAACCATTTTTTACTAAGACTCCACTTAAGTTTAACCCTACATAACCGCCACCCATAACTCCAATTTTTATCTCTCTAGCATCTGCTTTTCTTTTCCACTCTTTTTCATTAGTCCACATATTTTTCCATCCATTTGTTAGTATATTAACAATTTTGCAATATTTTAACTATTTATATTTCAAGAATAGAGGTTAAAGATTTTATATGTAATTATCGGGGAGTTAGTTGTTTGTGTAATTTCATTTTTTCACCACTTTTATAATAAACCCTCCACACAAACTCAAAAATGGTACCCTCTCTATCGGCTTTATATCTACAATCTTGAAGCCATGTTCTTTCATTATCTTTGAAAGACTCTCTGGAGAGAAGTACCGCACATGTCCCAAGTCCTCAACTATAAAATTTTCATCATTACCAAGCAGTAATTTTAGCCTATTTCTCCAGTGTTTTACATTTGGTGTGCTGAATATTATCCTACCTTCAGGTTTCAGTACGCGGTTGCATTCATCTAAAAATCCAAAAGTATTCCACAGGTGCTCTATCAGTTCGAGTGCAATTATGCTGTCAAATGTTTCTGACTTGAACGGTAAGTTTTTATTAACATCATGTTGGAGCACTCCTTTTATTGGTCGTATATCAATTTTTATGCTATCTTTGAATACTGGATACTCGCCACAACCTATCTCTAAGCAACGACCATTGCACCATTTCCTTGCTTCTTCTTCACGCTTTTCGTACTGACTGGTATATAATCTTCTCTGCTCTTTTAAGATTTCACTTTGTCCTTGCAAATCCATTTCTTTTCAACCCATTCTCTATTTTTTCGATAACAATCCTTTTCATATTGAAATTTAAAGTTTTTGCCGGAACTTAAGAGGATTTTCTCGTAAAAATCAACCAAATCATTTCCAACCCAAGTATGAAAGCTTTGATATTGCTTCCATGTGTTATAGTACCAACGCCTATTCTCTTTCTGTAACTTACGGGAACTTCCACGACTTTTAATCCGGCTTTTAATGCTTCAATTGCCATCTCTGGCGAGAATGTTGAACCCCCGACTTTGAATTTTCTGATAATTTTATTCAGTGACTTCTTCCTTATTGCCCGGAATGTGCATCCTACGTCAGTCAATCTAACATTACCGTACAATAACTGCAATAGTTTAGCTACGAATGTATTACCGTATCCGAGAAAGCTTCCCATATTCGCGCCTTTTTCTACGAGTTGCATACATGTCCTCGTACCAAGTACCATGTCAGCATCTTCTATATATGACAGAAATTTTTTCATATCTTCTGGGTCAAAAGTACCGTCAGCCTCGACTAGTATGATTATGTCTCCTTTGGCAGAGCTAAGTGCTTTACGGCAAGAAAAACCATATCCTTTCCTATGCTCTTTTACAACTCTCGCCCCTGCCTTTTTTGCAAATTCAGCCGTTCTGTCTGTACAGTTATTGTCAACAACGACTATCTCATTTACAAACGATAGTGAAAAGTCTTTTACAACTTTTGCTATAGCTTTCTCTTCGTTGTAGGCTGGGATAACGACACTGACTTTCTTACCATTGAACGCCATACTATCTATAATAAGAATTAAATTAAATATTCTTGCTCGTATTCTGCGCTTAGGGCTAATGCTTAAATATATAATTACATGTAATTATATATAATTAAGATGATGGTATGGGTAAGAAAAAATTTACATCTGTCTCTCTGCCAATAGAACTGGTTGAAAAAATAAAAAGCCAGATTAAGAATACGGGATTTACCTCTGTTTCTAGTTTCGTCGAATATGTGATGAGGGAAGTGGTATCTAGTGGAAAGAGAGAAGAACCATTCACAAAAGAGGATGAGGAACATATAAAGGAGCGATTGCGCGCACTTGGATACATGTAAAGTACAGTGGTTCGTATGTTCGACCTACCTTTTTTCATATTCATCTTCAGCCTTGGATTTATTTTTGAATATATAGACTCTGCCTTGGGAGGTGGTTACGGTACTATTCTGACTCCGTTGTTTATGAGCATGGGATATTCACCGTTGGAAATTATTCCTATAATTCTTTTGTCAGAAACAATAACTGGCTTTACTGGTGGTGTACTTCATAAAGGCTTTGGAAATGTTAATATAAAAATTGGTATAGCAATAGCCATATTTGCAGTATTGGGTAGTCTACTTGGTGTTACAGTTGCTATGTCCATACCAAAATGGTTACTGAAGACATATATTGGAAGTTTAGTTCTAGTTCTTGGTATTTTAATGATAAGAAAATATTTCAAGGGTGAATTCAAAGGAAAATTCGCTTGGTCAAAGATAATTGGAATAGGATCGTTATGTGGTTTCAATAAAGCGATAAGTGGAGGTGGTTTTGGTCCTGTCGCGACAAGTGGTCTCTCGCTCTCAGGTATAGACCCAAAAAAAGCTATTGGATCAACCACACTTGCAGAGGGAGTAATGTCCCTAAGTGCAATCTTATTTTACCGCTTAGTCATGCCATTCAATTGGGATATAGCAATTCCCATTATACTTGGAGCTTTCTTAGCGACTTTACCGGCATCGTATACAACTTTTAAGATGAATGAAAAGAAGGCTTTGCTTATAGTGGGATTATTCATCGCTGTCTTAGGTATAGTGACTCTTGTCAAAATGGTTATATGAGGTGAAAAAATGGAAGCATTAAACGACTTGAACAAACTTGAAGAAAGAAGTATATACGTCATACGGGAAGCTGTGGCTGAATTCAAAAATCCAGCCGTGATGTGGTCTACCGGCAAGGATTCTACAGTATGTCTATGGCTTTGCAAAAAGGCGTTTTTCGGGAAGATACCGTTTCCTGTCATACATATAGACACAGGCTGTAAGTTTCCGCAGATATACGAATTCAGAGATAAGATGGCAAAAGAATGGAATTTGGATTTGATAGTTGCAAAAAATAAAGAAGCTTTGGAAAATGGAATGGGTCCCGACAAGGGAAGAGATGTTTGCTGCACAACATTGAAGACGGAAGTGCTAAAGAAGGTTATAGATGAGAGAGGATTTGATGCTATTTTAGTTTCTATTAGAAGGGACGAACATGGTATTCGTGCGAAAGAGCGTTATTTTTCTCCGAGAGACAAAGACTTTCGCTGGCAACATAAAAACCAGCCTACAGAAGTCTGGGATTTGTTCGAACATACTTTCAAGGAAGCTTCACATGTACGTGTACATCCAATATTGCATTGGACGGAGTTAGACTGTTGGAGATATGTCAAGCGAGAGAATATGCCATGGAACCAGCTTTACTCTGCGAAGTTTGTTGAGCAACAGTTTGGATGGAAACACAAAAGGTTCCGCAGTCTTGGTTGCCAGCCGTGTACAGTTCCTATAGACTCTGATGCCAGTACTATAGATGAAATAATTGAAGAATTAAAAATTACAATAGTGTCAGAACGCTCAGGACGTGCACAAGATAAAGAACGAGAATATGCCATGCAGAAGCTGAGAAGTTTGGGTTATATGTAAAGGGTGGTGAAAAAATTGAAGATGATAATATTTGGAATTGATGCACTTGATAAATCAATGGTAGAGAAGTTTAAGTGTAAAAATTTGATGCAGAAAAATTACGGTCAGACTGATATATCTGAGTTCGAATTGCCAAAAACAGTAGTGCTCTGGTCCTCTTTCCTGAATGGAAAAAATATGGAAGATGAAATAAAAGAAGATTTATGGAATTTTACCCTACCCAAAGAACGTACCTTCTTCAAGTTCTTCAACTCATTCAAGGCCATAGACGTTCCCGCTTTCACTCTCAAACAAGATGAGCATGCCATGGAGAGGAAATACCTAGCTGGTTATTTCAAAAAAGAGAATACAGTCGAGGAATTTGACAAAGTTGTTTGGGAGAACCATGAAAAGATAAAGAAGGAATTTTTTGATACCTTAGGGAATGAGAAGGACTACGAAGTTGTAATGGTTTATTTCGATCTTATAGATGCTGTAGGTCATTTAAGTTTTGGGATAGAAGAAAAGATGAGAGAAGTCTATGAAGAATTGGATAGCGTTGTCGGGAAAGTTGCAGAAGATTATGACTGTCCAATTTTGATTGTGTCTGACCATGGCATGGAAAGAATAGGTGAAGGTAGGTACGGAGACCATACTATGAATGGATTTTGGTCATCGAGTGGAGAAGTCAGTTTTGGCAACATGCCAAAAATAACAGATTTTTACAGTGTAATTCCGCAAATTGGTGGTTGTGATGGAAAAAAATAAACTACCAAACGTAAACATTGTTGCAATAGGTCACATAGACCATGGAAAATCTACGCTCATAGGTAGGATTATATACGACTCTGGA
>Ga0315543_1004605_pt1 | contig 11362 bp, 8 predicted proteins | sample SalMarSW160210MG_2_FD_203098 | JGI IMG/M metagenome (GOLD analysis project Ga0315543, IMG submission 203098) | Salt marsh sediment microbial communities from the Plum Island Ecosystem LTER, Massachusetts, United States - Salt Marsh Sediment SW1601-210 ...
TTTCTGGTTGAGGTAGAACAGGCCGACTTAGACGAACTGATGCAGAAGTACCCCGAAGCATTCAATAGACCGTATCACCCGGCTGCTGGCTTACACTTCGACCGAGTCTTATACGGAGGTAAAGAATAATTTGCTCCTCGAGTACGCAGGTAGTATGAGTTTCTTTGACTAATCACACTTGACTATACTTAATAAGAGAGACTGAAAGTGAGCTTGCTATTACTTCGGGGAAGGTGTTTTACGCACACTATTTGATTTGCACCTAGGGCATACCCTCTCCATAACTTTCCGCTTGGGGTCTACCGATATCTTATATTCGTGCCCACAACGAAGACATTTTAACGACTCTTCCATGCGCTCCTGTTAGCTTGCCACACTTGGCTCTTCAATACTCCCCAAATGGGTTAACTTTTCGGCAGCAAGCACCTCTTTAGTATGCTCAATTTCTTCTTGGGTGACTTTCTGGCGTAAATCTTCAATGTCATGCATGATCTTGGCAAATCTGGGACCCTCAGCAGCGCTGATCCATTCCAGTTGCAGCCTTTCTGGTCTGATACCCAGCTTCTCCATGCGATTCCATAATCTGTCGGCACGTTTCATTGTCCAGTGATTGGCACTACTATAGTGGCAGTCGCCTATATGACATCCCGACAGCAACACTATTGGGGCACCGAGCTTGAATGCATGCAATATAAAGTGTTCATCCACTCGTCCGCTACACATTACCCGGATGAAGCGGTTGTTAGGAGGGTATTGCATTCTTGATATACCGGCCATGTCACTAGCGGCATAACTGCACCAGTTACACAGAAAGGTTATTATCTTCTTCTCAGACTCTTCTTCCAGTGCGGCATTTATCTGGGCTAGTATCTGGTCATCCTGGAAGTGCTGAATCGTTATGGCTTCAAATCGACATTCCGCTGCGCAGGCACCGCAACCAGCACATGCGGCGGCAATAACACGGGCTCCAGTTTTAGCTTTAACATCTACCTCAATTGCTCCAAAAGGACATACCCGGGCGCAGAGACCACATGATGGACATTTCTCAGGGTCAATAACCGCCTTGACGGCGTCGCCATGTACGGTGCCCGAACTCAACAGAATTGAGGCCCTAGCTACAGCCGCACCAGCCTGAGTGACACTATCTTTTATATCTTTAGGCGCCTCAACAGAGCCAGCGAAGAATATGCCTGGCGTGGGCGCATCTACAGGTCTTAATTTAGGATGTGCCTCCATGACAAATCCATCTGCGGTTTGGGATATTTTGATGATACCGGTAAGATGTTTCAAGTCATCGCTTGGTTTTAATCCCACCGATAGTACCACCATATCCAGTTCATGTTCCTCTACTAAACAGGTAGTGGTATTTTCTACCCTTATTATGAGATTTTTCGTGTCAGGGTCTTCAATTACTTCGCCAGGTAAACCCCGAATGTAGCGTACTCCTTCCTCTTTGGAACGTCGGTACAGATCCTCAAATCCCTTTCCATAGGCACGGATGTCCATGTAGAAAACAAAAACTTCTGTGTCAGGATAGTGCTCATTGATAAGCAGGCTATCCTTAATCGTATTCATACAGCAAACATTAGAACAGTAAGGATAACCCTTGTTTTCCGTTCTTGAGCCCACGCATTGAATGAAGCCGATACGTTTGGGAACCTGGTAATCAGAGGGACGCACCAGTTTGCCCTCAGTGGGGCCACCACCACATATCAGCCTTTCGAACTCCATAGTAGTGATAACATTCTCAAAACGAGTGTAACCGTATTCGTCCAAAGCGGTAGGGTCGTAAACATCCATGCCCGTAGCCACAATAATCACGCCGACATCAATATCTACCAGCTCATCCTGCATATTTAAGTCAATACAGTCTTTTTCGCAAACATCAACGCATTTTCCACACGTGATTGGACTATTCCCCAAGCAATGCTCCATATCAATAAGGTAGGAAGATGGTACCGCCTGAGGAAACGGGATGTAGGCAGCTTTGCGTGAAGAAAAGCCCTGTTGGAACTCGTCAGGCACAACTACAGGACATACCTCGGCACAACGCCCGCAGGAATTACATACTGTCTCATCCACATAGCGAGCCTTCTTCCGCACACGCACCGTAAAGTTACCTACATAACCCGATATTGCCTCTATCTGGCTATAAGTCATTAATGTTATTTGCTGATGGCGTCCCACATCCATCATCTTGGGCCCCAATACACATATCGAGCAGTCCATGGTGGGGAAAGTCTTATCTAGCTGGGCCATAATGCCGCCAACTGATGCTGCTTTCTCCACCAAATAGACCTGATGGCCAGCATCAGCTAGGTCCAGAGCTGCTTGAATGCCGGCTACTCCTCCCCCTATAACCAGAGCCTTATCGGTAATTGGTATTTTGGTCTCTTCTTGCGGCTGCAGGAGGCGTGCTCTACTCACAGCTATCTTGACAATATCTTTAGCCTTATCTGTGGCTGCTTCCCTGTCATGTAAGTGCACCCAGCTGCAATGCTCTCTTATACTAGCCATCTCGAAAAGGTAAGGATTAAGCCCGGCTTGGGCAACACAATTGCGAAATGTTGACTCATGCATCCGAGGAGTGCAGGAGGCTACAACCACACGGTTAAGACTATATTCACGAATACATCTTTTTATCTCCTCCTGGCCAGGGTCAGCGCAGGTGTATTTATTTCGAACGGATACTACCACCCCGTCAAGTTTCTCTGCTGACTCTCTTACCTTTTCAGTATCAACGGAACCAGCGATATTAAGACCACAGTCGCAGACAAAAACACCTATTCTGAGTTCCTCTGAATTCAACTAGCTTACCTCCTGCGGCAACAACGATTGGGCTACGAAAGCGGATAAGTCACGAATTTCAATCTGGTGTATATCATCGCTCTCTTCATCTTTTTGGGCACATCTAAGATGTATCTGGCACTTGGGACAAGCGGTGACCAGTATATCAGCACCGGTGGCTGCCGCTTGAGCCAGGCGTTCTTTTTGTATTTGTTTATTTACTGAGCCGCAGAATGCCCACGGGCTTGCACCGCAGCACAGCGCTTTTTCTCGGTTATCTTCCATTTCCACCAGTTCTAGACCGTCAATCGAGTTTAGGATGTGACGCGGCTGGTCGAACACCCTTGAATACCTGCCCAGTGTACAGGCATCGTGGTAAGTTACCCTCTGATTAAGCCTGCCTAGAACAAGTTGGTCAGTCCCAACAATTGGTGCTATTACCTCAGTTATGTGCCTAACGTTAATATCCCAGTTCTCTAAAAACTTGGGGTAGTCTACCTTAAGCGTATAGTATCCCTCGGGGCAACTGGTGATAATATTTTTTATACCCTGTTTCTTAAACTCATTCAAGTTGGCTCTGGCTAGAGCCAGGAATCCCTCAATGTCTCCCATTACCAGCAAGTCGCGCCCGCAGCAACGTTCATTCGGAAGAAGAGTAAAGGGTATCTGAGCCCGGTTCAATAGTGCCAGTGCTCCCTTGGTGCCTTCAATCGTTTTGACTCCCAGGTCGCTAAACAAAACATCAAAATATGGAGCACAACCTACAAAAAAGGCTGTATCACTATGTTTATCTATTTTGATATCTCCCGGAAGCCAGCTCAGCCGATTCTGCTTAGTGTCTTTGCGACCCATTATATGCATAATTGCCTGAGGCGTTCCACCATGGTTGTATTGTACTTCGGCTCCCTCGACTAGCGCCTTATATCTTAAGTATCTGATGAAGTCGGTGAATTTTACATTATAGTTACAACGCTCCATGCACATATTGCAACTGATGCACGACCAGATTGTTTCGCCAACAGGGCCGTAGCCATTTTGACTTAGTGCTCCCTGTACGACAAGCCGGGGGTTAAACTCCGCATCGTATCGAGTTACCGGGCAAACCGCAGTGCATTTACCACAATCCAGGCAGAGACGTACCTTGGTATCGTTTATAACTCTCTGTAAATCGAACACTTAACTATCTGCCCCCTTAATATCAGGTTGGAAATGTAAGTCAATTTTCCATATCTTAGGCGAGCTCGGAAACTGCAGTTCTAACACGCCTGGAGACTGGTCTTTGCTCAATTTCGTCAAGAAACTTCATTACTTCCGTAACAAATTGATGACCATCAAATGCAGTAAGCTGAACGAGAGCCAGCCTATCTTTCCATATTCCCAGCATTTCTAAAATATTCTGGGCCTTTTTATATTCTTTGATAATGTATTCACTATCAGAACCAAAATGGCAGTTACCTGGTTCACAGCCAAGGAGTATTACTCCCTCTACTCCAAATTCGAAAGCCTTAAGTATCAGGCCTGTGTGTATCCTAGACAGGCAGCTTACCCTTACCACCTTTACTGAAGCAGGGTAGCGAAATCCTGAACTAGTTGCTGTCTCAATGCAGCTCCACCCATCCCAGTTACAGCTAAAAATCAATACTTTAGGATACAATTTACTGCTTAGACCTCACTTAGTATTCGACTAGGATTAAGTATGGAACGTAATGTAGAGATTATTTGCTTATCACTTTGCAGTGGCTGGGTTATAGCATCTGTAGGGCAAATGGCGATGCAGGCTCCACAACCGAGGCACAGGGCATTATCAACATAGGCATATAGCGTCCCATCCTGACGCTCTCGCATCTCTATGTAGGGACAAATGACAGTACAATCACCACAGCCACGGCACATTTTGCTATCTATATTGACCGCTAGGATTCGAGGGCTTATGCTGCCTTGCTCTAGATAGGCTGAAACCCGGGCTGCTGTAGCCAAACCCAGTAGAATTTGGTCGTCAGGTAATTCAGCGCTATCATGTGGTAACATAAATATGCCGGCAGTCTCACCAATAGTGATTTCCTGGCGAAGGTCACCACCGGTAGTAGGCGAAAAAACTGGATTTTTTCGCCGGGATACGATTCGGCCTAGCAGCCCGCCACCAGAGCTTGTATCAAGTATAGGAGGTTCTCCATTATTTAATCCCTCCATATCTACCAATAGCGCACCAGTTCTTATACGGTCGGATTGAGGGCCATATTTCAGCACGGTTTCATAATTCCCTGGAGAGCCATGAAGCTTCAGAGAACGAGGCCAGGGTTTAGCTGTCAAGTTTTTCTCATGGGTTTGCTCCAACATGAGTGGGATTGTTTCATCATACCTTTGTTGTCCCTCTTGCGTTCCTTGTCTTGTCACAAGGTTAACCTGGTAACCTCGAGATGCCAGCCCTCTGGCGGCAGTAACACTGACCAGCCCCCCGCCAAGGATGAGAACGCTCGGTAAAATAGACTCTTTTCTTAGAGATATTAGCGGCACTATTTGGGCACGGGCAACCCCCGATGAGATTATCTGCACTGCTTTGCGCGTAGCCCCTTTAGGGTCATCTTGATGTACCCAAGCACATTGTTCTCGGATGTTACAAAATTCAACAATCGCATTGTGAGGCAAAACAAGATGTTGAGATAAGTACTGTTGGCACATCATTCGACGGTCAGTGCAACTGTAGCATACCTGCTCCGAATTACAGCATCGGCAAGCTGCCAGTACCACCCGGTCCAGTTGTCTGTCGGTTACATAGCTGGCTATTTGCTTGGCTCCGGCTTCGGTACAAGCCTGAGCTATCTCTTGAATATGGGTTATTCCCGTAAGATTTGATAATTTCCTGGTCACTGTTCCAAAATCAATAACTGAACTGATACTGCCACCACAGCGGCATAAAAATACACCTAGGCGCATGCTGTCAACAGGTTGCTCCGAGACCCGGTGAGAGGGCTGTAAATCTGTGTCCATTTCTGTAGAGTCCTGGTCCCAGTTTTTCGGTACTTTATTTGGTTTGAGCTCAATAGTACTCTCTAGTGCCACTGCCATAGCTTTAATAAGTTGGCTGATAGTCTCGCTACCATCGTCAGAAGAAACGATATGAACCCCCTCTGTGGGGGCTTCTTGACCAGCGTTATCGGCAGGGGCTTTGTCTACTAAATCACGAGAAGGAAATTTGAGTACGACCTCGGCTCCAACCTCAAAGTGCTTGATAGCATCATCGTGGAAAACTGCACCTAGTTCGCATACCGTAGTGCACTCCAGACACTGACTGCACAGGGCACAATTGAGGCAACGCTGAGTCTCCATTTGCGCTGCCTCGGCTGATAGCCCGGTGGTTGTTTCCTCAAAGCTGTTAATCCTTTTTCGTAGTGGAATAACTGGCATAGAGGCTCGTTTATAAGGTGATACTTCTATTGTCTCCATATCAATCTCAGCTGTCGCTGGTGGTTCAAGGCTGCGCCCCGTCTCAAGGTCATGCCCTTGAAGGTACCTGTCTATGGATTCTGCTGCCCTGAGCCCGGTAGCCACCGCCTCAACAACATTATTAGGTCCGGTAACACAGTCACCACCGGCAAAGACCCCCGGAATACCAGTTTCCAGCGTTAGCGGATTTACCTGAATAACACCCGTATTGCTGTCGATTGCCAGACCCCCCATATTTAACTGTGAGGCGTCAGGCAACTGGCCTACAGCAATTATCACATGGTCAGCATCCATCACGAAGTCCGAGCCCGATATTAGCTCTGGCCTGTGCCTGCCATCGGCCATAACCTTCTCACTCAATTTTGTTCGCTGACAATGTATTCCGGTAACCTTACCTCCATCTCCCAGAATTTCCACAGGTACGGTGAGATATTCTATCTTCACCCCTTCTTTAATTGCTTCCTCTACTTCCTCGGAGTTAGCCGTCATCTCAGCTCTAGTACGACGATAGAATACAGTAACTTCTTTAGCCCCTGAACGGAAAGCACTACGAGCGGTATCGATAGCAGCATTACCGCCACCGATGACCGCTACATTCAAACCCACAAAGATGTCCACCTTCAGGTTCAAAGCCAGCAGTAGCGACATGCAGTCCACAACTCCGTCAAGTTCCTCGCCTGGTATGTCGAGTTTGGTATTTTTCTGAGCACCTATAGCTAGGAAAAAGGCTCGATAGCCCCGCTCTTTGAGGTAAGCAAAGGTCACATCACGCCCCACAGTTATTCCTGTCCTAATATCAACCCCTAAATCTTTAATGGCCTCCATTTCCCTCTCTCGTACTTCTCGGGGAAGTCGAAAACGAGGGATACCGGTAGCCAACATGCCGCCAATGACTCCGTGAGATTCAAATACCGTGGGTGAGTATCCCAGGCGTGTAAGCTCCCATGCCGCCGCTAGTCCGGCGGGACCACTACCCACTATGGCTATCCTTCCCTCCCGAGACCTGGCAGGAAACTTACGACCATATACAATTCCACCAGGGGCATTATCCGCAGCATAGCGATGCAGAGCTCGTATGGATACCGGGCTGTCAACTTGAGCCCGATTGCAGTTATCCTCACAGGGATGTCCACAAACCCGACCTAATATCCCACCAAGCGGTGCCGCTTCATTTATTAGTGCCAGCGCCTTATCAATTTTACCCTTCGATATCAGGGAAATGAATCCTTGAACGTTGATGCCAAGAGGACAGGACACCTGGCACGGAGCAAATCCATTCTTATCTATGACATACGCCGAGGGGACAGTCTTGGCACCAAGAAGCGGTTTATGGATAGCACTGTGCCTTATCTTCTGGCCTCTCAGCAGCGAGGTTACCACCACCGAGCATTCAGCCTCACACCTACCACAAGCGGTACAAAGTTCCTCGTTTATATAGCGGGGGTGTTGTAACACCTGTATCTTGAAATTGCCTTTTTCCCCTTCTATATATTCTGCCTCGGCGCTACTATACAGTGTTATCAAAGGATGACTCGCTACCCGTATAAAAAGGGGCCAGAGGTAACGTTGGTCTAGCGCGGAGTTGCCCAATATATCACTGGCAGCACCATTCCAGCCCAATACCGTCGAGTTTGTGATTAGCTTAACCTCAATACCCATCTGGGCTAAAGTAAGCGCTGCTTGAGTCGCAGCCACACTGCTACCAATGACGGCAACACCTTTAGATACGCCGTCTTCAGACTTTCCCGCCATGCTCAATACCATAATTATAGCCTAGCTCAAATGCTTTCATATTGACGCTTTCTGTTCCTGCTGGGATGGAGTTCAAGATGGAATTCTTGAGGGCTTCAGCGGATACTATATTACTTGTTGCCGTCAGGAATCCCAGCATGATAATGTTAGCCACTACCGCACGTCCTATCTCCTCCCGGGCCATATAGCTGGCTGGTATGGAAAGGGGTTGGGGATTATGGGTCGGGTCCATTTTAACCAAGTCAGAATCAACAATTACCAGCGTTCCTGGTGATGAATTTTGCCCATGCTTAGTGTAAGCCTCTTGGGACAAGATGATTTGTACTTGAGGGCTAACCACGTAGGGATAATCTATGGGCGCGTCGCTGATTACCACCTCAACACGGCAAGAACCGCCGCGAGACTCAGGGCCGTAACTCTGGGTAAGCGCAGCGAATCCCTTACTAAATATTGAGGCAGCCTTACCTACGATTAAGCCTGACAGCACAACGCCCTGACCACCAAATCCGGCTATTCTGATTTCTTTTCTACCCATTTACCAACCACCTAGCTAATTTGAAGTAATTAGATTGCCTTGCGCCTTGGCTATACCTTTGTCTTTCCTTTTGCCTTCTCAACGACCTTATTGAGACGCTCGCTAAGCGTGGGGCGCTCTATATCGACAAACTTACCCACCACGATAGGCCCGTTTAACTCTATGTCTGCATCCTTGGGGTCAGCATCATTTCGTATTACACTTTTTTCTTGATAATACCGCATGTCATCGAGTCCCTGCGGCTTCTTGTTAAGACGACCGTACACTACGGGACAAGGGCTGATTACCTCTATAAAGCTAAAGCCTGGTTTATTCATAGCTTCAGCAATGGATTTCTGCAATTGCCGTATGTGTAGCACTGTCCACCGAGCTACATAAGTGGCACCGCTGGCAGATACCAGATAGGGTAAATTGAAAGGGGATTCGAAATTACCATAAGGAGTGGTAGTGGTGCGAGCTCCAAGTGAAGACGTGGGGCCTACCTGCCCGCCAGTCATACCATAATTGAAATTGTTTATACAAATTACCGTCATAGTAATGTTGCGGCGTGCAGCGTGTATTAAATGATTGCCGCCTATAGCTATCAGGTCTCCATCTCCAGAGAAAACCACCACGTTTAGCTCTGGATTTGCCAGCTTTAAGCCGGTGGCAAATGGAATGGCACGACCGTGGGTAGTATGAAATGAGTCGAGCTTAACATAGCCTGCTACCCGGCCAGAGCAACCTATTCCTGAAATCACAGCTACTTTATCCGGGTCTATTTGAACGTGGTCAATAGCCCTTAGGAAGCAGCCCATTGCTAGCCCGATACCGCAGCCGGAGCAAAATATATGGGGCAGCCTGTCCAGCCTCAGGTATTTTTCGGTCGATCCAGTCTCTACATTCAGAGTATTAATCACTTTGCTGCCTCTCGTATGGCGCTAAGAATAGTCTCAGGAGAGTGTACGTCTCCACCCATATGGGGCACAGGTATTGTTTCCGCTCTACCTCCAACGCACCTTTCCACCTCCAGCACAATCTGACCGTAGTTTATCTCGGGAACTACAAATGCCTTAGCTTGCGATGAGAGTTCTCTGATACGCTCTTCGGCAAAAGGCCATACTGTTATCAATTGCAGTAGTCCTGCCCGAATTCCTTCATCTCGTGCCATTTGTACGGCAAATCGGGCGATGCGGGTGGTAATCCCATAGGCACAGACTACGATATCTGCGTCCTCAACCTGAGTTTCCTGGTACTTTATTATAGCTTTGCTGTTGAGTCGTATCTTGTCTACCAAACGACGGACCAGGTTATCTTGTGCCTCGGCAGTCATTACCGGATAACCCCTTTCATCATGGGTTAGACCGGTCACGTGGAAATGGTACCCTTCTCCGGCTACAGCCATAGGTGGAACAAGGTCCGTATCAGGTCTATAAGGTAGATATTTCTCTGGTGCTACCTTGGGTCGCCGCCGCTGGTAAAGGCTGTCTGGTGCTATGGGCGGTATGACCACCTTCTCACTCATATGGCCTACCGCCTCGTCAGACATGACTAGCACGGGGACACGGTATTTCTCAGAGAGATCAAAAGCTAAGATAGTAAAGTCAAAGATTTCCTGTGGAGAGCTCGGTGATAAGGCTATTATCTCGTAGTCACCGTGAGAGCCCCACCGGGCCTGCATCATATCCTGTTGTGCTACTAGGGTGGGTAACCCGGTAGACGGCCCTGCTCGCTGAATGTTAACCAGTACGCAGGGAGTCTCCAGCATTGCCCCCAAGCCGAGGTTTTCCATCATCAGGCTGAATCCTGGCCCGGAGGTAGCTGTCATAGCTTTCACACCTGCCCAGGATGCACCAAGTACAGCGTTCATGGAAGCAAGCTCGTCCTCCATTTGGATATAAACACCCCCCACTTGAGGGAGTCGCTCACTCATTCTTTCCGCTATCTCAGTTGCTGGCGTTATCGGATAACCGGCGAAGAAACAACAGCCGGCGCTAATGGCTCCTTCGGCGCAGGCCACATCTCCGCTAACAAATAACTCCCTGTTAGGCGTTGGATTTTTAGTCATAGGCTTGTTATGCTAGACGTCACTACCGTTGATTGGTGTGGAGAGCTTTATGGCGAACTCAGGACAGATTACCTCACAATAGCCACAGGCAAGACACTTGGTCTCATCATCGACCATTGCCAGTAGATACCCTTTAGGGCTCAACTCCGTACTCATTTTGAGGACATCTCTTGGGCAGTACTCCACGCAATAGCCACAACCCTTACATCTCTCCTTGTCTATATATACTTGACCTGGAGTTATAACTTTCTCTGTATAATCGAAGGGTTTTCTCCACAGCTTCATAACTTATCATAAGCTAGTATAGCAACTCAACGCTTATCTAGCAAGGCGAGGTAGTTCTTTGCCGTTGATGGTCTGTAATTTTGCCACCTCTAATGTTAAGGGGGAAAGGTCACTCTATAAAGGATATGAAAGCGATGCTGATATTAAGCAGAAAAGATCAGAAGAGGTTATGGATATTAAACCAGTTGAAAGTAATTAAGGTGACTTGTAAGAGACTGAGGTGCTGGGTTTGTCCTTTCACAATATGAGCCGAATTATAGTAAGGCATGGGGAATACAGTGTCAGCCCAAGGAAATTGGTACCACCTGAGGAACTTACGGTCTGCGCGAGGCAGATGATGCCTGCCTATTGATAGAAGCTATAGGTGCGTCTGATTCATATGTTGTCGATAGTTGTCGCTTAAGCCCACCATGTTCAAGCTTGCTCTGAAATGATTTCCATAACCAGAAAGCCAGAAGTCTGTCTTAACATTTCCCCACATGTGTTAAGTAAATAGAATGTCCTATTCGGCA
>Ga0315543_1004607_pt1 | contig 11356 bp, 5 predicted proteins | sample SalMarSW160210MG_2_FD_203098 | JGI IMG/M metagenome (GOLD analysis project Ga0315543, IMG submission 203098) | Salt marsh sediment microbial communities from the Plum Island Ecosystem LTER, Massachusetts, United States - Salt Marsh Sediment SW1601-210 ...
CGGTCAGTCCGGTCGACAACACGGCGTGCTCCGGCACGAAAAAACCCTCCTCCTGAAGGCTCTCCATGTTACGCCCGCTGAAGCTGACCCAATACTCGTCCCAGCCCGTCTGCTGCCGCGGCCGATAGCGATGCCACACACCGGGAAACAAAAGGAACACCGTGCCGGGGATGATCTTGCGCGGTCCGGTCGGGCTCGATTCGAACACGCCCTGGCCGGCCGTGATGTAGACGATCTGATATTCCGGAAGCGTGCGCCCGCGGTCCCAGGTAAAGTCGTACAACTCCGGGTGTTTCGCCGGAGGATAAGGCGTGTGGGGTGGGATGCGCGTACACCCGGCGCCCGTGACGTACAGCCCCCAGTGAACGTCGCGGGGGCGAACCGGGATGTAGCGGAAGTAGTTCTCGCCGAAACTCTTCATAGGACCCACCACACCTCTCGTCGTATCCCCCTGAGCAGCTTGGGTATCTTGGCCCACCATTTCATGCGCCGCACCGGCCGGCACGCTCGAACCAGATAGAGCTCATGGTACCCGCTCGCGTCACGCCTTCCGCTACAGAGAACAGGCATTCGGATTTCTGATATGACAAGGACCACTCAGAAGTTGTGGGTTTTGATGATTGTGGCGAACGTCGGGCGGCCTTGGAAGTCAAACCTTAATGTAATGCTACCGTGGGGGTAGAGCATGTCAAACCCAGACGCCCCGCACGTGTCGCAAAATAACGGAAGAATGTCGCGAAATACTGTAGAGATCCGGACTTGCGGCAATTAAGATAGGAGACGTGGTGGGTGATTCTCACCGCAGCGAGTAGCAGGACTATCCTCCAAGGTGAGGCAGTCGCCGCTCGCGCGAGAATCACGTCTTTTCGAAAAAACCGTGTCTCGGCAGAGAGAGGCGACCTTGACGCTGCCGGGAGTCGCGTAGCCTAGCCGGGTTGACGCCGAGTAAGGAGATTCAATAGCGTCCCGTTCCATTTGACCTAAGGCCTCAGGTTCAATTGTTTAGAAGGAGACACCTTATGAGAAAATGTCCTTTGTTAGTATTGGTGGCGGTCCTGTCGGTGCTGGGTATGGCCGTCACGCTTTCGGCCGAAACGATCAATATCGGTATAAGCGGAACCGCCAGCCAGGAGAGCACTATGACCTCCGGCGGCGTCTCTTATATTGCGGCCTGGAGCAATAACGGCGACTATGGCGAAAAAGGCGCGGCCACAAACTACGGCAGCGCACATCTGAACCCATGGTGGGAGGTCGACATGACCTTACCCATTACCGTCGATGACGTGTGGGTTTTCTATCGCACGTCTGCCCGCGTCGCGCAGCGAGCCTACAACCTTTCGCTGCAAGTTCTGGATGCGCCTGGCGGCAACGTTCTCTATGATTCGGCGACCTTGACCCCTCCGGAGATCTTCAATCCCTATGACGGCGTCACTTTCACGACTCCGCTCCTCTATTGTGGTCTTGAGCCGGCGAAATTCGACGTGCCCAGCAACGTCACCGGAGAACAGGTGTTCCGAATCAACAAGGCCAGCTATCGGAATTTGCCGGGAACCTATGATGAGGTAATAGACACTTGGGAGATTGAGGTGAGGGCGGACGACGGGCTCACCGGCCCGAACGTTGCCGAGGGAGCCCCTGTGACCATCCTCGGGGACGGTGGTAGTTACTATACGAGTACCAATTACTATATTCTTCCGTCCAATGTGACGGATGACTCGATCGGCACGTATTGTAGCTCCGACACCGATGTGGATGTAGCGGACACGTTTGGCTACCAGATCGATCTGGGCCAATCGTACAGCGACCTGACGCACATCAAGATCTATCCCCGACAGGAGGCCGCAATGGTCGGCGGAGGCTCGTGGGCCAAGCGGTTGGGCGACTATATCGTCTCGCTCCACGACGACGTCGGCGGTGCTCCCGCCGCGACGCCAAACTGGACCTACACCCGCAATGGCAACTTCAGCGGCGCCTTGGGCGATGCGGATGTGATCACGGCCGGAATGGGCACCGGCACGTTCGCGGGCCAGTGGATCCAAGTCGAGGCAACGGATACACATCTGCTCAACAACGAATACGGTACTCATCCGAGCGGTTACTGCTGCCTTCAGATTTCGGAGGTCAGGGCCTTTATTCCCGAGCCGTCGACGTTGGTGTTGTTGATCGGGGGACTGCTGGCGATGCTCGTTCGCCGACGGTGATCCGAGCGGGGCGCTGAAAAAGTAGGGTGGGCACCGCCCACCAAGGTTATTGACGTCGATCAAAGAGTAACGCTTGTTTGCGGGCATGGACTCTTATCGACGCCTACACGGCTGAGCTATGCGCGGCGACCAACCAAAGCCCGGCTTTCCGAGTATCTCACGACGGGCCGCCGATCATCGACAGGGCAGACTTCAATAATCGCAAATCGCACCCTGGTCGTCGTGTGGATTCTTAGTTGACGAGGAAAAAACATGATCAAGAGAATATTAGCTCTCACTCTAGTAATGGCTCTGGCTAACGTGGCCAGCGCACAGGTTACCTGGAATTTCACAGGTGGGTTTGATGATTGGTATAGTTCCGGCAACTGGAGTGTGACCGGCACAACCAGTTACCCGGATCTTCCAACTCAGCAATACGCGGGCACAGACCCCGAGAATGGGCCGCCGGATTACCGATACATCAATGACGATATCACGAAGATCACGATCGACGGCGCCAATTGTGTCAAGAACCCAGACGAAGACGAGACGACCTACCTGGCCAGTAAGCATCTCATCCTGGGCGGCAACAATCCTACCTTGGAGATCAACAACGGCGGCAGTCTGACGCTCGGCGACGGCGCGGCCGGCGACTTTTACCTCGGCATGGGCAGCGGAGCCGACGCAACGCTCAACGTTTACAACGGGTCCACGTTGGACGTCGGCCATTACCTCCTCATGGCCTACGAAGGTGGCGACTGCCAGACCAACATCACCGGCGGTTCGACGGTGAACGTCCACAACGCCTCCCGGCTGGGCCACAACGGGGGCACCGGGACCATGCTCATCGACGGCAGCGACACTTCCTACAATGGTAGCGGCAGCCTCTGGTTGGGCGAGGGCGCCGGCAGTCAGGGGACGTTGACAATGACCAATGGCGCCGAGATGACTGTCGCAGGTAGTTTCAATGTCGCTTTCGGCCCGGACGCAACCGCAACCGCAACCATCACCGACAGTTCCATTACGTGTAACAATTATGTAGCCGTTGGCAACACTGCGGGCAGCAACGGAACCATGACCCTGAATAACAGTACGCTCTCCATGGTCGACGAAGTCAATCATCGGGATCTCTACATCGGTAGCAATTGCGTCGGAACGATGCACGTCCAAAACGGTAGCACCGTTATCGTCGACGATGACGTATGGTTGGGATACACTGCTGAGATCGGTCATGGAACGTTGAATGTCTCCGGCGGCAGTTCATTGAGCTGCGGCGATTACCTTTACGTGCAGAGAGACACCAACAGCAGCGGAACGGTCACCGTCACCGGCACCGGCAGTAGCATCGATGTTGGCGGCCAGTTGCGGATCGCCAATGTCGGTGGAATTGGAACGTTTAACGCCGAAGACGGCGCTAACGTTACCTCTGGCGAGTTTGGTTTAGTCGTTGGGACGTACGCGGACAGTGATGGGAGGCTCAACGTATCTGGAGGAGCTACTGTTAGCACTACCGACGGCGGCGGCTTTGTCACGAGTTACTACGCGGACAGTGTTTCTACCGTGAACATCACGAGCGGAGGTACCGTTACGTCTGGGGGCACGGTCATCATCGGGCGTCTCGGTTCTTCGACATTGACCGTCTCCGGCGCCAGCAGTCTCTTGACAAACACCGTGGGCAACATGTACCTCGGCAATGTTACTGCTCCTAGCACGATAACCATCTCCGACAGCGGTTCCGTCGTCTGTGCCTCGGGCGACTTGACTGTGGCCAACGGCGCTGACACAACCGTCAATGTCAGCGGCGGCACACTCAGTAGCACCGTGGACATGATTGCCATTAGTAACACGGATGGTTATACGGGGACCATAAACATAACCAGTGGCGGTACGGTCTACAGTCAAGGCCGCACCTACATGGGTTACGGCGGGGGTACGGGAACGATCAATGTGACCGACGGCACGCTCAACGTGAACCTCGATTGCCGGCTGGCTCACGGCTCCGGCTCATCGGAAACACCGGGCGTGGGAACGGCCAAGGGCTTCTTGAACGTCTATGCCGACGGCGTGGTGAACGTCGGTCGCAATTTCGAGACCGGCAGCAATGTATATAGCACCAGCGACCCGACTAGTGGCCTGGAGGCCACAGCTCACGTTTATGACGGCGATGTCAATGTCGACGGTTACATGTGTCTGGGATTCAAGGCCCAGGGAGGAACGACCACCACGTTCATCCAGGACGCCGGCACGGTGGATATCGGCCTTAATCCTGGCACGACCCTCATCGAAGAGGTCGAGTACGAAAACCCGGATGACCTGATCTTGGGTTGGTATGACACCGACGCGGACGTGCAGATGACGCTCAACGACGGCACGATGACCGTCCACGGTGCGCTTTACATGGGCCGCGACGACGGTGGATTTGCAGCGGCCATCACCAAAACCGGTACCGGCCTTGGGGAACTCCTGATCGATATCGCCGGGTGTGTTTTTCAGGCCGAGAATTATATTGTCCAAACCACCGCCACCCATCTGATCACCTTGACGGATGGCCAACTGAGGATTAACGGTTCGGCGGTAGACGAAACGCAAATGCAGGCTTTGGTGACAGGAGGCGACATCAGTTGTCCCCTTGGTTACACCATCTACACGGATGGTGATTACACGGTTCTAGTCGCTGAGGCCGTTCCCGGCGACGCCGACCGCGACGGCGATGTCGACGCGGATGATCTCGCGACCGTGGCCAACAACTGGGGCCTGACCGGCGCCGAATGGACCGACGGTGATTTTGACGGCGACCACGTCGTCGGCCCGTACGATGCGTCCATCCTGGCCGCCAACTGGGGCCATGGCACCGAGAGTGAGTCGGGCGCCGCGGTGCCCGAGCCGGCCACCTGGATGTTGCTGGTCGGAGCCTCCCTGTCGATGCTCTGGTGCCGTCGGCGCCGCAACCGTTAGCGGGGCCAGGACAAGAATAGAATTCTCGTCGTGGGGAGAAAGTTATGATGCGGCGAAACGCCCGATGGGGCTTCACCTTGGTGGAGCTCCTGGTCGTCATTGCCATTATCGGCATTCTGATCGCCCTGTTGTTGCCCGCCGTACAGGCGGTCCGCGAGGCCGCGCGACGCCTCCAGTGCGGCAACCATCTGAAGCAATTCGGCGTGGCGGCCCAGAATCATCTCGAGGCGCATGGCCAGTTTCCGACCAACGGCTGGGGATGGTGGTGGATCGGCGATCCGGACCGCGGCGTCGGTTGGCGTCAGCCGGGGGGCTGGATCTACAACTTGCTGCCCTACCTGGAGCAGGAAGAGGTCTACGGCCTCCAGTCGGGGCTGTCCTTCGGGAGCCAGCAGCGATTGGGCGCGGCCAGGGCCATGCTCGAGACGCCGATCTCAATCTTCAATTGCCCGACTCGACGTCCGGCAGGTCAGTACCCGACCGGCACCCACGGAACATACGGCTCCATGCAGGTAAAGCCGAACTTCTCCGCACTCTTAACCAACGTCGCACGAAGCGACTACGCATCCAACGGCGGCTCCCGCCACACGCACCCCAACGACGGCGGTTTTCGTGGCGCATGGGGGCCTGACAGCATCGAGGACGGCGAGAGTGACGAGGGAAAGGCGAAGTGGGAAGCCATCGCCAGGTTGTCCAACGGCGTCTTCTATGGCGCCTCCGAGATTCGCCCAAGCGACATCGAAGACGGCCTCAGCCATACCTACATGTTCGGCGAAAAGACCATTAACCCGGACTGGTACGAGACGGGAAACAGCCCGGGGGACAACGAGTATATGCTCATGGGCGACAACGGCGACATCACTCGCTGGGCCGGACCGAAGGCATACCGAAGCCAGGTGGATTGCCCCATGTGGCAAGATACTCCGGGAGTCGATCCTTGGTATTGCTTCGGATCGGCTCATCCCAGCGGTGTCAACATGGTCTTCTGCGATGGAAGCGTCCACACGATAGACTACTCAATCAACCTGATCATGCACGCGCGGCTTGCCAACCGTAGCGACGGAGGACGGGTCGATCCGGACGACTACTAAGCGGTCGATCTTCCGAAGGTGGTAATGGCCGCCTCGGGCGGTTATGCTACCACTTGGGCGAGGCCGTGCCTGCACGACGCTTGATTGTGTTGCGCGGATGATTCTCGGAACTTGACGAGCCGGTGTTGCGACGCGGCTGCCGGGAACTTGGCTTCTCTGCGGCATTGAGCGCCGCAGCCCTGTGGAAGCAGCAAGTCAAGACTCGAGAAAGAGGCAATCTCACGGCCCTCCTCCGTTGCTTTCCCAACCAACAGTCAGCGCGCTTACCCCAGATAGGTTCACACAATGGCGAGAGTGACAGGAACGGGTGCCATGCCCACGCTTGTCGTGGGCATGTTGCAAACACGGGGCAAAACGGCATGGCCACGCAAAGCGTGGCCATGGCACCCACTTTCCTTGTTTGTTTGGTGCTTGCTGGTCCTTTGCGCTGCGCTGGTGGCCGCCGGCGAGCCCCGCGCGTCGTCTCCCATCGAGTGGCCCGCCCTCACCAGGCAGTGTCGGCCGTGGACCTATTGGTGGTGGATGGGAAACGCGGTCAACCGGCCGGAACTGACGCGACATCTGCAAGCCTATCGCAAGGCCGGCATGGGCGGCGTGCACATCGTCACCATCTACGGCGCCAAGGGATATGAGGGCCAGTACATCGACTTCCTCAGCCCGAAGTGGATGGACATGCTCGCCCACACCGTCTCCGAGGCCGGACGCCTCGACATGGGCGTCGACATAACCCCGGGCAGCAAGTGGCCTTACGGCGGACCGTGGGTCAAAGATGAAGACTCACCCATGATGGCCCTCTTTCGGGAGTACCAGGTTGCCCCGGGCGCTCGCGCCCAGCAGCCTATCCGCAGAAAGGACCGCGGAGGAGCCGACGCCGAGTTGCAGTGCTTGATGGCGTTTTCACCTTCGGGCCAGCTCGTCGATCTGACCGATCGCGTGGACGCCTCGGGCCGGCTCGACTGGACCGCGCCGAAAACGCCCCCCGAAACCTGGACGCTCCACGCGGTCTTTCAGGGTCGAACGTACCGAAGCGTCCGCGCAGCGTCGCCGGCTGCCGGCGGCAACGCCATCGACTTCTTCGACGAAGGGCCTCTGCGGCGCTATCTCGATCGCTACGATCAGGCCTTTGCCGGCTACCAGGGCAAAATGGTCCGCGCGTTCTACAACGACTCTTATGAACTCCCTCGCGCCAACTGGACCGACCGGTTCTTCGACGAATTCCAGAAGCGCCGCGGCTACGATCTCCGGCAACAGTTGCCCGCCTTGCGAGGCAAAACCGATGCCGAGCTGGTGGCCCGGGTACAATCCGATTACCGCGAAACCATCTCCGATCTCCTGCTCGATCGGTTCACGCTGCCCTGGGTGAAATGGGCGCACGGCAACGGCGCGCTGACGCGCAACCAGGCCCACGGCACGCCGGCCAACGTCTTGGACACGTATGCGGCGTCCGACATCCCGGCGACCGAAACCTTCGGCACGGCCTGGCTCGATCGGATCGGCGAGAGACCCTTGCCGGGCAGCCCCCGTGGTTACGGCGGCAACGATTTTCTTACTCTGAAGTTCGCCTCCTCGGCGGCCCACGTCGCGGGCCGTCCGCGGACGGCTTGCGAAGTGTGCACTTGCCTGGGCGAGCATTTTCGGGTGCCGCTGCGCCACGCGAAGGCCCAAATCGACCTGGTCTTGACGGCCGGCATCAACCATTTCTTCTATCATGGAATGACGTATTCGCCCGAGCAGGCCGACTGGCCCGGCTGGGTATTCTACGCCGCGACCAATTTCGGCCCGTCCAACACGTTCTGGCGCGACTTGCCGGCCCTGAACGCCTATGTCACCCGCTGCCAGTCGTTCCTCCAGGCCGGGCGGCCCGACAACGACGTCTTGCTCTATTTTCCCATATACGATCTTTGGGCAACCCGGTCCGACTCGCCGTCTATGCTGCATCGATTGATCATTCACCACAGGGGCACGCGATGGCTGAACGACCACCTGCGCGACTTCTCCGTCGCCGCCGGCGCGATGTTCGATCGCGGCATCGACTTCGACTTCGTCTCCGATCGGCAGTTGAAAAACATCATCAAGGTGCGCGACGGTCGCCTGAGCGGCGTCGGTTCATCCTACAAGGCCTTGGTCGTGGCCGGCTGTCGCCGGATGCCGCCCGAAACGCTCGAGCGGATCGCCGCGTTGGCCAGCGAAGGCGCGACGGTCGTGGTTCTGGGCAATTTGCCTTCGGACGTTCCCGGGCTGGGCGATCTGAAGAACCGCCAGGCGCGCCTGGCCCGAGCCCGAGCCGAACTTCGCTCGCCCGGCAAGCGTGGCCGGCTGATCCAGGGCGACGATCTGCAGGCCCTACTTCACGAAGCAGGCATCCGGCGCGAGGCCCTCACCGATTACGGCGTCAAGCTCGTCCGCCGGAAGAACAACGACGGTTGGACCTATTTCATCATCAATCAGACGGACGATCGTCTGGACCGCTGGGTGCCTCTGTCGGTCGAGGCAGCGTCGGTCGTGCTGTTCGATCCTCTCCACCGGCGGCGTGGCCTGGCCGCGGTTCGACCGGGTGCGCCGGGACGCACCAGGGTCTATCTGCAACTCGACCCGGGTGAGTCATTGGTGCTTCGCGCCGTGGAAGACGACCTCCAGGGTCCGGCCTGGGTGTACGCCACACCCACGGGGCGCTCCCGACAATTGTCGGGCCCTTGGAAGGTGACGTTCCTCGCCGGGGGTCCTTCACTTCCGCAGCCGGTCGTCATGCCGCGTCTGGCCTCCTGGACCAGGCGACTTTCGGAAGGCGATAATGACGAGCAGCTCGCCGCCCGGCGGGCATTCTCCGGCACGGCTCGCTACGAAATCAGCTTCAACAAACCAGTCGGGTCGGACGATGCCTGGGCGCTTGATCTGGGCTCCGTGGCCGACAGTGCCAAGGTGACGCTCAACGGTCGGCTCCTCGGCACGCTCCTGGCCAGGCCGTTGCGGATACCCTTGGGCGACGCGCTGCGCGATGGCGAGAACCACCTCCAGATCGAGGTCACCAACCTGATGGCCAACCGGATCATCGAGCTCCAGCGGCGCGGCGTGCCCTGGCGGAAGTACTATTTTGTCTACATCCAGTCGGGCCGCTTCGACCGCGGCGGGAAATTCCCCCCCTGGAAACCCTTTGATTCGGGCCTGCTTGGCCCGGTACGTTTGGTCTCCATGGAGACCACTACCACCCCGGACGGACAATCGTTACAATAGTGATCCATTGTACTTTAAATGTCGGGTTGATTTTGGGTGCCACTGCTGGCTTGCCCAGTCCCGGCGCGCCGGGATTGGGCAAGCCAGCAGTGGCACCCATCAAAATGGCTGTTCCAGAGTACTAGCCTGCCTGGTGCCAAAAGGATCCACAACCTCGAAGAAGTGAGACGGTTTGAGCATGGCTAATCCTGTCTTGGGTGTTTTGCTGCTTGCAGTCGCCGGGCTGGCGGCCGGTAGTTTCTATATCCCTTTCCGACGCGTCCGAGGATGGTCGTGGGAAAGCTATTGGATCGCGGGCGGGCTGTTTAGTTGGATCATCGCTCCCTGGGTGGTCTGCCTGCTCTTCGTACCCAATCTATGGTCCGTCCTTTCGGATTCGCCCACCGAAACGCTTCTCTGGTGCTACGGCTACGGCGTCCTGTACGGGATCGGCGGCCTCACGTTCGGTCTGTCGATGCGCTATTTAGGCATGTCGCTTGGGTACGCGCTGGCGCTGGGGCTTTGTGCCGCCTTCGGCACACTTGCCATACCGATCTACAATGGGCAGATCTGGCAACTTCTGGAAACGGGCTCCGGCCTGACGACCCTGGCCGGCGTGGCCGTGTGTCTGGGCGGAATCGCCGTTTGCGGCTATGCCGGCGTGGCCAAAGAAAAAACGATGCCGGAGGAAGAAAAGAAGAAAACGATCAAGGAGTTCAACCTGATCAAGGGATTCTGGGTCGCCGTCATCGCCGGCGTGCTGAGTGCATGCATGAGTTACGGCATAGCGTCCGGAGATCCCATCAAGGTGATGGCCGCGAAGCTGGGTAGCACCGAGTTGTGGAAGGGAACGCCGACGCTCATCGTGGTTCTGGCCGGCGCGTTCACAACAAACTTTATCTGGTGTATTTGGCTGAACTTCAAGAACGGTTCGGTGCGTGACTACCTCAACCTGAAAGACATACCGCTTCCGACGCTTCTGGCCAACTACTGCTTCTCGGCCATGGCCGGAATCATGTGGTACTTGCAGTTCATGTTCTACACCATGGGCGACACGCAGATGGGCAAGTACGGCTTCGCCAGTTGGTCGCTTCTCATGGCGTTCGTCATTATCTTCAGCAACCTCTGGGGCCTGGCGTTGCGCGAGTGGCAGGGTGTCAATCGGCGAATCCTGAACATGATCCTGGGCGGTATTGCCGTACTCATCCTCTCGACGATCATCATTGGCCTTGGCAGCTACCTCAAGCAAGAGCAGGAAAAAGAATCTGAAAAGGCTCCTCCGGCGGCAGCTGCAATCTTAGAACCCAGCGAACAAGAACGATGGCAACCAACATGACCACACGCAAGGAAACCATGACTTCGCGAGAGCGTATCCTGGCGGCGATCAATCACCAGACACCCGACCGCGTGCCGATCGACCTGGGCGGCAACCAGACGGGCATCCATAAGTTCGCTTATCAAGCCTTGATCGATCATCTGGGCATCGAAGACGATATTCGCATTATGGACGCCGTGCAGCAGTTGGCCCAGCCCTGCGAAGCGCTGCTGCGGCGGTTTCACGTCGACACCCGATACATCGCCGCCGGCGCGGCCGCTGGCTTCGACGGCACGATCAAGACCAATCATCGCAACGGCCGCCTTTGGCACGATCTCGCCGATGAGTTCGGCGTGGTCTGGTCGATGCCCGACGATCAGCGGCTCTACATGGACATCTCGCACCACCCCCTGGCCGACGCCACCATCGAGGATTTGAACGAATATCCCTTCCCGAAAGGCGACGATCCGGGCCGGTTCGAGGGCTTGCGCGAGCGAGCTTTGCAGATTCGCAACGAGACCCCTTACGCCCTGGTCAGCGGCATCTCGGGCGTCATCTACGAAACGTGCTGGTACATGCGGGGACTCGAAACATGGTACATCGAC
>Ga0315543_1004616_pt1 | contig 11335 bp, 14 predicted proteins | sample SalMarSW160210MG_2_FD_203098 | JGI IMG/M metagenome (GOLD analysis project Ga0315543, IMG submission 203098) | Salt marsh sediment microbial communities from the Plum Island Ecosystem LTER, Massachusetts, United States - Salt Marsh Sediment SW1601-210 ...
CGCCCGACGGGCGCTGCAATCCGTCACCTAGCCAGCGCCAATGCGCAAGGAGCGGAGTGTGTGGCCCCCAATCTCGATGCAAATCCTAAGAACGAAGGTCTGACCTCAAGCTCTCCTCTTTCATTGCTGCACCCTACCTCTCGCTCTGGTTGAGCAATCCCTTCAACTCTTTCACCGTCGCGACTCTACCAACGAGCTTGATGTCACCGTCGACCGACAGCGCCGGCGTCATCATCACGCCCCGGTTGGCGATCTCGACGATATCGGTGACCTTCTCGACCGTCGCCTCGATGCCCAGCTCGCGTACTGCCGCGGCGGCGTTGCTCGCCAACGTCTGACATTTCGGGCACCCCGTGCCCAGGATCTCGATCTTCATCTCATCCTCCTTCTTAGCTAGCCGACAATCGTGCCGAAGATCTTGCCGGTCAGCGTCGCCGCAATGACGACAAGCAGCACGTACGCCAGCGTCTTCTTCGTTCCCAAGACCTTGCGAATTACCAGCATGTTCGGCAGCGACAGCGCCGGACCGGCGAGCAGCAGCGCCAGAGCCGGGCCGTCGCCCATCCCCGATCCCTGCAGCCCCTGGACGATCGGCAACTCGGTCAGCGTCGCGAAGTACATCAGCGCGCCGGCGACGCTGGCGACGAGGTTCGACAGCCAGCTGTTTCCGCCGACGGCGTTTGCGATCCATTCCGGCGGGATCAGCGCCGTGTGGCCGGGCCGCCCGAGAAGGAAGCCGGCGATCAGCACGCCGCCGAACAGGTACGGAAGGATCAGCTTGGCGTACGACCACGTCGAGCCGCCCCACTCCAGCGCCTCGTCCTTCGAGTACCAGCGGACCATCAACACGATAAGGACCAGCAGGAACGCGCCGGCGATGTAGAAGCGAGAACTGTAGATCGACGTGTACGGCGACGGTGCGTAGCGGATCGATGCGATCTCGTCCTTCGCAATGACGGTGATCGACTCCGTTCCTGTGAGCTTCACGAGCAGTTCGTCGGACGTCTCGCCGGCGCGGGTTGCGACGATCGTTTCGCCCGCCGTCGTCTCGACAGACACGCTGCCCGGCTTCCCCCAGTTGGCGAACACGAGGATCAGGATCATCAGCGCAACGGGGATCGCCGTCTTCCAGATCGGTTTGCCGTCCTCCGCCACAGGAGCAGTCATTGCCGCCTCCTGTTTTTCCGCTTCTTCCTTGCGGAACAGGAACTGCATCGCCAGGCCGATGACAACGGCGAACACGATCGCCCCAAGGGCCCTCGCCAGCCCAAATTTGATGCCAAGGATTCGCCCTGTCAGGATGATTGCCAGGATGTTGATGGCGGGACCTGAGTAAAGAAACGCAATGGCCGGTCCAAGACCCGCCCCTCGCTTGTAGATCCCGGCGAACAGCGGCAGAACCGTGCACGAGCAAACGGCGAGGATCGCGCCGGAGACCGCGCCGACGCCGTAGGCGACGACCTTCTTCGCCTTGCCGCCGAGGTACTTGATCACGCTCGCTTGGGAGATGAACACCGCGATCGCCCCGGCGATGAAGAAGGCCGGCACGAGACACAGCAGGACGTGCTCGCGCGCGTACTCCTGCAGCATGAACAGCGACTCCATTACCGCGTCGCGCACCGTCGGACTGGAGAACGGGACGAGGTACGCAAACAGGAAGACGGCCGCGATGATCGTGAAGATCCGCAACTCACGTTTCAATTCAGGCCACCTTCTCCCCTGTCAACTTCGCCAGCTGGTCGAGGATGTCCAGCAATGCCGGGTCGGCCAGCTTCCACATCACGCGGACGCCTTCCCTGCGGGACGTCACCAATCCCGCGCGTTCAAGGACGGCGAGATACCGCGAGACGATTGATGGGTCCACGCCAAGCTCGGGGGCGAATTCGCATCCGCATCTCTCTCCGTCAGCAAGCAGCCAAAGCATCCGCTCGCGCAGCGGATGGGACAGCGCCTTGCCGACCAGCGTTAACGGGGTTGTCTCTCTCATACTGACCCCCTTGGTACATTGCGCATTATTGCAATAATGATAGCGAGATCTATCCCGTTGTCAAGAGTGAAGTGGGTTAGGAGTTCGACTATCCTATTCCCAACTACGCTTTCTCAGACCACATGCTTAAGCGGGCGGCCATGTGTCACCACGAAGCGGCTATCGAACGCGTTCTACAATCAGTCCCCCAGGCTCCAGTGCAGCGACAGCGTGGCTCTGCTTTCCTTGGGCTACCGAGTCGATCTTGCATCCGCACACCTGTTCTTCCCGTTTGTCCCAACCCTCGACGAGCCGATCTGGGTCATCGACTGGGACGCCGCCACGTTCCAGATCGGTGCCTACACAGTCGTGCTCTACATCAAACCAGGGAAGTAGGAGAACCAGAGCGCACATCAGGTCTGAGCCCGTCTTCCCGGCTACTGCCCTGTGGAGGACGGGCTTGCTCGAGGGGTTTGAGCGGGACCTGCAAAAAGCCACAACCTCAGCTCCCCCACCGGAGGAGCGGTCACCGTCAAAGTAACGCCGAAGTCCCCGGCGCCCGTGCCTCCGCTTCGACCAGTGTGTGGCTGTCGGCATGTGGGACGACGTTCTGATTGGCTGCGAGCAAGAGGAAGAGCTCGAAAGGACGACACAATTTCGTCCGACAGACGTAGCTACTTGGTGCCCTGTTCGATAAATTGGGTTTGTGTCCCCTGATTTGCCCTGGATGACACAGTCGACGGGGGCGGCATCTCAGAGCCGAGCAGTCAGAGACTGCGGACCCCACCCCGTCAGCCTCAGTCCACCTCACGAGGGCTGCCCCTGTCTCCGTACGAAATCCAATGGTAGACCCCGCGCTGCTCGCAGTTCAGACGAAGACGAACACATGATGCAGTTGGATCTTGCACTGCCCGGTTCGTGAGTGCCGTGAGACGTAGTGTGCCGGCGGGGCGCGGAATATCGGATGCTCTGAAAGGAGCTTGTCGCAGGGAATGCTCTCGGCCCTCATTGTCGTGTTGATCCGATTCACAAGCCAGGACAAGTCCCCGGAGATGACATACGCAACCATTGCGGCGACTGGATGGTTCGGAGCATACTGGCCGTCTACGAACTTCTTCACTCCTTCCACAACGTATCTCCGTATGCTCGCGGTCGGCTTGCGGCTTCCGACGGTGTATTGAGTGATGATCTTAGTCTCAACAGCGAAATGAATCTCGGGACGTCTGCTGTAATACCAGATTACAAGGTCAATCCTAGACGAGGTCTTCGCGGATGCCCCCTCGTCGAAGTCTTGCTCGGTCATGACTTGTCCCTCCGTCCGCGGTACGAAAGGAAGCCGCCTGGTTCTGCAGAGGACCTCTAGGTGCGTGAAGAGACAGAATGTGTAGTCCTCTTCATCCCAAGACGCTTGCCTTCTCGCGTCTGATTGGAGCTTGAAGCACGCCGATCGGATCAGCTTAAGCAGAAGTGTCTGGACGGCTGGCTGGAATGCAGTTCGCCACTCGGTTGAGGCGCCAACTGGCAGGCGCAATCGATCTATGGGCATGCAGTGCTACTGGACAGCGTCTCCGCGATGATCTCATCCGCATCATGCAGCGCTTGCGAGCGAGTCCAGTTCTTCCTCTCATTGGGTTTCAGTATGTAGACAGCAGAGTTGTCGTAGATCTTCATGTGGCGTCGCCTGTAAAGGCTCTGACCGCGCCTCTCCGTGAGAGCGGCATCCAGCCTTTGCAGGATTTCGCGTCCCTCCACAATGTCCCCAACAGCTACAGCGGGGCCGCGATCGTCGGTTCGCAGATCCAGTACCGCCAGTGAAAGGGGCGTCGGGGTTCGGTAGACGCTGGCTGCGACCCTGTAGTCGGTTTCCGCAAGGACCCGCTCGAGAACGTTACGCAGTGTCGCAGCGTACGAGCGGAGTTCACGGATTGAGGTCCGCATGGCTAGTCGTGAGACGTCAGAGCACTCTGTTATCATGTCGGATACGAGAATCCGTTCGTCCCGATTCAGGCCGAAAGCTGAGGACAGAACCGCGTTTGTTGCCCGGAGCAGCTTGCGTGCCGCGTCATCTGACAAGAGGGGGATGTACTCGTCGTGCAGGCTGCTCAGCTCGTGGACGATCTTGGGTCTCTCCAAGGGGAAGGCCGGTAGAGAAAGGACCTCTGACTTGTTTGCTGTAGGGCGCCCTACTCCCCACGTGGAGAGCGAGAGGTACAGCATATAGGTTGCCAGATCCGAGCCAAGGTAGAGTGCCAGAGCTTTCAGACGCTCCGCATCCGCGGGCGGTGCCTTCACAGCTGTGACAGCATCGGGAAAACTGCAGTCGTAGTCCGAGAACGCGACACGCATTCCGTGTCGCCCCATGCCCTTCCGGAACAAGACGTGAGGGGAGAGGTAGATTTCGAGGGGTCCAGTCCAGCAGAAGAGCCGGCCATCCCATGGCCTGAGTGTGCTTGCCGGGGGCACAACCTGCCAGTCGATTCTTCCGGAGTCGAGGTATGGGAGCTCCAGCAACTCCGGACACTCCACTTGGGAGTCTTTTGCGCAGCCGCGTTTCCCCATAGGTTGGAATCCGCGCGCAGAGATCCAGCCGTTTCGCTTGTTCTCATGGATGAGCTGCTGTAGGCTCTTGCCTGCAAGGAGTCTGCGAAGAAGCCGCAGGTCCCTCCATCCTCCCACGAAAAGAACTTTCCACACGTCATCCGAACGCTCCGCCTCGGAACGTGGTAACCATTTGATGTCTGCAGCATCCAGCAGGATCGAATCCAGCGAATGGCCAGGCCTCGATCCGCGCGGCGTGCAGTACATAATCCCATCTGACGGGCGCTCTGGGCGTCGTGAGTCCAAGACCACTGCAGTGGCCGGGCCGATGGCCGAGGCGAAGAGATGATGTCTGAGAGCGGACAGATTGACCACGGCTCTTATGTGGGTGTTTGTCAGATACTGTCGTCTGAAGGCGGCATCTGGTTTCTGGCGATTGAGCAGCCACTTGCTTGGAGTCAGGATCGCGACTTGCCCATTCGGTGCGAGAGCTGTAGATAGCCACATGAACGGGTGTGCACGCTCTCCGGCGACAGCTAGTCCGCGTTGCTCGCACCATGACTTCACATTCTTAGGCAGTGCCTCTCTCTTCCATGGAGGGTTCCCGATGACGAGGTCGTACTCCTGACCTGCGAATGTGGCTTCGTCGAAGGCATCACCACAGACCAGGTTGGGCCGGACGCGATTCCCGGACTGAGACAAACGGGGGAAGCTGAAGTCGCTGTCCAACGACTTGAGCCTCCCGCCGAACTCGTCGAGGAGCGAAAGGTAAAGACTAAACGCTGCTACACTGATCGCCAACTGGTTGGTGTCGGAGCCGTGGATGTAGGTGCACATGATCTCCGCCAGCTCCCTGTGAGTAGGTTCCTTGCCGGGGTTATCCCTACGCCAGTACGCGACCAACCTCCTGAATGCTTCAACAAGGAACACGCCCGAGCCGCAACTTGGATCCACGATTCGAGGCAGCTGCTTGTGCCACGCTCTGGAGCGTGGCCCGGGCCATGGTAGGACTTCATCAAGCATCAGCTCCACCAGTGAATGTGGAGTGTAGTGAGCGCCGGATTCTCTGGCCGCGTCGTTGTCTGCCGAATGCAGAAGCCTCTCGTAAACCGAGCTGATGACCTGCACAGGCAGGATACTGAAGTCATACAGTGGCCAAAGCGCAAGATGTCTTGACTTGAGATGCACCTCACCACGCAAGAAGCTCGCAAGGAGCTGAGTTTGCTTATCGGTGATTGCGGCCTCTTGAGGCAGTACGGGTATTAGATCGCCATTAAGGCTCTTCGACAGCTGCTGGAACAGCTCGTAAGTGGAGTCGCGGGAAGCATAGACCTCCGTGATTGAGCTCGCATCAGGACAGAACCTGTGCAGGAAGTCCTCTCCAAGCACCTCTCGGTGTTCGAGATGCAGAAGCAGTATCGAGCGTAGGAGCAAGCGATGTGCGATTTCCTGCGGCACAGACGCTGACACAAGAGCCGAATAGACGTGCTCCAGGTTCTCCAACAGCGTAAGATCACACCTGCCGGAGGTCCTGAATCGCTGGGGATGCGACTTCATGAAAGCGCCGGTCTCGAGCTGGATGCGCTTCAGTGCATCGAACCCCTGCAAGGCTCGGGCTGTCGACTGCAAGCACTTGATGATGCGGGTTGGGTCCTCATCGATGGGGGAGTCAGACCGTGGCGTGGCCCACGCATCGTAGACTCGAATCTGCGACCTGTCTATGGCGAAAAGCAGCGGCACTCGCGAATCCTTCCAGACATGCCTGTGCAGATCGGCGAGGGTCTGAGGGCTATGGTGGTCTTGCACGGAGAAATAGACCAGCGGAGTGTCCTCAGCGAAATAGACTGCTCCGATCTCGGGAAGGTGCCGTCTCACACGTTCCAGGACTGACAGACGCGCACCCGACTCCGGGGTTTGATCTAGCTCCACGAGCCCTCTGCCAGTATCGTACTCCAGTTCCTCGACGACGTGAGCAAGAACCGACTGTGCACTTGGCATGATTCCATTCTACAGATATGAGCCAGCTCCGCAAAGCGTGTTTGATCGCACCGAAGGCGCAATATGCTATGCAAAATACGTGAACACCGCGGAGCTCAGGGTTGGGACTTCATTCTTGGTGTTCCGACATTGCTTCATCGGTCGGCGCGCCACCTACGCGACGCGAGTCTCTTCGGACAAGCCGAAGGTCCGGTGGGACTCGACCGAGAAGGCTTGGGGTCTGATCTTCATTCTTGATGCTATCTCGCCTTAGCGGTCTCAGATCAGAATCCCTTCCTCCTTGAGACGCACGGTCACGACGTTGTGGACGAGGCCGACGAGCCGGGGGTAGTCGAGGAGTCGTAGTGCCCTGAAGAAGAGATGACTTCGCCAGACCGGGTTCGAATGCAGGATGAGAAACAGGCGGCTATGGAGGTGAACTGAGAGACACTCACTTGACACGACACGCGTTTAGAGAGGTCCCCCGATTTCGCCCGAACACCGCAGCTCCGTTCTCCAAGAATTCGCGCTTCCAACGCGCGATCGTGGTCAGGTGAAGATCGTGGGCACAAGCGATCTCCACTGCGCCGCGATCACCCTTAAGGACCTCGAGAACCTCCCTGAAACTGAAACCGAAGCGAGTACTTTTTCCCTTTCTTCCCCACGTAGATCACTCTCCTCTCTGAGGTGATCCTACCACATCTATCCCCCAGACTTAGCACTTCAGATGGTGCAACTTCTCAACCGCTCTCCAGCCATCTGTCCGTAATCTCTGCGACAAAGATGCAAGATTCCCTCTACACCGGTTCTACAAAGGTACCTCGCCTTGCTGTTTCATTCTTGTTGTAAGTAGTCAAATGTAGGTGTGAATACGAATGACCACAACGACAAGCAAACTTGCAGCCCGGCTCTTTCAGAGAGACTGTGTCGAAAAGCAATCTAGACCCGAAGGGATCGAGCTATCCAGTCTCATTGCTTCTGCACGTGCCTTCGTCCTCATCATGGCAAGAGATCTTACCTTGGAGGCCTATCACTCAGCTCACGTTGCTAGCGCAGTCCAGGCTGCGCTGAAGAAGGGTATTCGATTCCGCATCCTCGTTGGTCCATCACAACCCATTGAGGGAACCTGGTTTGCGGGAGTACTTGAACACGTGATTTTCGTTTCCGATCACGAACCTCCTATGGATTTTGCCGTAGCTGATGGTACTGACGTTTGGTACTTTGGAAGCCGCACGCGTCAGAAAAAAGCTCCTTACCTCTATCGAGATGCAGCCGAGTCGGCTGCTGACCTCATACGCGTCTTCGAAAGGAATCTCGCGGGTGCTTCCCCCCTCAAAACGTCTGAGCCCTAGACCGCATTGAGCTAGTCTCCCTTTTCCCCCAGGTTCAGGCTCTTAACATCAGCTTTGATACGTTCTTTTAGGGCTTGGTCCCGAATACCCCTGAGCACCCCTATCCGCATGATGACCAGCGTGCCCGCTACAAGCATGGAAAGGACAATGACGCATATGGAAAGCCAGAACTGTTCATCTATATGCTTAGATGCGCATACTTGCAAAGAGAAGCAGGCAGGAAGTATCAAGTAACCCAGAAGAGACCAGACGAAAAGGGTATTGTGAGCAAATTGGACCATACGGTGCTTGTAGAGATACTCGGGTCTTATGCCGAGGAGCAGATTGCCACCGGCTATTAGAGCAAATGCCACCGATGAGAAGACAATATACGATTCGTATTGATCCAATAAGCGATCCTTCCATCACCTGCTGTTTGCGCTGCCACTACTCGAAGATAGGAGTGTCCGGCTCGTGAAATCCTCAAGCAGCTCGGCACTTGAGGGAGCATCCAGGCAGAAATCATTCTTATTCCCGCGACCCAAGTATCTCACGTCTCGCCCATCGGCTACAGCATACTGGAGAAGAACAGGTCTTTTCAGGATCTGAACAGCGCTACCAAGAAATGCGTACGCCTGCTTGCATTTATCACCTGCGTTCGATCCGGCTACTAGTGAAATATCGACCCCCCTCTTTGCTGCGCCCGCAACTGCGGCGATCACTTCTGGCCATGAGAAAGCGGTGTTCTCATAGGAGGTTACGAGGAGCAAACGGTTCTTCGCTCCCTCGATTAGCTGCAAAAGGGCGATTAGACCCTTTTTTCGAGACAATACCTTTGGCAGTGCCAAAGCCAAAAGTAACGACTTCCACCTCAGGACTCCCCGCACGGCTATCACCCCTTCCTACATTATAGTCTCATCCTATGTATATGCAACAAGTACATTGCCTCACTCCAATACTACACTACACGAAACGGGATGGACGTGTCAAGTTGCGTGTGGAATTCCCGAAGTCCGGTGACACAAGCCCTATTTCCGAGAGATTGACATTTGAGCGATGCAAGGTCTGATCTTCATTCTTGGTGTTGCCTCTTCCCAGCAAATCAGCCCAGAATCCCTTCCTCCTCTAGACACACGATGACCACGTTGTGGAGTAGCCCCACGAGCCTGGGGTAGTTGAGAAGTCGTAGTGCCTTGAAAAAGAGATGGCTTCAACAATCGGTCCGAAGATGGGGTGACGAAGAGGTTACCATGTAGGTGAACGGAGGAAAACGGCGCGCGCTTACGGAGATATCCCCCGATTCTTTCGGTGGTGGGGAATTCTCTGCTGTCTCGTTGGCGAAATATGGTCCAGCCTTCTCCAAATAGATAATCCAACCTCAGATCCGAGCTGCGGAGCCGCGGGGATAATCCGGGAACCAGCTTCTCGTGAGTCCTCGACTTCTCTCAAATCACGCTGATGAAGGAGGTTTGCGTCCGCCCCACAGGTAGCAAGCAATCAAGGTCGCAACAGTCGCCTCTATGGTGATCACCACTCCGAGGGAATCAGGAGTCGCTTCCTGGCAGAGCACCTTTAGAAGGTACCAGGCAACCGTGCCAGCCAAGCCGATGAGAACCAAGAGCAGAAGTGCCAACAACACACGTCCAAAAGCATTCCGTTCACTACCTCGATCCTGGCGACCGGGAGTATCGCTGATCCGGCGTACCCTCACTAGCAGTAACTCAAGCTGCAAGCAGTCCCTATGAGGTGTGGCTCGATCGCTTGGTGTACAACCTTCACTACTCGCTCTCGATCTCCGCTTCTTTCTCATTAGGCGACCTCCGTTCGTTCCACGACTCATATCATCGCGAAGCCGCTCTAGTTGAACAGGCAACCGGCTACCATAAGGCAGCTTGGTCGTGAGGTGGGAAGGTGCTGTTTGTCACTTCGCTATGTAAGTTGTGAACCACATGTGCTGGTCAGAGCCAACAGTTGCTCGATCTGGTGTAGCTTGAGTTGCTCAAGCAGCATAAGAACTGGACGGCACTCTATCGGATACCCACGCGCAATGCCAGCCGACTGAGCGCACCGGCTAGTTCTGATATCTGAGTATGCTCCTCAAGTAGCGCTTGAGGAGACGTCGTCAATCCCAAGACCTGCCGCCCTGCATTTCTCTTCCAGGTCTCGATTGGTACGAGATAGTCTGGCAATGACTGACTCAAGCTCTTTCACGCGGTCCTGCGCAATCTCGGCTTGCAGAAACGCAATTGCCTTCTGTATGCCGAAGTCACGCCTCATGAGGTCGGCAAGGCGGTCAACGAGGAGTGCATGGCTGGGACTCATCCGGATCTCGTTGTGTTTCCCCCTCCAGGGCTGGATTACTCCAGCCTGTCGCAGGCAACCGACGGCCCGATTCAATCTACGATATGCGAAATCTGAGTGCCGTTCCTGGAGATCCTGAAGAGTGACAAACTCACTATCCATGGAAGCACCCCTTCTCTCTACGTTTGCAGGAACGAGGAGCAACAACCTAGAGTGATGCCCCTTTGCGCACCCGGTAGAGCTATAGTGTGATATACATCACAAATAGAGAAGGATCGGTGGGACAGCTCTAGGGGACTTTGGGCCACTTCGGAGGACGGACAGATGACCTTCCTGCTCACGGGGAGATGTCGGGACACAACACCTATTTCCAGCCAGCCCGAAATCGGGGGGAGCACGGTCATATCTTCATTGTCGGTGTTGCCTCATCCTGACAGCCTCAGCCCAGAATACCCTCTTCTCTGAGGCACACGGTCACCACATTGTGGACGAGGCCGACGAGCCTTGGGTAGTCGAGGAGTCGTAGTGCCTTGCGGAGCGGGTATTTCTGAGTCAGAACACGTGAACGTCAGGCGTTGTCTCGTGCATTCTTCTCTTGAAGGACAGTCTTGTACTACCTCTAAGATCGTTTGCTATTTCGAGACTTGTTCTCCCGATGCACCTTTGAAGTTGCCCTTCTTTCATCCTTCCTCCGAGCCCGGTCTGTCGGAGTCATCCCTTCGCTATCCGAGCAGCGCTGAGGTCGAGCGAGTTTCGGCGGAAATCAAGAGCTGAAGTCACAAGAGGGATTCCAGCAGCGTTGCTGTGGTGTAGAGCGTCGTTCCGGTTTGCTCGAAGTCCTGATCGTTGGTCCATATGGGGTAGCCAAGCTTCAGCGCCATGGCCAAAAGGTCGACGTCGTTTACGTCTCTTCCTGCGATTCTTCTCTTTGCTTCGAGCACCAAATCACGATAGGACTCCTTCTTGCAGATCCTCAGTGGGAGCAACTCCAGTTCCAAACGGAGCATTTCTTCAGGAACGTGGATCTTGCTCGCCAACCGCGGAAGGTAGGAGAGAACCTCGTTTACGGTGAACTGCGTTGTTGCCCATTCCTTCACCGCTTCATTCCAGAAGGCGCGAAGCGCCGCTCCTCCGAGGAGGGCAGATATCATTGGGTTGGCGTCAACGACGAGTCTTTCGGGAGACTTCGAAGTCATCGAGGACTGCTTCTTCGCTGAGGCCG
>Ga0315543_1004617_pt1 | contig 11334 bp, 11 predicted proteins | sample SalMarSW160210MG_2_FD_203098 | JGI IMG/M metagenome (GOLD analysis project Ga0315543, IMG submission 203098) | Salt marsh sediment microbial communities from the Plum Island Ecosystem LTER, Massachusetts, United States - Salt Marsh Sediment SW1601-210 ...
ACCACTACTTCTTCGACGACCCTTTTCTGTTTAGGTGTTAGACGAACAGGCTCGGACTTTTGCAGTTTTTTGTTTGCCTCCTCAAGTCCTGCATCTACTGGGAATATTTTCCCATCTCGGACGTAGCATCTTTTATCACCTTGCAGCCACGTCCCATACGTCGTCCACGTTAACATATACCCGACCATTTTTCCCATAAGGCTAATAGTATCCGAGAATCTATTGATATGCAACACTTTCCCTGTTTAGCCCCGAAGCCTGCTTCGGGGTCTATGCCGTTTCCCGAAGCCTGCTTCGGGGTCTATGCCGTTCTCCGAAGCCCGCTTCAGGGTCCGTGCTTGTTTAGCCCCGAAGCCTGCTTCGGGGTCTTGGGGCCTCACGCCCGCAGCTGTATCACTCGGCACCTACAATCCAAAGGTACATATCAAAAACCCTCTTTCTAAACCAAGTTTCAGCAGAAATTTGTTGTATGTATTGTTCGTCTATTTCATTCGCATGTCGAGCATACAGCCGAACCCCATGTAATCCTTGACATGCTTCATTAACTTCTTCTTCTTTTTCGGCATATAGCTGTTGCCACTGCTGAACATATTGTCCATAGTTTCCTTCGTCAACAGGATAATTATGCCTGCCAAGCGCAGTCATTGCATTATTGTCGTAAATTATTATAGGGTCTCGTACCAACATCCAAAGAAATTTGGTTGTTGCAGAAAGAACACCCAGACCGCCATATTCTTGACCGATGTTCTGTCTTGTTTGTATGACCGTCTTGATAAAATTGTTCTCGTCGATTTTAGCTATGTTTATTGCTGCTAATTTATCTACGATAGGCTCGTACCTCTCGCGATTATTAAGCACATCATATCTCAAGGGGAAGTTACGATGAACTCTATATACCGTGGCAACCTCAGGAATAATCTCCAGCATTTTTTGCTTCCCACCAGTAAAGTTTTCGACAAATCGCTTGTCGTAAGATGTCCACAGGTTCAGGTACTCAAGTGCACAATATTCAAATGTTGGCATATTATATCTCCTTATTCTAAATTTCGCATCGCTACATTTTATACTATTACCTTAGTGTGATTTAATAAGTTCGTTTTCTAATAGCCAATACTCCCAGGCCGAGCAGTAACACCGTTGCTGGTTCGGGGACAGTTGCAATCCAGGCTTCTGTGTTGCCGCTGGGGTTGTTTCCATATCCCACAATTGTTAAGCCGTCATCGGATATTCCCCTTGCTTCGGTTAACGTCCAGCCGGTCAAGTCCAAGCCCACGTTGACCAGAACATCTTTTAAGCTCTGCATGCCGTTGGTAGCATCCCAGACGAACGCTTCGTTGCCTGAGGCGGAGTTGCTTGTTCCCACCACGGTCGAACCGTCTGCTGAGATGCCCCAGGGTTCACTGTAGAAACTGCCGCCGGATAGATCGCCCAGGCCGACCATACCGCCGCCGGATGTCCAGCGGAAGGCTTCGTTGCCCGAGGCGGAGATGCCATATCCCACCACTATCGAACCGTCTGCTGAGACGTCCCAAGCGACTTGGCTCCAGAAACTGCCGCCGGACAGATCGCCCAAGCCGACCATACCACCGCCGGATGTCCAGCGGAACGCTTCGTAGCCCGAGGCGGAGTTACCCACGCCCACCACGGTCGAGCCGTCTGCTGAGACGCCAAAGGCTTTGCTGTGGAAAATGCCGCCGGATAGATCGCCCAGGCCGACCATGCCACCGCCGGATGTCCAGCGGAACGCTTCGTTGCCCGAGGCGGAGATGCCATATCCCACCACGGTCGAGCCGTCTGCTGAGACGCCATAGCCTTGGCTGTACAAACTGCCGCCAGATAGATCGCCCAGGCCGACCATACCGCCGCTGGATGTCCAGCGGAACGCTTCGTTGCCCGAGGCTGAACTGCCATATCCCACCACGACCGCGCCGTCTGCTGAGACGTCAACGGCATAGCTGACGCCGAATAGACCGCCAAGGCCGACCATACCACCGCCGGATGTCCAGCGGTACGCTTCGTGGCTTGAGGAGTTGCTCGTTCCCACCACGGTCGAACCGTCTGCTGAGGCGCCATGGGCATCGCTGTAGAAACCGCCGCCGGGCAGGTCGCCCAGGCCCTGGAAACTGACTGTGGTTCCGAAGGTGATTGCCACAGAGCCGAACAATAAAACTACCATTGCCAATACAAGAATTGGTTGCCTTTTCATTTTCTTCTCCTTCTCGAAAAAATTGTTAATATTTGCCCGCGCAGTAAAAAGGGCACCGCAACATCGTGCTCATCTCAGGCCCGGCAAAACCCCACGAAAGGCACGCAAGCGATAAATTAAGTGCAGCAAATTATCCCATTATCAAAAGCCGAGATTGCCACAACCTGCTTCGCAGGCCTCGCATTGACATCCGGTTGGTTCTCAACGTGTTATAATAAGTTAAAACAAAGGCCAAAGCAGGCAAAAAACCAAAAAATTAACCGCAGAGAACGCAAAGGTCGCAGAGGAAAAAACAGAATTAAAATAACTCGGCGTTCTCAGCGAACTCTGCGGTAAAAAACAAAAATCCATGAAATCCGTTGTTTTATAACCGCTGAATCTCTGTGGCCTCTGTGGCCTCTGTGGCCAAATATTCAGTGTTAGTCAGTGTCCAAAAAGTCCGTATACATCCGTGTCCAAAAAAAAGGCTGGAAAAATCGTCTCGGCTCGTATATCGTATTGCGGCGTGTGTATCGCGTAAAACCGCCGTTAAATGGCGGGCTAAATACTACGAACTATGAACTGTAAACTAACCTATGAGATTTATTCTGATTGACAAGATTGTTTCGCTTCAAAGCGGCATGGAAATAAAGGCGGTCAAGAACGTTTCATTAGCTGAAGAATACCTTGCGGACCATTTTCCAACGTTTCCGGTACTGCCGGGCGTGCTGCTGCTGGAAGGATTGATCGAATCGGCGTCGTGGCTTGTGCGGGAGGCGGAAAATTTTGCCCACAGTATGATATTGCTTTCTGAGGCAAGAAATGTAAAATATAAAAGCTTTCTGGCACCGGGCGGCCGGATAGAATATACAGTTGAGGCCAGGACAATCGAAGAAAACGTAAGCAGCTTTATCGGCTTTGGCGTCTCAGACGATGAACGAATCGTTGAAGCGAAATTCGCACTGAGGCACTTTAACCTCGCCGATGAAAATCCGTCGATGGCAGCGGTGGACGCCAAAGTCATCGAAAATATGAAGAAACGATGGAATATATTGAGTAGTGGATAGATTTCTGCTTGGCACAGGAATGGCAATAAGATATACGCAATACGAAATTGGATACCGGAGGTAAAAAAATATGGCAATGAGTCGGGACCAAATTTTTGGTGAAGTTCAGGAAGTCCTGGTCAACGCACTGGGAGTGGATGACGATGAGGTAACAGCAGAATCGACGTTGATGGGAGATTTGGGAGCTGAAAGCATAGACTTTCTGGACATAGTATTTAGATTAGAGAAGACGTTCGAAATGAAGATTCCTCGTGAAGAGTTATTTCCGGCAGAGAGCCTGATGAATAGTTCCGAATTTGTCAGCAACGGCAAATTGACAGCGACAGGACTGGCCGAACTGAAAAACAAAATGCCGTACATCGAACTCGGCGCATTTGAAAAAGACCCCGACATCAATAAACTGGGTGACTTATTCACTGTAAACACAATTGTAAGTTACGTAGACAGTAAATTAAACGCTGCTTAATATCGACACAATCTTAGAAATTCAGTCGGCAGGTTGAGCTTGGGCAAGCCTGCCGATAATTTTAACCGGACGAAGAATGCGCTGGATATGGATAGATAAATTCGTTGAGTTTAAGAGCGGCGAACGTGCTGTTGCGGTAAAGAATGTAACGCTTGCCGAAGAGCATCTGCACGACCATTTCCCTGGTTTTCCTGTTATGCCGGAAACCCTGTGCATTGAAGCAATGGCCCAGACATCAGGGATACTTGTGGGTGAGGCAAGGAATTTTCAGGAAAAGGTCATCCTTGCAAAGATCAAAAAAGCTGTCTTTTACGACTATGTAAAGCCCGGCGATACAATAAAATTAACTGCAAAAATAGATTCCATCGCTCCCGAAGCCGCGAGCACAAGCGGCAAGATAACGCTGGGAGAAAAGCTGATTGCCGAGATAGATTTGATGTTCAGCCATATTGACCAGAACCTTGCAGGCAGGAAATTTCCAAAGGAAAACTTCGTATTCACCGATATGTTCAAATCGCTTCTGCAGGGCGTGTTTGTTGATAATGCCGGTTCCGGCACACCGAAGTCGGAGCAAACCTGATGAATTCATCTCGCGTAGTAATAACCGGCCTTGGCGCAATAACTCCCCTTGGCTTGACTGTTAGCGATATGTGGGCAGCTCTATCTGCCGGTAAATGCGGGATAGGGCAAATTGGCGCATTTGACCCTGTGGGATTTAGCTGTAAACTGGCCGGCGAGGTCCCGGATTACAAAATACAACAATATGTGCCAAAGAGCCGTCGCAAAAGTGTCAAGCTGATGTCCCGCGATATTGAGCTGGCGATTATTGCGGCCAATGAAGCCCTGACCGGCAGCGGCCTCGTAACACAGGGTATCGACCCTGAAAGGGTTAATGTCGACCCGGAGCGGATGGCGATTAATCTGGGCGCAGGGCTTATAAGCTGTGATTTGGTTGAGCTGGCTCCTGCGGTGGCAGCAAGCGTTACAGACGGCAAGTTTGACATTCAAAAATGGGGTAAAGACGGCCTCGAACTGGTAACCCCTTTATGGCTTCTAAAATACCTCCCCAATATGTTAGCCTGCCACATAGGTATTATTCACGACATTCAGGGGCCGAGTAATACTATAACTTGTGCCGAGGCGTCTTCGCATTTAGCGATAAGCGAAGCAGCTCAAATTATCGCTCGCGGCGCCAGTGATATTGCCCTGGCCGGAGGCGCCGAAGCAAAGGTCAATCCGATTGTTATGATTCGCCAGTGCCTTCTCAAAAGAGCAATCAGTGAAAGCGAAAGCGAACCTGCTGCTGCGTGCAGGCCTTTCGACGCGAATGCAAAAGGTTCCGTTTTCGGCGAAGGAGCAGGGATTATTGTACTGGAAAGCATAGAAAACGCCGAGAAAAGAGGTGCAAAAATTTACGCTGAAGTAGTCGGCGTTGGAGCAAGCAGCAATATTAATCCGTCGTACGAACATCTCGAACCGGACGCCAGGGGCACTCAAATAGCGATAGAAAAAGCATTGGCAGACGCCGAGATAGAACCAAAGGACCTGGACCTGATTATCCCGCACGGCACAGGAGAACCAGGCGATGACCTGGCTGAGGCAAAAGCGATTGAGGCAGCACTTGGCCAAGCAGCGGCGAAGACAGCCGTCTGGCCAACCAAAAGTATGCTCAGTAACACGGGAGCTGCAAGCGGAACGCTCGACGTTATCGCGGCAGTGTGTGCAATGGCAGACGGCAGGATACCAGCCGCGAAGAATTGCGACAGGAAAGCTGACGGCTGCAATTTGAATATTGTAAAACAGGCACAGGAAACGAATATCAATTACGCATTGTGCTGTAGTTATACCTACGGCGGACAAACAGCCGCAGTGGTACTAAAACGACCGGAATGAATATCGAATGTGGAACAGGAAATTTCGAATCACGAAGGAAAAGGATTGAAAAAAAATGACAAGGTGAATATCGAATATTTAACAAGGAATAGCAAATTACGAAGGAAAAGAACCGAATAACAAATATCGAATAATGAACTCCGAAAAAGAAAACAAAAACAGAAAGTATGACCTTGAAGACCGATTGCTCGACTTTTCAGTGCGTATTATTAACATAGTTGAGACTTTACCTAATACGCGAGCCGGAAATCATATAGCAGGCCAATTGATTCGTTGTGGAACGTCACCGGCACCCAATTACGGTGAGGCACAAAGTGCCGAATCCCGCAATGATTTTATTCATAAAATAAAGATACTTCTTAAGGAGCTACGTGAAACTAACGTTTGGCTGAATATCATAGAGCGAAAAAAGTTACTAAAAGACAATAACAATAACTTGCATGCACTAATAGTCGAATGTAACGAGTTAATTTCGATTTTTGTTACAAGTGCAAAAACAGCCAGGAAAAATAAAGGTTCAGAGAAATGAAGAAAATGAGCTGTTTTTTCAGTTCGATATTCGATATTCCCTGTTCAGTATTCATTATTCAAATTATGTTATCTTTCGAGGGTCGAATGAATAATGGTTGAGCGTGTGGTAATAACCGGCATGGGTATTGTCTGTCCTCTGGGCAACGATGTAGAGACAGTCTGGGCAGGGATGTTAGAGGGTAAAAGCGGGGTGGCCAAAACCACCATTTTCGATGCCTCCACCTTTCCCACAACTTTCGATGCCGAGGTCAAAGATTACGACTTGACCAAATATACAAAGCACCCGGAGCTGCACAAAGACAGCAACCGGGGCTCCGGATTTGTTATTGGAGCAACGGCTCAGGCCTGCAGGCAAGCAGGAATTGATATTGAAACAGAGAAGCCGACCGACGGTATAGAGCGCAGCAGATTAGGTATTTACCTTGGAGCAGGTGAAGGCTCCGTCGACAATGATGTGTTTTTTGCTGCGATAGTTGAGGGATGGGACTCAGAGAAAAACGAAATGGACTGGGGACGATGGGCGGAGGTGGCTTTCAGCAGGATGAGTCCAATGCGTGAGCTTGAGCAGGAGCCGAATATGCCGGCCGCCCATATTGCGATGCTTACCGGGGCACGCGGGCCGGCAAGAAGCTGTCTTACCGCCTGTGCTGCAAGCACGCAAGCCGTCGGCGAAGCGACAATGCTCATCCGCAGAGGCGATGCGGATGTAATGATTGCAGGCGGCGCGCATTCGATGATACATCCGTTAGGTCTTACCGGATTTAACCGTCTGACGGCGCTCTCGACAAGAAACGACAGTCCACAGACGGCATCAAGGCCGTTCACGGCCGGCAGGGACGGCTTTATCCTCGGCGAAGGTGCTGCGATTTTAATCCTCGAAAGCATAAGCTCTGCGAAAAAAAGAGGAGTTGAAATACTTGCTGAAGTCATCGGCTTTGGAAGCAGCTCCGATGCTTTCAGAGTTACCGATATGCACGAGCAAGGCAGAGGTGCAATCCAGGCAATAACAGCGGCACTTGCCGACGCGGGCATCAGCTACAAAGACATCGATTACATAAACGCACACGGCACGAGCACAATGGAGAATGACTCGATTGAGACCAAGGCAATCAAGGCGGTCTTCAAAGAAGAGGCGAAAAATATTCCTGTCAGCAGTGTTAAAAGTATGTTCGGACATTTGATTGGGGCGACAGGCGCAGCCGAGTTGATTACCTGCGTTCTGGCAATACGGGACAATATCGTTGCCCCCACGATGAACCTAAACGACCCCGACCCTGAGCTTGACCTCGATTATGTACCGAATAAGGCCAGAAAATGCCGGGTCGATGTCGCTATAAACGAGTCTTTCGGATTCGGCGGACAAAATAATGTTGTCATCATCAAAAGGTACGAATAAAATCAATAAATAAAAAACTAACCGCAATACGCGATACGCACGACGCAATACGAACTATGATAGACATAAAACAAATACGAGAGAATCCACAAAAGTATAAAGATGCCTGTGAAACGAAAGGCTTCGCAGTGGATATCGACAAGCTACTTAAAACAGATAAGCAACTGAGAGACACCAAAAAGCAGCTTCAGGATATTGTCAGCGAGAAAAACAGAATCGGCAAATCAATCCCAAAACTGTCCGAAGATGAAAAAAAATCTGCATTGACGAAGTTATCAGAATTGAAAAAAAGCGAAGCTGAATACGATGAGAACATTAAGAAGCTTCAGCCGGAGTTTAATAGCCTTATGCTGCTTGTGGCTCAGCCGACCGACGAAGATGTGCCGCTTGGTAAAGACGATACTGAAAATGTTGAAATACGAAAAGAAGGCAAGGTAAGGCAGTTCGATTTTGAGCCGAAAGACCACGTACAATTGGGGCTCGATTTGGGCATTATAGATATCGAACGAGGCGTGAAATTGGCGGGGACGAGAAACTATATCCTAAAGGGTGACGGGGCACTGCTGCACTGGGCTGTTCTGCGGTTCGCTATGGACTATATGGTGGATAAAGGGTATGTCCCGTTCTCGGTGCCTGTCCTTATGAAAGATGAGACGATGACAGGCACAGGCTTTTTCCCCGGCTCTGAAGACCAGACATATCAAATGGAAAAAGACCAGCTCAATCTGGCCGGGACCGCTGAGGTGCCGCTGACTGCTTACCGGATGGGGGAAATACTAAAGGCCGATGAGCTGCCATTAAAGTATGTGGCAATGTCAAGCTGCTTTCGACGTGAAGCCGGGGCGGCGGGCAAAGATACCTACGGGCTTTACAGAATCCACCAGTTTGACAAAATCGAGCAGGTGGTTATCTGTAAAAACAGTATAGAGGAGAGCAACAAGTTCCATGATGAGATTTTGGCCAACGCCGAGCATGTGTGTCAGGCGTTGGAGCTGCCCTACCGCATTGCCAACGTCTGTACCGGCGACTTAGGTCGCGGCCAGGTGAAAAAATTCGATATAGAAGCCTGGATGCCGTCGCGGGAAAATTACTGCGAGACGCACAGCGCAAGTAAATTCTATGAGTTTCAGGCCAGAAGATTGAACCTTCGATATAAAGACCCCAAGACAAAGAAAAATATATTCTGCCATACACTCAATAACACCGTAATTGCAAGCCCTCGAATCCTGATACCCATTCTGGAACTCTACCAGAACGCCGATGGCTCGATAACGATACCGAAAGTCCTTCGGCCATATATGAGCGGAAAAGAAAAAATTATCCATATAAACTCCTGAAAAGGTGGATAGTATGGAAATTCTTGAAATAAATAATATCAGAAAAGAATTCGGGACAGTCGTCGCCGTCAACAATGTTAGTTTTTCCGTAGATAAGGGACAGGTACTAGGCCTTATCGGCCCGAACGGAGCAGGCAAAACCACACTCCTGAGAATTCTTGCTACTGTGCTTCGACCTACAGGGGGCAGTGTTCGTTTATTGGGATATGATTTAGCAAAAGAATACCTACAGATACGCAAATATATCGGATTCATGCCTGATTTCTTCAATCTTTATAATGACCTGACTCCGCGTGAATGTCTTGACTTCTTCGCAAAAGCATATCACGTTGAACAGGACTTGATTCCAAAAAGAATTGATGAAACACTTGAATATGTTGACCTTGAAAACAAACGTAACAGTTTCATCCGCCATCTTTCACGTGGTATGGTACAGCGGATGGGAGTGGCGGTTTTGCTGATTCATGAACCCGATTTGCTTCTTCTGGATGAACCCGCCTCGGGTTTAGATCCAAAGGCGAGAATTCAACTGCGCAATGTTTTGAATAAACTAAGCGCCGAAGGAAAGACAATTATCATATCCTCACATATACTCACCGAGCTATCCGGATTTTGTTCACACATTGCAATAATGGATAAGGGTAATATCAAACTGCATGGTGCTGTAGATGAAATTCAGCAAAAAATTGCCGGCTCAACCAAAGTAAATATATCCGTTTTGGAGGATGGTGAAAGAGCAGTTGTCTTAATTAACAAATTCCCCGATGCCAAGTTAGTTACTGCTGAGAACAATAACATAACCGTTGAAACAGATAAAGGGCCGAAAGGTTTAGCCGCCTTAAACACCTATCTGGTTAAAGAGGGCATAAAGGTCGTCAGCTTCTCTGAGCAAAAGGCGGACCTTGAAGATTTGTTTATGAAGATTTCTTCACAAGAAGAATAACAGTTTTTTGGTGGAACTTAAAACCAATGATGAGTAATCCACTGATACAGCGATATCGTTATAGTTTATTGCGTCTAAGTCACCTGTTGGTATACGTGACCATATATGTTTCTGTGGTTGCATTGCTTCTATTCGTCAATTACACATTCTACAAACATCAGGATACTTTTCATTCACCACAAGAGCTTTGCAGGGGGATCTATTTTCAGTTCCTGGCCTTCCAGATAATTATATTATGGATTTGGGGGGCTTTTAGTTCCGCTTCGGCGGTCAAAGAGGAAATCACAGGAAAAACCTATGACTTTTTCAGAATGTTACCTCTGGCTGCGCATCAAAAGACCATCGGTATTTTGATAGGAAAGAACCTTGTAATCCTGTTGCTCACGGCAATCAACTGCATTCTTCTGATATTGTCAGGCTCAATCGGCCGGTTAAGCGTTAATCTGCAATCTCAGATTTTTTTGGCATTATTTTCAATAGCGATTCTTATCAATTCTACCGCCCTGCTGTCTTCTATCAATCCAAGCCTAAAATCCAAAAAGACAAATGCTTTAGGAATCGTGGTCCTCGTTTTCCTCTTTGGGCCGTTTCTGTTCGGCTCTCTCGGTGCATTATCAGAAACAGCAAAATTAGAACAAGTCTCTGGATGGTTTTTCGTGATAGAGCTTCCCGTATTTATATTAATAAGCCTTGTCGCCCTGTATTTTAGCTGTTGGGCTATAATAGGAATACTGAGAAAGTTTACCCGCGAGGACGAGCCTTTATTTACCAGAAAAGGCGCACTGCTTTTTATGCTGGGTTTCGAACTCATACTGTTGGGCCTGTTTTACCATTACCTGGGAAAAGGAGAAACAGACCTCAGTTACATATACTGGATGATCTCGCTGCTTGCTGTTTTAGCTGTTCCCTTTGGAGCAATTCGAAGTTTTGATAAATATCTTGAATACAGCGGGCTGATTCGGGAAAAAGCCGGCTCGAATGTTAATAACTTCTCGCGTGTCCTACTACATTCCAATATATCTCTTGCACTTGGCTTGTTCGTTATATGGTCAGCCGGTTCCATAACAATAATCCTGATTAGTCGAATGGAATTTCTCCAGGGACTGTATCAAATATGGATTCTGTTTTCTTTCTATCTATTCTTATTGTTATTACTGGAACTCAATGTCCTTTATAAACCTGTATCGGCGAAAATCGGGCTTCTTTTATGTTTTATCGCCGTCGTTTATGCAATACTGCCTCCGATTTTATCAGCAATTCTTGAAAGTGATACACTCTATTTACACAGCCCTGTTGGTTTCTTCTGGATAATGATAGACGAACCTTACACAGAAATACCTTCTCTAATAAGTATTTGGGTGGTAAATATATTACTTTGTGTGATTCCAATACTCTTGATATGGAAGCGATATTCTTATATTCTTAAACTAAGGCAGAAGATGTAATGCTATGGGAAATCATATTGAGCAATTCTTTTACTCGTTCTTTTCTCAAATTTATTAAATTGCACTTTAGT
>Ga0315543_1004621_pt1 | contig 11324 bp, 9 predicted proteins | sample SalMarSW160210MG_2_FD_203098 | JGI IMG/M metagenome (GOLD analysis project Ga0315543, IMG submission 203098) | Salt marsh sediment microbial communities from the Plum Island Ecosystem LTER, Massachusetts, United States - Salt Marsh Sediment SW1601-210 ...
TCCCCCTGGTTGATTATGACCAGTCTAGCGCCGGCCTTTAGGGCTTCTCTGGGCATGTTGGCCGCCGGTGTCACCACAAGACTTGAACCTGCCACAATAAAGAGGTCACATTTTTGAGAATGTTCGAATGATAAAACCAGGTCTTTTTCGGGGAGGGATTGGCCGAAGTCCACCACACTTGGGGCAAACCTTCCGCCGCAATCACAGACCTTACGACCCAGGGACCGGTCCACGGTTTTTCCGCATCGGTCGCATCGAGCCTTGGTGATATTCCCGTGAAGTTCAGCCAGCAGTTCAGGACGGATACCGGATTTAAGGTGAAGGTTGTCCACGTTCTGCGAAATCAGGAATTTGAGCTTGCCCAGGTTTTGAAGCTCCACTATAGCCAGATGGCCTTTGTTGGGATGGACAGAATCCCACGCCGGTGTTCCGGGCCTTGGGGGGAGACCCTTGTCCCTCCTGGTCCATAGACCGTCAGGGCCCCTGAAGTCAGGAAGGCCCGATTCCGTGCTTATGCCTGCGCCGGTAAAAAAAACCGGGTAGCGGGATTCGTAAAGCCATTGGGCCAGGGTTTGAATCCTGTTTGTTAAATCATCACCCATTTTCCGCTCCGGGCAGTTTCACGATTATCATATATTGTTCATATTATAATTAGTTAGCTTTTAGCTATCAGCCATTAGCTATTAGCTGCTCCCTTATCCTCTGTTCGATATTGTTGGCTCACTCGGCCCCACACCTAAGAGACCACCTTTGAAAAAATACCTAATCGAAGGTCTGTCCCTTTTCTTCGTTCCGGATCTCCCGGGCTGGTCATTTCAAGGGGTTACGGCCGTGGGATGCCTACCCCCTCCGCTGTTCCCCTCGTTTTCACTCGGGGCCAGGGGGTCCCCCACCCGTAACTCCCTGAAATAACACCGCCCTCCCGATAGTCACTGCAAAAAGGAACAGCCCTTCGCCCTAGTGTCACACTTCCTGCCCACATAAGGTCACAACTGTTCTTGGAAAGACGACATCTCAAAAAGAATCCCACCCAAGGTCTGCAGTGAGCTTATTTTCAAGGGTTTGCTCCTCCGGAACCCCTGGCAGAATTTCCCGTTGCTACCAGGAAAAGGTTTGCCAAACACTTGAAAATAAGCACACGTCCACTGAATGCCATAGATGTCGTCTTGAAAAGAACAGGTGTGAGCGGACTGGCTGTTTCATATCGATTGGTGATTATGGTAGCTTTTCTTCCTTTTTTCCGTATTTCTCTCTTAGAATCCTATGTAGTATCTTGCCTGTGTCGCTTTTGGGCATCTCATCGTCGTTTATGAACATAACTTGCTTAGGGATCTTATACGCGGCGATCTTGCCCCGGCAATAGTCGGAAATCTCCTTGCCGGTCGCGGCTTCGCCTTCATGCAACACGACTACCGCTGTGACCTGCTCTCCCCACTTTTGGTGAGGTACGCCTATGACCGCCACGTCTTTTACTGCCGGGTGGGCGCCGATAACCTTTTCCACCTCCGCGGGAAAGATATTCTCGCCGCCGGATATTATCATGTTGGATTTTCTGTCCACCAGAAAGTAGTAACCGTCCTCATCACGAAAGGCCATGTCTCCCGCGCTGAAATATTCGCCCTTCATGGATTCCGCAGTCTTCTGAGGGTCTTTCCAGTATCCCATAAAGACCATGGGACTTCTCGAATATAACTCGCCCACCACATTGGGTTTGGTGATTATGTTTCCATCCTCGTCGTAGAGCCTTATTATATCCGAACCGATAACTTCCCTGCCGCAGGAGCCGAGCTTGACGAGCTGTTCATCCGGTTTCAATACGGTTACTATGCCAGCCTCGGTGGAACCATAGGCCTCAAAGAGCCTGGTGTTGGCAAACATGTTCATGATGCCCAGTTTGGTTTCCTGCCTTGCCGGGGCTGAAGATATCAAGAGTTTTTTTACCCCGGTCAGATCGTATTTTTTCTTTATGTCATCCGGGAGTGATAGGAGCATGATATAGTGGGTGGGTACCAGAGAAGTAAAGGTTATGTTATAATCCGATATGGTTTTCAGGAGGTGCTCGGGGTTGAATCTGACCGTATTGTATGCCACCACAGTGCCGCCCACAAAGATGTTGGTGAAAGAGTATTTAAGGGAGTGGCTGTGACAGAAGGGCATAACCATAAGATTTATATCATCGAAGCAAAAATTATGTTCGTGGATCATGATGAAATACTGAGAAAAAAGATTCACGTGGCTCTTCATAACACCCTTGGGCCTTCCTGTGGTCCCGCTGGTATACAGGATAGTCCATAGATCCTCCGGCTCCACCTTTGTGTTCGGTTCACCCGGACTGGCTGCTGATAGGATTTCTTCGTAAGGAATGAACCCGTCCTCCACCTCGGGTTGGGAGGAAAAGGATATATATTTTTCGATCGAAGGGATCCTTGTCTTTATCTCAGTTATCATGTCGATGAAAGGGAACCTTTTGCCTGTGGCAGGGTCTTTACCCCCTTGCACGATGAAGATCTTTGCCTCACAGTGATTGATGATATATTCCATTTCCGGTGTCGCGAGCCTGAATAAAAGGGGAACGCACACGAATCCGCCCTTGGCGGCCGCGGCATAGATCTCCATCCATTCCACACAGTTATAGGCCAGGACAACGAACCTGTCGCCCTTTCGCATGCCCATGTCCGACAGTGCGTTGGCCAGCCTGCAGGCCCTCTCATCCCATTGCCTGAAGGTGTAAGACTTGTAAAGGTCTTTAATCCCTTCCTTGTGAGGCCATTTGTGCGCGTTTACACTCAGGATGTCTTTTACGGTCAACCAGTTACTTTGATTCATAGATGATCCTCCATGGAATTCTATCGCCCGTCTGTTCAGAGGCCATCAGGGCCTCTTTCAGGAGGATTTCACTGTTTCTCAGCTTGCTTCCTGCTGATATTCCCGGTAATTTCATTCCAGTTTACTCCCTTAATATGGATTCTTAGTATATTTACCTTGGAAACCGTGTAATTTCAATAGACAATTTCGGTAGTGATTTGGGTGTATGTAGTAATAGAAAGGCGCAGGCCGCAAGAGTGGCTGCCATTATGGATAATCTCAAAAAGGGTTATAAAAATACCTGCCAAACTTATTCTGCATAGTCTATTTTTTTGTTGATTCCGGGTTGGATTTATTCTAATAATTAGTGCCTATTTTTGATAGATAACCTTTTTCGAGAAGGCGGCTTTTGTTGCAATTCCTTCTCCCATCCGCAAGAATCCAGGAAAAGGAGCATTTATGTGTTTAGATGGAGACCCAGACAGTTATAAAAGAAAAAGAGGCGATCACGGAATTTTGTGGCAGGGAGGGTGACGTCAGATTCGCCGGGACCCACCTGCTCGTGGAGCTTTGGACATCGAAGTTCCTGCGCGAGCCAAACCGCATACGGGGCATCATCATTGAAGCGGTGAAGGCATGCGGGGCGACCATGCTCGGCATTGATCTTCACGTTTTCTCACCAAATGGCGGTGTTTCCGGTGTAGCAATCCTCCAGGAGTCACATCTCAGCATCCATACATGGCCTGAATATGAATACGCGGCAATCGACATTTTTGTCTGCGGCACTATAAACCCGAGTCTTGCCGTTCCTGTGCTAAAAGAGCGTTTCCAGCCCGACAGGATAGAAGTACGCGAGATTAAGCGGGGGATCCTGCCGTGACCAACCATATGGAATGGGTGTCTGAGACATGGCAGGATGTGGAAATCCGTTATCGTGTGCGATCGGTAATCTATGAGGATAAGTCGGATTTCCAGCATCTGCAGATCGTTGATACCTGTCGATACGGAAAGATGCTGCTCTTGGACGGGATAGTCCAGACAACGGAAAGGGATGAGTTTGTCTATCATGAGATGATGGTGCATGTTCCCATGCTCTCTCACCCTGAACCGAAAAACGCTCTAATCATAGGCGGAGGTGACGGGGGGATCCTGAGAGAGGTGCTTCGTCATAAATCGATAGAAAAGGCCACCATAGTAGAGATAGATCCTATGGTAATCGAGTTCTGTAAAGAATATTTACCCGGTATAAGTGGGGGAGCATTTAATGATCAGAGAACGGAGCTGATAATCGGGGACGGGGCGGTATACGTGGATGAGACAAAGGATAGATATGATATTATAATTATTGATTCTCCTGACCCTGTCGGTCCGGCGCGCGTGCTGTTTTCCGAGAAGTTTTACTCCGGTATACACCGTATACTGGATTCCGGCGGTATCATGACCCGCCAGACAGGTTCCGTGAATATGCAGGCCGACGAGCAGAAAGAGGCTTATACGTTGCTTAAAGGGATGTTTGATCATGTCTTGTTCTATCTTTACACGGTGCCCACCTATATCGGCGGCCTTTTTTCCACTGCATTCTGTTCCGACAGTGTGAACCCACTGGATATCGGCTATGATGAATTGAACAGCAGGTTTAAGCAGGCTTTGCTTAAAACGCTCTATTACAACCCGGAAATACATCGCGGGGCATTTTGCGTACCCAAGTTCTTTCAGGAGAATCTACAATGAACCACGCAGCTACTAAAATACACGATATGGAATCGGTAGGTGTGCCGAAGCAGACATTTGGGTGGGAACTGATAATGGACCTGTATGATTGTAACAGGGATACAATCTCCAACGAAGATTCGATCAGACGTTTCGCTCGAGAGCTTTGTAATGTTATAGACATGAATCCATACGGGGAGACCCAAGTCCCGTATTTCGGGGAAAATCAGGAGCATACCAAAGGCTATTCACTGGTGCAGCTTATTGAAACCAGCTCCATTGTGGGACACTTTTCCGAAAGCACCGGCACCGCGTATATTAATATCTTTTCCTGCAAGGAATATGATATTGAGGTTGCGGAAGTATTTACAAAGCAATTTTTCGAGGCCCAGAGTGTTTATTCCCGTTTTATAATTAGGGAGTGAAGAATAATGTGTGGAATTTTTTTTGAGATGCCGCCTTGAAAAGAACAGCCGTGACCTTCGGTCATGATGCTTTTGCATAAACCATGTCCCTTGGGCATGGTTTTTGATTCGCCTTCGCCAGAATACCCTGTGGCTTGCCGCAGGGATGAATGGCGAGGTGGACCACGGCGAAGCTCGTAAGAGCGAAGCCGGGTAGACTATGGCGGAATTCCGCTTGATACCCCACCACCGCTTGCGGTGGGGAGCTTCATTTATGCCCGCGGTCCCGGGTTTTATGATCAGACTTTTTGGTGGAGAATTCGGAGCGTAGCTGATTAAGGACCAGTGGGAGATTCCAGATAGACTTGGAGAAGCAGTCTTCAAATCTATATTTTTTGATTCTCAGTATATTCTGGAGGATATCTTGCTTGTTGTAATGATTTACACTATGAATAGTAGTTTTAGAAATACTTTTCCTATCTATTGAAGAGGGCTCCAAGCTTGAATTTCTATGGGAGCATCGGAGTGCTGAACCCTTGTTAAGGCAACGCCAGAATCAAGCTGGCCCAATTTTCTATAATCGACCTTTCCTCCGAGTAAAGCTTCAAGCATTTTTGGTCTCTCTAATAAACAAGAGAATATAATTGAGAGTCCCATTTCCCTAGCAAAGTTGTATTGTTTTTGATCAAAATCATCTGGTGATTGCGATAACAGCCATATAGCTACGCCTTTTGATCTTACCTCCCGCACCATATTTTCGAGAGTGTGCTGACGACATGGCAAGTAATGATGAGCTTCATCAATTAATATGATTAATCGAATTTGTCTGTCCCCATTTTTATCCAAAGGAGCATCTGGTAACCGCATTATTTCGGAATAAAGTCTATCAAGAACCAAAAATGATGCCAGTTTCCGTAAGTCCTCAGGAAGGCTGTGGAGATCAATGACATGATTTTTTTTAAATAAATCGTGCTCTTCCCCTTCATTCGAGGAACGAAATAGTGGAAACACCGAAAACTCATGGAGACATGCCAACAATGAATCTTCTTTCCATCCATTTGTTTGGTATTCCTGTTCAGCTAATTCCATAAGGTCAGTAAGATCGGGTGTATAATCTGCAAAATCATCATATAGCTGCATAATGAGTTGAAGGCAACGCCCTTTTTGAATGGGACCTAGCGGGACTACTGAACAAATCGTATCGCGAAATCGTCTAGCTGCTAATTGTACAGCATATCTCCCCTTATCTGGAAGTGATAGAGGGGTGATAGGAATACATTCCTCGGGAAGTCTGATAACATTTGCGTTGATATCAGATACAAAGTCCATATTAGATGCAATATCACCTTTTGCATAATCAAATATTAAAAAAGGTATGAAATATGGGGTGGTGGTAGTTATTTGTGTTATAAGAGACAAACCGGTTCTGGTTTTTCCCGTTCCGTTTCTTCCCATAATCGCTACGTGCGGAGCTGTTCCTGGAGCATTAAGAATATGATATACTATAATATCTCCTCTAGCTTCTTTTCCGAGTTCTATGGTTACTGTATAAGATTCAGTATCTGGTGATTTTGGTAATAAATCGGCTATTGGACTGGGAATCAAGTCAGATAAAGAACATTGCTCTAGCAAATGTAAAATAAGCTCGTCACTTCTGGAATTTAATCTCTCATATTCTTCTCTAAAGTAACGTAACCCCCTTTCAATATGAAGTTTGATAAGAGGGCCGATTTCATTAGGGTCAGGAACTTTTCCAATTCGTTGGCGAATAAGTGCAAGGATTATATCCTCATCATCTCCATAGATTTGCTTTGCTTGGAATTCTGTTCCATCACTATCATAAGTAACTTTTTCAGGTTCTGATTCTAATGACAGAGAATATCCAAGCGCAGCTCGAGCCCATAAATTTGGCCGAATGTTTGTCCGTCGAAGTTTTTCTAAAAACTCTCGGGCTTCTTTAGAGGTTTTTAACAAAGACATGATGTATATCCTTTTATATCCTTTAAAAAAAATAACCTGGACGAATAATAATTGAATCAGAATTAGACTCATAATCCAATCGGTATTGCCGTGCAACAAATGGTGCTAGACGTTTAGCCCACTCTACATCAACCTCAGTATCCGTTGAAAGAATAATGACTTGATGCCCTGCTGAAGGAAGGTATTTTTCAAAAAGGGCTCTCCTATTTGTCGTATCGAGGCGACCCACAGGAGTATCGATTACGATTGGAAGTTCTCGACCTGAGGCTTTGGCTAAAGCCCATATAAGTGAGAGAGCATACATTTCCTTCATCCCTTGAGAAAAAACTCTTTTTTCAAGCGGCCGTCCTCTTTCGTCTTTAAGTATTACTTGCCATGTTTCTGCATCTATTTCGACTGATCTTATAGGGTCTTCCGTTTTCCGTAACCTACTATACATTTCGTCCATATATTTTTGAAGAAGTGATAATTTCTCAGGAGCAAGTTGTTTAATAAAATCATCTAGTGTGCGACGGGCTTCTTGAGCGAGTTTAATAATTTGCCTAACTTGCGATGTCGCAGCTCTTTGAGAAAGACGATCTTCTATTTGTCGGGACCTAGTAGAGAGGTCTGCTTCCAAACGTTGAATATCCGCTTTCAGATTACTTTGTTCTTCTTTGAGTGCTCCGATCCGTTCTGTTAATCCACGATTTTCTTTTAAAAGTTCTTCAACATAAGGATCATCTGAAGTTGATTGAAGTTTTATCTCTACCTCACGAAGTTCATTGTAAATATGCTCTCGTCTGTCAATTACTTGCTTTAACGAGCATCCATGCTTTTCAAGATTTATTAGCCTCTCTAAAAGTAACCTTCTTTTTGTGTCACCAATATCATGGAGTTGAATTTTTTCTTCCCGAGAATCAAAGCCCAAAACATCTTTTACGGATTCATCAAAACTCTGTATGTAAAAATTTGCTTGTTTTTTACTAAGTAATATTTCAGGGGGAGGTTCGGGCGATGGAAAAAAGGTGCGTCTTTTGACTTCTTCCATTTGATTCTGTAATTCATCTAACCTCTCGGCACTTGTAACAGCACGCTGTTCTTGTTCAATTTTTCGTCGCAGGGCATTTCTAATAGAATTCCCTGCTAAAAGAATTGACAATGGTTTAAATTCCTCTTGAATTTGCTGTTTTATTTCATCTGCTTCGCCATTGAGGCGGGCTTTTTCTTGAATAAGTTCATCACGCTCTGATGCGTGAGGACTAGCTATTCGCCTTAGTTCTTCTTCGATTTGTTTTTGCCGACGCGATAATTCTTCAATTTCGCGATCAGACTCACTTTGCCTGTCACGTTTGTTTTCTAGTTCATTTTGAATACGTTCTTTTTCAGCTTGTAATTCAAAAAAATCATCTCTCTCATGTCTTTTTATCTCATTTCTTTGAAGATGATCAATTACATACCGCTTTAAATCTTCTCTAAGCAGGCGGTATACGTTGATATGGAGTATATCTTCAATAGCTTCAACCATCTTTCTTTCCCGACTATCGTCATCTGCGAACTCCTGTATTCGCTCACCATCGAACAAAAAAAACGGAGCAATTTTGGGAGGCAAAAGACTTCTTAGGAAATCTTGATAAACAAGAGGATTGTCTTCAATCCAATCAACCGTTCTGCCATTTTCGTAAATCTTTAATTCAATATCCATTACGCGTCGTTCAGTAATATTTGCTTTCCATCGTCTTTCAATACGTATTTGTCTCTCTGCACCAATGTCTTTTGCTATAAATTCTATGGCAACACTGTAATCGCGTTTCCCTTCATCAAGAGCTCGGCGATTAAGTCTGTCACTTACTGCTCTTAGATAATTCGGGCGTGTATGAATCCCTGGGAGGTCACCATCTTCATAGAGACTGTAATATATAGCTTCATGTAAAGATGTCTTTCCCCTTCCATTGTCACCACCAATTAATATCAGAGGTTTTTCAAGATCAGGTTGAGATAATAGATCAATGGAATGACTGCCATAAAATCGCTTAAAGTTAGTCAATTCCAAGCGAGAAATAGAAAGATGTTTCCAATGCATTTTAAAAGCCTTCCTAATTTATTCAGGAATAAATTTTTGGATTATTTCTCTCATTTCTTCTGGAAGACCTTGCCGTCGTTTTAAATGACCATATTCATCTTCGATTTCGCGTAAACGGCGCATCATTTCAAAAGAGATTCCATGTGTTTCACACACATTCTGAAGCAAGAGGTTTTCCTTGTCCAAGATATTAATTTTATTATTCTCCGGCATAGCTTCCTCCTCTAATACCTGTTTCCAAATCCTTGTAACCATATCAGTTGGGATAATAGGTTTGCTTGGGTGATTATTTTCTTCTTTATTCCATATTTCCTGGATAATAGTTAATTCATCCCCTTCAATCAACAATATTCCAGATTCTTTTTGAGCTTCCAAAAGAAGTTTAAGGATTTCCATCCTTGTTTCATGGGTAAAGGGGCCTGTGTTGCTCATTATCTCATTTGTGCCACGGCGTTTTGCTATAGTCCCATTCCTCCGGTAGTCATATCGTGACCCAGATTTATTTCTTATGTCCCGTAAATAGTCTCTTAGTTCTAATAGGGGGATTAGCTTTTTATCACCAGAGAAAATTAGTGATTCTATTGACTTATCTTTCTCAACAACTGTGCATGTCCAACATCCGAACCGACTGTGGCCGCAAGCAGGAGTTGATTTGTCAATAATCAAAGGACATTCACCACTAGCTTGTTTATATAGCTCAACTAATCCTTTATTATCTCCATTCCATGGATTAGGGACATTAAGTAAGTAAGACCATATTTCATTACTTCTCACGTCTTGAATAGGGGTATAAACGTAAGCTTTTAGTATGTCTTGGTGAGGGCGAAAGCGGCTTCCTTTAATATCGTTACGATTCATAGATCGAGCCCTTGTAGTACTTTCATCTTTTCGATTGCCTATGACTACTGTAACGGATCCTGATCTATCAATAACATTGAGGATAAACTTACTTATTGGATGGATTTTCAGACGATCTGTACACCATCTAAAATGGGAATTGGGTGATGGATATCCACGGCCAATAAGGTTGACCCAAAAAGTATCATTGAGTTTAGGGTACACAATATGAGTAGAAATTGGCAAATTGTCTTGGTTTGCTGATGTCAAAATCAAATCAAGTTCTCTCCTAATACGTTCGGAAATGTGTGGCATTTCTACTCTTGTATCTGAAGCTATTATGTAAATATGTTTGTTCCTCTTTTCTTTAGGGAGCTTAGCTATAGTGTAATAAGTCAATTGAAGCAGCGCTGTAGAATCTTTTCCGCCACTAAAACCTAAGATCCAAGGACGTTGATCTGAAATATATACATCAGCGAGTTCATCTGAAATATCATTAAAAATACTTTCTCTTATTTCTATTTTCTCATTTTGTTTTAAAAGCATTTGTATATTCCCTTTGATATAGGCCCATATATGTATATTAACCTTAGATTTAAGGGCCGTCAAGAAAGCAATATCCCCAACTCATCCCCTAGATGTTACCTTTTATATTTTGTCCTTAAATTGAACCTGATACTTGCTTGTATTTTCCACCAAAATATCAGGGCACCACATTAATTCATGGAAAATACAAACAAATTGATCATCTCGTTCCACAGCAACAATCTTTATTATTTCGTTGATAATAGATCTTTTTTATAATTCTATCCCCTTAATCCATCAAGCGCAATGAGGTTTTTTTATTTCTTTTAAATGGAAATCTAGGGCCTTTCTTTGATTTAATTATTTGATAATATCTTAAAACAATTTTTAAAAATCAATAGTTGGATGCTCTTTATACAATCCTTGACAATAGCTAATCTATTAAAATAGGATCATCACAGAGAAAATAAGGTATGAAACACGAACAGATCATTTATGCGACCACCGAAAGGGTAGCTACTGTAACACTTAACCGTCCCAACAGGCTTGACGCGTGGACAGCTTAAATGGCCAGGGAGGTGAGAGATGCTAATACCCTTATTATTCAGGGCCGGAAAGGAATTGAATGAAGACATTAGTTCCCGTAACACTTGCTGTTTTTGCCGGGCTTTGCAACATACCGCTTATCTATGGTTTCAAAAAGGCTTATTCCCAGAACCCTTTTATCTTTGCTGGTTCCTTCAACCTGGTTTCGGCCTTTGTATTTCTTTCCATTGCCTATCTTTTCGGCGGGATTGAACACCACTACTTTGTGAGGAATTGGCCTTTTATATTATTTGCCGCTCTGGGTATTGTTTTAATCAATACCTTGGCCCACTACTGTCCCAACGTTGATTTTTAAATAATAGTTAACTAACTGTAACCAATGACTAAAGAGAACAAAATATCATTTATCGATTTGAAGTCCGGATTAACATGGGAGCATAATCCTACATCAACTC
>Ga0315543_1004625_pt1 | contig 11315 bp, 8 predicted proteins | sample SalMarSW160210MG_2_FD_203098 | JGI IMG/M metagenome (GOLD analysis project Ga0315543, IMG submission 203098) | Salt marsh sediment microbial communities from the Plum Island Ecosystem LTER, Massachusetts, United States - Salt Marsh Sediment SW1601-210 ...
ATACATGCTAATAAAAAAAGCAGCAAATTAAATCGTGGCATGGGCATCTTGCCCATGATTCACGGGCATGATGCCCGTGCTACTGCAAAAGAATATGTGAACATATATTTGGGACGCAACACTAGGACCACATTCCCGGCAGCCGCTCGATCTGTTCCACCACCATCTCTACTGTAATGCCACGCATACACTGCATATAGGCATCTCCCTTGAGGGGGCACTTGTTTTTGACGCAACTGATGCAATCGAGGTGATCGAGGTATATGAGCTTTTTGCGGGGCGAAACAGGGGAAGTCGATTTGGGATCGTCGGCTCCTGAAAGAACCACCAGCGGTATGCCGACCGCCGCTGCCAGATGCGCCGGGCCGGAGTCGTTGCCGACAAAGAATCGAGAGTTTGACAAAATGGCGGCCGCTTCCCGCAGAGTTGTCTTTCCGGCCAGGTTCACAACCTCTTTGGCACCGGCAGAGGCGGCGATTTCATCACCGACTCGCCGATCCTCGGCTGAGCCAACGAGGACAACTTTGAAGTTATATCGAGAAACGATGACTTTTATCAACTTGATATACTTGTCTGTTCCCCACCGTCGAGATTCTGCCACGGCTCTAAAGGCGATGGCTGCATAGTTGTCATGCTCACTAAGCCTGAAATTTGAAAGAGTCTGCAAACCATGTCGAAGATCTTCGTCGTTGAGAAACAGTTTGGGTCTGGTAAACTCCAGTTCTACGCCCGCGCCGCGCCGGAGCAGGTTAAAATACAGCTCGCTTCTGTGCGCTGAATTGAGCGGCGTCGGTAGAGTGAGGGGACGTGACAGTAAAAGCCGACGACCGTCAGAAATGTATCCGATTCGTTCCTTAACGCCGGCCAGCTTGAAAGCGGCAGCCGACCCAAAAGAGGGAGGCAGAATGAATCCCACCTCAAACTTATGCTGGCTAATCCGCTCTTTGATTTTCATAACGGCAATCAGGCCATGAACATGAGCGGTAGGGATGCTGATAATCTCATCTATGGCAGGGTTTTGCTCAAACAGCTCAGCCAGAGGATCGGGAACCAGAAGGGTAACCGTTGCGCCGGGGTAAGCCTCACGGGTTTCATTGATCATGGGTGACGCCATGATACAGTCGCCCAGATGATTAGGGGTACGGATCAGAACCTTGAGTGACATTAACCAGTATACTTGCCTTCGAGAGCGAACTTGTCAAGAAGATAGTTTTTCAACTCTTCCAGATGCTTGTCTTTTGCCTCAAGGTAGTCAATCTTGCTTTCAAGGTAAATGATCCTGGAGATCTGGCCATCGTCGAGGCGGAACTTGGCGATATCGAGTTTGCTCTTGGCCAGCTCAATCTGTTTGTTTAACACGTCCAGCTTGCGGTAGCTGACATCGAGCCTATTGATCAGATTGACAATCTGAGCGCGGGCGGATCTTTTGCTTCGTTCATATTCAATTTTCGCTTTCTCCTCCGACAGGCGGACCGCTTTCACAGCGGCGCCTGATGCGCCCCCGTCCCAGACAGGATAGGTGAAGTTAAGAGAGACTTCCCAGCTGTTGGCTTTGATATTGTCGTCGTCCATGCCTTCGGTCATCACCTTTCCCCGTCCCAGAGAGTACTTGGCTGCGAGGTTTCCATTCAGCCCGTGCGATGAAGCGGCATAGTCGGCGGCGCGTTGCTCCTTCTGATATTCATAGTGCGCTTTACGGACATCAACACTTTCTTCCCAGCGCTCGATGAGTATTTTTTTCTCTTTCTCATCCAGGTTCTGAGTTATTTCCGATGCCACCGGTATGATTGTCTCGGAAGCATCAAGGTCCAGAAGAATCGCCAGCTCCCGGTTTTTTTCCTGCAACTGGTTGTCGATATCAAACTGCTCCAGCTCGACATCAAGGAGAGCTGATGATGACTCCAGCCAGTCTTCCTCTGATATGATGCCATCCTGTAACTTCACTGAATCAACATTAGCTTTCAGACTGGCTGACTTCCGTTTATCGCTTGTAAGCTCCGCTTTCAGGGACAACTGCAAGACCCCAAAGTAGGCTTCCGTCACTTCTTTTTTCAGGGCGGCAACTTCTTCGAGATTTGCCAGGCGGGCGATCTCAAGATCATCATTTTTGTTGTTGAGGTCGTTCTTTGCGTCTGACGGTTTGAGAAAAGGCTGTTCAAATTCAAAGTCGAAAAAGCCCTGACGTGTGTTCTGATCAACCGTGACGCCCAGATCACTCCATAAGGGGTATTTTGCATTGTTGCTCAACAAGTTTCCTCGGATGATCAATTCGCCGCCGGAAATCAGACTTTGTCTGAGCTGAATGTTGCCGGTAAAATCGAAATCTGTTGTCTTGACCAACTGCTTCCTGCTCAACCCGCCGTAAAAGCGAAATGATTCGTTGACACTGTAGGCCGGCACGTTGCCGTTGATACTGATCTCCGGTAGATAGAAATTGACGCGTTCGGCAAAGTAGTTTTTCTCGGCGACCTCGAGGTTACCTCTGATAATCTCGGCGCGGCTGGTGCGAGTGACGGCCAGATCAATTACTTCGTCCAACGTCAATTCCCGCGACCAAACCATCTGAACCGACATCATAACCAATACCAAAGAAAGAAGCTCAAACCAGACGCTGAGACGTTTTCTTTTAATTTTGATTTTATTCTCCATATTTATACCTCGTCAAAAAAGTGTTCTTATGATTGATAAAGGGAACGTTGCGACAGCCAGACTACTCATATCTTAACGCATCGATGACATCGAGCCTGGCAGCTTTACCAGCCGGGTAAAGGCCAAAGACGACCCCTACGGTACTTGATACTCCCACCGCCAGAAAGATGGAGAAGATCGACACAATAGTCGGCCATTCGGCGTAAAAGGAGATCACCTTGGCCAGAGCCAGGCCGAGACCGATTCCAATGACACACCCCACCAGGCAGATTATCACCGCCTCCACCAGGAACTGGCGCATGATGTCCATTCGGGTTGCGCCGACAGCGCGGCGCACGCCGATCTCACGGGTGCGCTCCAGAACAGTGGCCAGCATGATGTTCATAATTCCAATGCCCCCGACCAGCAACGAAATCCCGGCGATTGCCCCCATGATGATGTTGAAGATCCGTTGGGTCTTTTGTGTCTGACGCAGCAGTGATTCCGGTACTACAATGTCGTAGTCATCGACGCCAAAATGCCGCCGCCTCAGTATCCGGTCGATCAGTTTGGTGGCTGCACTAACATACTTCAGATCCGTCACCGTGACCGTCAACTGATCGATCTCCGGTATATTGAATTTCTGTGGCTCCTCCTCCTCGGTGCTGGGCCCGTGCCGCCCGGGTCTGGTGGGCGTCTCCGGGAAATAGCGCTCGAGTTTTTTCAGTGCCGCGTTAAAAGGGATATAGACATCGTCATTGAGGTTCTTTAGTTCAAAACCCTCCACCTTGCCACGCGCAATATACTTGTCGGCCATGATGCCGATGACAGTGAAATCAAGATCGCTGATCCGCACCGTCTGGCCGATGGGATCCTCAAAGGCAAACAGACTTCGTTTGGCTTTTGCTCCCATCACACAGACCTGCGCAAAGGAACCGTTGTCCGAGTCGGTGATAAACCTTCCCCATTCCACCTCGATCGAGGAGGAATAGATGTAAGAGGGGATCGTGGCCACCACCCTCACCGGGGCTTCGTCGGAGCCGTGATAAATGGTCTTGACAGCCTCAAATCTCTGCGGCACGACGTTCGCTACCAAGTCGGTGAACTGGGCAATGTTCTCGCCATCGGACAGCGAAAGCCCCGGTGAGCGGGCCAATCCCAGGTCAGAGCTGAGGCCTTCTTCCGGCTCTTTGGCGTTGACAATCACATTGTTGATCCCCAGGATGGATATCTGCTCGAGAGCTTCTTGCTTGGCCCCTTCACCGATGGATAGCATGGCGATCACCGCCCCTACCCCAAAGATGACGCCGAGCATGGTCAGAAATGTCCGCAGCTTGTGAGCTGCCAAAGAATCAAATGAGATATGGAAGACGCGGCGGTAGATCATCGAGAACTCTTCTCAGAGGGTTTACCTTTGACGTCCCGAGGCGGCGGCTGTTTTCCTATGTTCATCTCCGGTTCCGTCGCCTTGTCACCGGGCAGGCCGGGTTCCTCCAGGGTCGGGTCGATGAGGCAGACCTCTTCTCCCCCCTCCAGGCCGTCTACGATTTCAATGGCCATGTCATTCCTACGACCGACCGTAACTTCTCTTTTCTTTTTGTTCTTAAGATAGACAACGGTCTGCCCTTCCTTCTCAAACACAGCCTCCAGCGGCGCCGAAACAACGTCGGGAATACGGTCGATGATCACTGTGCACGAGGCCGACATGCCCGGTTTCAAGCGCTCGTCGCCATCCTTGATGGAAACCTCAACATCAAAGACATTAATCCGGGAGTTATAATCCTTCTTACGCGCCAGGGTGCTCTTTTTCGAGACAACTCCCTGGTACCGCATGTCGGGAATAGCATCAAGCGTCACTTCCACCTGCTGGCCGGTATCGACCTTGCTGGCGTCAACTTCGGAAACGGTCGTTTCCACCATCATTTCCGAAAGATCAGGCAAGTTGATCAGCCCTTGCCCGGGCCAGGGCGCATCGCCTTCCTGAACCTTGCTCATTGTTCCCCCTTTCCAGATTTCAAGGTAGACCACCAGCCCAGGGATAGACGCAGTAAGGGTCATCTGCGCCAGCTCTTTCTTGGCCAGATTGACCTTGTCCTGAGCGCGTTTAACTTCAACTTCCGCTTTCTCCACGTCGGATTTCAACTGATCCAGTTTGGCCTCAATGTTCAGTTCCGCCAGCTCCAGTTCGAGCTTTGCTTCCTCGGCAACGCGCGCGGCTTCGTGCTTTTTCTCGTCGTAGTTGCGGCGCGCCTTTTCCAGATCTAGCCGCAACTGCTTTTCCTGAATCGTATATTCCTGTCGAGCACGATCCAGGGCCGCCAACATGATTTTCAGATTAGATTCATGATCAGCCAGGTCCGTCTCTTGCTTGGTAGCGTCAAACTTGATCAGAGGGTCGCCTTCCTGTACCATAGTGCCTTCGGGCGCCAGCCAGGTAATTTGCAGGCCTCTTATCCGCGGAGTGGAGAGAGTGACGGCGCGCGTGGCGTCGACCGTGCCGTTCTCGTTGAGAGATATGACAAACGCCCCCTTGTTGACTTTGGCCGTCGGTATCTCATACGAGGTGGAAAAGAGAGCGTTGACCGCGTAATAGCCGCCAAGAATGACGAGCAGCACAATGACAACGAAAACAAGCTTTTTCAAAATATTTTTCCTTATCTTAACGATTCCCCTGGAACTGTCAACGCCGCGGCAGCCCGGGTTTCGAATACGGCCTTTTCCTGGAAGCCGGGCAGGTTTTGCCAGGCCGACACGAATTTCTTCTGGGTCAGGTCATGGGCGGTTTCCCGATCCTGTGTCATTCGAAATGTCAAAGCTAGTGTTGCGTCCCAAATATATGTTCACATATTCTTTTGCAGTAGCACGGGCATCATGCCCGTGAATCATGGGCAAGATGCCCATGCCACGATTTAATTTGCTGTTTTTTTATTAGCATGTATTTCTGGGACATCACACTAGTACATCTTTCATCAGCAACCTCACCAGCCTGGAAAAAGCTTCGCGGTCGCCAGTCTTCGCCTAGCGTACAACATGTTCAACAATCTCATGGCGGGCATTCACCATAGCTGCAATATCTACTATTATGACAACCAGTGGAACAGAAAGATTAATGCCGTCGCTTCATGACAGAAGAGAAGTCCGAAGAAGCTCAGGCAGGGAATGTCGGGTTTTTCACTCCATCCGCCCCAGGCGGATTCCGCTCAGAACCCTACCTACTGCTCCTGTTCCATATCAGTTTTGTACTGGCATAAGAAAGAAAAGTTGCCTCCTTTCTCATAATTTCCACCGGCGGTGAGTCCACATCCACTGGTCGGGATAGCGGCGTATTCCTTCCTCGAAAAATTTTGTGTACGCTATCGTCATCTCTTCAATGTCCTTTTCGTCATCGCCGATGCCGGGAGGATAGATCAGCTTGCCGGCCATGAGCACGTGCCGGTCGTACCGTTCACGTCGTATTAAAAGCGGGATCAGGGGACATTTCGCCTTGAGGGCAAAGGCCGCCGGCCCTTTGGGAGTGGCCGCTTTACGTCCAAAGAATTCGATAGCCACGCTGCCAGAGTGTGCATGCTGGTCAGATACGAGACCGGCAAAGTGGTTCGCTTTAAGGCTCTTGAAGACACCTCGGATACTTGTTTTCAGGGGGATGATACCTACTCCCATTTCTCGGCGGAAGTCGTTCAGTAAGTTATCTACCTTTTGATTGTGTTGAGCACCAACAAGAAAATCCATGGGATAACCGTTGGCTGCAATCCAACTGCCTAATAGTTCCCAGTTACCGAAATGGGCTGTTACTATTAGTCCCCCTCTACCCTCGTCATGCACCTTTCTAAGATACTCCACCCCATCCGAGATAGTAATCCGTCTGGTTCCCTCCAGCCTGGTCTTGCTAAAGCGGGCGAACTCAACAAGAGTGCGCCCTATGTTTTGAAAAACCTTCTTGATTAAAGCTTGGATTTCTTCCTCAGAAAGAGTATCCCCCATCGCTTTTTTCAGGTTGTCATAGGCAATCCGCCTTCGCGATGCCAGTAACGCGTGGGCCAAGCTGCCAAGCGCCGAGCCAAAGGTGTCGGCCATCCGGGGTGATAAAAGCTGGGCCAGTTTCACACCTGTAAGCGTGAAGAAGTATTCAATGTTATGGCTTAGGCGCGCCATGGTTCATCGTCGTCGTCGATCTTTTCGGGATGGGAGGAATCGCCGTAGTCGAAGTCAGTCGACTGCAGCTTCTCATGCTCATCCCACTTTTTGTAATACTTTCTCCGTTTCCTAAACTGCAGAAACGCACCGATCACGACTATTACTGCCAGTGCCAACCAGAAATACATGGTATCTGAAAATAAAGTTACAAGGTTATAATGGCTATTTAGATATTGCTGGTACTCATCTTCGAACTCACGGTAGTTCGAGCCTGTCGACGCCACCAGGGCATCATCAACAGAGGTTCCTCTTGCCAGTTCATCGAGAAAGATGTTGACCGCGTTTGCTCCATACTCATCGAACACGTACTTCACCGCCAGATAGGACTGAGCGTAAGCGACATGGGCTTTGCTCTGGCTGAAGCGATTTAGCTTTTGGATATTTCTCAAGGGAATAAAATCTCCGAAAACAGCCGCTTTGCTCATAGCCAGGTTGTCCGACCAACTCCACTCCGTGGAAACCAGCATCGCCATCCCTTCATCAAACCACCTTGGTGCAGAGTAAAAGCCCGTCTTGTGGGCGACGACGAGGTGAGTATATTCGTGCGCCAACAGCTCTTTCAATGACTTACCAATATTGAATTTTTCCGGCGATTTTATCACGATCATCTTGCGTTCCGGCAGGGCTACCGCCGCACCCCAGTCCGGGAAGTGCCCGCGTAACAATCTCCTGAAGTAATCCAGATCTTCTACGATGTAGACCGAGGCTTTGTATGGTAAGGTGTCTCTAAGCATCGCCTTCAAACGAATCCTCACGCTGTTCAGAATGGAGTCAGCCGGTTCGAGATACCGCGGATTATTAACATAAAAGACAAAGTTTGTTCGCTCAACCCGCTCGGGGTGCTTTACCCCTTGGGGCGGGTTGATTACAACCTTGCCGCGAGCAGTGGGACACCCTACCAGAATCAGCCAAAGAACAAGGCTTTTAATTACGACTCTAAACACAAACTTAAGATAGTTAAATACCATAGTATTGCAAGGCTGCTTCGTTATTATAGCAACCATTGCCAAGGGGGTTCGTCCTTCTCTGTTAATTATATTCGATTTACTAGAAAAAGCCAGATGTCATTATTGCAGCAGTATTCACCGTCACAACGATGGATTAGATAAGCACTGTAGCTTTTTAGCTTACCATTGAGCCACTGCGTATTAACCTTTCCTGTGAAGGCTCTGTCATAATTGCGCTGTCTCCCACTCTTTGCTCTGTAAACACTTTCAGCAAGCTGCACTACCATTGTCTTACGTGAAACACCACTCAGGCTCAGAAATCCGGATTGGGCTTGGAAAATCTGTGACTTATGTTATATTATTGCTAACAAGTCTATAGTTGGCAGCTCAGATATACGACAGAGAATTGAATGCGCTGGATATCGCTTGAGTAGGTAATGGGTAACAATCGATAGGTAATCTATTTTGTGGAGACAATCCGAGATGTGGGAAAGGCTTACAGTTCTGACCATCACCGCCTTGCTCGCAGTGTTTGTCAGTTACGTTAATGCTCAGGTGCCAATAGAGTCTGAGCCGTTCTGGCAGTCGTCAGAGGCTGGTGTTTACTCAACCGGAATGGTTTGGCGCGACGCCAATAATGACGGGTACATCGACGTTTTCTTTTCCAATGGCAATGATATGGCAAAAGCCCAGAACACGATTTACATTTCCATGTACGGCTCACTGCCTGGGTTTACCTCGTGGTATTCCGCCAACAGTGAATACTCTGGCCACTGCGCCGTTGGCGATATTGATGATGACGGACTGGTGGATTTTGCGGTTGCTAATTATCTTGGCACCGGCGGATTTTCAACGCCGGGACTTTCCAACCTTTACCTGAATACAAATGGCCTGCCTAACACCGTGCCGGACTGGTACAGCGGCGACAGCATCTACTCATTCTCCTGCGCACTGGGTGATGTAGATGGCGACGGTGACCTCGATCTGGCCTTCGCTACCGGCGAAGGTTACCACACAAAGAAGCAAAGCGACCTGATTTACTACAACGTGAACGGTGCCCTGCAGACAGTGCCGGGATGGCAGTCGACAATGCTTACAGAAGGGATGGACGTCACCTGGGGTGATGTCGACAATGATGGCGATCTCGATTTAGCTTTCTGTTATGATGATATCGCAGCGGCGGTCTATTACAACAGTTCGGGAGTTTTGGAAGCTACCCCATCCTGGCAATCAAACGATGTTGAGCCGGGGAATACGCTGGTATTCGGTGATGTCAACGGTGACGGCTGGCTGGACTTGATTATCGCTTACAACAATCAGGGCGGCGGCGGCGGCTATTATCGCGTTTACTATAATGACGGCGCCGGCAACCTCGACTCCAATTATGGGTGGCAATCCTCTAACGGCGGTTATGGCTCGGCATTGTCGCTGTACGACTATGACAACGACGGTGACGATGATCTGGCTGCAGGAAGGTGGTGGGATAGACCCCGGATTTACGAAAACCTTGGGGATAGTTTCACATCTGCCCCAGTCTGGCAAGCCGGTCTGTCGACAGTGGTAGAGGAACTGGCCTGGGTTGATATCGATGGTGATGGGCTTGAGATGCGAGCCGACACCATCTATCCCCCGGTTTCGCGTAAGCTCTTTTATGTAAAACATCATCCGCTTTATTCTATTGATTCTGTCCTTGTTGATGGTTCTCGGGTGGACAACGGCGACTACTGCTTTGACCTGGTTTCAGGCTGGGTTTCGCTTGGTCAGGCACCTATAAACAATGTCGTCATTTGCTACCAGTACTCCTTTAAGAACGATCTGACGGTGGCTAACTGGGATACCTACAATCTTGCCTACGGCAACAGCCGCAGTCCGTTTGTTGAATTCTATGCTGATACGACGTACGGTTGGGCGCCGCTGACAGTGCAATTTACCGACAGTTCAGTTGGCGCTTCAAGCTGGCTGTGGCGTTTTGGGGACAGCGACAGCTCGATAGCGCAGAATCCGATTCATACTTTTGAAGGCGGGGTTGCGCTCGATGTTTACCTGGAAATTATGCAGCCTGACGGCTGGCATAACCGTACGAGAAGGAAGATGATATTACTGCTGGCGGATACGCTCCGGTTTGGAGACATGGATTTTGTAGTTGGTTATGGCGACACCTTGAAAGTGCCGGTCTATCTAACAAACACTCATCCTTTACTTCATATAGTCCTGCCGGTAACTTGGGACGGACCGGTTGAGTTGGATTACTTGAACTACGATACGGATTCTTGCCGCTCGGATTACTTTGAAAGAGTCCAAATGATTGCCTTCGATCCTGCTAATCGGAGACTGGTATTTGACCTGGTTCCCAACTATGGCGGTGGCGCTCCGCCACTTGAGCCGGGATATGGAAAAATAATCAATTTGTATTTCGAGCATGTGTCTGGGTATGGCGCTGATATGTTTGATACAACTACCTCTGCCTCGAATTCGCTCGAATTAGATGCCGGTTATGTCGACTACCAACCCTTTGTCGTGGCCGGGCAGGTTACTGTTGTTCTCTGCGGTGATATCGACGGTGACGGCACCAGCGCCATCATGGGCGATCTGACTTATCTTGTGGACTACCTCTTTCGCGGAGGCCCGCCTCCACCTGTTATGGACGCAGCTAATGTTAACGGCATGGGTGGTGTGAACATTGCTGATCTAACCTATCTGGTAGCATACATGTTTCTGGGTGGTCCACCTCCGAATTGCCCGTAGAAAGGAATCAAAGTTCTTTCTTTTTGAACCGTTAAATTCCAGAGTAATAAGCTCTTCTCAAGAGTTGCGGAAGTCAGTGCGATGACTACCAACGATGGGCGCTATATTCAGATATATACCGGCAACGGGAAAGGCAAGACAACGGCCGCCTTAGGACAGGCAATCCGAGCTGCCGGCGGTGGCCTGAGGACCTTCATTGTTATGTTCATGAAGGACTATCCATACGGGGAGCTAAAGATTCTAAAAGAGCTTGGCGAATGGATCACTGTCGAACAGTACGGCAATGACAAGTTTGTACTTCGCAAGGAACTGCCATCTGACAGAGATAAGACAAATGCTCGTCAGGGTCTGAATCGAGCGCGGGAGGTCATTATGAGCCGACAGTATGATATAGTGATATTGGACGAAATTTGTGTGACCGTATATTTTGGACTCCTTTCTGCAGCCGACGTTGTTCCCCTGTTGATCGAGAAACCACGGGAAGTGGAACTTATTCTGACCGGCCGCTATTGTCCCCAGGAATGGATCGACAGGGCTGATCTAGTAACGGAGATGCAGGAAATAAAGCATTATTACCAGCAAGGTGTCCTCTCGCGCAAGGGGTTCGAGTCGTAGTTTATACGAAGTTGCTATCAAAGATAGAGTATAACCGGCAAAGATGGTCATTCCCGCACAAGGGTGTGTTGAAAAACATAGAAAGTGTCATAGCGAGGAGCGAAGCGACGTGGCTATCTCGTTGTCATTCAATAGTTGAGATTGCTTCGCTGCCGCTCGCAATGACGAGAACGGGACTTTTTCAAC
>Ga0315543_1004628_pt1 | contig 11304 bp, 9 predicted proteins | sample SalMarSW160210MG_2_FD_203098 | JGI IMG/M metagenome (GOLD analysis project Ga0315543, IMG submission 203098) | Salt marsh sediment microbial communities from the Plum Island Ecosystem LTER, Massachusetts, United States - Salt Marsh Sediment SW1601-210 ...
CGCCAGCCTTACCAACCTCTCCGCACCTTCCAAGTCGCCCGCTCTTCTTAGGGAGTCAGCCACTACCAGAAATCCGTTAGCCCAGTTCCTGGTTAAACGGACTGTGGTTTCGTCCTTATAGATGGACGGGTCATTCACTCCCCGTGATTTGAATAGGTCCGGATTCGTGAAAAAATCAGTAGAGGTCTTTATATCGACGCGCAGAGGGCTACCGATACTATCAAGCCTCCATACCATACCGCTCATGACCAGAAGGGTATCAATCGGCTTACCCCTGTATCTCTGCGACCCTCTTCCCACAGTAACAGCGAAATTTACGGGGAACCGGCCATAGTTGTTAGTAATTATCGCATCAGCAATTTGATCCTGCAACCTGAAGATAGTACCGTCAGCAATACGATATGGCCTGAGCTGATCGATTCCCTCTTCAGTCAGACCCAACTCAAGGCCCATGTTGTTCTTGAGCTGTTTGATGTACCATTTGGTGTTGGCCAGCGAAAGGTTGACGACTCTCACGTCCCGCCGTACTCCGTACGCTTCCTGCAAACACCAGAGGGGAAAAGTATCATTGTCCCCAAAGGTGAATAAAATGGCATCCCGGTCGGCCGACGCCAGAAGATTCCATCCATAATCGTAAGGAATATAGTTTCGGGAACGATCACAAAAGTAGTAATTCCCGGCGAGAGCAAAAGTGGGAAGAAAAAATAGAACCAGTGATGAGGCCATAATTACCTTTTTCGGCACCACACTGAACTTCGCCACGGCTTCCCGAATATATTGCACTCCTACTGCAATTCCGATACCAATCGCCAATCCAAAAAAGACAAAAGGGGGTGTGAAGAAGTAATCCCGGTCGCGAACTTCGATGTGGTCGATTCCGGACAGTGGATGCTGTCGGGTGCCGTCAGCGAAATTCATATACAGAATCAGACCGATCGACGAAATCACCAGCAACACTAAAAATGGTAACCCTATACCGCTGCGGCGTCGGATAACCTCCCAGATACCGAACACTCCCAGCAGAAGAAACACGACGAATTTCGGTCCCGTTAAACCGTACTGCCGGTTAAAGAACCGCCAAAACCCCATCCGTTGAAAGTCGCCAAACTGATGCCCCCATTCGGCGCGACGTTTGAACATCCGCTCGACCATTGACTGCGAACCATACTGCTTGCGCTCCAAGAAGTTGATAGTGGAAGCGAGGCTTGCTGACGGGTTGTCTTCGTTAATTGTGGGTTGCTGCGCTGACCTGATGGGGATAAACAGATGAATAGAGTACCCGGCGACAGCGCATAAGAGGATCATCAACGCCGACCTCCAATGTGATATCTTCAAGAGCACGCCCAGAACTATGACAGCGGCGGCTGATACGACCAGCCCGTAAAAGAAAGGCTTCACCCCAAGGACCACCAGCAAAACGCCGGCAGTTGCTACCAGAAGCAGCCAATTGAAATCACGCCGCATCACCACGGCGAGAATAATGACCACAATTACGGACGCCACCAGGAAAGCTGTGTAACCCTTTGGAAGGAAAAGGATCGCGGTCATCGCCGCTGCCGCCAGGATAAACCAGGAATAAACCGGGTAGTGGATCTTTGGTTGGCTTGCCTTTTTCCGTGAGAAATACTTAAACAGAGAATATAGTGCCAACAGAATGAGGGCGATGAAAGCTGCTTTCCCTACCGTCCCTAAGACGCCTGTCGCACTTCCTCCGATAGGTCTAGGGGAGCTAGCGCCGCCCAGCGAATCGATCATCGTTCCAAATAGGGGCGCCACGGCCACCAAAAAACCGACCCCTATTAGGATGTACCTGCCAGGGATACGCTCGAATGAGAAAATGTAAAATAAGTACAACAGAAATACGATAACCACCGGGAGATAGTACGGAACCTCGCCGGTACGGGATGACATAGCAAAAACAAGATAGAGCTCCAGCGCGAAAAAAATGGCCGTCGCAAACCAGGCTTTGGCTCCTGCTTCCTTTTTAATAATGAAAAAGAGAGCCGCAATCGGGATTATTATAAAAGTGGTCATATGAACGCCAATGCCGAGAAAGCCAAGGTAGACGATTAAAAGCATAATTCGCTCGGCCCCATGTGATCCTTTCTTTTCCGCATAGATCATCGTGAGCCACAGCATGGCGCTCATCAGCATCGTGGTCATGCCATACACCTCAGCCTCAACGGAATTGTTCCAGTTCGTGAAGCTAAAGGCTAAAAAGAGCGCACCTGCTGCACCACCGGCGTAAACTAAAAGCCGAGTGAAGACGGAACGGTCGGAACCAAACCACATCCGCAGTATTCGAGTAGCGGTCAAATATCCAAAAAGCGCAGTGAAGGATGAGCAAAAGACGGAAATAAAATTGACTCTCACGGCAATGTCGGATGAGAGCGGAAGGACACTGAAAATGCGTCCGATAAGGATATAGAGAGGCGAACCGGGAGGATGGGGAACGCCCAAGGTACAGCATGCTGCGATAAACTCACCGCAATCCCAGAAAGAGAGCGTGGGTGCTTTGGTCAGTGTGTAAACTACCAAAGCGGTCAGCCAGACGCCAATAGCAACTAGCGCATGAGGAATATCAAATTTGTTGCCGAAGTTGTCTTTCATCCGCCAAAGACCGCATTGTCTCTGTCTTACAGGTCAAAACTACAGGAGCTTTGGCCTACTCAGGTACAAAGTTGTGAGAATATAACGGATTCCGGCACTAAGGCAAACCCCTTTTGATTATGTTCCATACCTTGCGCTTAAAGTAGGGCACAATCCCTGCGATCATGCCAGATTTCCGTGGGCAGCTCGCCAAAGGCGAGTCCACATCTGCTCCAATCCTCAGATTCTGGTGGGACAAAAGCTCTGTACTTTGACGAAAAGGAAAATGTCAAAACTGCAGGAGTTTTGACCTACTCGGCTACAGTAGCTTGAGAAAAAACCAGGCCAAGAAAAAGTTGACAGGTTTAGGGATCAGATAGTACATTGTTACATGTGGGAGAAAATAGCGGGTGTTTGTACATACATAGGTCACTTTTTGTGTCACATTGGACAGCCCAATTGCAATTAGATTTTTGTCGCCTATGAGCGATGACCCATGAGTATTCGCAAAGAAACATTCGATGATGCGAAACTTGCTATGGACTTTTTGGAAAACATAGCACACAGTAATATCCACTACATATTTCGAGGACATAAGGACAGTGCTTATCGTTTACAAACGTCATGGTCTCGTTCTTATAAATGTCCAGTTGAATGTTTAGCATATGAGTTAGATAGATTGATTAATAAGTTCCGAGTTGGTTTAACAAAAAGTGGTCTTACGCCTTTCGAGAACAACAATAGGATGGATTGGCTAGAATTTGCTCGCCATCATGGGGTACCCACGCCGTGTCTGGATTTTACATACTCACCGTACTTTGCCTTATTCTTTGCTTTCAACGGCATAAGAGATGTTCCAATCATTGAGGATAAAAAGCAGTATGTCGCTATTTATGCACTAGACATTTTCGCACTAGCGCACGCATGGGCGTCTAAGTTTCGCAATTTGTTTGGGCATGGTGAAGATTTTGATCAAGCGTATCAGAAGTTTCTCTACCCGGGAGAGGCGTTGTTCGAAGACGGTTTTCCTATCACCTTACAGTTCGTACCATTTCCAAGTAAGCATAATAGAAGAATGCAGAGGCAACTTGGTGCCCTTCTCTATGATACCTACGACTATAGTATGATTGGGTTTAGCGACTTGGAAGATTTAATAGAGAATATCAAAGAACCCGATGTGGGTTATCCCAATCAAATCGTAAAGCCCAGAGACCCTACTTTGACAAAAATACTTGTAAACAAGAAATGTGCTCGTTATATCTTTGAAAGATTAGAGCTTATGGGAATAATAGGGACATTTCTGTATGGCGACCCGAGCGGAGTGGCAATGGATGTTATCAATTCTTACTACTATAATCCCAAGACAAGTTATCTCCGTGACATTGGCTTCCCTCCTATAAGTGACGACGTGAGGATGTAGTAATAGGTTGATGTCGACCGTTAGGCATAGTTTAGCACTAACTCCGCAATCATGCCAAGTGAGCGTTACCCGTATGAATCGGCAGGACTCCTGCCCTACAGGGGTTTTGACCTACTTGGTTTTCTCCATTCTTTTCACATACCCATCCAGAATCCCATTGACAAAAGCCGGTGATTCGGAGGTGGAGAACTTACGCGCCAGTTCTATGGCTTCATTGAGAACGACCTTGACGGGGGTGTCAGGGATGTGTTCAATTTCGACTAGCGCCATTCGGAGAATCGTGTGGTCAATCGCTGCGATGCGATTTATATCCCAGTTCTCAGCCAGCGTGGTAATCTGCTGGTCGGCCCAGTCGCGGTGTTGGCCGGTAAGAGAGAAGAGAGTGTGAGCGAATTGAATATTCTTTTCGCTCAGCTTATGATCTTTAATGATCTCAGCAAAACTCTCCTCAGGCTTAATTTCTCCACAGTCAGACGCATAGAGCGCCTTCAGGACCAGTTCACGGGTCAGACGCCGCGGGGACTGTTTCATCTCATCCCATGTCGCGATAGAGATTGATCATCTCAATGGCGGCCTCGGCGGCATCCCAGCCTTTGTTGCCTGCCTTGGTGCCGGAACGTTCAATCGCTTGCTCGAGCGTGTCAGCGGTGACCAAACCATAGATAACCGGCACCCCAGTTTCGAGAGCAATGCGGGCTATCCCTTTAGAAGCCTCACTGGCAATATAGTCAAAGTGAGGCGTATCGCCGCGAATCAATACCCCCAGGCAGACGACCGCATCAAAATCGCCGGATTTCGCCATCCGCGAAGCCGCGTACGGTATTTCAAAGGCGCCAGGGACATAGGCCACCGACAGCTTCGGTTCCTCGGCGCCGTGACGTTTCAGGCAGTCTATGGCTCCTTCAAGCAACTTGTCGGTAAGGAAGTTGTTGAACCTGCTTACGATCAACCCAAACGTCAGCCCCCGCGCGTCCAGCTTGCCTTCGTATACTTTGTAGTCCATGTGAATTGCTCTCGCTTTATTTAAGATTTAACAAATGTCCCAGTTTGTCCCGTTTCGTCTCAAGGTAGTTCTGGTTGTACCGGCAGGGTTCCACCTCAAGGGGGACACGCTCCGTTATCTCCAGTCCATACCCTTTCAGGCCGATCACTTTTTTGGGATTGTTGGTCAAAAGTCGTATCGACGTCAAGCCTAAGTCAACAAGAATCTGCGCTCCAACCCCGTAATCGCGCAGGTCGGCTTTGAACCCCAACTCCTTGTTTGCTTCTACCGTATCACGCCCATGTTCCTGAAGCTCATAGGCCAAAAGCTTATTGGCCAGGCCAATGCCTCGTCCTTCCTGACGCATATACAAGATCACCCCGAGGCCTTCCTGCTCGACGCGTTCCATCGCCCAATGAAGCTGCTCGCCGCAGTCGCACCGCCGCGAACCAAACACGTCGCCTGTGAGGCAACTGGAGTGGACTCTGACCAGCACGTTTTTCTGGCCGGCCACGTCCCCTTTGGTCAGGGCAAGGTGGTGGTGGTCATCAATGTCGGATCCATAAAGATGCAGCTTGAAATCCCCATAGGCCGTGGGAAAATCAACAGTGGTGACTCTCTTGACCAGCTTTTCATGTTGCCGCCGGTACTCAATCAAGTCACGGACCGATATGAGCTTAAGGTTGTATTTCTTAGCCATTTCGTAAAGCTTGGGCACTCTGGCCATCGTGCCGTCGTCATCCATTATTTCACATAGGACCGCTACCGGCGTCAATCCCGCCAGCCGTGCCAGGTCAACCGAGGCTTCGGTATGTCCCGCTCGCGCCAGAACGCCCCCCTCCAACGCCCGGATAGGAAAAACATGGCCGGGTCGGGCCAGGTCCTCCGGCTTCGTATTCTCATCTACTAGAGCCTTAATAGTCACAGCCCGATCATAAGCTGAAATACCGGTCGTGGTACCGTGCTCGGCGTCAACCGATACGGTGAAGCGGGTTCCGTGCTTGGCGGTATTGTGCTCAACCATGGGATGAAGCTTGAGGTTCTCAATTCTTTCCTGCGGCATACAGACACAGATAAGCCCCCGCCCGTGAGTAGCGAAAAAGTTCACCGCCTCCGGGGTGATCTTCTCTGCTGCCATAATAAGGTCCCCCTCATTCTCCCGATCCTCATCGTCAACAACTATGACAAACTTCCCGGCTTTTATATTCTCAATGGTCTCAGGTATGGTATTTAATTCTAAGTGATTGTTCATATTTACCATCCGCTTTCTATCAGTTTATCTTTGGTAAGAGTTGTATGCTCAGTGCTTTTCTTCATTTTGAGCACGTATTTCCCGATTATATCAAACTCAAGATTAACGCTGTCGCCCGCCTTCACCTGCCCCAGAGTGGTTTCTCTGACGGTAAACGGAATCAAATTCACGCTAAACCAAGTTGGCCGAGAGGCGTTGATTGTGAGAGAGACGCCGTTGACGGCGATTGAACCCTTATCAATCACCAGCTCGTCGTAGCGTGGATCATACCTGACCGCCAGCTCCAGTGACTGACCAACCGGTCGTACATAATCTACCACGCCGGCGTCATCAACATGCCCACTCACAAAATGGCCGCCCATCCTGCTGCTGGCTTTCAAAGCGCGCTCAAGATTTACTCTTGATCCGACAGCATACTTGTCCAGAATTGTATGGCGAGCTGTTTCTTGGGAAGCTTCGATGATAAAAAGACTCTTGCTTGCAGACACAACCGTAAGACAAGCCCCATCGCAGGCGATTGATTCCCCTATGGCAAAATTATCGTCTGCCAGCAACGAAGCGACAGAAAGAATCCGGTAGTCGCCGCGCCTTTGTACCTGTTTGATTGTGCCGACTGATTCAATAAGTCCTGTAAACATAATTACACCGTCTTCTTCGGATAACCGATAAAAAGATTATCCGTTCCGTTCTTCTGAAAAGAGTACCGATCAAATGAAATGGCATCGGTTAGTCTCCGGACAGCTATATCTCCGACCGCGCAGACGCCGCTTCCCAAAAGGAGGGGAGCGATTATAGCGATGTACTTATCCACCAGACCGGCCTTCAAGAAGGAAGTGGCGACTCTACCCCCTCCCTCAATCAACAGGGAGTGAAATCCGAAGTCATCGGCCTTTGTGACAAAGTCATGAAGATCCAACAGACCATCGTTGTCAGTTCGCAGACTCCAATAGATGAGGCTATGCCTGCCTCGCTTCGTCCTTGAGAACTTTTCAATCGCCTTGGTGGTACTGGCGACAATCGTCTTGTAATCACTGTTGTTGTCCAGAAGCCGGCATCTTGGGGGGAACTCCAACGAACCGGACAAGACAATTCGATACGGGTTTTCCCCCTTCGCCAATCTCACCGTCAAAGCCGGGTTATCCTTCCTTACCGTTCCCATACCCACCACTACAGCGTCAACTTCGGCTCGCAGCCGGTGAGCCAGCTTGAGGGATCGAGGACCGGAAATCCAATTCGAGTCACCGGTTATAGTGGCGATTTTGCCGTCGAGTGTCTGGGCGGTCTTAAGGATTATAAAGGGTCGCTTATTCTTGTGGTAACCGAAGTAACTGTCGTTAAGCAGTAGCGCCTCCTTTTTGAGCAGTCCGCTCTCAACAATCACACCGGCTCTTTTAAGAATTTTCGCTCCTTTTCCATTGACTTGCGGGTTGGGGTCTTTCACCGAATAGACCACCCTTTTTATTTCGGCCTTGATGATAGCTTCGGTGCATGGGCCTGTCCGTCCGGTATGACAGCATGGTTCAAGATTAACGAAAAGAGTCGCTCCCGCAGCGTTTTGGCCGGCTTTTTTGAGGGCAGCTTGCTCGGCATGAGCCTCCCCCACCCGCCGGTGGTATCCCTCACTGACAATTTTCCCCTTTTTGACAATGACGGCGCCTACCATCGGATTGGGCGAAGTTTTCCCTCTCCCTCTTTCAGCCAGGCTTAATGCCCGTTGCATGTAAGTTGCCTCAGCCGTCCTAAGCATAAAAAATCCCGAAACATACTTCGGGGCATTGGCACTCTACGGCACATTACTCCGTCGATCTTCTCCCATCCGGACTTTACCGTCGGCGTCTGAATTTCTCAGACTCAATCTACCATACGTAGACTCGTGGGCTTTCACCACCGGTCGAGGAATTTCACCTCACCCCGAAGATTTATGTTAGTTAATATAGCTGATGGAAAAGAAAAGGCAAAGACTTTTTTAGGCTTCCGCCAAGAATACGACCCCTTGAGCAGCATAAATCCCAAAGTTCCGCCCGAACCGTTCTTGTGAAGTATTGAGTGCCTTTTCAGTCTCTTTGCGGCCAGAACGAGTGTGCATTTGAGTGGAGTCGCAGCCTTGGTTGCTATTGAAGGGGTTAGCAGGGTGGTCTCAAGATCGGTGCTCACCCAAACCCCGTAAGAGATAAGACTGCGATACAGGTTTTGGAAAACAGTTACCAACGTCACTGTCTGGGGGAGCACACAATAATGGGGCACTATGCAATTCTATGAGGCAGGATTTCCCGTCCTCTTTCTTTGGTAGGTTGACAGATTAAGAGCCGGCTTGTTAAATCTCGGCCAGCCCGGTGGGACCCATCAGTTCAACAAAGGCTTTTAGCATGTCCTTGTCATAGGCCTCTTTTATAGAACACATGACCTTCAACGCCGGAAAGGACTCCATTGCTTTCTGGTAAACTCGTTCGGTGGTCATAGCGTCGAAAGAATCAGCGATAGCTACGATCTTTGACTGAACGTGCATTTCGTCCAGTGACAGTCCGCTGGGATAGCCAAGTTGGTCACCACGCTCATGATGCTGCAGTACCGAGTAGTAGGAATTGGCCGCTATTTCATCGGTCGCAGCAAGAATTTCCACCCCCCACTTGGGATGTTTTTTCATGATTTCAAACTCGATCGAGTTCAAGGGAGTCCGTTTTCTGATGATACGTTCGGAAACGCGTGACTTACCGACGTCGTGGAGAAGCGCGCCTACTCCCAGTTCGTGCAGGAATTCTTCGTCATCAAATCCCATCTGACGTGCAAGAGCAATGGAAAAAGTGCAGACATTGACAGAATGAGTGTAAGTGTAATAGTCGAACGAGGTAATTTTCAGAAGATTCCAAAAGGCCTCCCTTCCTTTCAAAATGAACTCAACCGTGTTGGTCACCAGGTCCTTCGAGCGACGGATGTTCTCACCGTAAGTAGGGTTAGCCAGGACGTCCTTGACAAGGTTGGTCGAGGTTTCATACAAGATACTTGCCTTTTTCTGTTCCTGAAGGTTGGGATCGGTGAGGACCTTGCTGAGGTTTTTTTCCAGATAGCGTTGATATTCTCGCTTGCTTTCGTTCTTGATATACAGATGCTCAACCTTGTTTTCCAGTAGCTTTTGCCGGGTCCTGTCGGTAAAAGGGAGATCGGCGGAACGGTAAAGAACAAGGGAGTGCTTTATTTTGATAAAGAGGTCAAATTCGAGCACCGTGTCAATCCTGAGGGCATCGAGGGCAATGGGAATGAATCTTTGCCGAGTTCGGTTCTTTATGGCGGTAGAGTTCATCGTGTGCCAGTCTTCGTTTGTATGTGTTTCGGCCCGGCCATTTCCGGCAGGTCCATGCCTATTTAGTTGTTATCGGCAAAAAACGGGGCATAATTATATTGACCCTCTGGCTTTGCCAGAGGGTCCGTAGGAGGGATGGGATGTTGGGAGTTCCGGCTCCTATCAGGAACCGTAATTCTTGATAGTTATCAGCACTGACTGCAGGGAGTTAGTAATTTCAGTCAGGATCTTGGAATATCTTTTCAACAATTCCGAATATTGCCAGCGCATCTGGAAAGCCTTTTCGGGAAAGTCAAACAGCTCCAGTAAGGCGGTCTTGTATATCTCGTCTAAGTACTTAATTACAAAGTAGGGATACTCAGGGATATTCGGATCTTCCACCTCACCTTTGCCCAAACGATCTCGGTAAACCTCAATTTTTTCCAGCATCACTGTTCCAAAACACCAGGGCGTCATGATAACACCCAGATTGGCGCCGTCGGTATAGAACTTAATGATTGTACGCAGTAAAAGATCGACAATAACCCCCTTGGCTCGGTAGTAAGCGACTGACTCGGTATTCCGCTGAGAGGTATGGGCAAGTTTCTCCTTGAGAGAGAGTTGCTCGGACTTTGCTTTGGAGTAGGACATTTCAAGGAATCTGTAGAAATTATCGAAATAGACTTTACTGTTTTCGGAGAGAGACATAATAAAATACCCCTTATCATCCTTGCGAATCTTAGGTTCCTTGGTCGTTGTCAGCCGATCTGGGGAAAAGCCTCTCTGGTATCTACTGTCTAACATTTTTTTCTCTCCGGTCTGTATCAAGTCCGGTATCACTGAAAGCACAGCCTGTGCCATTCCCCTGAAATTCAGAGCCTGAAGCTCAAGCCTAACGCTATCTTATTGTGGAGAAGCTTGTTATGTCCTATTCAGGGGGTTTGATTCGTCTGAGACGCCGGTGATTACCGTATTACAAGAAAAGTCAGTTACAATAAGCCGGCACAGAATTGTGTAGAGCTGTGCAGACATTTCTTAGCGTAGTGCATGTCCAAGAATTGCACAGCGCGTCAACTCGCTGTTAAACTTCCTTTTGAAAAACAAAGAATTCCTTCCCTCCATCCGAAAATAATACTGTTTTCTGAATGACTCGATAAGAAGCCGGACAAGGGGAAAATGCAGAATCGGCCGATGCCCCTCAGCAGGCATCACAGAAGGAACGGTAAGAAGGGAAAAAGACCTCGCCGCAAATATGGGCGCATGGTAAGCGAAGAGCTTGGGGGTTTCCGTCACTCCCGAGAGGATCGACGTCGGCTCCAGAGATTGAAAGAAAAAGTGGAAACGATCACACCGATGGAAACCGAGGATGAGGACGAGTATATTGAAGGGCCAGTGTAAGAGCGTCTCTATGAACCTGCAACCAAGTGATCACACCTTGTCACAGCTATTCCAAATTGCTTCTCCACATGAATCTCGCTCGCTATGGTTTTGAAGTTCAAGTGGGCTTGATGCGGGCAGACATCGTTTCATATGTAAGTCACCTGACAGCTTACCCAGAAGTGGGTTGTGTAATTTCTTTTGTGTAAAGTTCGGTTTTTTTGATAAAGAATTAGGGCCTATCCACTTAAGGGATTTACGAAAGGAGGATATGCCCGATGCGAGAAATGGATTTCTCACAGAAGAACTTAGTGAGTCGTTGGCTTGGTGTCAAGGGGATGTGGGACATATTGCAGGGGGAGACGAAGCAGTTTGTTAAGCAGCGGTTGGAGAGTTTCATGCGGGTT